>Ga0210039_1004454_pt1 | contig 10208 bp, 7 predicted proteins | sample CryGeyCG2114_250_3_FD_185460 | JGI IMG/M metagenome (GOLD analysis project Ga0210039, IMG submission 185460) | Groundwater microbial communities from aquifer - Crystal Geyser CG17_big_fil_post_rev_8/21/14_2.50 (SPAdes) (version 2) | ecosystem: Environmental > Aquatic > Deep subsurface >... | reverse complement strand
CGCCCCGGCAAGAATGCCATCGGCGACAACATCGGCGATCCGGTCGGTCTGCTCATCGTCGATGATCAGCGGCGGCACCAGCCGGATCACGTTGTCATGGGTGACGTTGATCAGCACGCCCTGGTCCATCGCAAAGGCGCGCACGTCCATTGCCGAATCGACCAGTTCGACGCCGACCATCAGGCCGCACCCACGGATCGCGAGCACTCGAGAACAGCCTTCCAGGCGCATCTGGAGCCGCTCGCGCAGACGGTTTCCCTGGCGCTCGGCGTGTGCCGGCAAATCGAGTCCACGCATCCGTTCGATCACGGTCAAAGCGACCCGACAGGCGAACGGACTGCCGCCGAAGGTGGTGCCGTGGCTGCCCGGCACAAGGACCGTCGCCGCCGCGCCGCGGGCAAGGCAGGCCGCGACCGGAATACCATTGCCCAGCGCCTTGGCCACCGTCATCACGTCCGGCTTCGAGGCCGGCTCGTGCTGATGGCAGAACCAGCGCCCGGTGCGCGCCATTCCGGTCTGGATCTCGTCGAGCATCAGCAGCGCGTCATGCCGGTCGCAGGCCGCGCGCAGCGCGGTCAGATAGCCTTCGGCCGCCAGCTTGACGCCGCCTTCGCCCTGGATCGGTTCCAGCAGCACCGCAACTGCGTCAGGGTGCGCGTCCAGTGCCGCAGAAACTGCATCGGCATCGTTGAACGGCACCCGGATGAAGCCCTCGACCAGCGGCGTGAATCCGGCCTGCAGCTTGCCCGGTGCCGAGGCGCTGATCGCGGCCAGGGTGCGGCCGTGAAAGGCGCCCTCGGCGACGATGATCTTCGGTGTCGCGATGCCACGGCCATGGCCATACTTGCGCGCGATCTTGAACGCACACTCGATTGCCTCGGCGCCGGTATTGGTAATGAAAGCGCGCTCCATGCCGGCAAGCTCGACCAGCGCCCGGGCGAGCTTTTCCTGCAGCCGGATGTGGCCCAGGTTGGCGGTGTGAATCAGGGTACGCGCCTGGTCGCAGATCGCCTCGGCCAGCACCGGGTCGGCATGACCGAGGCTGCACACAGCGATGCCGGCGACGGCATCGAGATAGCGCTTGCCCTGCTCGTCGAACAGCCACGCGCCTTCACCACGCTCGAACGCCACCGGCATCCGGGCATAGGTATCCATCAGGTAGGTATCGGTCATCTCGGTGATTCTACGAAAAAGCCCGCGAGGCGCGGGCTTTTCCTGAGTTTTCTGGGCTTCAAAGAGGCATTCAGCCGGCAAACTGTGTGGCGACGAAATCCCAGTTGACCAGGTTCCAGAACGCCTCGACGTACTTCGGGCGCGCATTGCGGTAATCGATGTAGTAAGCGTGTTCCCAGACATCGCAGGTCAGCAGCGGCTTGGCTTCGCCGGTCAGCGGGGTCTGGGCATCATCGGTGTTGACCAGCGCCAGCGAGCCATCCGCGTTCTTGACCAGCCAGGTCCAGCCGGAGCCGAAATTGCCGACCGCGCTATCGCTGAACTTTGTTTTGAAGTCGGCAAACGAGCCGAAGTTCTTCTTGATCGCATCGGCCAGGGCGCCGTCGGGTTCGCCGCCGCCGTTCGGGCTGAGGCATTGCCAGTAGAAGCTATGGTTCCAGGCCTGGGCGGCGTTGTTGAACAGACCGCCGGAGGAATTGCGAACGATTTCTTCGAGCGACTTGCCGGCATGCTCGGTGCCCTCGATCATGCCATTGAGCTTGTCGACGTAGGTCTGGTGGTGCTTGCCGTAGTGGTAGTCCAGCGTCTCGGCCGAAATATGCGGCTCGAGTGCGTTCTTGGCGTAGGGCAGTGCGGGAAGGGTGAACGACATGGATTTCTCCTCAAGAATGGAATAGGATCTGAAAGCTGCGAAATTCGGGCCGACGCATTCGGCGATCAAACAGTCAAGACATGGTAGCGCAGCCAGCGTATTCAAGGCCTGGTGTACTGTCTGGTATTAATTTCTGAAATGAGCGAGTCGCCCAGCGGTCAGCTGCAAGGCGCGCTCTCGCCGGAAGGGTGATTCCCTTTCAAGAAAGCGCAACGCCGCAGATGGCCGCTTCGCGGCTCTCCTATCATCAATTACTATCAGACAGTACGCTAGAGGCTCTTGATGTCCGTTTCGAACGCGTCTGATTCCTTCGACCCGGTGGCCTTGAGCATATTCGAGAGCCGGATCGCGGCGATCTGCGAGACCATGGGTGCGGTGCTGCGCCGCAGTGCCTTTTCGCCCAACATCCGCGATCGGCTCGACTATTCCTGCGCGCTGTTCGGCAGCGACGGTCGCTTGCTGGCGCAGGCGACCCACATTCCGGTTCATCTCGGCTCGATGGCCTGGGCGATGCGTGACCTGGTCGATCGTCACGACTGGGCACCCGGCGCGCGTCTGATCCTGAATGATCCCTTTGCCGGCGGCACGCACCTGCCCGATGTGACCCTGATCGCGCCGGTATTCGCCGCCGGCCACCGGATCGGCTTTGTTGTCAATCGCGCCCATCACGCCGACATCGGATCGGCCACGCCCGGCTCGATGCCGCTGAGCCGCAGTCTGGACGACGAGGGCGTGCTGATCCGGCCGGACTGGCTGTACCGCAATGACCAGCCTGATGAGGTATTGCTCGAGGCGATCTGCCGCCGGATGCGGCGTCCGGCGCTGGCAGAAGGCGACTTCCGCGCCCAGATCGCGGCCAGCGCTCACGGCGAGCGCGCCCTGGGCGACCTGGTTAAGGAGATGGGTGTCGAGCGCTTCGATGTCCGGGTTGCCGCACTGAACGGCTACGCCGCAAGGCTGGCTCGGGCCGCGCTGGAGCCGTTGCCGCACGGACGCTGGAGCGCCCAGGACCGGATGGACTGCGACGGCGCCGGCGGCCCCGGACCGACGATCCGGGTCGCAATCGAGCATCGGGATGGCCGGCTGCGGGTCGACTTCAGCGGCACCGATGCCATGGTGGCGGGCAACCTCAACTGCCCGCTCAGCGTTACCGCGGCCGCGGTTTACTACGTGCTGCGTTGTCTGTTGCCCGATGAGACGCCGAACTGTGCCGGAGCACTGGAATTGCTCGAGCTGGCCGCGCCCGAGGGCTGCCTGGTCAACGCGCTGTCGCCGGCGGCAACCGCGGCCGGCAACGTCGAAACCAGCCAGCGTATCGTCGACGTGGTGCTGCGTGCACTGGCCGAAGTCCTGCCGCAGCGGATCCCGGCGGCCAGTCAGGGCACGATGAACAATGTCGGCATGGGCAGCGCCGACTGGAGCTACTACGAAACCCTCGCCGGCGGCTGCGGTGCTGCACCGGACAGCGACGGACGCAGTGCCGTCCACAGCCACATGACCAACACCCTGAACACCCCGGCTGAAGTGCTGGAAGCACATTTCCCGGTTCGTATTACCCGCTATGCCCGACGCCGCGGCAGTGGTGGCAATGGCCGCTGGCGCGGCGGCGACGGCCTGGAGCGCGAATTCGAATTTCTCGCTCCGGCCGAAGTCACGTTGATCACCGAACGACGAGTCCACGCGCCCTGGGGGCTGGACGGCGGCAACGACGGCAGCCGGGGTGAAAACCTGCTCGACGGTCAGCCTCTGCCGGCCAAGATCACGGTCGAAGTCCAGGCCGGCCAGCGCCTGCTCATCCGCACCCCTGGCGGGGGTGGCTTTGGAACCTCCGGACTGTAAACGGTTCGGCAAACGGTTCGGCAAACGGTTCGGCAAACGGTTCGGCAAACGGTTCGGCAAACGGTTCGGCAAACGGTTCGGCGGAGGATCCAGTGTCCAGGGCGCGCCTCTACTGTATATACCCCAGCGACCGCAGCGCCTCGATGGCGTCGTCGTCGAGTTCGGCGCGTTCGCTTTTCAGGGTGCCGTCACGGTAGGACTGCATCGTGTCGAGCAGCCACAGCCGCAGCGATTCATGCAGCGCATCCATCTCGACCGCTTCGATCTGCTGCCCCAAGACAGGATCGATCCGGTACAGCCGTTGCTCACCATCCTGGTCGACCAGCTTGTAGTTCTCGAACCAGGCCGCCAGCGCTTCGTCGTCGAACCTAGCCGGGCGAAATTCGGTCTGCGACGAGCGCTGCTCGACTTCGGACAGGTAAACCACAGGTTCGGCGCCAGCGGGTGTTTCGGCCAACAGGTTGCGACCGGGCAGGTGGTCGTGCGACAGACCGGCCATTGCCAGCAGCGTCGGCGCCAGGTCGATCAGTCCGACGGTCTCGTGGATCTGTCGGGTCGGCCGGGGCCTGCGAAAGTCGTGGATGATGATCGGCACATGCAGCACGGTCTGCTCCAGCGTCGGGCCGTGGCCGAAGTAGGCATTCTCGCCCAGGCCCTGACCGTGATCGGCAACCAGCACCACGATTGAATTTTCCAGCAGGCCGCGCTGCTCGATCCAGTCCAGCAGCATGCCGACGCGGCGGTCGGCCTCGGCCACCTCGCCGGCGTAGAGCGTGCGCAGAGCGGTCAGCGCCTGGTCATCGCCGACCCAGGGCTGCGAGTGGTTGTAAAGCATCTCGACAGTGACGCCGTCGGCGAGTGGCCCCGCGTAGTCGCTCATCCGAACGCGGGAGTAGTCGGTGTGCTCATGCGGTGAGTGGACCTCGTAGAGGTGCAGCAGCATGAACAGCGGCTGCTCGCCGCTGCGGCCTTCCAGCCACTCACGTGCCAGTTCCATGGTGTCGGCATCCGGGCGCACGAACGCCCGCCCGTCCTCGGCCCGGTCGCTGGCGTGTTCGAAGCCGCGGTCGAGTCCGCTCATGAAGTTCATCGCGCCGAAGCTCAGGATCGACCCGGTGTCGTAGCCGGCGACCGAGAACAGGCCGGCAATTGTCGGAATATCGTCGGGTAAACGATGAACATTGGCCCGCACGCGGTGTTCGCGCGGCATCAGTCCGGTCAGCAGGGTCGCGTGCACCGGCACCGTGATGCCCATCGGCGTTACCGCGCGAGTAAAGGTCACGCCACCCTCGGCCAACCGGGCCGCGTTCGGCGTCGCGGCCGCATCGAAACCGTAGGGCGAAAGATAGTCCGCACGCAGCGTATCGATGCTGACCACGAACACGTGTGGTGGTGCCGCCTGCTCATGGCCGCAGCCGGCCAGAAGCAGCGCCAACACGCCTGCCAGCAGAAGTCTGCTGCGGCGACGAAGTGATCCGAACTTCGACAGCATTTCCGTAGAGAGCATCAGCAGATCACCCGAACGATAGACGCTGAATTGTAACGTCCTGCATCTGCCGATCGGATTGATCGTCGTTTCGTCGCTTGGTCGCACGCATGAAGTTCAGGTTTCTGCAGGAGGCCGCTCTGCCGGCCGATAGGATTGTGGCTTCGCCTGGTCGGGCCGCGGAGGGCCCTCCTACAGCGGCTGCTCTGCTCGTCGGCGCATCCGCGCGGCCGTGGGAGCCGATTCGCATCGGCGATCTTCGTCGCGAGACCCCTCGCCGAAGGAATTCGGCGCCCACCAACCGAAGGATCGTCGCTTGGTCGGACGCCCTGTCGGACTCCTGAACCCTACCTTGCTTGCCGGGAAGGGCTTGACGAAATGACGAAATGACGAACCACCTCCCCCCACCCGCTACAATTCACGGCTTGCCCGAACCGCCAGGACCCGCCTTGGATCGCTCCCGCTACGATCAGCTGAAAACCGAAGGTTACAACCGGATTCCGGTGTGGCGTTCGGTGACGGCGGACCTCGATACACCGCTTTCGGTTTATCTGAAGCTGGCTGACGGCCCCAATTCGTTCCTGCTGGAATCGGTCGAGGGTGGTGAAAACTGGGGTCGGTACTCGATGATCGGCCTGCCGTGCCGCCGTGCCTGGCGCGCCACCGGCACGGTGTTCGAGGCGCTGGAATACGGTCGCGTGGTCGAGCGCCGTGAACGGGTCGACCCGCTGGCCGAGGTCGAAGCGCTCACCCGTCAGGTGCGCGCGCCCGAGCTGCCCGAGCTGCCAAAGCTTGCTGGCGGCCTGGTCGGCTATTTCGGCTATGAGACCGTGGCCCGGATCGAGCCGCGCTTGGATTTTTCGGCCAAGCCCGATGCACTTGGCGTGCCGGAAATCCTGCTGCTGCAGGTCGACGAGCTGGCGGTATTCGACAACCTGCTGGGCCAGCTTTTTCTGATCGTCCACGCCGAGGCAGAAGACGTCGCCGGCTTCGACGTCGCCGAGCGCCGACTCGACCAGCTCACCCATCGGTTGCGCTCCGGCTCGCCGGGCTATCCGTCCGCGATCGAGCTACCGATTCCGGACGAGGGCGATTTCGATTACGGCTTTGCCCAGGCCGATTTCGAGGCCGCAGTCGGGCAGATTCGCAACTACATTCTGGCCGGAGATGCAATGCAGGTGGTCCTGAGCCAGCGCATGAGCGTCGATCTCGCGGCCCGGCCGCTCGACGTCTATCGCGCGCTGCGGGCGCTGAATCCTTCGCCGTATATGTACTTCTTCGACTTCGACAGTGATGACGGCGGCTTCCAGGTGGTCGGCTCCTCGCCCGAGGTGCTGGTGCGCGTGGCCGACGGCGAGGCCACGGTTCGGCCGATCGCCGGCACCCGGCCGCGCGGCGCGACCGAGGCCGAGGATCGTCATCTGGCTGAGGAACTGCTGGCCGATCCGAAGGAGCGCGCCGAGCACCTGATGCTGATCGACCTGGGTCGAAACGACGTCGGCCGGATCGCCGAGATCGGCTCGGTCGAGCTGACCGACCGGATGATCATCGAGCGCTACTCGCACGTGATGCACATCGTCAGCCAGGTGAAGGGTCGGCTCAGGCCCGACACCGGCGTGATCGACGTGCTGCGCGCCACGTTCCCGGCCGGCACCCTGTCCGGCGCGCCGAAAGTCCGCGCGATGGAGATCATTGCCGAGCTCGAACCGGTGCGGCGTGGTATCTATGCCGGGGCGGTGGGATGGATGAACTGGCATGGCGAGGCTGATTTCGCGATTGCGATCCGCACCGCGCTGATCGCCAATGGCCGGATTCATCTGCAGGCCGGTGCCGGCATCGTTGCCGATTCCGATCCGACCCGCGAGTGGGAGGAAACCATGAACAAGGGGCGCGCGCTGATTCGAGCCATCGCGCAGGCCAGCCGGGGCATCCGATGAACGTGCTGATGATCGACAACTACGACTCGTTCACCTACAACCTGGTGCAGTACCTGGGCGAGCTTGGCGTGGAGGTGACCACTGTGCGCAATGATGCCATTGACGTGGCCGGCATCCGCGCGCTGCGGCCCGACGCGATCGTGCTCTCACCAGGCCCATGCACCCCGAACGAGGCGGGAGTGTGTCTGAACGTGGTTGCCGAACTGGCCGGCAAGCTGCCGATACTCGGCGTCTGTCTCGGCCACCAGGCCATTGGCCAGGCGCTGGGCGGCAAGGTGGTGCGTGCCCGCCAAGTAATGCATGGCAAGACTTCGCCGATTCACCACAGCGACCAGGGCCTGTTTTGCGGGCTCTCCAATCCGTTTGAGGCGACCCGCTACCACTCGCTGATCGTCGAGCGTGAATCGCTGCCCGACTGCCTGGTCGAGACCGCCTGGACTGCATTCGATGCCGAAGGCCGGCAGCGCGACGAAATCATGGGCTTGCGTCATCGCGAGTGGCCACTCGAGGGCGTCCAGTTCCACCCCGAATCGATCCTCACCGAGCATGGCCACGACATGCTCAGGAATTTCCTGAATATCGTCTGATTCAGGAGTTCTCGGTTTTCAGAAAGGAAGGGCCGCGATGCATCCGGGAGGCGGCTGGATCCTGAAATCTGAAAACTCAAGCACGCAGCGCCTGGAGCACCGTCATCGCATCGACCGTTTCGGCGACGTCGTGGACGCGCACGATTCGGGCGCCACGCTCTGCGGCCAGCACGGCGGCGGCGACGGAGGCGGCGACGCGCTGGTCCGGGCGCGCGCGGCCGGTCAGTGTGCCGAGCATCGACTTGCGTGAAATGCCGGCCAGCAATGGCAGGCCGAGTTCGCCGAAGCGCGCCAGTTCGGCCAGTAGTCGAAGGTTGTGGTCCAGCGTCTTGCCAAAGCCGAAGCCGGGGTCGATGATCAGCCTGTCGCGCTCGATTCCGGCCTCGACGCAGCGCTCGATACGCTCGCGGAAAAACGCCAGCAGTTCCTTGACCACATCTTCGTAGTGGGGTGCGCGCTGCATCGTGCGCGGCTCGCCCTGCATGTGCATCAGGCACACCGGCACGTCCAGTACGGCCACGGCCTGCAGCGCATCGGGAGCGCGGAGCGCATTGACATCGTTGATCATCGTCGCCCCTGCTGTGACCGCGGCTCGCATGACCTCGGCTTTCATCGTGTCGATCGAGATCGGCAATGCGCTCTCGGCCCGGATCGCCTCGATCACCGGCACCACTCGGATGATTTCGGCCGCCGCATCCACCGACGCGGCACCGGGCCGGGTCGATTCGCCGCCGATGTCGAGAATGTCGGCACCTTCGTCTGCCATCCGGCGCGCCTGCGCCACCGCGGTCTCGACCCGGTCGAAACGTCCTCCGTCGGAAAACGAATCCGGCGTCACGTTCAGAATGCCCATCACCAGCACCCGCCCGGACGTGGCGGCGGCGTGAATCTGGTGCATCAGCGGGGAGGGGGGCATCGGCGCGGAACGGGGGAGGTCAATCTGGATGATAGCTTTGGTTTGTTGGTTGGGTCGTCGTTTTGTCGCTTTGTCGCTTCGGACTCACCCCGCAAGCCGGGGCGGCTCAGGAGTCCGACCGATGTCCGACGACGAAACGACGAGAATCCGGGAACTTGCTTCCTGAAAACCGCCATTGACCGGGAGCCGCTACAATTGAGTATTGGTTCTACCGAATGCGAATGCCATGAAAATCCTCGTTCCGATCAAGCGCGTGGTGGATTACAACGTCCGGGTGCGCGTCAAATCCGATGGTTCCGGTGTCGAGACCGACGGGGTCAAGATGTCGATCAACCCGTTCGATGAGATTGCGCTCGAAGAAGCGCTGCGCATGAAGGAGGCCGGCCAGGCCGACGAGGTCATCGTGGTCTCGATCGGCAGCAAGGATTGCCAGCAGCAGCTGCGTACCGGGTTGGCGATGGGTGCCGACCGCGCCATCCATGTCGTGGCGGTCGAGGCACAGCAGCCGCTGGCTGTTGCGCGCGTGTTGATGAGACTGATCGAGCGCGAGCAGCCTGGCATCGTGTTCCTCGGCAAGCAGGCGATCGACGGTGACAACAGCCAGACCGGCCAGATGCTGGCGGCGCTGTGGGATCGCCCGCAGGCCACCTTTGCCTCGAAGGTCGAGCTGGCCGACGGTACGGCCACGGTCACGCGCGAGGTCGATGCCGGCCTCGAAACGCTGGAAGTCGATCTGCCGGCCGTGCTGAGCTGCGATCTGCGCCTCAACGAGCCCCGATTCGTCAAGCTGCCGGACATCATGAAGGCCAAGCGCAAGCCGCTCGACGAGATCGAGCTGGATTCGCTGGGTATCGATCCTGGCCCGGCACTTGAAGTCACCACCTTCGAGGCGCCGCCGAAGCGGAGCGGTGGTCGCATTCTCGGCTCGGCCCAGGAATTGGTCGACGAACTCAAGAACAAGGGGTTGCTCTGACATGTCTCGCGTACTGATCATTGCCCAGCATGACTCCGGCACACTCAACCCGGCCACCGCCAAGACCCTGAGCGGCGCCCGCCGGCTCGGCATCGATTCGATCGATATGGTGGTGTTTGCCGATGGCGCCGATGAAGTCGCGGCCCAGGCTGCACGGCTTGAAGGTGTCAGCCGCGTGCTCGCGGTTGCCGATGCCGGTTTCGCGCAGCCCGTCGCCGCCCGGCTCGCCCCGGAGATCGCTGCCCTCGCCGGCGACTACAGCCACATTCTCGGACCCTCGACCACGTTCGGCCGTGACCTGATGCCGCGCGTGGCGGCACTGCTTGGCGTCAACCAGATCTCCGATGTGCAGGAAGTGCTGGACAGCCATAGCTTCAAGCGCCCGATCTACGCCGGCAACGCGATCGTCACGGTCAAGGCGCCGGCTGACTCGATCGTGGTTGCTACCATTCGCGGTGCTTCGTTTTCGGCCACCGCCGAGGGTAACGACAGCGCCGAGGTCGAGAGCCGTAGCGCGCAGGTTGCCGACCCCGGCCACACCCGCTACATCGGCTTGCAGTCCGGCGGCGGCGAAGGTCCGGACCTGCAGACCGCCGACCGGGTCGTGTCCGGTGGCCGTGCGCTGGGCTCTGCCGAAAAGTTCGA
>Ga0210039_1004443_pt1 | contig 10225 bp, 10 predicted proteins | sample CryGeyCG2114_250_3_FD_185460 | JGI IMG/M metagenome (GOLD analysis project Ga0210039, IMG submission 185460) | Groundwater microbial communities from aquifer - Crystal Geyser CG17_big_fil_post_rev_8/21/14_2.50 (SPAdes) (version 2) | ecosystem: Environmental > Aquatic > Deep subsurface >... | reverse complement strand
AAGCGGTTCGCCGCCGGAGAGACAGACTTCCAGCGCGCGCTGGATGCGCTGCGCGTCGTTGGGCGCCAGGCGCGCGGCGGTCACCGGGTCGAGGCGGGCAAGTTCGGCGTGCAGGGCCGGCCAGCCAGCCACCCTCGCCCGCGCTTCCAGTTCGCCACGCAGTTCCGGGGTGGCCTCCGGCAGTTCCGCCAGCCCTTCCTTCAGCGCCTTGAAATACAGCATGGTGCCGCCCACCAGGAGCGGGATGCGGCCGCGCGCAATGATGTCCCGCAGCAGGCGCAAGGCATCGGCGCGGAAGCGGGCAGCGGAATAGCTTTCGCTCGGGTCGATCAAGTCGATCAGATGATGCGGCGCACGGGCGCGCGTGGCGGCATCCGGCTTGGCGGTGCCGATGTCCATGCAGCGATAGACCAGCGCTGAATCGACGCTGATGATTTCCACCGGAAAATGTTCGGCCAACGCCACCGCCAGGTCGGTCTTGCCGCTGGCGGTGGGGCCCATGAGGCAGAGAGCTTTGGGAGTGAGGGACGGCGCCATTTCAGCGAGCAGACGTAGGATGCGGTGAGGTACGAACCGCATCAAACGATACGGTCGTGGTCGATGCGGTTCGCTACGCTCACCACATCCTACGAGTTCTCTCGCGCCTCAAGCTCACACATAGGACTTCTGTTCGCTGCGCTTACCCGGCAGTTTTTTCATGATTACCACGCCTTTGACTACCGAGAGCCCCTCGACTGGAATGTTCGGGTAAATCGGGTTCAACGGCTTCAACATCCAGCCTTCCGGGTGCTGGACGATCTGCCGGAAGATGTATTCCTCATTGACCCAGGCCACCACGTAGGAGCCGTCGCGGGCCAGTCCTTCCGGTTCGACCACGATGATTTCACCCTCCACGAATTCCGGCAGCATAGAGTCGCCCAACACCATCAGGGCATAGGGTTCGGCACCGGCGCAGGCCGATGTTTCCAGTTCTTCCGGTGTCGCGTCGGCCGGGCGTACCGGAATGGGAAAGGGTTTGCTCATGGTTAGTTGCCTCGCATGAAGAATTTGTCCAGATCGGACAAGGTGAATTGGAACCAGGTAGGGCGGCCGTGGTTGCATTGATCGGCGCGCAAGGTGCCTTCCATGTCACGCAGCAGGGCGTTCATTTCCGGCACGCTGAGTTTGCGATTCGCGCGCACCGCGCCATGACAGGCCAGAGTCGCGAGAAGTTCGTTGCGGCGGGCGTTCATGGCGCCGCTGAGACCGAATTCGTGGATGTCCTTCAGCAGTTCGCGCGCCAGGCGTTCGCCATCGGCGTCCTTGAGCATGGCCGGCAATGCGCGCAGCGCCAAGTGGGTGGGCGACACCGGCGCGATCGCGAAGCCCAATTCCGACAGCGCCGCGCCGGCCTCCTCGGCGGTCGCCATCTCCAGGCCGCTGGCGGCGAACACCAGCGGGATCAGCAAGGGTTGGCTGGCCACGGTTCGGGCGTCGAAAGCAGCCTTGATCCGCTCATAGAGGATGCGCTCGTGCGCCGCGTGCATGTCCACCACAATCAGGCCTTGTGTGTTCTCGGCCAGGATATAGATGCCGGAAAGCTGTGCCAGGGCGTAGCCCAAAGGGGGCACTTCGCTAACGCCTTCGGAGAGGAGCGGGGGGCACGAGGCAAGGGGCAAGGGAAAACGGGGGTTTGCTTGCCCCTTGCCTCGTGCCCCTTGCCCCTGTTCCTGTCCCAACGCCTCGGCCACCCCGCTGTAGTAGGAGGTGGGCTCGTTGGCGCGCAAGGGTAGAGACCGGGGCAAGGTTGAAAAGGGCAAGGAAAGGCGTGGGTTTCCTTGCCCCTGTTCTCCCCCCAGCGACCGTTCCAGCACATGCAACACGAACTGATGCACGCCGCGCCCGTCACGAAAGCGCACCTCGGTTTTTGCCGGGTGCACGTTCACATCCACCCCCTCCGGCGGCAGTTCCAGGAACAGGACATAGGCCGGGTGGCGTTCGTGATGCAGCACATCGCGGTAGGCCTCGCGCACGGCGTGGCCAAGCAGCTTGTCGCGCACAAAACGGCCGTTGACGAACAAATATTGCGCATCGCGCCCGGAACGGGAGTAGGCGGGCAGGCCGGCCAGTCCATAAAGGCGCAGCGGCCCGGCGACTTCGTCCAGAGTGCGGGCGGCTCGTTCAAATTCCTCGCCGAGAATGTCCAGCGCCCGCGTTTGCCAGTCGCTCGCCGCCAGCCGCCTGCTGATGCGGCCGTTGTGGACCAGGGTGAAGGCGCATTCCGAATGCGCCAGGGCGACACGGCGCAGCGCCTCGTCGCAATGGGCGTACTCGGTAGCCGGGCTTTTCAGGAATTTGCGTCGCGCCGGGGTGTTGAAAAACAGGTCGCGCACTTCCACCACCGTGCCGCGCGACAGGGCGGCGGGTTCCGGGGTATACAGCTTGCCGTCGAGGGCGCTGGCCTTCCAGGCATGGGCTTCCTCGCTGGCCCGGCTGGTCAGGGCGAGTCGGGCAACCGAAGCGATGCTGGCCAGGGCTTCACCACGAAAGCCCAGACTGGCGACCCGTTCCAGGTCGTCGAGGCTGGCGATCTTGCTGGTGGCGTGCCGCGTCAGCGCCAACTTCAGATCATCCGACGCGATGCCGTCGCCGTCGTCGGCCAAACGGATCAGCTTGATACCGCCCTCCTCCAGATCCAGGCGAATCTCGCGGCTGCCGGCATCGAGACTGTTTTCCAGCAGTTCCTTGACGACGGAGGCCGGGCGCTCGACCACCTCGCCGGCGGCGATCTGGGAAACGAGCAGGTCTGGGAGGAGGTGGATATGGGACATGGGGTGAGTGTAGCGCCGGCATCCCTGCTGGCAGGCCCGCCGCGAGGCGGGCTTTCAGCCCGCATGCCGGCAAGATGCCGGCGCTAAATTTTTTTCTCCAGTTCTTCCCACCTGGCCAGCAGCACCAGCAAGGCTTCATCGATCTCCACGCTACGCGCGCTCAGCGTGGTAGCGCGGGCATGGTCGGCGTAGACGGCGGGGTCGGAAAGTTGCCGCGCCAGGTCGGCCTGCTCGGCTTCCAGAGCGGCGATTTGCTTGGGCAGAGCATCGAGTTCCTTCTGTTCCTTGTAGCTCAGGCCGGATTTTTTCGCCTTGGCGCTGGCGCCTTCTCCGGTAGCGCAGGCGTCTCGCCTGCCGCTCTTGGTGCTGCCGGAAACCGGCGCGGCCTTGCCCGCGTCTTGCCGCGCACGCCAAGCGAGCCAGTCGGAATAGCCGCCGGGCAGTTCCAGCAGGCGGCCTTCACCGGCGAAGACGATGGATTGCGTCACCACGTTGTCGAGGAAGGCGCGGTCATGCGATACCAGGATCACCGTGCCCTGGTAGTCCTGCAACAATTGTTCCAGAAGTTCCAGGGTGTCGATGTCGAGGTCATTGGTCGGCTCGTCGAGCACCAGGATATTGGCCGGGCGAGCGAACAAGCGGGCCAGCAGCAGGCGGTTGCGCTCGCCGCCGGAGAGCGCGGAGACCTTGGCGCGGGCGCGCTCGGCGGGGAACAGAAACTCTTCCAGATAGCCGATGACATGCTTTCTCTGGCCACCGATTTCCACAGTGTCGGAGCCAGGCGAAATGGTGTCGATCAGCGTGGCGTCGTCGTCCAGTTGATTGCGGAACTGGTCGAAGTACGCCACTTCCTGGCGCGTACCGTGTTTGATGCGGCCGGCGTCAGGTGAGAGGTCGCCAAGGATGAGTTTGATCAGCGTGGTCTTGCCAGCGCCGTTGGGGCCGATCAGGCCGAGTTTGTCGCCGCGCAGGATGCGGGTGGAAAAGTCACTGATCAGGGTCTTGCCCGAGTAGCCGTGGCTGACGTGCTCGAACTCGGCGATCAACTGCCCGGAACGGCCGCCGGCATCCAGGGCAAAACCCACCTGGCCCAAGCGCTCGCGCCGCTCCGCGCGCTCCCCGCGCAAGGCTTCCAGGCGCCGGACACGGCCTTCGTTGCGGGTACGGCGCGCCTCGACACCTTTGCGTATCCACACTTCCTCCTGTTTCCAGAACTTGTCGAACTTGCGGTTCTGCGCGGCTTCCACTTCCAGTTGTTCCGCCTTCTTGCGCTGGTAGTCGGAGAAATTGCCCTGGTAGGGACGCAACTGGCCGCGATCCAGTTCGATGATGCGGTTGGCGACGCGGTCGAGAAAAGCGCGGTCATGGGTGACAAACAGCAGGGCGCCGGCAAAGACCGCCAGCAGGTTTTCCAGCCACTCGATGGCGGTGAAATCGAGGTGGTTGGTCGGCTCGTCCAGGAGCAGTAGTTCCGGGTCGGAAACCAGGGCGCGCGCCAAGGCGACGCGCTTCTTGTTGCCGCCGGAAAGGGTCGCCACCGGCGCGTCGGCGGCCAGGTCGAAACGGGCGAGGGTTTCCTCGACCCGGCTGTTCAGGCGCCAGACGTCGTGCATGTCGAGTTCATGTGACAGCCGCGCCAGTTCAGCCAGGGCATCTGCCTCGCCGCTGGCCGCCTGGTGGGCGGCGGTATGGTAAGCGGCAAGCAGGCCACGCGCCGGCCCGGACCCTTCTGACACCGCCTCGAATACCGTGTGGCCAGACATAAAACTGGGTTCCTGCGCGACGAAAGCCAGATGCAGGCCGGGTTTTCTCCAGACCTCCCCGGCATCGGGACGAATTTCCCCCGCAACGACTTTAAGCAGGCTGGACTTTCCGGCGCCATTGCGGCCGATCAGGCCAATACGTTCGCCCTTGTCGATAACCAGCGAGGCCCCATCCATAAGCGGCCAGTGGCCATAGGCAAGTTCCAGTTTGTCGAGGATGGCGAGGGGCATACAGGTTGCGCCCACGGGCAACGCGGGCGCCAAGAAAATCAGCGGGCGCGGATTATCGCCCAACTGGCGCCGTGGCGCGTGCCGAGCGGCTGACGGCTGGCGTGGCCCACGCCTACATGGAACCGTGCGCCTGGCCCGCGTGCGTATGTTCAAAGCGGCCCTGGCAGGCGACACAGCGGGTGGCGGCGGGGTTGGCGATCAGCCGCGCCGCCGGAATGTCGCCGCCGCAATCCTCGCACTGCCCATAATCCGGAGTATCCAGGCGTTTGTATGCGGCTTCCAGCGCCCGCAGCGTATGCACCTCATTATCCATGCGCGCGGCGGAGAGATTGCCCAGTGTCTCCGCCAGAGCTTCATCGGCGCTATCGCCCGATGTCCGTCCCAACACCTCCGCGAACTGAGTCTGGCCACTTTCTTCCAGCGCGGATTTCAAACCCTGCAATAGGTGAATACGTTGTGCGTCCAGGGCGGCGCGAATGGCGATGCGGTCTTTTTTTGTCAGATGGCTCATGGTGATCTCGGTTATCGGAGGACTGTGTCCGAATTATTGGCCCCGGCCGCGGCCGCTTCAAGTGGGATAGGCATCAACGCCCACATCAAGGCAAATATCGACCCTCCCGGCCGCGGTAGAATCGCCCACCGCACCGCCCCCGTAGCTCAGTGGATAGAGCATCCCCCTCCTAAGGGGAGGGTCACACGTTCGATTCGTGTCGGGGGCACAAAATAACTTAATAATAACAATAAATTAGCATTACTTATCGTTGCTTGTGCTTACCCCTGGTTTCTTGCGGCTGTCACCCATGTGGGTGACAGCAGGGTGACAAATCCAGTGTCACTCTGGAACAGTAATGTAAGCCTCTGTCACCTGGGTATTGACGCAATCACGCGGCGGGGTAATATCGTGTCATGCACCGGTATCCGTTTGTATCTCACGCGATTAACCCCCACCCTCTTGGCCCAGCGGCCATGCTCGCCGCCAGGGTGCGGGGCTGGCTGCCGCTGTCGATACACGGCGACGATAGCCTGACCCGTGACGGAGTTGTAGTGACCATCGTAAGTGTGGCCGGCATGGCGTGGGCGCTTGCGCTGATGATCATCCAGATCGCTCCCTGCCTGGACACCGTCATGATGGTGACGATCATGGCCATATCTGTCACCATCGGGGTAGTCGTCGCCGACCATACTCGCACCGGGCTGAGCGCATACCAACTCGCCCACGACACGCTAGGCCCGATACAACGGACTGCGCTGGCCCTTCCTATGGCGTCCCGGCTCTCCGACGTGCTTGGACTGCCCGCGCTCGCCGATCTCTCCATCGTAGCCGCCGGCCGGCGGCCAGCCCCACCCCCTCCCGCACTCCCTGCCTGCGGGATTGCGCTAACCCCTCGCCTCTCTCCTATACCCGTCCCGGCTCCCGCCGCATGACCTAGCCGGCGCGCTCGCGCGCCGAATCAAGGACATCGCGGCCGGGGGACCGGCGAGGCCGGCTCCCGCCGCACGGGAGCCGAAAATGCAGCAGATCATCCCCGTTACTACCACCAGCGATGCCGCCCATGGTGATACCCCCAGCCATATCGTGGCGTGGCCTCCCGTCATCGGCTACGTCGAACTCAGCGTCCTGTTGGGTCGAACGGTCGGCACACTGCAGGCCGACCGCATCCGCCGACCCGAGAGCCTGCCCCCAGCCAGCACCCCACCTGGCAGCCGTACCCCACGCTGGATCACCGCCGATGTGCTCGACTGGCTGCGCCAGTTCCGCGAGCGGCGAGTCCAGCCAGTCGAGCCAGTGGCCACTACCTCCCCGCGTCGCCGTGGACGGCCCACCAAGCGCGAGCAGATCGAGCGCAAGCGTGCGGCTCAGGCATCGGAAGGTGGTGTGTGATGACCCCGTTCATTGGCGCCGGTATTGCCATTCGTAAACGTCGACAGTGGTCATCCGTACCCGACGATGTCTTGGAAGACACGCGGATCAGCCTGAGAGCGCGCGCGGTGCTGGGCTGGATGCTAGGCCGTCCTGTCGGATGGACCCTCTATGTCCGCCACATGCGTAGCGTGCTGAACATGTCGGAGCATGTCTGGGTGTCCATTCGTACGGAGCTGGAGGCGGCGGGGTATTACTCTCAGACGCGTGGCCAGGACGCAACAGGAAGAATCATCTGGCAACGCGAGATCACGGATACCCCGGTCTCACCATCCCCTAATCTGTCCAGGATGGACGTTGCCATGGATGGCTCTGCCATGCATGGCAACGTCGGGGATATACCAATATCACTAAAACATGATCACTTGAACACCCCCCCAGCCCCCTGCCCCAGCGGGGAACCTGATGAACCAGCTGGGGCTGGTTCGGGGGGAGGGGATGAAGCGGCAAGCCCAGAAGAACTCCCTCCCAAGATGAGACAAGCCATCGAAGACGAGGAGACGGGGAGAAGGGAAGCCATTTCCAGAGGCGAGGCCCCGAAAGTCAACAACTGGGGCGCTTGGCGCGCGAAGTTGGTAGAAAGGGCGCGAGCAGGCAATGACATCACCACAGAACACGGCCTGCGTGTCGCCAGAAGACGGGAATCCGAGGCACGCCTGGCACGATCGCTGGAGCACAGTCGCGCTAGCATGACCCCGGGCACGTCTCCGTCTGGCCGTAGCTCACCACCACCCGGCTGGAGTGGCCCGGTCCCGGTCAATGTGAGATCTGAGGCTGGGTAATACGGCAGGCATGGCGTCAGCCCAGGACATTCAGGGCTCACAAGACGGCTCGATCCCGCCTGTGTCGTTCATGAATGTCCGCAGATGTATCAATTACCTGACAAATGAAGAAATCAATCCCCAGTGGGGATACACTCATCGCATGAAACAGCAAGACATCCTTCGCAAAACTATGCGTCATTCCAGGCAAACACGCGCCGACCTGGCTGCGGTTCTGGGCGTTTCCAAGCGCGCGCTGGATAAATGGTTGTTGCCGGAGACCTCCGGCGACTTTCGCCAGATGCCGGCGCCGGTGGCGCGACTCCTGGCCAGTGAATACGGCGTACGCAAAAGTGACGATCTCTCCTTGCCCTACGACTGGCCCGATCCGGCCATGGCCGACACGGCGCTGATCCTGTCCGTGCTGCGCCGCGCACGGTTCGCCGATCTGGTGCGCGTTTGCGCGGACTTTGGTCTGCCCTCCGTCCGGGCTCAACTGCCCCGCGCGCTGGCGGCCACGCCGGCACTCGAGCGCGAACTGCTGGCGCGGATTCTCACCCGCATGCTGCGGAGTATCGAAATTGCTCTCACCGAGCGCGCTGCGGCTTGATCTGCTGCCACCCGCCACGGCGGCGGTGCTGGCGAAACTGGCGCAAGAGCCGGTGGTCTCCGGCTTCTGCCTGGTGGGCGGCACGGCACTGGCCCTGCAAGCCGGACATCGGCGCAGCCTGGATCTGGACTTGGTCCGGTTCAGCCCCACCCTGGACAAGCAGGCGCTGTTTCGCGCCATGCGTGCACAGGGCGCCGAGTTGATCACCCCGCAATCGGCAATTTCGGCCGCCCGCATCAATGGCCTCGACCTGCTGACTCGCGTGCAGGATTACGTGCTCGATGGCGTCAAGGTGCAATGCTTCACCTACCCGGAAGGCCTGCGCCATGCGCCTGGCAGTCAACCGGTCGAAGGCTGGTCGTTCGATCTGATGAATCTGGACGGGTTGTTCGCCATGAAAAGCGCCTTGCTACTGAAGCGCGCCCGCAGCCGCGATTATTTCGATCTGATGTGGTTTTGCCAGCATGGCAAGACACTGGACGATATCCTCGCCGCCGCGCTGATGGCGGATGACGCCCCTGACACGCCTGTCGTTGTGGAACACAAACTGCTCGGCCTGCTGCCGCTGGATGCGGAAGACGAGGGGTTGGACCCGGTTGGCTTGACGATCACGCTGGCGGATATCCACACCTACTTCGAGTCGCTGGTCCACACCCGTGAAATCGCGGAAGCGCGCAAGCTCCTTGAGCAGAGTCCGCCTTCCAAGCGCGGCGCTTGATCCATTCCGAGATCCAGGTCCGTCTGCTCGCTGGCCGAACACGAGGCAGTGAGCAATGGTGCCTGGATCGCCCATGGCGCACTCTCTTGACACTGAAAACAACGACAGCATCAGCAGTCATAACAACTCCCTCCGCAAGCTCCGGTCGTGATCCACGGGCATGCGCCCGAAGCTGACGGGCCTGCGCCCGAAGCTGACGGGCCTGCGCCCGATGCGAAGCGGCGCTGCCGCAGAGGGAAACCGGCGTTCGCCGGGTGGAGCCGCAATGCGGCGAGAGCCCCGCTAGCTCTCACTCTCAGACTAGAAATCGTGCCGCAAACAAATCGAGTTGAATATGAAATTCTCTCGAACCGCGAACTCAGACGGCAGCTATGCACCGGAAACCGCCATTGACCTTGGCTGCACGAACTTCCGGCATCGGCCAACTTCGGCCCTTCGCTCTGCACTGCAACCGGCCGGATGAACGTCTGTAGTGCTGCAGACAGCGGCCGTAGAGGCCATCTCCACCTGAGCGATTATTTGTGCCTGGCTCCCGCTAATGTTTTTCGATGCTAGGGAGGTTTGGACAACTACGCGGCTGCTGCGGCCTTTTTGCGGGGCTTGCGAACGGACTTGGCTACGATTCTCGCCTTGCCTGGAACTGCCGTGGGCTCCGTTTCCTTGACGGCCTGCGGTGTCAGCACCGATAGCCCGATAAAGAATTGCCCCCAGGGTTGCCTGGCCGTGAGGTTCAGGATCAGTTCGCGCACCGCCGGGAAGGCGATGGTATGGGCGGCTTGGTTGGCTAGGGAGAGCCGATGCTCATTCGGGACTTCCGGGCTGATGGTCAGCGTCAACAGGCACAGGATGTCAAAGTAATACGGAACATTAGCCTTGGAGCCGGGATCAAGTTTTACGCGCAACTCGGAGAAAAACTGGTTGTCTTCTCCCTCAATGGCCTGGGTATTCAGTGCGGAATTCAAATGCGCATCCACCAGATGCTGTGGACCGTCTGGTTTGAAATCTGGATTCGCCCGGATGGTGATTTCCGGGAATAACGTGGTGCCGAACGTTACGGGGAGCATTTTAGCAATGCCCCCACATCGCGCGCTTCGTCCATGAATCCGTATTGATGCTTGATAGCGGAGCATGGTGATTTGTTTGCGATTCAACCAGTTCTTCTACTGACGGGGTCGAAGTTGATTTGAACGCGTAGAGATTGGTCTTCTCCCGTAAAATATATCTCATTATGTCCTTGCGTGAATACATGCGTTTTTTCCCAACAATGACATGCGTAATTGTATTCCTGAATCCGCAAGTTCAATGACCAGCCCCACCCCATACCCAAGAAATGGGCATTTTTTTGCCGCCTCACCCTCCGGTTGCGTCGAAACAGCGGCGCCAGCCTGGCTTTAGTCACCGAAATCATGCT
>Ga0210039_1004436_pt1 | contig 10231 bp, 10 predicted proteins | sample CryGeyCG2114_250_3_FD_185460 | JGI IMG/M metagenome (GOLD analysis project Ga0210039, IMG submission 185460) | Groundwater microbial communities from aquifer - Crystal Geyser CG17_big_fil_post_rev_8/21/14_2.50 (SPAdes) (version 2) | ecosystem: Environmental > Aquatic > Deep subsurface >... | reverse complement strand
ATGCCGTAGCGCTGGAGATGCAAGGTGATCTGGAGGTGGACCTTGGACGGTGCGACGGGCGCGGGCGGTACCGCCGCGGGGACCGCGTCGGTCAGCGCGGGTCGCAAGCCGGCCTCGATGCGTGCGCGATCGGTGGCCGGCGTCGCATCGATGTAGCGCAACGCCGAGTTGAGGTCGGACCAGCCGACGTAGTCCATCAGGGTCTTAACGTCCCAGCCATTGGCATTCGCCCATCCAGCCAGACCCCGACGCAGCGAATGGCCGCTGTAGGTGGCAGGATCAACGATGCCGCCGGTGGCGAGGATCCGGCGGAGCAGGTCGATCACGCTGTCCGGGTGAAGCCCATCGGTGGCGAGCCGGCCCCATCGATCGATCGCGCGAAACAGCGGGCCCTGCGTCAACGCGGCCAACTCGAGCCAAGTCGCCACGGCGTGCACCGGGCACAACCGAGACAGCGCGGGAACGACGAAGGTCTGTCCGGCGTTGCTGCGATCGGCCTTGCTGTGCGGCAAGTACATCGTCATCTGGTGCCCAGCGGTGATCGCGATGTGTTCGATCGCCAACCGGACCAGTTCGTCGCCGCGGAACCCGCGCCAGAAGCCGAGCAGCAGCAGCGCGCGGTCGCGCGCTGCCCGCAGCGCCGCGGCGCGGTGGCCGCGTGCCTGGGCGGCGAGCAGCGTCTGGTCCAGGGCCGCGACCACCGCCGTCAGCTGATCCAGCTGCAGCGGCGTCGCGCGTTTTTCCGGCCGCCCGTGCACGGCACGGATGCCGCGCATGGTCTGTCGGATCAACGGATCGCGGGTGGGATCGTGGAAGCCGTGTTCCGCGTGCCAGCGCGACAGGGCGGCCAAGCGATGGCGCAGCGTGTTGGTCGACAGGGTCGGCGCGTAATGCGCGAGGTAGCGGGCAATGGCTTCGGTGGACGCCGGCAGGCAGCCGCCCCATTCCTCCTCAAAGTGCCGGCGCGCCGCCGCGTAGCTCGATCGCGTGTTTTCCCGCGTGGCGGCGTCGAGGTAGTGATCGAGACTGGCCATGATGTTCCCCGTGCGGACAGTCGCCGCCATGTGGCGATTTCGTACGGCACAACGACCGATTCGGGGCGCCGAGGCCGCTGACACCGGATAATGCCGGATTATCCGGTGTCAGGAAATAGTACGGAGCGCTTGCTCCCCGTTGCAGATGTAGTATGTATCTACAGGGTATGTAATACAGTACGAAATAAACAGGAGAGCCGAGCATGGCCCGCGTTGGCGTCTACAAGTCCGATATCCAGAAAGCCCGTGACGCGCTGCTCGCCGAGGGCAAGCGGCCCTCGATCGACGCCGTCCGCATCGCCTTGGGCAACACCGGCTCGAAGGCCACGATCCACCGCTACCTGAAGGAACTGGAGGCCGAAGAATCGGCCGCCGGCGGCTCGAAAGTCGCCGTCAGCGACGCCCTGCAGAACCTTGTCGGCCGGCTCGCCGGCCGCCTGCATGAAGAAGCGGATGGGCGCATCGCGCTCGCACAGGTGCAGTTCGACAAAGCGCTGGCCGAGCGCTCCGAGGCGCTTGTGGCACAAGAGCGGGACTCAGCGGCCGTGCGCGAGCAGTTGCAGCGCACCGAGGTGGCTCTCCATCACGAGCGGACTGCCCATGAAGCGAGCCGGCAGGCGCTGGCCGCCGCCCAACTCGAGTTGGCCCAGTTGGGCGAGCGGGTGGCGGGCCTCGCATCGCGACTGCAGGAGCAGGAAGCGCATGTGGCCTCGCTCGACGAAAAGCACCGCCACGCGCGCGAGGCGCTCGAGCATTTCCGAGCGTCGGCCAAGGAACAGCGGGAACAGGAGCAGCGCCGGCATGAGCACCAGGTGCAGACGCTGCAGGCCGAGCTCCGCCAGGCGGCCGAGTCGCTGCGCGACAAAACTCAGTCCATTCTCGACTTGAACCGTGACAATGCTCGCCTGACCGAGCAGCAGACACGACTCGACCGCGAACTGTCGACGCTGCAGTCGCAAGCACGCCAACAACAACATGAACTCGGCGAGCTGAGGCCGCTTGCAGCTGAGCTTGCCCCCCTTCGCGAGCGCGCCGCTCGCGAGGTTGCAGTCGCAGAGAAGCTCCGCCGGGAAATGAGCCTGCTATGCGAGCAGCTCGATGCCGAGCGAACACTGCGCATTGCCGCGGAAATTCAAACAGCCACGGTGTGCGCCCGGCTCGAAACAATCGAATCCCTGTTGCCCAAGGCAGCCACGCAATCACCGGCTGTCGCCCCACCTGATGGGAGCCCGCCGCCCGCGGAAAGCTGATGAGGCGCCTCGCAAACGGCGCTCGGCCTTGACGGATTAGCTGAATCCGAGGCCAACTCGATGGAAGGGTCAGTGCCGGCTCATACTTGCATATGCAAGTATAAAAACTTAGTATTGCTTCACAGACCATCCGAAAGCCTCGCCCACAATGATGTCCTCCGCACAACTACGAGCCGCCCGGGCGCTATTGGGAGTCGACCAGCGTCAGCTCGCCGCCTTGGCGAGCGTTTCGCTCCCGACGATCCAACGCATGGAAGCGAGCGACGGGAATGTCCGAGGCAACATCGACACGCTGACGAAGGTCGTCGCTGCGCTCGAAGCCGCAGGGATCGAACTGATCGGTGAGAACAGCCCAAGCGTTCAGGGCGGTCGTGGGGTGCGGCTGAAAATTTCGGCCTAGGTCGCGAGACTGGCGGAGCGTACAGAGATGTCATCAGGAAGATCACACGGGTCTCGGTGGGACCTCTACCTCCCCAAGCTCGTGACCGTGCTGCGCGAGGGCTACACGCTCGCCCACCTGCGCGCCGACGCGATCGCCGGCCTGACAGTCGCGATCGTCGCGCTTCCGCTGTCGATGGCAATTGCCATCGCCGCGGGACTGCCCCCCGAGCTCGGTCTCTACACTGCAATAGTAGGTGGACTTCTGGTCTCTCTCCTTGGAGGGAGCAGGTTTCAGATCGGAGGACCCGCAGGAGCTTTCATCGTGCTGCTTGCGGTGACAGTGCAGCAGCACGGGATAGACGGACTGATTCTCGCCACGTTCCTGTCTGGACTCATGCTGGTGGCCGTGGGCGCGCTGGGTCTTGGCACCTTCATCAAGTACACGCCCCTTCCGGTGACCGTCGGGTTCACATCCGGTATCGCACTGATAATTTTCGTGAGCCAGCTGAAGGAGCTGCTGGGCTTGCAACTGAGCGGGCCAGAGCCGGCCGAGATAGTTCCCAAGATCGGCGCCCTCGCAGAGGCGCTTCCGTCAACCAACGCATGGGCGCTGCTGATCGCAGTCGGAGCCGTAGCGTTGATTGTTGGGGTGCGCGCCATTCGTCCGCATTGGCCCGCGTTCCTGATCGCGGTTGCTGTGACCGCCCTGGCGACCGCTGCGCTCGCTCTGCCCGTCGATACGATTCAGAGTCGATTTGGAGGTATTCCAACCACCATTCCCTCACTCAGACTGCCGACGATTTCCGTCGAAAAAATCATCGCGGTAATGCCGGCAGCGCTTGCATTCACCCTCCTTGGCGCAATCGAGAGCCTCCTGTCGGCGGTCGTCGCAGACAGCATGACGGGGCGAACGCATCGCTCGAACGCCGAACTTGTCGGTCAAGGCATCGCCAACGTCGGCTCTTCGTTGGTTGGCGGGTTCTGCGTGACCGGCACCATCGCGCGGACTGCGACCAACGTACGGGCCGGGGCGCGAGGGCCCATCGCAGGGATTCTGCATTCGCTGATCCTCCTCGTGTTCATGGTGGTCGCCGCCCCACTCGCCGGATTCATCCCGCTTGCAGCCCTCGCTGGCGTTCTCGTGGTCGTCGCGTGGAACATGGCTGAAAAGCACGAGTTTGTCTCGCTTCTTCGCGCTTCGAAGGGTGATGCGTTCGTTCTATTGACCACATTTGTACTGGTTATCTTTCAGGGCTTGGCCGAGGGTATCGCCATCGGCTTCATAGCCGGCGCTTTGCTCTTCATACATCGCATGGCTCAGGCCGTGGAAATCGAACACCCATTGCCGATGGCGGAAATGGATGTTCCCGATTCATCGCGTGAAAATGGGCGTGCGCCGTACGACCCTGCGCTTGCAACGCAGAGCGGCACGGTGGTCATGCGAATATCCGGGGCCTTCTTCTTTGCGGCGGCCTCAAGCGTAGCGGCTGCACTCGACAGAATTGGCGAGAAACCTGCGCGCTATGTAATGGACTTTTCCGCGGTTCCGTATGTCGATTCGACTGCCGCTGCTTCAATTGCTGGATTCGCCCGAAAAGCGACGAGCAGGCGGGCGGAAATGCACATCGTGGGTGCCAGCCCGGCAGTGCGTCGAGTGCTCATCACCCATGGGGTTCGGCCTCCACAGGTTCTGTTTCACTCAGCGATGAGTGATTTCAATGCACGCGAGCCGGCTCGGTCAGAGACACAACCTCATTGCGCCGTTAATCCGGGGCACTCATCGTGAAATCGGCCAGAGAGTTTCCGTGCTACCTGGCGCAGCACTCGATGGACGCTGGCAAACTCGATCAGACGGTGTACGCGATATGCTGGCCGACAGTAGCCAACGCGCGGCAGCAACTTGAAGAGGCATGGTTTGGTCTGATCGGAAATCGCATGGCCCTGGCTGCGGGTCAGCTCAAGATCGAGGAGGCCGAGAACTGGATATCCGGCACTGCCAGCGCTCTCTGGTCCCCTGGAGCATCACAGGCTGCAGCGGAGAGCACTCTGGCCAAATTGATCACACGGGCTCCCCTCAACTTTTCCATTGCGATGGGCGAATCGCGCTTCCGGCCGAACCAATTTAACGTATTGTTCAAGGATTACTTCGACGTCGCCCTGTTTGAATCGAGTCGGCGCGGAAGGACGATCGTCAGCCACGTATACGTGACGGCGACCACCCCCGAAGAGGACGCGTTGCTCGAGAAAGCGATTTGCAAATCTGCTTCGTTCCTCACCAAGGGCTGCCAGATGACCGCACCCAAGGTCACGTTCGTCGACCCCTTGAAATTCTCGATTACTCTTCAGCTCGCTCGCGTCGCAGTGGCTGCAGCGTCTCGACATATAGCCGGAGTAGATGCTGCAAACGTAGTCTTCCAATCGCTGGAGACAAAGCTGTCGAGCGTGAGCGCAGGAATTCCACGGAGCATTCGAAAGGGTCGATGAACCATGGACCCAAGCCGCCGATACAAACTGGTTGCGGAGCTCGATACCCTGCTGTTGTACGCGCAATTGCGTCGCGCAGATAGCGGTATCTTGCCTGCGGAAGTTCTGGAGCAGATTGCCCTTGTGTTTGGCTGCCTGTGGGCATTCTACTGGGTCGTTGACGACGAGCAGGGGGTGCTGCGTCCAGCGTCGCACTGGGCCTCATCCACAATCGACGCGAGAGAGCTGCTTTCAGATACCCAACGACGATGCCTGGTCATGAGCGAAGGCAACGCCGGATTGGTCTGGAGATCACGACGCCCGATCTGGGCGTGCGACCTCCCTTACACAATGTGCCTGCCGCGCTCACTGGAAGCGGTGGATTGCGGGTTGCGGGCAGGAGTGTGGTTTGCAGTTCAGACCGAGGACGCAGTGCTAGGTGTCGTCGAGTTGCTAGCGATGAATCTCGAATCGCCCAGCGATGAGTTGCTTCGCTGCGTGACGTATTTTGGGTTTCGGCTCAGCTCAGCAGTTGCTCGCGGAGCTCGCGTGTTGCGGCGGCAGGCCAATTAGAACGAGGGGCAGTGGATGCCCTCTAGAATCTCGGCGAGCAGGCCCGAACGCCGCGGTGTCGGCGTCTGGCCGTGTTTGACGAGCGGCGAGTTTGCGCATCTCGACCCCTGCCAGACTCAGAATTAGTGCAAACCATCGGTACTCCAGCTCTCTGGCTCGTATTCACGGCCGTGGTGATCGCCGCGCTGTATGTCGATATGCTGATCATGCGCAACAATGGCGATCATCGGGTCAGCACCCGCGAGGCTTTGTGGTGGATCACGCTTTGGGTGGTGCTGGCCCTGCTTTTCAATCTTGGCCTGTGGTGGCATCTGCGGGACACCCTACTGGAGGTGCAGGCGAACGAGTACGCGATCAAGTTTCTCACCGGCTACCTGCTGGAAAAGGCGCTGGCGGTCGACAACCTTTTTGTGTTTCTGATGCTGTTCGGCTACTTCGCGGTTCCGCCAGAACGCCAGCAGCGAGTGCTGATCTATGGCGTGATCGGAGCGATAGCGCTGCGCGCGATCATGATTTTCGTTGGCTCCGCGCTGGTCGCTCGGTTCCACTGGATCCTGTACTTCTTTGGCGTGTTCCTGCTGGTCACAGGCGTACGAATGATGTGGTGGGGTAACAAGAAGCCTAGCCTCGAAGGAAACCGCGCCCTACTCTGGCTGAGTGGGCATCTGCGCCTGACGTCAGGCTTTCATGGTGACCGATTTGTCGTCCTCATCGACGGGGTGCGTCACTACACGCCGCTATTCCTGGTGATGGTGATGATCGCGGTGACCGACGTGATCTTTGCCGTCGATTCGATCCCGGCGATATTCGCCATCACCATCGATCCCTTCATCGTCCTGACCTCGAATGTGTTCGCGGTGCTGGGGTTGCGGCCATTGTTCTTTCTGCTTGGGTCAATGGCCGACCGCTTCCATTTGCTCAGCTACGGTCTTGCCTTTGTGTTGGTTTTCGTCGGCGGAAAGATGCTAGTGGCCGAGTACTGGACGGTGCCGGTAGGCTTGGCGCTCGCGATCGTCGGCCTCGCCATAGGAATCTCGATGTTGTTAAGCGTGATGCGCGCGCCTAAGGATGCTGCCCCGCGCTAAGGCACCGAGATTGCGGCGACAGCAGGAACCGATGCGTGTCGCTAGTCACTATCTCCATCAATGGGTTACAGCTCAACGGCTGTATTCCGCCGAATTAACGGCCAACCCTCGGGATGGTCATGGGGGCGATGGCGTTCATGGTCGAACCAACACGGTTTTACGGATTCGCGGTAGCAGCATGTAACTTGTCAGAGCGTTCGGAACAACACCCTTTTGCAGAATACGGCTCGCGGACATTTGGTGAGCCGCAGGGCTCGACCAACAGCCTTTTGCGGATACCCTTAGCAATCACCCCCTGAATCTAGAAACCGCTCTATTGAAGTCTTTGCTCCACCCGTGCGACTCATCTAGATATACAGGCTGAAGCACTTCGAGCAGTCCCGGCGACGCCTTCCGAACTAGCAGATCAGATACAGCGCAGTACGCGAAATCCCTCCAGTCCGATGTGGAGGGGTGAAGGCAAACGGCCAGAACGTCAAACTCGTCAACACGATAGGGCCGCGTCGCCTCCTGATCTTCCGTGACGACATCTTGCGCCAGAAGCAGGCCATTTCTCTCCTGGTCTGAGTCCCCCTTGCTGCCTTTCTTCTTCCGTTTCTTTCCTGATCGAGTTCGTTGCGTTTCAACAACAAAAACCGAAGGATCATCTTTGAAGTAGAGCTTAGGAACCTGCCTTTCTTTTCGCTGCAGCTTGACCTGAACCCTAACGACTCCTGATCCGTCGTCCAGCAGCAAATCGTAGGCTGTCTCTCCCTCGAAGGGCACCTCATCCCAGCCCTTGAGAATCTCGGGGACTACAGTCGTCCGGAAAGTGGCTTCTGCAAGGATGCCGCGAACACCGCGTTGCGTGATGTCGGGAGATTGGCTGATGGCTTCAAGCACGGCTTCAGCGGTGGTTGTCCACTTCGCCTCTAGCGGATGGAGAACGCAGCGATATTCCTCCCGCAGAACCCTCAACAGCGCCCTTCGTTCATCGTCGGAGGCAGAGGCAAGGAAATCCTTGACTTCGTTGAGGCTCACCGGCGCCTCCGCCCAGCGGGTTCCGGTGCGAAATTCATCACATCGCTTCGCCTCACGAAGCGAACATCACCAACCTTCAGGGTCTGCAGCTTCCCGCGTCGGACAAGCCGATAGATGGCTTGTCGCGTAACACCACGCAGCCGGGCAGCCTCGGCCTGGGATATCCAGTCCGAAAGTTCAATATCCGGCGCTAAATTGGTTGACAATGTAAACCCTTTAGTGCTAGCCTGTATCCTCGCCCGAATTCTAGGCCACGAGCGCTATGGCAGTCGCCCCCTCTGTCGCACCCACCGACCTCCAGGTCGATGGCCTTCGACCCTTCTATCGAACGCCTCATGGAAACGCGTATCTGGACGATGCCCTCCGCGTATTGCGGTCGCTTCCCTCCGGAAGTGTGCAAACAGTCGTCACCTCGCCGCCGTACGCACTGCACTTCAAGAAGGAGTACGGCAACGCCGACAAAGCCGACTATGTTGACTGGTTCCTGCCTTTCGCTCGCGAGATTCTGAGGGTTCTTCGAGATGACGGAAGCTTCGTCTTGAACATTGGCGGAAGCTACAACCCGGGATCACCAACGCGATCGCTCTATCACTTGAAGCTTCTGATTGCCCTGGTCGAGAGCACCGGGTTCCATCTTGCCCAAGAATGCTTTTGGTACAACCCAGCAAAGATGCCCACGCCAGCTGAGTGGGTGAACGTGCGACGGATGCGCGTCAAGGACTCTGTGGAGTACGTCTTCTGGCTATCCAAGACCCCGTGGCCAAAGGCCAATAATCGCGAGGTCCTCAAGCCCTACAGCCCAGACATGGAACGCCTTGTTAAGAGAGGTGTTCGCACAACCGTCAGACCGTCAGGACACGCTATCAAGGCGTCTTTCGCCAGCGGTAATGCCGGCGGCGCTATCCCATCGAATGTCGTCGAGGAAGAGTCAGCTTCTGACCTGCTGCGCTTTGGCAACAACGCCGCCAATGACCAGTACACGGCTCGCTGCAAAGCAGCTGGGATGAAGATCCATCCTGCACGCTTCCCCGCAGCACTGCCAGAGTTCTTCTTGAAGCTCACGACGGAGCCTGGGGACCTTGTTCTGGATCCCTTCGCAGGCTCCAACACCACAGGTGCCGTTGCCGAGTCTCTCGGCCGTCGGTGGATTGCTGTGGACCAGGTGGAAGAGTATCTGCGCGCCAGCGCATTTCGTTTCGACGCCATTCCCGATCTGCCGGCACCGGTCAAGCCGATCGAAACAGCGAAGAAGCCGACTTCGCGAACGCGAACCGGCAAGTCCTCGACGGCTGCGTCCCGCACAGCGAGCAAGATCGGATAGCAGCTACCCTGACTTGGGTACGCTAGGCACGTTGAAAGTCTGAACCAGAACCAGTATAAAACTGTTACGGTCGCCAGAGCTGTGCAAAAGCTTTCTGGTGACCGGGAGGAACCCGCCGTTGGCGGGTTTTTTTGTGCCTGCAGAAAGCCCGCCTCGTGCGGGCTTTCTGCGTTTCTGGAGAAGCAAAATGTTCGCCGCAACGTTGGAAGCGATGTTCGAGAAGGCGCTGGAAGCAGGTCCGTGGGCAGGTGTTCTCTTGATCGCCATCGTGCTCGCAGGCCTGGTGTGGCGGATGAGCGTCTCGCAGCAGGAGATCATCCGTCACCTGCTGGGGATGCCAAACGCCACGAAGAAGCGCCGGAAGTAATCGCTCGGCCGGCGCGGACTCTCCCCGGCCTTGAGCATCATCGGCTCATCCGCATCCGCGGAATGAAGCCCACCCCTCTGTAGCGCCCCCGAAACCACTCCCGGCCCGGACACGCTCATTTACACTTCATAAAAGCAGTTATGAAGCATAATAGGGCGGGCCAGACCCGAGACCGACGCCATGCCCAGGAAGCCCCTCTTTGACATCACCAACCTCGCCGCCAGCCTGGCGGAGGGGACCAGCGTCGCCCGCCAAGCCGAAAGACTCGCCCTCGGTCTAAGCGCCAGGGAAGCCTTCTCTCAGGCCAGCCAACTATCGCGTGTCCAGGAAGACGTGCTGCGGATCGCAACCCCGGACTTCGACCAGTTCGCCCAGCTCGGCAGAGAGGCCCTAGATCGCGAAGCATCCGTGCGCAAGCTCGCCGAAGATCTCTACCTCAATCCGGCGGCCCGCCACGCCGAGCAACTCTGTGGCCCCGGATTCGATGTGGCTCAATTGCTCGCCGCTGGCGGAGCAGGAGCCTCCTCCCTGAAGCACTGCTTCGACGAGCTTGAGGCGGAACAGCTACAGCGCCTGGCCAAGCCGATCCTGGACTGGCACCGGAGCGAGATGGGGTCCGCGCGAGAGTGGGTCGACGACTACCGCCGCGGCCTCCTTCAGCAAGCCGAGAGCCTCGCCGCTGGCCATGCCACGAAAATGCAGGAGGAGGTGGACCGCCTGACTCGGGAGACCGCCTC
>Ga0210039_1004428_pt1 | contig 10240 bp, 7 predicted proteins | sample CryGeyCG2114_250_3_FD_185460 | JGI IMG/M metagenome (GOLD analysis project Ga0210039, IMG submission 185460) | Groundwater microbial communities from aquifer - Crystal Geyser CG17_big_fil_post_rev_8/21/14_2.50 (SPAdes) (version 2) | ecosystem: Environmental > Aquatic > Deep subsurface >... | reverse complement strand
CCCCTGCGGCATCCGCCGTTACCTGCACACACACCAGATCATCATCGCAGACAGCAACCACATACAACAGGTCGAGCCCACGGCGGGCCAGCATGACATGGGATTTTTCGCCATTCAGGCAGGAAGTTCGTTCATCAAAACGGGTATGCATCTGCCGCAAAGAACGTAACCCGGCTTCAGAGATACAGAATGCCGCCCAGACGTCGGCCGCAAGTTGTGGATCGAGCTGGCGCATTGCCGCCTGATAACCACAGAAAAATGCCGTTCCCGGCGTAGCCGCACGCTGACCATGCTGCCAGGCGACTTCAACGGATGTCAGGGTACGAAAAGAAGTGGCAAGTTCACGACGCAGCAGCGCCGCATCCTGCTCAAGAGACAGACGTGGTGCCGTGGCACCACGCTGACATAAAGCGGACAGCGACATTACTGTGCGCTGCCACCCAGGGCGTTCTGGATACGATCCAGACGGATCTGAATATCCTCAATTTCCAGCTTCATATCGGCCAGGTTACCGCCGGCACCACTCTGACGCATCTTGGTCATTGCCGCTTCCAGAGACTGAATGGACTCAGTGTTCTGCGCCACCCGCAGCTCGGTTTCAGCCGGCATTGCCAGAACCTGAGCTTCGACTTTGGCAATCTTCTTCTTCATATCAGCGAGACTGGCATCCAGTTTTTTCTGCAACGCAGCATCGTTTGCCGCCAGAGCTTTCTGCTGTTTGTCATTACTGGCCTTCAGCTCTTTATCCAGACCGGCCAGCGATCCTTTTAACGCCGTAATGGCTTTTTCATTGCTGGCGATATCAGCCTTATTGCGCTTATTCGCCACATCCCACAGCTTACGGATTTCGGCATCGTGCTCTTTGATAATCACTTTCAGAGCATCCAGCGACAGGTTGGCATTCTCACCAGTAACCGACAGCTTTTCATTCAGCACATTAATATTGGCAGCCTGACTTTTCAGCAGGGTTTCAGCGTTGGCAAACTGTCCCTGCAGAGTCTGCAGCTGCATAAACAGAAAGCCTGCCAGCCCTCCCATTCCCAGAGCGACCACCAATGCCACAACAGCCAGCGTCTGTTTCTGCGCCGGAGCTGCTGCAAGCGCTGCTGCCGATGGGCCTGCTTTTGCTGCTGCAGCACGCTGAGCGGCAATACGGCGGGCCTGCAATTGTTTCTGGCGCAGAGCAATATCTTCCTGCGATGGCTTCATATCCGGCACCAGCGGTTCTTTTTCTTTATCCATTTTTTTTTGCCCCCACGAAAACGTCGTCATTATTATTGCGCCCAGTATAACGGCATCTGCCGTCAGTATAAATTCTGAACGCTGTTATTCTGTTCTGGCTGTCATACGCCTTGCCAAAGGCTTATAGCATGTAACAGAGACAGTCTGTTCAATACCCCTACAAACCGCATGAATAGCACCCCAAATACAGTGGTGCTATGATTCGGGCTCTAAAGAAGTTCTGCCGGTTTAGCATTGTAATGGCCGATCCTTACAGAGCTTTGATAATCCCGCAAGATATGCAACCCGACTCAGTAATGAATGGAGAGACACCATGGCATTTGAATTACCTGCCCTGCCGTACGCAAAAGACGCACTGGAACCGCACATTTCTGCCGAAACCCTGGATTTCCACCACGGTAAGCACCACAACACCTACGTGGTTAAGCTGAATGGTCTGATCGGTGGCACTGAGTTTGAAGGCAAAACTCTGGAAGAAATCATCAAAACCTCTTCCGGTGGCGTATTCAACAACGCAGCCCAGATCTGGAACCACACTTTCTACTGGAACAGCCTGAGCCCTAACGGCGGTGGCGAACCTACTGGCGCAGTAGCAGATGCTATCAACGCAGCATTCGGTTCTTTTGCTGATTTCCAGGCCAAGTTCAACGATATGGCTGTTAACAACTTCGGTTCAAGCTGGACCTGGCTGGTGAAAAAAGCTGACGGTACTCTGGATATTGTTAACACTTCCAACGCCGCCACTCCGATCACTGAAGGCCTGACTCCACTGATCACTGTTGACCTGTGGGAACACGCTTACTACATCGATTACCGCAATGTACGTCCTGATTACCTGAAAGGTTTCTGGGCTCTGGTTAACTGGGAATTCGCCAACGCGAACTTCGCTGCTTAATCGGCCTTTGTGGTAAAAAGAAAACCGGGTTTTTACCCGGTTTTTTTATATCCGCATATCTGTGAAAACGGTAAAACTATGAAGCTACTGCTCGCCTCCGGTTCACCCTACCGCCGCGAATTACTGGCCCGGTTACGTATTCCTTTTGACTGCGCCAGCCCGGATATTGACGAAACACCATCAACAAACGAATCGCCGCAGGATTACGTCGCCCGTCTGGCGTACGAAAAAGCCCGGGCACTGGCCGCACAATATCCGCAACACTGGGTTATTGGCAGTGATCAGACCTGCGTATTGAATAACCAGATCTGCGGCAAGCCCGGCAACCACGACAACGCCGTTGCACAACTGCAACGCGCCAATGGCCAGCGCGTCAGTTTTTATACCGGTCTGTGCCTGCTTAACAGTGACAGTGGCGAATATTATTCGCTGACCGAGCCTTTCCATGTGTATTTCCGCAATCTCAGCGAGGCAGAGATCGAACGTTATGTCGCACTCGAGCAGCCTTATGACTGCGCCGGCAGTTTTAAAGTGGAAGGGCTGGGCATTAATTTATTTGAAAAACTGGAAGGCCGTGATGGCACCAGCCTGATCGGTCTGCCATTAATCGGCCTGATTGATTTAATGCGCAAAGCCGGAATCAACCCACTGGAACTTGCTCAATAATTTAAAAGAGCGATAAATAAAAAGCCCCGTAAAACGGGGCTTTTTTATCGGTAACACTGCAGGTGTTGTTAATCTTTCTTACGATTACCCGGTAATCCCTGGAACAGTTTTTCCAGCTGGGCATCAACATCTTCCCGGCCCAGTTTATCCGACAGGCTGAATTCCCAGATGCCGTTGTATTTATCTTCCGTCAGCTTACGCGCAACGCCGGTATTGTTCACAATGGTCGGACGCAGGAACACCATCAGGTTGCTCTTCACCTGTGTCACCGACTTCGATTTAAACAACCAGCCCAGCAGTGGAATATCGCCCAGCAGTGGTACTTTGCTTTCCACTTCACGGATATCGTCACGGATCAGACCACCCAGTACGATGGTTTCTTCGTTCTCTGACAAAATCATGGTCTTGATAGAGCGCTTGTTAGTAATCAGGTCCGCACTGCCATCAATAGTGGTCTGCGATACCGACTCAGCCGTCGCTTCCACTTCCAGACGGATGGCTTCGCCATTATGAATATGCGGCTTAACTTTAAGAGAAATACCGACGTCTTTACGATCAATCGTGGTAAAGGGGTTGGTGTTGCTGCTTGAAGCCGTAGAACCGGTACGGAAAGGAACGGTCTGGCCGACAATAATTTCTGCTTCCTGGTTATCCAGCGTCATGATGCTTGGCGTCGACAGCAGGTTGGTCAGGCTGTTGCTGGCCAGCGCCTGCAGAATCACACCAAAATCCACTTCGCCGTTTACTTCATGATAACCACCAATGGTCAGGCCGCTGCCCAGGGCCGAAGCCGGATTGCCGGTAGCAATACCGGTAGCAATCGTACTCAGTGACGGGCCGGAATTAGAGAAGTTGGTGCCTGCCACCGGCGCATCCAGGTTACCGGTTGCCCACTGCACGCCCAGCGCATCGGTGATATCACCGGTAACTTCGACGATGGCCGATTCAATCAGCACCTGTGCACGGCGTACATCCAGCGCTGCCACCAGCTCTTCAATTTCTTTCATCAGTGATGGCTCAGCGCGAACCACCAGTGCGTTCAGCTCTTCATCGGCATGAATACCGGCTTTTCCTTTAGCTTGCGAGGCATCTTTATCAGCGGCAGAAGACGCGTCCGACAGCAGATTTTTCAGCAGCTCAGACAGTTTTTTCGCATCGGCATACTGCAGGCGGATAACCTTGGCGCTGCCGGAGAAATAGGATGGCTGATCAAGCTCTTCAATCAGTTTGCGGATACGTTCGCGGGCGCTTTTCTCACCTTTAATAATCAGACGATTGCTGCGCTCATCGGCCACCACACGGATAGAGCCGGCGGTATTTTCGTTAGCATTGGCAGCTGTACCCTGTGATACCTTGGCCGGATCGAGGCTCTGCAGCATGGTAACCACGTTACCAACCCAGGCTTCTTTCAGCTGGATCACTTCCAGCTCTTCACTGCCGGATTTATCCAGGCGGTCAATAATTTGCTCAATACGCTGAATGTTGGCGGCATGATCGGAAATAATCAGGGCGTTTGCGGATTTCACCCCGGCCAGATGACCATATTTAGCCACCAGCGGACGCAGAATCGGCACCAGATCCAGCGCCGGGGTATTTTTAATCATGATGACTTTGGTCAGCAGTTCCTGACTGTCGACTGCGACGCTTTCATCCAGATCACGTCCCTGCTGTTTAACGTCGTTCTGTTGCACAATCAGAATGACATCGCCGGCCGGTACAGCCACATAGCCCTGAACCTGCAATACCGATAAAAACAGCTCGTAAACGCCTTCTTTGTTCATCGCTTCGCTGGAAAGCACGTTTACTTTGCCTTTAACCCGCGGATCAATGACAAAACTTTTGCCGGTAATATCAGCGACCTGACTGATAAAGGCACCGATATCCGCTTCCTTCAGATTAATCTGCCAGCTGTCCTGCGCGGCCTGTGTTACGGCGCTGACCAACAGCATGATGACGAATGCCCACTGCTTTAACACACTCAATATCCTTTAATTAATCTTGTGATTAACAACAAAACGGCTGTTGCCACGCTGCACTTCAATGCGCGCGTTGCCTTCACTGCTTACCTGTTGCAATAACTGCTGATCGCTTTGCGGATCACCCAGCGCCTGGCCATTAACTGACAACACGATATCACCGGGTTGCATCTGCAAGGCTGTCAGCACCGATCCGGGCTGCACACGGTATCCCTGACCTGAGCCTATGGCTTCCAGCCCCATTTCCTGCATGGCACCTTCCGCATCTCCGGCAACCTCTTCGGTAACCATATTCATAAATTCTGACGGACTGCGAACCTGCTTAAAACGCTCGCGCAAAGAACCACTGCGGTTAACCTCCGGGCGTGGCGCAGCAACCGCTCTGGCCGTGATGCCGGCGGTGGATTCTTCGTCAAATTTCAGGGTTTCCAGCTTGCCGTTAGTGTCGAGGATGACTTTATCGTCATAGACACCGGCCAGACGTGTACGTCCCTGCACCGCATCACCGATGCGGTAAAACTCTCCCTGACCACCTTTCGGCGCAATGATGGCACTGGATGCTTCATTGCTGGTACTGCGGGTCACACCCAGCAACTGCAGCCGCAGGCGTGTATCCGGAGCATCTACCTCTTTGGCAACAGCCTCAACAGGTTGTGCGGTAACATCCCCGAACAAATGATATTGGCCTGTCCCTGCCACTGTCCCGCCGTTCTGTGCATCACCGCGGGACTGCGATGGCGCCTTCAGCAGCAGCGGTTCCGGCGCCACAATCAGCCAGGTCAGATGCGCAAGCTGCCAGGATAACAGGACGGTCAGGGCTGTCTTCCCCAGCACCAGCGTCCAGCGCTGCCAGCTCATTAACTCAGCCACCTTGTCTGCCAAAACGTTCTTACTCCGTAAACGAAGCGCCCAAGGTTACAGAACCTTATGAGACACTTCAAAAATTACTGTTTCTTCTGTGGCTTCGGCTGGCCACTTCTGCCCTAACACATCCAGAAAGCGCCGGCGGATAGCGATCCCGCCCCAGCCGTCCTGCTGCATAAAGCCCTGGATTAATGCCTGGCCTTCCGTTGTTTCAATATTCAGCACGGCTTTTTCCGGTTCCATTCCCAGCGTGCCGATCAGCATTGGCATGGTTGCGCGGATAGGCTTGTTATCTACCGGGAAGCCAACCTCTCCACCGCTGTACACCAGTCGGCCGGAGACATCGGAGAATTGCCGGGTCTGCAGATTCACACTGGCCAGCAGGCGGTTCAGTTCAAACTCGCCGGCAACCGACACCCGGTTGCGGGTCAGCAGCGGCTGGATTTTATCAGCGTTGAGATAACCATCGGCACCGAGAATCTGCAATTGCTGATCCAGGCCAATGCGGGCGGCGCTCTTTAAACGCACACCATCGCCCAGCACGCTTAAATCAAAATCAGCGCGGCCAGCCAGCAGCGCCAGAGGGCTAAGCTGCCAGCGGGCATCGAGACTGCCCAGATCCCGCAGTTGCGGAACAGCAAAACGCAGACGTCCATCCCATAACGTGCCGGACACCTGCTCAATTTTTAACGGCAGACGTCCTGCCTGTGGCTCAACATAGCGCCAGACAAAATGCAGCGGTGTATTGATGACAAGAACAAAAATGAAGGTTAAAACGCCCAGCACTACAAACCAGCGGGCCGCCCAAATGGCTTTGAACATGGTATTTGTTGTTATCCCTGGAAATATCAGCGGGTCATTCTACTCAACGGGGGCGCCAAATCTAAAGGAGCAATGTGACATTACTGTAAAAAAGCCGGAGATTCTTGCAGAAACTCCGGCATCAGGCGTCAATTCCGGCGCTGCGACGGGGTTATTCCACCACGCCACAGCCCAATTCAGACGTTATTCAGCTAAGGCAACACCTGCACTGCCACTCCCGTAGGTAAAGCTGGCCGATGTTATCTGCGGCTGATTGTCCCGCGCTTCGATGACAAAGCGGTATTCTCCCCCAACCACCGGGTTATACCAGCGGCTTTCGTATTCCGCCATACCGTTGTCGCTGTCATCGAGATAACGCACTTCGATATCGTAGCCATCATCGTGCACGGGTTCGCCATTGATCACCAGCTGTTGCCACTGATCACCGACTTTATGTTCAACACGCACCAGACGCTGATCAAAGGCTATCTGATCCGGGCCGAGATCCAGCCACTGTACTGCTACGTAGTTTTCTTCATTGGGCTCTTCAGCACTTACCTCATGCGGAAGCTGCAGCCACTCGCGCTTGCCGTTGCTGACAACAGCCTCCGGCAGGAAGTGGTTAACCTTCAGTTCATAACGCCATTCCGGTTTTAATTCCTGCACGCGGCCATTCTGCAGAAAATCCTGCGCCAGCGTACCCAGCTGTGCTGCCAGATAAGGTGTAGTGTACTGGCCATACAAGGTATGACCGCCTTCGTAATTCTGGCGGGAGTATTCTTCCGGCGTGGTGGTGTAGCCAAAATAACCGTTGGCGTTGCTGGCCACCCAGACGTATTTCACATCCTCACCGGCAGCAGCAAAAGTGTCACTGACGGCGGCCGAAATCCGGCGACCGGATTCAGTCGTGGTTTCAAACGGCAGCGGCAGAACCACCATGTCATTAATGCGCAGCAGCTGGAACATCACGGTATTCGGGAAGCTGTCTTTGGGCTCCAGCAGCGGCTGCAGGAAAGAGAACCCCAGATGGCGTTTGTTACCCTGACAACCATCTTTAAAGAACCACCAGCGACGCGCCATCACATTGCCACCATGGAAGAACGGAATCGCGCTCAGCCACGGCGTACGGCGTTCATAAGCACCGGCCGCTACGGTATTGCCCACCGCCGCATCATGACAGATTTCTACGTCACCAGCCTTGGTATGCTCACGGATATTCAGCTCGCGCGCGGCGCTGGCCAGCTGAATATCGCTGCTCAGCTCTGAGCCCAGTGCTTCAAACAGACTGATGGCTTCACCACCGATGCCCTGACCCAGTTTTTTCGCGGCCTTCCAGTCGACATCGAAATGGCCGAAGTAGTTATCACCATGTTCTTCCAGTGCCGGTGCCATATCGCCCTGAGTACCGGTGCTCAGCGCATGCACGACTGGCCAGGAGGTTTTGTAGCGGTCGCGGATTTTCCACTCAAGATCTTTCTGCGCGTAAGCAAACAGGTCTGCGTTATACACTTCAACCGGTACGCTCAGCGCCGTAGCGTGTACTGAAAAACTGGAGAAAGCACCCAGTGGTTTATATTTTCCGTCATCATCGCGCACATCCACCCGCACCATATACAGCGATGGGTTAACGGCCTCAAACTTAGCCTGCGGATCATCAAGCTCCACACCCTGTACATCGTTATTCAGCACATAAGAATCAAGGGAGCGGTTACGGTTGTAGCCGTAAATATCTTTTTTGCCGGTGGCGATTTTAGCCGGACGACGCGACTCATAAGCCTGAATAATGCCGGCACTGATACGACTGGCGACAAATTCCAGAAAATCCGGTTCGAGCCACTGGCCGCTGGACATATGCTTGTTATAAAAATCGTTATCAAAGAAATTCACCGGCGCCGAGTGGCTGTGGGAAGCCGTAATGGCAATATCACCCGGCTTGAGCCCGGTTTTTTCCGCCACCCGCGCGGCTACTTCATGCTGCAACAACAGCGAAGCAGCCGTCAGGTCGGTCTGCACCAGCGCCACTGACTGCCCTTTACCATCATTGATATACACCACCCGCGCCTTGATCCGGGTACGGAAGCCCTGACCACGGTTAGCCATCACCGAATAGCCACCCATCGGCATACCCGGCGGCGGCGTAATATCGACCGATACCGCACCTGCCGTCGGCACTTTTTCTGCCACGATGCTATGAGCGGAAGGTTGCTGAACAAAAATTTCCTGAGTAGCTGCGCAGCCCGTCAGCGAGACGAACACTAACAGCGAGAGAAGAACACGCATGAGAACGACCTTTATTGTTATTGTCTGGCAATTGTGTACTTTTGTACCACACCCACTTTAAGTGGTCACTATCCAAATCCGCCAGAGTCGATCGGTGGCTTATGCAGGGTACAACCCATGGCCTGAGCTGTTTCATCAGAGGAACAGTGAAATCGGTACATTTTTGATTTTTGTATCAAATTGTATCCATTATCATTCCGTTTTTGAGAACAGGACGTCCGGAGCCGTTATGCGTTTAACCCCCTTCATTCCCGCCCTGCTGGCCTTTGCCTCGGCACTCAGCATTGCTGCACCCCGAGATATCTATGACAGCGACCACAATGGTCTGATTGAAATCGAAGACCTGCAGGATCTGAATGAGATCCGCAATAACACATCGGCCGAACACCCGGCAGAAATTCAGGGCACCCACCTGTACGGTGCCAATGGCGGTTGTCCGGCCAGCGGCTGTAATGGCTACGAGCTGACCCGCAACCTGAATTTCGATACCAACAGCAATGGCCTCTTCGATGAGGGGGATCAGTTCTGGAATGAAGGCAAAGGCTTTGAGCCGATTGGTAACTTCAATCTGAAGTTCGCCACGGAATTTCACGGTCAGGGCCATGCGTTACTCAATCTCACGATTAATCGTCCCGGCGAGTACTTCACCGGACTGTTCGGCTACCTGGAACTCGCCAGCATTCATGACCTGATACTGACCGCTGATATTAAAGGTGGTGGTAACTCCGGGGCATTGACAGGCTACGCCTGGCGCAGCCTGTTCCAGAAAATTCAGGCCGAGACAAAAGTAACGACTACCGCCAGTGAAGTACAAAACTGCCAGCCGTTCTGCGATGCCCGTGATAACGGCGGCCTGATCGGTTCAGGTGAAGAGCTGATGATCAACCGCATTCTGCTGAAAACCACCGTCAGCGGTGAAGAGAGCAGCGGTGGTCTGGCCGGCTATCTCAGCGACAGCAATGTTGATGAAGCAGGCGTACAGGGCAACATCAGCGGTGATAAAAATATCGGCGGCCTGGTTGGAAGAATGGCAGCGACCTCGTCCACAGACCCGACCATCAGCAGTACGGTTAAACGCAGCTTTGTCGCCGTTACCGCCAGTGGCCGGACCCAAATCGGTGCTCTTGCAGGCTCCATTAATAAAACTGAAATCAGTGACTCTCTGGTCAGCGGTACAGTTAATCTCGACGAGCAGATTTATGCCCGTGCCGGTGGCATTGCAGGCTCAATGGAAGACAGCTCGCTGTTACGGATTATCAGCACCGTGCGCTTACCAGAGGACAGCGATACCACCCGCTTTATCGGCGCGCTGACCGGTGAAAGCGGTGGAATGACGCTGACTGATGTAACAAACACCCACGCAGCCCGCGATCTGGCAAAGCGTGCCGAAGGTAAAGGATACGGCTCCCTGATTCCGAACCAGAACTTCGATCTGGCTCATATCCAGTGCGCCAGCGCCGCTGATGCCTGTGACGGCCTGCAGTTCAGCGATTGGGATAGCAGTAAAAACAGTAAG
>Ga0210039_1004427_pt1 | contig 10242 bp, 7 predicted proteins | sample CryGeyCG2114_250_3_FD_185460 | JGI IMG/M metagenome (GOLD analysis project Ga0210039, IMG submission 185460) | Groundwater microbial communities from aquifer - Crystal Geyser CG17_big_fil_post_rev_8/21/14_2.50 (SPAdes) (version 2) | ecosystem: Environmental > Aquatic > Deep subsurface >... | reverse complement strand
AAACTGCATCATGGTGACATTGATGTGGATTCCATTCCCGGTGAAAGAACCTGTTTCACCATTCATCTCCCGCCCCACAGCGACAAAGATAACCGCAAAAGCGATAAAACAGCGCTTTCAATGCCTGTGAAACAGAAACAGGGCGCCTTTGACCTCTCCTCAACCCATCATATCCTGCTCGTCGATGATGCTCCGGATATTCTGAAAATCCATCAGGCCATGCTTGCGCGTATCGGCCACACCAGTGTGACTGCCGAATCCGGCCAGCAGGCGCTTGAGCTGTTTCTTGACAGGGAAAACAGCTTTGATCTGGTCATCACCGATTATCGCATGCCGGGTATGAACGGCCTTGAACTGGTCAGGGAACTGCGCAAAATCGGCACAAATATTCCGATTCTGATGGTCACAGCCTTTGGCGAAGATGAGCAGCTGCAGCAGGTTGGTCAGTATCGGGTAAACCTGATGAATAAACCGGTCAGTATGGATAAATTCAGAGAGGCCATCGCCCTGTGTACTGCAGGCAATGCAGCAACTGACTAACAGCTTCCGATCAATGCCTGCGAACTGAATTCATCATATACAGCATCCACAAAATAGAGCCCGTGCGCAGGCGCAGTCGCTGCCCCTTTCGATCGGTCACAGCCCTCTAACAGCGTCCTGAACTCTTCCGGCGTCTGTTTACCCAGACCTGCGGCAACCAGATTACCGACCAGATTCCGCACCATATGGTAGAGAAAGCCGTCAGCGGCCACATCAATAGTGATACAGTGACCATGGCGTTTGATATCCAGACGGGTGATGGTACGAACGGCGTGGGGCGCCTGACAACCTGCCGCGCGCAGGGTACTGAAATCCTGTTTCCCCAAACAGACAACGCCGGCCTGCTGCATCAACGTCACATCCAGCGCTCTGGGCATCCACCAGTGGCGCCACTGCTGGATGGCTGATGGCGTGTTCCTGTTCCAGATCTGGTAGCGATAGGCACGCCCGCGACAATCGAATCGGGCATGGAAATCATCAGCCACCGCCCTCACCCCGACAATACGAATACTGCCGGGCAACAGGTGGTTACAACCATGCAGGTAAGCCGCGTGTGCGCGCTGCCAGCGTCTGCAGGACACATCACAATGCACAAGCAAAGCCTCGGCATGCACACCTGTGTCCGTCCTGCCGGCAGCAAAAACCGTGACTGGTTTGCCTTCAATTTTTTGCAACACAGCTTCCAGCTCCGCCTGAACCGTGACTGCATTATCCTGCCGCTGCCAGCCATGAAAGACGGAGCCGTCAAACTCCACAACCATGGCAATACGCTGCAATACTTCTTCGATCATAAAAACACCATACCATATGCCATCAAAGCAACAACCAGACAGCAAACATTGATTCCAGGTCGGAGACCTGCAGCCGCGTCAGCGCTTGCATATACGACAGGCTGAGGAAATTGCTGCGGCCAGCGCAACCAGAGCAATTGCGCCTGATCAGCAGAGGAGGTCAGCGCCAGACGGAATGCAGTCAGGATTAGCAGGGGAAATTTCGACCACTCACGGCGCAACATCCACTGCTGTTTCAGACTCTTCAGGTTATGGCTGATGCTTTGGCGCATCGGCCCGATCATCAACAGGTAAACTGCCAGATATTTGCCGGCAACGGGCAAACGGTACAACAGCCTGTTCCACTCGGAAATATGTAAACCCCGAAACATCAGCATGGCGACCATAAAGATGCAAACCAGATGCAGCGAGAGCCAACCACCCTGCTGCAACCCCTGCCAGGTAAACGGCAGCCCGAGTCCCGGAAAAATAAGCTGTCCGGGAGAAAAGAACAGGTGGAGGCCAAGAATGGGAATCACAAACCAGCGCAGCAGATGCAGCATACGTGCAAGGTTTTGCCAGTGGCCATCGATGCCCCGAATCAGCAGCGTCGCCATGACAATCAGGCACAGGCTGACAGCAATCACAGGGGTTGAAATGCTTAACAGAAGCAGGGCAAAACAGGCCAGTCCACGTAACCAGACAGAGGCGGCATAAAACAGATCCGAAAAAGGCATGGCAGGTGATTTAATATGAAACAAAAAACGCGCCTGCATGGATTATTTCTACTCTGTGATCATGTTTCATATCACGGGGTGGAAAAAATCCATACGCGTTAGTGTGGTGCGGTTGCAAACGTCAACACTCAGCTTTTTTTGTTGTCATCGTCCTCATCATCAGAAAACTCACTGAGCAGCTGATCAAGTTCCTGCGTGGCGCTGTGATTGGCGGCAAAACCGCTATCTTTCCGAACTGCTGTATCAGCTTCCGGCTCATATGCATCATCTTCGTCAAAAGAGAATTCGCTAAGCAGATGACCCAGCTCCTGAGTAGTCCCATGATCGCCGACTTCCAGTTCCGGATCATCATCCTCTTCAGTCAGTGCAAACTCACTAAGCAGATGATCCAGTTCCTGCGTCGCATCATGATCCACTTCAGCCGTTGATGTTTCATATTCTGCAGTCTCTAGCGAGCCGTCATCATCGGAAAAAGCACTCAGCAGGTGACTCAGCTCCTGCGTGGTGTCATGCCCCGCATCAATGCCGACAGCAACAGTGTCACTGCCATTTTGCTCGAGCAGGTCATCGTCCAAACCGGCAGTCTCGTTCTCCGCGACCGCACTCTCATCAGCCTCGCTCTCCGCAGGTTCGGCAAATTCATTCATCAATATATCAAGGTGCTGGGTAGCTCCCAGTGCGGATTCATCGCCTTCACCCTGTCGCAGCAGAGCAGCTTCGGCCTGATCGAACACCGAAGCATCCAGTTCATCACTGTCCGGGGAGAAATTGAACATATTGTCATCGTCGGCAAAATCGCCGAGCAGGTGATCCAGATGCTGGAGATCGGACATCTCGTCCTCAATCACCAGCGTGCGATCAGATGCTGCAGCGTCTGCAACAGTCACAGCATCATCCGTCAGTTCTTCATCCTGGTTGGTGAATTCACTCAACAGGTTATCCAACTCCTGGGTGGCATCAGACGACTCCAGGTCGAGCGTAGCCTCGAAATCCAGCTCTGCCGGTTCGGATGTTACTGATGCGGCAAGCGCAGGTGACTCCACATCCTCATCTTCGGAAAACTCAACCATCAGATTATCGAACATCTGGGTGACAGTTGCGCCGGTAGCATCATGGCTCTCATCAGAAGCGGTTACAGGTTCTTCCGCCACTGCTGTTGCAACAGTTGCATCAAAGGAATCATCATGCAGCCAGTCCATCTCTTCCATTGCAGGTTCCGGTGATACCTCATCGTGATGATCAGGCATTTCAACATCAGAAATATCGAAATCAATGCCATCATCTTCCGACGCATCAACCAGCATCACACCTGAAACATCATCATCGTCATCCGACAATGCCAATCCTGTCGCTGCTGCAACAACGGCCGGCGCTACTGCTGAAGCCTGCTCATCCGGAACCGCTGTACGGCCAACCGGAGCTTCATGCAGCTGGGCATAAAACTTCTCAAGATCCGCACTTTCCAATACCCGCTCAGCATCAGCCTTGCTTTCACTGAAAGCTTCCATCGCCCCGGTGCGACGCAGGAGCTGCGCTTTTTTGACATGGGCTGCAAGATTGTCCGGCTGCAAACGCAGTGCCAGATTCAGCTGATGCAGCGCCTCATCATCCATGCCGTAGCGCGCATACACATCGGCCTCAGAGAGGTAGTCCACATTCGGATCCGGATCCTCATCCAGCAGTGAAGCATCAAAAGGCTCCATTTCGGCCGTATCGGTATCGGTCAGATCATCGGCAAAACTGGCAATGGAATCGAATACGTCTTCTTCACTTTCTTCCGGTTCATCGGCAGCTTCACTGTCGCCGGTCATCAGCAATTCATCGACAACAGGCTCAACAACAGCCTCTTCCATCCTTACCGATTCATCAGCGGGATGAGCAGGCTCCCTGCGCATCAACACAGCCACTGCACCGAGCAGGATGATAACCAGTGCGGCCAGCAGCCAGACCACCCAGTCAGGCCCGTACTGTGGCGCAACAGCCTGTTTGTTGGCTTTTTCCAGCTCAGCCTGCAAACGAACCAGCAGAACCTCGAGCTTATCAACACGGGCAGTCGATGCCGCAGCAGCCACTTCATCCATTTTACTGTTTAGCGCTTCAATGCTCTTCTGATTTTCCAGCAACTGCTGCTGCAGCGCTTCATTTTTCGCTTTCAGCTCTGCCACTTCAGCATTCGGCGCTGAAGCCGCCTGCTCTGCAGTTGCCAGAGCCTGTTGATCGGTTGCCTGCGGGATAAGTGACTGAACGCCTTCGCTATCGGCAGGCGCGCCACTGTCAGTAGCAGTAGCCGGTGTCACTGCCCCGGCAACAGTTCTGTTTTCCGTAGAAGCCGGCATCAAAACAGGCGCAGCAGCGGAGCCACTGGCCTGCTCGCCAACACTTACCCGTTTCGCATAACGGCTGCGCTGAGCTTCTTCAACAGCCGCATAACGCGGTTTTTCAGTCAGTTCTTTCCACTGCTTCTCATGTTGTGCAAACAGCTTATAGGCATCTTTTGCGGAACGCTGTTCAATTTCAGCGGCCGTAGGCACTTGCAGAAAACTGCCTGCCTTGAGCAGGTTCATATTGTCATTATCAAATTTAGTTTTGTTTTTCTCGTACAGTGCAACCATGACCTGATAAGGTCTGTAGCGGGTATCAACACGCAGGCGGCCTGCTACCGTGGAGAGCACATCACCGTAAACGATAGGCCCATAACGATCTGTTCTGGCCCAGCCGTCAAACGCCCCAGCCTTCTCATCTGCCGCTGATCCGTCCGCTGTAGCCGAATCATCTGCAGATGTAGCGGGTTGGGCAGCTACAGCGTTCTGTTCGGTAAGCTGAACCGTTGCAACAGGTGGTTTCTCCGCTGCAGTCTGAATGGATTTTGGCGGTTCAAGAAAAACAGCGAACTTTTTGAAATGCGCCACGCGTCCGTAACGGACCTTCAGCACCAGGTTAAAAAACGGTGCTTTTATGCCGGTGCGGGAAGAGAGTTTAACAAGCGTGCCGCGCTGGTCACTGGCCACATCGGCACGAATCGAACTGATGACAGGGTCACGATAGACCTCGAAAATATTGTAGTCTGCAGGCGCCGCAATTTCGATAAACAGACCAGTGACCGACTCATCGGCTTCCAGCTTGAGCGGCACTTCAGCATAGAACGGTTCCCCCAGATGGGAGGCGACTTCAATCTTTTCGAGCGATGCAGCATGGACGGCAACCGGTGAAAACAGGGCTGCAGCAAGCCAAGCAAATGCAACCAAATGCCTTACCCGTATTAACATGCTGCCTCCATCCGAGTCCTGTGAGGACTTGTTTCCTACGACTGGGAAATCAAAATTTCCGCTATCTGGACGGCATTTAGAGCCGCACCTTTACGCACATTATCGGCAACAACCCATAAATGCAAAGAATTCGCACAGGAATAATCGTCGCGAATTCTGCCTACCCAGACCGGATCCGTACCTGCAGCTTCACTTGGCATCGGGTAATCTTCACCACTCGGGTCATCCACGACACAGATGCCTTCCGCCTCGGCCAGCAACTCACGCGCTTTTGCCGCATTCATCGGCCCTGAAAAAGTGACATTGACTGATTCCGAGTGACCATAAAATACCGGCACACGCACAGTCGTCGCGGTCACGGCAATATCCGCTTCCATGATCTTGCGGGTTTCATCCATCATCTTGTGTTCTTCTTTGGTATAACCGTCTTCCATGAACACATCGATATGCGGAATAACGTTAAACGCGATACGGGCAGGCAACACATTGACTTCGGCAGCCTGTCCGTTCATCAACTGACCGGTCTGCTTGGCCAGCTCATCCATGGCCTTGCCACCGGCGCCACTGACGGCCTGATAAGTCGAAACCACCACGCGCTCGATCGGCATGGCATCATGCAGCGGCTTCAGAGCCACGACCATCTGGATGGTAGAGCAGTTCGGGTTGGCGATAATCTTGTTTTCGCGCGCCATCTCCAGTGCATGCGGATTGACTTCCGGCACCACCAGACAGATATCCTTATCCATACGCCAGGCGCTGGAGTTATCCACGACATAACAACCGGCTTGAGCAAAACGCGGCGCATGGGTCCTGGATGTACCGCCACCGGCAGAGAACAGGGCGATATCCACACCGGTCGGATCGAAGGTTTCCAGATCCTGCACGACATATTCCTTGCCCCTGTATTCGATCACGGAGCCCGCACTGCGGCTCGAGGCCACGGGAATCAATTCGGAAACAGGAAATTTCCGCTCGGCCAGAATATCGAGCATGGTCTGGCCGACCGCGCCGGTCGCACCGACTACCGCGACAACATATCCCTCTTTTTTCGGCAAAAATGGTTCTTTACTCACGCCAGTGCCTCCAGTGCCTTGCAAACAGCATCACCCATGCCTGAGCAGCTTACGCTTGCCCCGCCATCAGCCAGATCAACCGTACGGATACCGGCATTAAGTGTATTTTCAACGGCCTGATCCACCTTGTCAGCCAGATCAGCACGATTCAGCGAAAAACGCAGCATCATTGATGCCGACAGAATGGTCGCCAGCGGATTGGCCTTGTTCTGCCCTGCAATATCCGGAGCTGAACCGTGAATCGGCTCATACATGGCAAACGCTTCACCGATTGATGCTGAAGGCAGCATGCCGATAGAACCGGTCAGCATGGAAGCCTCATCGGAGAGGATATCGCCGAACATATTGGTGGTGACAATGACATCGAACTGTTTCGGATTACGGATCAGCTGCATGGCCGCGTTATCCACATACATGTGCGAAAGCTCAACATCGGCATATTCCGCTGCGTGCAGGGCCGTGACCACTTCGCGCCAGTATTCTGTCGATTCCAGCACATTGGCCTTGTCGATGGAGCAGACACGGTTGCTGCGCAGGCGCGCGGCTTCAAATGCCTTGCGGGCAATACGTTCGATTTCGGAAGTTTTGTAGGCCAGTGTATTAAAGCCGCGCTTCTCACCATTGGGCAGGGTTTCGATACCGCGCGGCTGACCGAAGTAGATGCCGGAAACCAGTTCACGAACCACCAGAATATCCACGCCCCTGATCACTTCAGGTTTCAGGGTCGAGGCATTGAGCAGCTGCTCATGCACCTTGGCCGGACGGTAGTTGGCAAACAGACCCAGATCTTCACGGATACGCAAAAGTCCGGATTCCGGACGCAATGCCTTGGCCAGCGGCTCCCATTTCGGGCCGCCGACAGCGCCGAGCAGCACGGCATCGGAGGCCCTGCACAGTTTGCGGGTAGCTTCAGGATACGGGTCGCCGGATTCATCGTAACCGGCACCGCCAATGGCGGCCTCTTCCCATTCGGCATTCAGATCGAAGTGCTTATTCAACACCTCAAGCACCTTCAATGCTTCATCTACAATCTCTTTACCAATGCCGTCACCGGGCAGTACCGCAATCTTTAAAGTCATCTCTACTCCTTTTTTCCCACTGCGGTTTTCACTGCGGCCAGGAAATCATCCACATCCTTGAATTCTCTATATACCGAGGCGAAGCGCACATAGGCCACGCCATCGAGGTTACGCAACTGCTCCATAACAAAAGCACCGACATCCTCTGCTGCGATTTCGGGCGTGCCGGTCTCCTGCACTGCGCGCAGAACGGCATGCACACCCTTCTCCAGCTGCTCCACCGAAACAGGTCTTTTCTCCAGCGCCTTCTGCATGCCGGAGCGAATCTTCTCGCCATCAAAAGTCTGGCGCGTGCCGTCTTTTTTGACCACCAGCGGCATCCTCAATTCAGCCCGTTCATAGGAGGAGAAGCGTTTGCCGCAGGCCTCGCATTCACGGCGCCTGCGCACCGCCACGCCATCTTCCACCACGCGCGAATCCACCACGCGCGTGTCATCATTGGCACAGAACGGACAATACATTCAGATCACCGGCCAGTGATCAATCAATATTCGTAAATCGGAAAACGACCGGTCAGTTTACGTACTTCTTCAAGCACAGCTGCATGTACAGCAGCATCTTCAGGCGCTTTGAGCACCTGCAGAATCAACTCGCCGACCAGGCTGGCGTCTGCTTCAAGCATACCGCGCGCGGTAATTACCGATGCGCCGATACGGATACCGGATGTGACAAACGGTGATTCCGGATCAAACGGAATGGTATTCTTGTTGGTGGTAATGCCGGCCGCTTCCAGTGCCTCTTCGGCGACCTTGCCGGTGATGCCCTGCGGACGCACATCGACACGGAACATATGACAATCAGTGCCGCCTGAAACCACACGCAAGCCACCGTCAGTCAGTGTTTTAGCCAGCGCACGCGCATTGGCGATCACCTGTTTCTGATCGACCCTGAACTGTTCACCGAGCGCCTCACCAAAAGCAACAGCCTTGGCTGCGATCACATGCATCAACGGACCACCCTGAATACCCGGGAAAATGCGTGAGTTGATCTTCTTATAAATCTCATCATCGTCGGTCAGAATCATGCCGCCGCGCGGACCGCGCAGGGTTTTGTGGGTGGTTGTGGTAATCACATGCGCATGACCTACCGGCGACGGATAGACACCCGCAGCGATCAGGCCTGCATAATGAGCCATATCCACCATCAGGATAGCACCGATGGAATCGGCGATTTCACGCATGCGTTTAAAGTCGATGGCGCGCTCATAAGCGGATGCACCACCGATAATCAGCTTCGGACGATGAATCTCGGCCATCTTCTGCATGACATCATAATCGATCAGTTCGTTGTCCTTGCGCACACCGTAAGCCACCACATTGTACAGGCGACCGGAGAAGTTCACCGGAGATCCGTGCGTCAGATGACCGCCGTGCGACAGGTCCATGCCCATGATGGTGTCGCCCGGATTAATCAGTCCCATAAACACAGCCATGTTGGCCTGTGAACCGGAGTGCGGCTGCACATTGGCGTGTTTGACGCCGAAAATTTCGCAGGCACGTTGCTGGGCCAGCGTCTCAACCTTGTCCACGTGCTCACAGCCGCCGTAGTAACGGCGTCCCGGATAACCTTCGGCATACTTGTTGGTCATCACCGAGCCCTGAGCTTCCATGACCGCGCGGGAAACGATGTTCTCACTGGCAATAAGCTCCAGTGTATGCTGCTGCCTGCCCAGTTCGGCGGCAATGGCATCTTTGACCACCGCATCGGCTAGCGGTGCATTAAAAAACTGACTGCGATCAGACATGAAAACTCCTGAGTAATAAAAAAGCGCCGGTTTCCAGCGCCTGCTGGATCCGAAGCCTGAACTTCGGGCGGCGTATTATGTCGAAATCAGGCTGCCGCGTCATCTCTGATTTCCAAACCCTGTAAACCACCCCTGTATGAATGACACAGCTTACCTCATTGTCGCCCGAAACAGGTTTGAAGAGCGTCTAAAACGGTGTTATTTCCTCAGCCGGTGTACGCCGTCCGTCTCTGTAAAGCGACCCACATCGGCCGGATTGAGAAGCACAACGACATCAACAAACTCATCTCCCGTAACCGAGGAGATAATCGTGCCATGCTGGTGACAGAAGGCCAACGCCCGACCATCACCATGCTCCAGCTTCAGATGCAACTCATGCATCTCATCAGTTAGCCAAACGGTCAGCAGGGCCAGCAACTCGTCCACACCCTCCCCGCTGACAGCGGAAAGCGCCATGCGGCTGCCCGGAACCGTTTCAGCACGGAATGATTCGATGCCCGGTGCCAGATCCTTTTTATTCATCACCTCAACAATGGGCGGTGCAAAATCACCCACCAGCCCCAGCTGCTCCAGTGTTTCACTCACCACTTTGCCCTGCTCAGCCAGCATCGGGTCGGAGGCATCGCGCACATGCAGAATCAGGTCCGCCTCGATCACCTCTTCGAGTGTGGCGCGAAAAGCATCGACCAGTTCATGTGGCAACTCCTGCACGAAGCCCACCGTATCGGAGAGCATCAACTGCAGGCCGCCCGGCAGCACCAGCTTGCGCAGGGTCGGGTCAAGTGTGGCAAACAGCTGGTCGGCCACATAAACGCCGGAATTGGTCAACCGGTTAAACAGCGTGGATTTGCCGGCATTGGTATAACCGACGAGTGCGACGGTCGGAATCGCCTTGCGTCTGCGGCCCGAGCGTTGGGTGGCGCGCATCTGACGCACCTTGTCGAGATCCTTCTCCATGGCAAGAATCTTGTCGCGGATCATACGGCGATCGAGCTCAATCTGACGCTCGCCCGGCCCACCCATAAAACCGAAA
>Ga0210039_1004413_pt1 | contig 10263 bp, 10 predicted proteins | sample CryGeyCG2114_250_3_FD_185460 | JGI IMG/M metagenome (GOLD analysis project Ga0210039, IMG submission 185460) | Groundwater microbial communities from aquifer - Crystal Geyser CG17_big_fil_post_rev_8/21/14_2.50 (SPAdes) (version 2) | ecosystem: Environmental > Aquatic > Deep subsurface >... | reverse complement strand
ACTGAGATTGCCTTGGACGAGAGTATTACCGTTTACTTCTAATTTAGAGGAGGGATTGGCTGTTCCTACTCCAACATTACCACCATTCGCTGCAAAGTAAGTATCATATGCGCCAATTGATGAATCAATAGCGCCATGATAAAGCACCTTAATGTACCCAGGATCCCCAGTTCCTCCGTCCAGCATTCTTATAGCATTATAAGTACCACCAGTCAATCTAAATTCAATATTTTCGCCTACTGCATGAAGTCTTGTCGCAGGTGATTGAGTACCGAAACCAACATTACCCGAGTTAAAATACACTTGGTCTTGCCCGATTTCAACAATATCTTGACCAGCACTATTGGTAAGGAACATCTCAAAATTCTGGTCAACTCTCCACCTATATTGATTATTCAAGTCCGTTGCGCGATAAATATTGTATACAGGATAGCCAGAGTACTTCACGTCTAAGAGGGCATCAGGATTACTTATACCGATACCTACATTACCAGAATTAAAATAAACGGGGCTTGTCCCTGTCCATTGGGAGAACAACAGGCTTGTTGAACATAGTAGAATTAATGCATAGAGTATCCTTTTCATACTTGGCCTATTTATTTATGGTGAGGGTTTTAATCAATGCTTCAACTTTTGCAAGTCGTTCTTTAAGATGGCTATTCTCCTTTTTAAGAATATCCCTCTCTTTATTCTCTTCGATCAGATATAAGGTCAACTCCTCGATTTTCTCTAAAAGCTTGAGCTGCAAATCGCCTAAATCCTGGCCATTGGTTTCTATTTCTTTGGCATTGGGGATATTTGGGAGGTGTGAGTTGGCTTTGATAAAGGCCTCCAGCTCGTTCAGGGTTTGGAGTTTATAGTTGGGCTGGAAAACATAATCTGGCACAGAACCTGGCGTGGCGGTTACTTTTACTTTTAGGGCTTCGAGGTTGCCCTGGATAAGGGTGTTGCCACCTAGCAAAGCTCCTTTAGCTGTGGTAATGCTATAATTTACATTTGTGGCCGAGGTGCCCACGCCAAGACTCTTATTGGAGGCATGCCAGTATGTTATCCAAGTATCAGAAAACTGATTATAATCTCCTCCATTTCCATTAGCATCATACATCCAATGGGTTTTGGAATAAATGTCATAGATCCCACCATAGCCTCCCCTATTCCCATTAAGGAACCATGTGGCGTATGAAGAACTACTATTAGGATAAAAATGTGCACCGTTTCCGCCTGAAGGAGAAAATATCCCTGCACTTGAACCAATGCCAATCCAAGTTGGCGTGTACATATAAGCACTTGATGGATCATAATATGCTAAATTGCCAGCACCATTTCCAGACACTTTTCCATCTAAAGATTGAGCATTTACATTGGTCAATCCTGAACCATTACCATTATAAATCCCAGAAGATAGATTTAGATTGCCGAGCGGGAAATTAATATTACCATTTGCTTCTGCTTGAAAAACCCAATAACCAGAATTATTTAGAAAGCCAATCAGGTTGGAATCATTTGCATAAATACTTCCTAAAGTCACCCCTGAGCTATTTCTAAATTTTAATTGCACACTGCTTGAATACCCACCCTGAGCAATCCAGCCATTTGAGTCGTTGTAGAAGTGACTCCCATTTGAGGAAAATAATCCAGTAGAGGGATTAACATGAATCCAATTATTGGCATATAAATATCCATTGCTGGCATACTGTGGAACTTTAAGGGCACCACCTGCTTGGCTTAGCTGAGATGTTTCTACAAAACTTTGTGCCTGACTAGGCAATTGGCAACAAATAAATATTAGTAGAAGCGATATTGATAGGGTGTGTTTTTGCATGGCTTAAAAATAGGTTCATAACTACTAAAGTCTTGGCCTGATTAAAAGACCAAGGTTATTCCACCTGACTATTCACTAAAAGACTTGAAGAGGAAATTACCTTCCTTTTAATTAGTTAATAGCACAATACATAAACACACATCTAAATGTAAAACTTGAAACTTAAAAAACAACCTATCCTCTAATATTAATTCTATATTAATGTAACAATGAAGACCCTATTAAGTATTAAGCGGCCATTAGTCAATAGTTAGCTAAAAAATGAAGATTGGTTGTATTCTGTCCTATATGGCTATCCTTAACCCAAACAATAATACCAGATATAGCAAATTTCCTAAAGAACCTCAGGTTACCCATTAGACCTAAGTAAGCTTAATTTAACCCGATTTATGCAATAGAAATCGTGATGATGGCGTAAATCACAAAGAATCAGGAAGTTTGGCTTAGATAGCATAGCAGCGCTATGGTGAGAAGACAAACGAAGCAGAGCGACTGATTCAAAGTGAGTTACGTCAGTAATAGAAAGTCTATTGCATAAATCGGGTTTAAGTATTGAAAAGCTTATCAGAGTGAGTTAAACTGTACTAAGATTTTAGACTGAAAAGAATTTATTCGCAAGAGAATTAACTTTCATTTCTATTTAGGCTTTTCGTTAGAACATGGTAAAAACTTACCCATTAACATGTCAAAACGAATATTAAGGATACAACCCGATATTTATCGACTTGAGGGGAATTCTAAAAGTATTGTGAAATATATTTTTTAACCTAAAAAGATGGCCTATTTTGAATAAAAACAGTCTAATCTGTATGCAAATTGTATGTACCAAAAAAAAGACACTTACATTTTTCAATGTAAGTGTCTGATTTTCAGAGCCTCCTATCGGCTCCGAAGCATCGGAGGAACCAATGACATAAAACAAAAAAAGCCAGTCAACATGACTAGCTTTTAAGAGCCTCCTATCGGCCCCGATGCCTCGGGGGAACCAATGACCTAAAACAAAAAAACCAGTCAATATGACTAGCTTTTATGAGCCTCCTATCGGCTCCGAAGCATCGGGGGAACCAATGACCTGTTAAATTTTAGACATAAAAAAAGAGTCACATAAATGTGACTCTTTTGAGCCTCCTATCGGCCTCGATGCCACGGGGGAACCAATGACCTAAAACAAAAAGAGACAAGCTTTTAGCTTGTCTCTTTTGAGCCTCCTATCGGGATCGAACCAATGACCTACTGATTACAAGTCCGAATCAATGACATTGATAGTTATTAATAGTGCCTCAAATGGGCTTTATTGTGCGTTTTTTCCTATTTTCACTTCCAATAAACTCCTGTCAAAACCAAAAAAGCACGCAAAAAGCACGCAAGTAATAGGAGACACACGCATGGCAACAATCAAGCTTACACTCGACACAAGGGCAAATTGCCGTACAAATGAAGGAAAATATCCTCTTGTTTTACGCATAGGACATAAAAGTAAGACAAGAGATATTGGCTTGGACATACAGGTCTTTGAAGATCAAATTGAAATTAGCCCTTTAAAAATAACAGGCATAACAAATGCTGTTCGGCACACCAAGCGCATTGATCAAAAGTACAAGGATATTGATCTATGGCTGGATGAGAACAAAGCCATGATTAAACTCTGGTCTATTGCTCAACTCAAAGATGAGATCGAAAAGAAATTCTTCAACAAACAACCTGATCTAAGCCTCCTCTCCCACTCGGCAAAGCTTCTCTATCGCTTTCATGTTGAAAAGCGATTTTCAACAGCATCTTCCTATGAAGACTCATTGAAGCTGGTTATCAAATACCAGATGAAACAAGCCCGTCAAGATGACAAGGTAATGATCAAAACACTCTTCAATAAGAATATGGATGATTGTTTTACGGTCAAAGAACAATACAAACAGTATGATCTACCAATTAAGAGTATCACCGTGTCTTTTGTCCAAGAGCTAAAGACTTACGTTGATAGTCGTTCCAATTCAAAAAACACTGTGGCTATATTTTTAAGGAGCCTACAGGCTGTCTTGAATGATGCCGAACGCACTCACCCCGAACTCAAAGGACACAAGCCATTAGAAGGCATTAAAAAATCAAGCAGTAAGAATGCCACAGTCGTCTTAACCTATGACGAAATTGATCTTTATCGGAATACTGATTACCCAACTGACTCTGGGCAATTTCATGTGCGTAATTACTTCTTGTTCATGTTTAACAACATGGGTATGAATTTTTATGATTTGGCTCTTTTAAAGGTTCATCAATTTGACGGTGAACGGATCAATTACACCCGAAAGAAAAATGAGAATAGTGACGGTGACTTTTTCTCCATCAAGCAAACCGATGAGGCTAGACACATCATTGCTCACTACAGCTATGGTAAAAATCAGGATGATTACCTCTTCCCTATTCTATCTTCAGACACGCCCGAAAGTCGGATATTTCGGGTTAAGAATGATAAGGTCAAGTGGTTCAACAAACACATGAAGAAAATGACTAAGGAATTAGGCATTGACAAGAATGTGACCACCTATACTGCAAGGGACACATGGACAAACTTAGGCTTAGAAATGGGTATTGATATTCGAAAAATATCAAGTGGTTTAGGCCATGCCAGCGTCAAGACCACTGAAAAACACTATAGCCAAACGGTTCAGGAAAGGATTTTGGATGAGATCAATAGTCAGATCACATTGAGACCGCTATAAACTAGACAAGAAAAAAGCTTCAATTATAGAATGATCTGATGAAGCTATCACGCAAATTAAGGGGTAAGCTTAAACTCTTTCCGAGCATTTTTTACAAAATCCTCATCTTCTTGATTCCACTCACCGACACTGTTATTCTCAAATGCTGTCCATGGGGATCTTCTAGTGATTCCACCATATTCATCGGTTTTTAGTTCAGAGTTGACAATAGTCCAATTGTCCATTTCTTCTCTGACTTCTGGTTTAAAATTTGTGTAACTCATAAACTCTTTGTTAGACACATCTGCCTCCTGCTGAAGGCATAATAACTTATTCCTCTAAAGATATCAATAATTTCTGATATCTCTTTAAATATCTATATAGGTTATACGTAAGAGGAGTAAGTAAGGCTATAAATGACCTTAAATAAATCTCTCCCCCTAAAAACTGTTTTATATCGGAATGGATATTTAGTACACCGATTATTTCATCCTCTTCCTCTAACTTAAACGAGAATAGCGTCTCTATATTTTCTCCGTCTTTGCCTTCTCCAAAATACTGTCTTACTTCTTTACTGGTTTCGCTATCTAGTTGAGAGCATATATCCAGCAAGTCATCTAAACTGCCAGTATAATATGTTCCCTCTTCATATGCTTTAGTAGCTCCAGGTATGTCATTCTTATATTTTGAGGATTTCTTAAATAAAGGCAGTGAGATTTCTTTAGGTTCATACCCCTCAGAACTATAACAAAGACGTTTATCTAAATATAGATAAGCTTCAAAGTCCTGAATTTTATCCTCCCCCAAGTAGTGAATCCTTACATTCCGACACTTTTGAATTAATTCTTTACCCGTTTTGCTAATAGGTAAATAAGGCATGAAGTTAACGCAAGACTGAAAGCTTTTATCTTTAGAAACTTTGGGCACAAACATTCTAGCCAAATCATCAATGGATTTGAATGAACCAATTATTGCTTCTTCAAGAGATTTCAAATCATTTATGCCATTCAGAGCATCTCTCAGCTTCATATAGCGCTCTGGATAATAACTTAGAGCCTTTGAATCTGGTAGGTTTAAAATCAAGCTATTTAAATCCGATAACAGTAAATTTTGCTTTTCATTTTCTTCTGCTAGTTTCTTGGTTTCCTTTCGCCTCGCTTCAGACTCTTCTTTACCAAAATGGTTCATCAGAAATCCAACGGCTATCAATGCGCCTACAACAAATGCAACTGTGGGGATGTGTAACTCATATGAAACAGACGTATCAGACCAGCCTAAAGGCTTAACTAAGGCCTTAAAAAAATTAATCGAATTTATACCGACAAAGTCTCGAACATAAGAAAACCAAATACTTAAAGTAACAGCAGTTAATGAAATAAGAGCTCTTCTAATTATCTTCCAACTAAAAATTCCTCTCCAGTTTAGTTTCAAAAAGCCCTTTGTAAATCGCCCCATTTAACTATGTGTATTCTATTGATTAAATTGTAAATTATCGAAATTTTAATAAACACCAAATTCGCAACTCATTGGAAGTCATCTGCCTAGAAGAAAAAGCGTTTTATGCTCTTGTTGAAAGAGTCGTGGATCATCTCAAGCAAACGCATTCAGTTGAACGTGATAAATGGATATCGGCTGATGATGCTTTAAAACTCCTAGACATCAAATCAAAGACAACACTTCAACGGATGCGTGATGATGGACGCATACGCTTTTCTCAACCACAAAAGAAAATCATTCTTTATGACCGTGACTCCATCATTGAATATTTAGAAGAAAACGCACAAGACCGATTTTAAAAGAAAAGTGATATGAATGAAGAACGATACATCAAGGGATTCAATGCAGGGTATCTTATGCAAGAAAAAGACCCTGATCTTTTCAAAAGCTTGAGTGAAAACCTAACCATGAAAAACGAATTCCTTGAAGGAATGAAAGATGGTGGTGAGCAATATGTTCATGATCAAGTCGACCAACTTAAAGACCAACACAAAGATGATCTTGATCCTGATAAAATGCTTCTTGATAACATTCCCAGTAAGGAAAAAGACCGTTCAAAAGACCTTGAAAAGTAAACCCCTAAATCCATCTCCTTCCTCTCAACTGTTAGATGCCCTTTAAACGCTCAAACAGGTTCGGTCAAGGGCGGTGGAGGCACGAACACCGTTTATATACCCTTGACGGGTTCTGATTGAGCTTTACCTTCGCATCTCAGATGAAAGGAAGGCTAGTCCTCTTTATCAATATCCTTGTCTTTATCTTTTGATTTCTCTTTGGAATGATCATCCTTGTCCCTAGAAGGTTCATCAGGATCATATCCTTGATGCTTATCAAAGAAGTCTTTCATTTCCTCCGCATGTTTCTCATTCATTTTGCCTATTTCCTGCTGGATTCTATCTGCTGTCTCAGGTGGTAAATTTTCCTTACTTCCGTGCGCTCCTATAACGTCATCATGTTTAGATGCCATTGCCCCTCTCTCCTTTAAATGCTTCTCATAAAGGGCGACTTTTTTCTTTTCAAAATCTGAATTACTCATTGTTTTTACTGTTTACATATGGTACAATTTTGTATGGATTGGAATATCATTTATACATATGGCGACATGCGCTGGACGATCTATTTCGACAAGTATATCGGTCCAGGGAAAACAAATGTCTTCACAACTGCATGGTGTGACTTTAAGGATTTGATTGCACACAACACGCCTATGTCTGAACGGATCATTTCCAACTATTACGGCATTCCGATTGATAAGCTGAAGAGTGAAATCTACGACTATGAAGATCAGCTTCTTAAGTACGTCAACAACACTTTGGCCAAACATCAACTGGGTCGAATGACAAAAGAAGAAATGGAAGAAAACCTTGAAATTCTTCTGAGTAGTTATGTTGAAATGTATATGCATGAATTCTATTACCTAGCGCAAGAAATGCGTATGGCGAAAACCAAACGCCTCTTTGAAGAAAGACATCAGGCTATTAGCCAAAACAATTCGGCTCAATAGCCTCTACTCCGTCCAAGTATCTTTTGATAAATTCTCTGTATTGGTCTCATCAAACAAAAGCTGTCTAACATTTTCATCTGTTGGCAATGCCACAGGCAATCGGATGCCGTGCACTTCTTCCATCGGCTTTTCTTCCATGAGAATACCCGCCTTATCTTGTGAAATAATATTTTGATCAATAATATCGAGCACCGCATTCCTTCCTTGCATAGCGCGTCCAAACTGCCTGATGACCATGATCACGCCACAGAATAAAAAGATCGCTCCCAGCACCTGAAAGTAAGGAATCAGAAGAAAAACAACCCCAGCAATAATCGGCACACTTGGCTCAAAGAGAATCTGAATGGTTTTACTATTGACAGGAATACCATAGAGTTTTTGACCAAACCGATCATTGAAAAATTTGTGAAACTCCCCTTGGGACAAACTGAAGCGATCTAACTTGTAGGTTACACCATATTTTGAAATCTCTTGTCTCTGCTTAATCGACTTGAATAAAAACGCACAAGCAAAAAGAAAAAGCACAACATCAAACCCATTATCAAAATTGGGCTGCATGTTAAGAAGCACAAAAATGAACGCAACAATTTTTGGTGCCAAACTTATCAGCAACAACAACAAAAAAATGAAGACCGAAGAAGCCAGTGTAAAATATCGTTCCCCAAACTTCTTTCGATAAAATACCTCAATAATAATACTTGGGTATTTTGCCAAAGCAAAACCCAAACCCACCAAGGCTGTCAGGATAATATTATCTCTACGTTCAAACCCAGACCAAAACAGCTTAATCTCATTTTCTTCACGTCTTGTATATGCTTTCATAAGGAGTGTTGTTTATATGTTTTGTGAAAAATATTTACGGACATAGTTTGTCTTCGAAAATTTAAAAGGTGCACCTTGACGGTGAATAATGGCTTCTGTGATAAAATTATTCATCTCCCCTCCTGTCTTTAAGGTTGCAAACTCTGACGGTTGAATCACATATTCAACCGTCTCAGAAATCCCCTGATTATGTGATACCTGCTCCCCATAACTTGAGCCTTGATTGGCCTGCCATGTTCTGATTTTACCGACTGTATCAGCTGCATATTGATTGGTCTGAATACAGCTATTGGCATGAAATATTTTTGTCCCCATGTTCCCAAGCAAGGCCTCAATTCTGTTTCTACCCTGCTGACCAGCCCCAGCATGGATATAATAATTGGGTAGATTCTGACTGATATAGATAGTGCTTGCCCGAAACGATCTTGCCGTTGATTGATGGTCAACATCATGTTCGTGTAAAAACAGATGGGCCTCATCCGCCCATAGAAAAACGGGCCTTGAAGTCTCATCTATCTTTCGTCTTTGCATGGCTCGTTGCCAGATATATTTGAAAAGGATCTGACCATCTCTTCCTGCCTGTTCATAGATCAGGTAAGGTAAGTCCAATACGATCACCTTGCCTTGTTGAGTGTCCTCTGGTCTAATCGTTGTGCCACTACAAAAAATTCTATTTAAAGGCTCAGATAAAAAGCGATGAGAGAAGTTCAAAAATATCTGTTCAACAATTGATCTGGTCTTTGGCGATAGGTTGACCCAAGTGGTTAAAAAGAAATCTTCGACCTTTCTAAGTTTCAAATACATCTGATCCGATACATTAGAAACAATTAAAGAGTTAATGATATCTGATGCCTTTTTCATCATCTTGAAACACAAAGATTGTGACCGCCATTGAATGTCTTTTACTTCGTCCAAACTTGTCGGTGCACTCTTAATAACAGCTGATATATCTTTAAATAAAAGCTCCTTCTTATTCAGGTTACATAAGTCTATGGCATGGATTAAAAGTGATCGCATTGTCCCATCCCAAAAGGACTTGTCTTTCTCATCTCCTTCTGGTTCGCCCGCCTTCATAACGGTCATTAAAGTTGAGGCTATATTGTGCGTTATACCTGCTCCTGAATCCTTCCTTTTACTCTCATAATCTAGGAAGTTGAAAGTTTCATTTGAACCTGCACCAATACGGTAAAGGTCTTTTGCCCTTCCTGTTTTTTCACAGTATTCTTGCCACTGGGCATACTCTTCTTCTTTGGCGCACATCACCACACCACCAAAACCAGATCGCAAATAATTAAGAGCTAAATTTTTACCAGAACCAGAAGTTTTCCCCGACCCAATACTGCCGAAAATCGCCACTCCTTCAAAGGCATGTCGAGGCGTAAAACTATCCTGCTCTGTTAAATGTAAAATCGGACGATCAATAAAAGAAGGCATACTCTCTTGTGTGTGTGCTTACCGATTAGCTCTCGATAATAAGTTATTGCGTTCGAAAAGATGTCGATTTTCTTTTTGAAAAACAATACAATTTACCCTTATTCACAATAGATAATGACAGATAAATGCCATTTAAAGACGGTTTACCTTCTATTATTTCAGTCCTAAGCTGTGCTTAGGGAAGATGTCTGATACTTTTTTTAGTACGTAATTGGTATCTTCTTAATGATGATAGAACTCACCAAAGGCTGAACGATTAAATAGACAATTTCTATTTAGATGTTGTTTGTAGAAAAGCCAATAGATCACTGTAGTCGTGATGATCTGCTTTTCTTAATGCACTGATATATCTTGTACGAATATCGCTTTTCTGATTGATATCTTCATTGCCCCATGCAAAGGGTTCTAGGCCAAAAACATCAATCAAAAGTCGGTCGGTTGCAAGACGGGCATGACGACCATTGCCGTTCGGGAAAAGATGGATTTGTACG
>Ga0210039_1004408_pt1 | contig 10266 bp, 11 predicted proteins | sample CryGeyCG2114_250_3_FD_185460 | JGI IMG/M metagenome (GOLD analysis project Ga0210039, IMG submission 185460) | Groundwater microbial communities from aquifer - Crystal Geyser CG17_big_fil_post_rev_8/21/14_2.50 (SPAdes) (version 2) | ecosystem: Environmental > Aquatic > Deep subsurface >... | reverse complement strand
CCTCGCATTGCAGGCCGTCGGGAAAAGCCAGCGGCATGTCATTGCAGGCAAAATCGGCATGCGTGTCTTGCAGGAGCTGCAGCGTCCGGGTGCAGATTTGCGGGTCGATGAAAGGATGATGGCCTTCCACGCGGATGATGTATTCGGCGCCGGATTCGCGCACCGCTGCGGCCATGCGGGCCAACACATCCTCTTCCGGGCCGCGCGTGACCATATAGCCGGCATCGGTGGCTTCCTCGGCGATTTCATCATCACCGGGACCATCGGCGACGGCGGCAATGACCAGTTCGGCACCGTCAATGGCGCGGCACCGGTCCATGCAGCGCAACAGGGCGCTGCGTTCGCCCAGGGATTCCAGCAATTTCAGGGGAATGCGGGAGGAGGCAGCGCGAGCCTGCACAATGACAGCCAAACTCATGGCGATCCCCCTTGTCCGATCTGTGAACAGGATCGCTCAGATGGCCTAACGGCGCGTTAACCGGCGCACCGCAAGGCTTTCAGGAAATCGATTCGTCAGGATGGCCATGGCTACGCTCGCTTCGCTCCCCGCCGCAGATATTGAAAGCCTGTTTGCAGGCCGGGATTTCCGTGAACCGCGGATCAATCTGGATGGGCAGACCGTGCTGATCACGGGCGGTACCGGCTCTTTCGGGAGGCGGTTCGTGAAGACGGTTCTGGCTGAATTCAAACCGGAAAAGCTGATCATCTTCTCGCGCGACGAGATGAAGCAATACGAGATGGCGCAGGACTTCTCGCCGGCCGAGCATCCCTGCCTGCGCTATTTTATCGGCGATGTGCGCGATGAAACGCGGCTGGATATGGCGATGCGTGATGTCGATATCGTGGTTCACGCCGCCGCGCTGAAACATGTGCCGATTGCCGAATACAACCCGTTCGAGTGCATCAAGACCAATGTCATGGGCGCGGAGAATGTGGTGCGCGCCTGTATCAAGCGCGGCGTCAAGCGCGTCGTCGCCCTGTCGACGGACAAGGCCGCCAGCCCGATCAATCTCTATGGCGCATCGAAACTGGCGGCGGACAAGATCTTTACCGCGGCCCAGCATATGGGCGGGCGCAACGGGCCGGTCTTTTCTGTTGTGCGCTATGGCAATGTCATCGGCTCGCGCGGCTCGGTCGTGCCCTTCTTCAAGAAGCTGATCGCCGAAGGCGCAACGGAATTACCGATCACGGACGAGCGCATGACGCGCTTCTGGATCACGCTGGACCAGGGGGTGAATTTCGTCCTTTCCAGCCTGGAAATGGCCAGGGGCGGCGAGGTCTTCGTGCCGAAAATCCCGTCCATGTCGATCAACGAGCTGGCGCGGGCGATGGCGCCGGACCTGCCGCACCGGATTATCGGCATCCGCCCCGGCGAGAAGCTGCACGAGGTGATGGTGCCGGAAGATGATGCCCGCCAGACGGTGGAGCTGAATGACCGCTATGCCATCCTGCCGGCCATGGAGGCGGACTTGCGGGTGCGTTATCTCGCCGAGGGAGCGCGGGCCATGCCGGAAGAATTTGCCTATGCCTCTGACAATAATCCGGAATTAATGGATGCAAGGGCGCTGCAGGGCCTGATAGAGACACGGCTGAAAGCGCTGGCCGGCTAGTCATGAGCGGCGCTGATCCTTTCCGGCATTTCGCGCGCGACGGATATGCGCTGATCCGCGATCCCGCGATTGCGGCAATGAAGGATGAGGTGATCGCCGCGCTGCACACGGGCGCGCTGCGCATTGCGGCGCGTCTGGTGGACCAGGCGCTGGCGGAAAAGCCGCGGCCGGCGTCCGATGCCTATCTCGCCAGCGGGCCGGAGCGGCTGGCGGCGGCGAAAGCGGCCTATGCCGAGGCGATAGCCGACCGGGCGCGGCGGCAACAGGCGGCGGAGGATGCGGCGAGACTGGCGCGTGAGGCGGATCCGTCCGGTCAGGCGGCGATCTTCATCTGGGGCGCTAATGAATATGCCGAACGCGCCGCGCCGCTGCTGGCACAGGCGTTTTCATCCGTGCAGGTGTTGGACAAGTCCGCCAGCAAGACCGGATCGCCCTTCCCCGGTCTTGCCGCGCCCATTGCGCATCCGGACATCGCCGCGAACGCGGACAGGCGCATCTTCCTGCTCTGCTCGCCCAACTGGAACACCCAGATCGCCGCAGAGATCAAGGCACAGGGCTGGGCCGCGCTGGCGGTGATTGATGCGGTGACGGGGGAGCGGCTGGAATAGCCTGTCATATTGCGTCTTCATCCGGCTAGACCGGATGATCTCTCGAGGCCCTCCGATCAAGTCGGAGGGAAACGAAGCTTTATGGGGCGAAGGGCGCGAACGCGGCCTAACCCTTCTCCAGAAGGAACCAGGTGCCGTCATCGGACCAGGAAAGCGGGTCGCGGTGATAGAAGAAGCCGTAATCCTTCAGCTCCAGCTTTCCCTTGAAGCGGTCGAGCATTTCACCGGCAAAATCGCGCTTGAAAAGCCGGGCTTCATGGCCGCGATAGGTGACCTCGACCGGCGTCGGATTGTAATATTCAAACAGCAAGATGTGGCGGCTCGAAGCGTTGAACAGCACGTCATAGACCTGCGGCAGCACCTCCGGATCAAGGTGGATCAACACGCCGCAGATCAGGGTGAGGTCATAGGTGCGCAGCGGCGTGTAATCGAGAACCGAGGCGGTCTCGACCCTGGCCATTCCCAGCGCGTTGGCCTGACGCGTTGATTCCTCATTGATCTCGATGGCGGCAAGTTCTGTTTGCGGCGAGACGCGATTGAGGGCCTTCAGATTAAGGCCGATATTGCAGCCGATCTCGAAAGCGGATTTCACCGGCGCGGCCTTGCGCAACATGCGCGCCATGCAGGCGGTGCGGGCCGCGACCAGTTCAGGCTCCAATGAGCAGCGTTCGCGGTATTCATCGCCGAATTGTCCGGCCCAGAAAGCTTCCTGCTCGGTCTTGTAGCTCATGAAAGTGTCCTTGCAGCATGGAGGCGCTCGGCCAGGGCCCAGTCCTCCTCGGTGTCGATATCAATGGCCTTCCAGCGGTCGAGAATAAAGGGCCGGAAATGCAGCGGCGCTCCGCCATTGTCTTCGGCCAGAAGGCTGGCGGCCGAGAAGACGCCGAATGCGCCGGCGTCCTGATAAGCGGGCGTGAGGTCCTGGGTTCGAGCCCCAAAACGGCTTTTATCGACGGTGTGCAACAGGCCATCCTCGTTCACAAACAGCTTCTCGATCGGCGTGCCGACCTCGCTGACCGCTAGGACGGGATGCGTGTGACGGGCTTCAAAATCGGCGACCGCCCGAGCGATATCCTCCGGTTCGACGAAGACCGCCGTCGCATAGAGCAAGGCCGCGGTTTCGAAATACTGGCCGCGCTTTCCAAACTCCCGCAAGGTCCAGCCCATGACCGTGCGGATAGGCGTAAAATCATCAGCGATAGCGGCATTACGCCGGAAATCCGGCCTGTGCCCAGCCTCAGCGGCAACCTCCGCGATTTCCTGATCATCGGTTGAAACATGGATGACATCAAACAGGCCGGTAGCTTCTGCCGCGCGCAGGATATGGGTCAGTGCCGGCTGGCCCGCGAACGGGCGGATATTCTTGCGCGGAATGCGTTTGGAACCGCCCCGCGCCGGGATGATGGCGATGCGGCGGGTCATGATGGGAGACCCGAGCGGAGAATGGCGGCGGCGTCCGGGCCTTCATTCACGAGCAGATCAAGGGCGCTCATATAAGGTTCGAACGCTCCGTGAAGCTGGGCGTATTCCGGGTGCGTGTAGTCGAAATAATCGAGTTTGATTCCGGCATCTGAGAAGGCATTGCTGTTGTCGAGATAGGCTTTCGATCCGGGTGGAGAGAGATACCTTGAGACATCATGTGCGTGGCAGATATCCACCAGCCGGTCCGCCTTGGCAGAGGAAACCGGCGTTGCCGACGAGCGGACCATTGTTGTGGTGATCCCAAATTCCCGCGCCATCCATTCAATGAGGGCAATGTTCAGTTCGCTGATATGGGTGGTGTGCGCCGCCATGATGTCGTGCAGGGCCGCAAGATAGCGTGTGGCATAGGGCGTATGGGCGAAATTCATCTCGATGGTGCGCCACATTGCGTCGGGGAATTTCGCGTCGGGCTGGATTTCTGCCTCACAGATTTTCTGGTCACGGCGGCCTTTGGTCAGCACCGGCACGGTCAGCCAGATCACCCCATTGGGCGTCTTGATGCGGTTGCGCTGTTGCCAGGAGCGTTTGTCGAACTGGACGTCATCGAGAAAGACGAAGAGATCAACCGACGCCATCAGCCCAAAATAACCGGTCCAGGGAAGGAAGGTGGGCTGCATGATGGCAGCGCTGCGTGGCGAAAGCTGGGGGGCAGGCCGGGTCATTCTTCCACCGCGGCGAGCACACCGCCCTTGCCGTAATCATTGCCGTTATAGAAAGCGATGCGTTGACCCTTGTGGGTCAGGGCGACGCCATATTCGATCATCTCGCTGTCCTCGCCTTCGCCAGGCTCCAGACCTGGCGGTGCTGTTCGTGTCCAGTTGAGCCCGTCGGCCGAGACGGCCTGTTTCTGGCGATAAGCGTCACCCTTGGCCGCAAACCACATCACCCATTTGGTGCCATCATGCCAGACATAAGGGCGGGCCAGAGCGTTTTCGCCGGGTTCAAAATCAATAGCGACGCGGCCATTTCGTTGCCAATCGAGCCCGTCTTTCGAGGACGCGATCTGGATGTTGTAGCGCGGCAAATCCCTGTTCACCCACTCCACCCCGGCGACATAATACATGCGCCAGCCAAAAGGTGTTTTGACCACAAAGGGTGCGGTATTGATGAAGGGATTGGCCTTGCAGCGCTCGATCACCGGAGCCTCGGAATAGCGTTCGAAGACGGCTGTCCCGTCAGCTTTGATCGCCAGACCGCCGAACAAATCCATGCGCGTCGTGCCGCCAGGCTTGAAGCCAATATAATAGAGCCGGGTTTCGCTGCCGGTATGGATGACGCAGGACGGCAAGACACCATTATCGTCAAATGTGCCAAGGCGTCCCGGCGTCAGTTCCGGCTCAAGCGCGGTTTCCAGCACAACATCCGGGCGCTCCAGATCAATCAGCGACCAGCCAATATGGGACTGGTTGTGATCATTGCGGCCACCCCACCAGATCCGGACCAGGGATCCGTCCAGCCGTTCCGGTGTGGGCAACATGGCATGGGTCCGGCACCACCAGAGGTCCGGGTCCGGTCTGATCACGGGGCCAAGTTTCTTCCAGTCAGTCATCGAGGCCGAAATACTTGTTGCGGATCCTGCGGCCCTTGGGATCGTCCGGGCCGAAGACAGTGCCGGGCGCGCCGAGCACGACAGAGCCGGATTCGACGTCTTTCGTCAGGCTGGCATCCATGGCGACAAAGGCTTCGTCTCCAACCTTCAGGAAATCGCGCAGCGTGGCGTTGACACCGAAGAAGCAGCGCTCGCCGATGCGGCAATGGCCGGAGACGACGACGTGCGAGGCAAAATAGGTATGGCTGCCTATATGGGTGCCATGCCCGATATGATTGCCCGACCAGAGCATGACATTATCGCCCAGCTTCACGGTCGGCTGGATCGTCTGGTTTTCGAGGATGAAGCAGTTTGCGCCCATTTCCAGATCGGGCCAGGTAACAGATTTCGAGCAGATATAGCTGGGCAGATGATAGCCTGCCGCCTGCACCTGCTCGAACTTGGCCTGCCGCAAGCGGTTCAGCTTCATATAGGACAGGGCGACGTGGCAGGCATAAGTCTCTGAGGGGAAACGGGTTTGCGCCTCGCTCCAGGGCAATATTGGCAAGCCACAGAAGCTGTCTTCTTTGACATAGGCATCATCGACGGTGAAAGCGGCGATGCGGTAGTCCGTGTCATGGCTGAAATAAAAATGCGCCAGTTCGGCGATTTCCGCCGAGCCGAAGAGAATGAGGTCGCGTTTGTCACTCATCGACCGCCTCCCAAGTGACGGGTTCATGCGCCGCTATGCTGGAGGCGGCTTTCGCGCCGAACAGGCGCTCAAACTCCCGCGCGGCAATGCCTTTGCGGGCGCGAATGGCCTTCACATTGTCCGGCCCGAGAATATCGCCCGCCGCAATATCGCGCGTGGCGTAGAAATGACGGCGGTAGATGGGTGATTGAGTTTCCGCTTCCTTCAGACCGAATTGCGGCCCCCCCATGGCCGCGTGGGCCGCGCTGACGGTTTCGCACAGGCGTTTCAGTTCGAACGGCTCGATGGCGAAGGAGCTGTCGGGACCCCCTTCTGACCGGTCGAGCACGAAATGCTTTTCGATGATGGCGGCGCCCAGAGCGGCGGCGACAATCGGGGCGGTGATGTCCAGGGTATGATCGGAGAAACCGATGGGTACAGGAAAGCGCTCCCGCAAGGCGGTGATATTGCGCATATGGGCGCTGTCTATGGGCGCAGGATAGGCGCTGACGCAATGCAGTATTGCGAATTCACTGACGCCCTCGCGCTCCAGAAAGCGGACCGTATCGTCAATTTCCTCAAGGCTCGCCGTTCCCGCGGAGAGAATGACCGGCTGGGCAGTCTGTGCGGTGCGGCGGATCAGCGGCCAGTCAGTGAATTCATTGGAGGCGATTTTGTAAGCGGGCGCCTGCAATCCTTCAAGAAGGTCCACTGCCTCATTGTCGAAGGGTGAGGAAAAGACGGTGATGCCCATGGCCCGGCCATGATCGAAGAGCGCCGGAAACCATTCATAGGGTGTTGCGGCTTCCTGATAGAGCTGGTGCAGATTCCAGCCTGCCCATGTGCCGGCCGTGATCTGGAAATCCGGTTTATCGCTTGGCAAAGTCAGGCTGTCGGCTGTGTAAGTCTGGAATTTGACCGCATCGGCACCGCACTCGGCTGCCACTTCGATCATTTTCAGCGCTTTGCGCAATTCCTTGTTATGATTGCCGGAAACCTCAGCAATGACATAGGGCGGCTGGCCGTCACCAATGTCGCGGCCAGCAATGGCGAAGGAGGATCTGGGCGGGGCCGGGTTCAAAGACATTAGAGGGGTCCGATAGCTTGGCCTTAGTGTCCCGCGATTCGTCTTAACGATTACTCGCCAAATGTGCGCAGGAGTTTGCGGGCCACACGGCGCGCGCCTTTCCCGTCTATCGGGCCGGGCAGCGATGGCGTTTCCTGCAAAGCTATGGCGAGTTCAGTCTTCAAACGCTCTGCAAACCCGGCTTCGTCTGCATTCAAGAGGTGGCCAAGCCCGGCCAGAATGAAGGCCGATTGCATGGCCGCATAGCGTTCATCCGGGCAGACAATGACACAGGGCGTGCCGGTCGCGGCGGCTTCGTATTTGGCAAGGCCCGGACCCAGAATACAGGCGCGCGCGGCATTGAAATGATCAAACAGGCTTTCGGGGGCCATTAGTGGCGAAGCAGCGATGGCCTCGGCGGCCGCGGCCAGTTTCAGCGCGTGCTCATCTGGAATGCCGTTGCCGATCACGATGCGCAAGTCCGGACCGCAATGCGGTAATGCGGCGATCACACGCTCGGTCAGATGCCATGGATCGGAGCCTGACAGCATGACCAATACGCCTTTGCGCTGATCCAGAGGTGCCGGTGCGGCTTCGTATTCCGGACCGAGCACGGCATATTGCCCGCCACCGATCCAGCGTTTGGCGGGACGCGGCGTATCTGCTGCTGCGCCGATATAGGGGGTGATCAAGAGGTCGGGCTCGGCCGGTCCGGCATAAGCTTCCTTGTCCAGCCCTTCGATCAGCGCGGTCATGCGCCCCTGCGCCTGTAATCCCGCGACAAGGCTGGGAAGTTGGTCCAGCAGGAGCGGATTGGAGAGGTCTATCAGGACGGGGCCCAGAGGATATTCATCGACTTCTTCAGCAAGGTTTTCGCGCGGCGTGACGGTCAGGGCCGGAATGCTCCCTGCATCAGCTTGCTCAAGGAAGGCGGTGTTATCGCTGTCGAAGATGATACCAGCCTCTCCCCCCTCTGCCTCTATGGCGCGGGCGAGTGCCAGACAGCGCACGGCATGACCGGTACCGATGTCCAGCCCGGCCTTGCAGCGCAGCCAGATCATAGCGCGCGCATCCCCAGGACATCGCTGAGGGCGCGGACGACGCGATGAATTTCGTCATTGGTCATGCCGTAAAACAAAGGCAGGGTGAGGCAGCGCTGATACCAGGCTTCCGCGCCGGGGAAATGGCGGTGATCGTCATAGAGTTTCTGGCTGTGGACGGGGATATAATGAATTTGTGTGCCAACACCCCGTTCGCGCAGGGCGTTCACGACGTCCGTGCGCGTGGTGCCGAAAGCGTCAAAGTCGATCAGCGCCACATAGAGATGCCAGCAGGGTGACTGGTCCGGCATCCGCCCCGCTGGGCGGATGTGCTCACCCAGCCGGGCGAGCGAATGATCGTAGATATCGGCGATGGTGCGGCGGCGCGCCTTAAACTCATCCAGTTTTGACAGTTGCGACCTCGCCAGCGCCGCGCAGATGTCCGGCAGGCGGTAATTCCAGCCCAGGTCATGAAATTCCTGCCGCCAGGGCTCGGACGGATCACCGATGAGTTCAGCGGGATCGCGCGTGACCCCATGGCTGCGCAGACGGCGCATTTTATCGGCCAGACCGGCATCATTGGTGGTGACCGCCCCGCCCTCTCCTGCAGCAATCGTCTTGACCGGGTGAAAGGAGAAGGTGGCGGCATCGGCATAGCGGCCATCACCGGCCCGGCCATCGCCACGCTCTGAGCCAAGCGCGTGGCAGCTATCCTCGACAATCACTGCGCCGGCTTCGCCGGCCAGATCGGCAATCGCGGCCATGTCACAGCACTGTCCGGCGAGATGCACGGGCAGGACCGCTTTGACCGGCCTGTCTGCGCGCGCCATGGCATCAGCCAGAGTGGCGCGGGTCATCAGGCCGGTGTCCGGATCGACATCGGCAAAGATCACCCTGCCGCCACAATAGCGCACGGCATTGGCGGTGGCCATGAAGGTGATGGTCGGAACAATGCAGATATCGCCTTCGCCGACGCCCAATGCCGCCAGCGCCAGGTGCAAGGCCGAAGTTCCATTGGAGCAAGCGACCGCCTCGGCCGCGCCGGTGGCGCCGCACAGGGTGGTCTCGAATTTTCCGATTTCCGGGCCGGTTGTCAGGTAGTCAGACTTCAGGACGCGGATCACCGCATCGATATCAGCCTGATCAATGGATTGACGGCCATAAGGCAGGAAGCGCGCGCTCATGAAATGAATGTGCGCTGAGTCGCCCATAAAAAAAGCGGCGAGCCGAGGGCCCGCCGCCTGTTTTCCGCATGATCAGATCTGGCGCGGTTAGCCGCCATTCAGGAGGTTGAGAATGATCTGGGGCTGGGAGTTGGCGATGGAAAGCGCCTGAACCCCGAGCTGTTGTTTGACCTGCAAGGCCTGCAATCGCGCACTTTCTTTTGCAAGATCGGCATCTACCAGATTGCCGACGCCTTGGGTGAGCGCGTCCATCAGCTTGCCGACAAAACCGCGATGGGCTTCCATCTTCTTGGCATCCGAACCGAGATTGGCGAGCGCTTGATTGACATTGTCGAGACTGGTCTGGATTTGGGAAACGACAGCACTGGACAGCGTCACAGTCCCCAGACTTGCGTTATTCGCCAGGGTGATGACCGAGCCGGACAGGCTGAGATCCTGAGAGCGCAGCGTGATGGAACGCGAGGCATCGGCATCCGCCAGGAAGGCAATGCCGCCGGTGATGGATCCGTTGAGGATGTTGGCACCATCAAATTCGGCATTCTGGAGAATGACCGAGACCTGATCGATCAGCGCCTTGAAGTCAGCATCATAGGCCTTTCGGGAGAAGGTATCGATGGACGGGTCCATCGCTGCAGTGGCTTTTTCGCGCATCTGGACCAGAAGGTCCGATATGGCTTCCCCGGCTGCGAGCGCAACATCAGCAATTGAGACAGACCGGTCGAGACTGGTCTGTACCGCCGACAGGCCGCGGATGTCCGAGCGCATGCCTTGCGCCACGGCATAGACAGCCGCGTTGTCCTTGGCTCCGCCAACGCGCAGGCCGGTATTCAGCTTGGTCTGAACATCGGCGAGCTGGTCGTTGGTCTTGTTAAGGTTCTGCAACGCGACCATGGCCGCGGCATTGGTGTGGATGGAGAGGGTCATGCGGTTCCCCTTTTAATGTCCTTCGGACGGGCCGGGAGACAATTCACCCGGTGTTCGGCATCAAGGGTCGCAAACAGCATGCCGAAGCAGGCCATATTTTATATGTTACATTTCAATAGGTAAGCTTTGGCAT
>Ga0210039_1004401_pt1 | contig 10274 bp, 10 predicted proteins | sample CryGeyCG2114_250_3_FD_185460 | JGI IMG/M metagenome (GOLD analysis project Ga0210039, IMG submission 185460) | Groundwater microbial communities from aquifer - Crystal Geyser CG17_big_fil_post_rev_8/21/14_2.50 (SPAdes) (version 2) | ecosystem: Environmental > Aquatic > Deep subsurface >... | reverse complement strand
AATATATAAATATTGTAATTTCAAAAATTGTTTTTAAGGTATGACTAATTATTAAAATATATTTTTTATATCAATAATTCAATTCTTTAACAATCTGATGTTTATAACTCTCTAATTTTGCCTGTATTAAAAACTGGGGGAACTTTTTTTTTGAAAGACTCGAATTTTTAACGGCTTAGGGCGTTCCTACGGAACTTAATACATGATGTACATTCTTTATCTATAAACAGTTCATTCCTACGGGATTTATTCACAAAGAAAAAGTGTAACCCTTGAAATGAAAAATGCCTAAATTTACAATTTTTTTCGACTTTATAGACAAGCACTAATTACATTATAATTCCGATATTTAACTTAAATGCACATTTCAATTACATTTATTTTAACTTTGAGAAATTAAAATTCGTAAATATGGTAAAGCTCTTTTGGGTTTCTGTTTTGTTGATACTATTGAATATCAACACTTTTTCGCAAGAAAAAAAATACAAAGCATTGTGTGTGGCATTTTATAATTTAGAAAATTTTTTCGATACAATTAATGACCCAAACAAAAATGATGAAGAATTTTTACCAAACGGGAAAAATAATTGGAATACTAAAAAATATAATACTAAAATTGAGCATAACTCTGAAGTTATTACTCAAATTGCTGATGAAATACAAGCGAAAGGACCAGTTATTATTGGTGTTAGCGAAGTCGAAAATAAAAATGTTCTCGAAGATTTAATTGTTTCACCATTAATGGCACCATTAAATTATGGATACGTTTTAGTTGAAGGTCCCGATAAACGTGGTGTTGATGTTGCATTGCTTTATCAGAAAAAATATTTTACAGTAACAAACGTACGTTCAGCGACCTTACGCATACCCGGCAAAACTGATTGGTTTACCCGCGACCAATTGGTTGTTACAGGAAATCTTGATGGCGAAAAGTTTAATTTTATCGTAAATCATTGGCCCTCGCGAAGCGGTGGCGAAAAACGAAGTGCACCTTTAAGAAATGCCGCCGCCGACCTTTGTAAATCACTCGCAGATTCAATTTATAAATCGGACCCTAATGCAAAAATTATTATAATGGGCGATTTAAACGACGACCCTACAAATAAAAGTCTAACTCAACACTTACAAGCTAAAGGAAATGTAGAAGAACTAAAGTCGGGCGACCTTTTTAACCCAATGTACAATTTGTTTGTAAAAGATGGTATTGGAAGTTTGGCATATAGGGATAAGTGGGATTTATTCGACCAAATAATTGTTTCGCAACCATTATTAGAAAAAGATAAATCGTCGTATCGTTTTTTACATGCAAAAATTTTTAATAAAAACTTTTTAGTTCAAAAAGATGGTGCTTTTGCAGGTTACCCTTTTAGAACTTATGTTGCTGGAAATTGGATGGGTGGATATAGCGACCATTTTCCAGCGTATATTATTTTAGTGAAAGAAAAATATTAAAATATTTATAACTATTCAGCAGCCATAAAAGTTGTCACGCAAAGGCGCAAGGTACGCAAGGAAAAAAATCTCGTACCGAAGCTTCAGTAGATATCAGATAAAAATGATGAATAATGAGAAGTTTACATCTCTCGAATAATAAATCTGCTGTAAGCACGCAATGAAAAAAATCATTTATGATTTTTTTAACTTTGCGAGCTTAAAACTTTGCGAGCATTGCGTCTTTGCGAGAAATAATACGCATAAGATTAGTAAAGGATTTTTTTTGAGGTGAGTAGTTACAAATATTTGTGATTGTTAAATAAATTTTGACATTATTTTAGTTTTTTAAATTTTATTAAATTTGAAAATTAAAATTACATTATATCAGAATAAAAAGAGCTACTTTTGTTACATCGGAAAAAGTAATTATCGAAAAAATAATTGATAAAGTAAAAATAGGCGACCATGCTTCACTAATATTTAAAAAATAATTTAAAATAAATATCATTTTATGGAAAACAAAAAAGAACAAAAAAACCAATCAATGCTTAAAGAAAAACTTAAAGCATTACAAGTAACATTAGACAAGTTAGAAAAAGATTACGGTAAAGGCACAATAATGAAAATGGGTGACCAGACCGTTGTTGATGTTGCTACAATTTCATCGGGCTCAATTTCGCTCGATATGGCACTTGGTATAGGCGGCTATCCACGTGGCAGAGTTGTTGAAATTTATGGACCAGAATCGTCGGGTAAAACTACTCTTGCAATTCATGCAATTGCTCAAGCTCAAAAAGCAGGAGGTATTGCTGCATATATTGACGCAGAAAATGCTTTCGACCGTGCTTATGCCGAAAAACTTGGTGTTGATGTTGGAAACCTTTATATATCGCAACCAGATAACGGTGAACAAGCACTTGAAATTACAGATAATCTCATTCGTTCAGGTGCAATTGATATTATTGTAATTGACTCTGTTGCTGCACTTACTCCAAAAGCCGAAATTGAAGGCGAAATGGGCGAATCAAAAATGGGCTTACAAGCACGCTTAATGTCGCAGGCACTTCGTAAATTAACTGGAAATATCAGTCGTACAAATACTTGCTGTATGTTTATTAACCAGCTTCGCGATAAAATTGGAGTTATGTTTGGTAGTCCCGAAACGACAACCGGTGGTAATGCACTTAAATTTTATTCTTCGGTTCGTTTAGATATTAGAAGAATTTCGCAACTCAAAGAAGGCGAAGAAGCTTATGGTAACCGCGTTAGAGTTAAAGTTGTAAAAAATAAAATGGCTCCACCATTCCGCAAAGCCGAATTTGATATGATTTTTGGCGAAGGCATATCAAGAATTGGCGAAATTATTGACCTCGCCGTTGAACATAACATTATAAAAAAGAGTGGCTCGTGGTTTTCGTATGGCGAAACAAAACTTGGACAAGGACGCGATGCCGTTAAGCAAATTCTTACAGATAATATTGAGCTTTGTGAAGAATTAGCTACAAAAATTAAAGATAAATTAAATCCGGTTCAACCTGTAAAAGCATAACATTTCATAATTGAAAAAACAAGATTGACAAGACAAGATTGAAAAAGATTGAGTACGTATCAAACTCATTCAATCCTTTATATACTTAAAGAAATTGATTTTGCGAAAAAATTCAATAGAAACGGAGAAAGAGCGAATGGGTGAAACGGTGAATTGTCGCTCATTCCCCGATTCTCCCACTCTCCGATTCATTTCACATATCAATCTTATTCAATCTCGTTCAATCTTATTCAATCTGAATGTCAATAAATTAGAAAACATAAACACTTGAAGAAGACAAAATATCTATTGTATGTTGTTATTTTTGTTTGGGGTTGTGGTTCCAATCAATCTTCAGTTGATGCGTTATTAAAAAAACCTCTCGACTCATTAAGTATTCAGCAAATATCAAATGAAATAAGAAAAAACCCTTATAACGGGGAACTTTTTATGCGTCGTTCTGAACTATATTATAACAATCAACTTATTGATAGTGCAATAAACGATGCAATAATTGCTACCCGGCTCGATTCGCTTAAACCCGAACATTTTATTAAATTAAGCGAAATGTATTTGTCGAAAGGTAATTCTGAAGAAGCAAAAAACACTCTCGAAAAATGTAACCGCATCAATCCTGATAACGACGAGGTTTTAGTGAAAATTGCAACTATTTATTTTTATGTAAAAGATTATAAAAAGACAAACGAAAATCTTGATTTAGCCGCTGGAGTAAATCCACATAATGCCGAAATGTTTTTTATAAGAGGAATGTTACACCGTGAAAAAAAAGAAAACAAAGCCGCTATTTTGAATTTTCAGAAAGCAACCGAAAACAATCCCGAATATTTTGAAGCGTTTATGATGCTTGGTTTAATTAATGCTGAACTTAAAGATAGTATTGCTATTCAATATTATAATGCAGCAATAAATATTAATGCTAAAGATATTCAGCCATATTATAATTTAGCAATGTTTTATCAGGAAAACAACAACGTGCAAAAGGCATTAGCCGAGTATCAGTTTATCATAAAAAATATTGACAAATCGTATATTCATGCTTTCTTTAATCAGGGTTATATTAATATGGTGTATTTAGATGAATTTGAAAAAGCCATTTCATATTTCGACTCAACATTAGCATTAAAAGCCGATTACGTTGAGGCAGTGTATAATAAGGGATATTGTTACGAGCAACTGAAAAACAAGGCAAAGGCAATTGAATTTTATGAACAGGCAAAAACTATTGTTCCGAATTTTCAACTTGCTATAGATGGTTTAAATAGATTAGATAAAAAAAAATAAAACCTTAAGGTTTAAAAAAAAATAATTTTAACGAAATAATTCAACAGGAATACAATATAAAATATCAATACTAACCGACTAAAAATTGAATTAATGTCAGAATTATTTAATTATACAAATCAACGGTTGAAATCTAAAAGTCCCGATAGGGACGAAATGTTTGTAGCCCCGACCTTTAGGTCGGGGTTAGAAACGAAACACAAAAAAGTGTCGCACGATGTAAATCTAATCGAAAAAAAACATTTATATGCGACGCAACAAACTCCCATTTTTGACGAGTTCACTTCCGTATCCTATCCAAATGAAGAGGATAAAAAAAATGAAAGTCCCGATAGGAACAAAATATATGTAGTGAGCTTGCCAAACTATTGGTAAAAATAAATAATACCTGCTAACAAAAATTCAGCAGGCATGAAATAATGTAGTCGTTTAACAATAATAAAATATCAACATAATGAAAAAATTCAATTTCTTTTTAATAATTGCATCAGCAGTATTAATTACATCGTGCATAAGTAAAAATGACAGTGATTCAATTAATAAGCAATCCGATAACAATCAGATTACTGCCTGCGAAATGGACTCGTTAGAAAATCAGCCAATTACCGAAACTAAAGTAACGCCTGAACTTTTATGGAAGTTTGGAAGAATTGGAGAAATAAAATTATCACCTGATGGTAAAAATATTGTTTTTTCGTTAACGAGATATTCCATTTCTGCCAATCATGGGTTCACTGATTTATATTCTGTTACAATTGACGGCAAAGAGTTAAAACATTTAACAAAATTTAAGGGCTCTGAATCAAATCCACGTTGGACAAGCGATAGTAAAAAGATTGGATTTCTATCAGATGAAAGCGGAAACTCTCAAATTTGGGAAATGAATGCAGACGGAAGCGGACAAATTAAAATTTCTGATATTGAAGGAGATATAAATAGTTTTGAATATTCGCCCGATGGTAACAAAATGCTTTATTGTAAAGATGTTAAAGTTCGTAATACACCTCAGGATATTTATCCCGACTTACCAAAATCGGAAGTTTATATTGCAAACGAACTTATGTATCGCCATTGGAATCATTGGGAAGATGCAAATGTGAGCCATATTTTTTATTCCGAAATAACAAATGGGAAAATAACAAATGGTAAAGATATTATGGAAGGCGAGCCGTATGATTCTCCACTTTCGCCATATTTTGAAAGCGAAGAAATTAGCTGGACAGCCAATAGCAAGGGAATTGCATATACCTGCAAAAAAATGACGCCTAACGAATATTCAATTAGTACAAATAGTGATATTTATTTATATAATGTTGAAACAAATAAAACTGAAAATCTTACTGAAGGTATGCCGGGTTACGATAAATATCCTTGCTTTTCGCCCGATGGAAAACTCATGGCTTGGCAAAGCATGGCAACTGCCGGATACGAATCGGATAAACAAAGATTATTTGTTATGGATTTATCAACTAAACAAAAACTTGATTTAACTGAAAATTTCGACCAGAACGCTTCAGGTTTTCAGTGGTCTGCTGATAATAAAAAAATTTATTTTATCAGCGGAATTAGGGCAACTGAGCAAATATATTCTATTGATGTTGAGTCACAATTAACTGCCCAGATTAAAAACGGAAAACGTGATTATTCTTCAACTTCGCTGATTGTTAAGCAAATAACAAATGGTAAACACGATTATACAACCATCAGTTTAGTGGATGATGTTATGATTGGAGGGAAAATGTCAATGGCAATGGCAACCGAAATATACAAAGTGAATGTAAGAGATGGTAAAGAATCGCAAATAACATTTGTCAATAAAAACATTTACACTCAAGTTAAAATGGGCGAATCAAAAGAACGCTGGATTACAACAACTGACAATAAAAAAATGCTTGTTTGGTTTATTTATCCTCCCGATTTCGATTCTACTAAAAAATATCCCACACTTTTATATTGCCAAGGTGGACCACAAAGCACAGTTAGTCAGTTTTTTAGTTATCGCTGGAATTTCCAGATTATGGCTGCAAATGAATATATTATTGTAGCCCCAAATCGTAGAGGACTTCCTTCGTTTGGTCAGGAATGGAACGCACAAATTTCGGGTGATTACGCCGGACAAAACATGAAAGATTATTTATCGGCAATTGACAATGCGAAAAAAGAAAGCTACGTTGATGCTGCTCATTTGGGTTGTATAGGAGCAAGTTATGGGGCTTATTCGGTTTATTGGTTGGCAGGTAACCATAACAAAAGATTTAAAGCTTTTATTGCACATTGTGGAATGTTTAATTTAGAAAGCCAGTACGCCGAAACCGAAGAAGAATTTTTTACTAACCACGATTTAGGCGGTGCGTTCTGGGAAAAAAATAACAAAGTAGCACAAAAAACTTATGCTAATAGTCCGCATAAATTTGTGCAAAACTGGGATACTCCAATTATGATGATTTCGAGCGGAAACGATTTCAGAATTCCTTATACCGAAAGTATGCAGGCATTTAATTCGGCGCAATTAAGAGGAATACCAAGTAAACTTTTAATTTTTCCCAACGAATCGCATTTTGTGTTAAAACCACAAAACAGTATTTTATGGCAACGCGAATTTTTTGGCTGGTTAGATAAATGGTTGAAACCGAAAAAATAAAATTTTAGGGTTCTATGGTATTGTAACGAAATAACCTATACTGAAAATGGGATAAATTTATACAATTTCAAGTTAGCTTAGGCAGTGGCAGTTAGTAACTCTGCATATTGTTACTTCTTACTGCCGCTTAAAACAAAGTGTATGATTTTACCCCTTTTCAAGTATAATCAATTTCATGTTAAATTCAACTATGTGCTATTCTATGTGTCTATGTGGTAAAAAAAATATCAAAATTATGCGTATATTTATTTGTTTCATTTTTATCTTACTTCTCTTTTTTCAGAATGTTAAATGTCAAAATTCTTATGCTATCATGCTTCACGGAGGTGCTGGTAACATTACACAGGAAAACACAAAAAACTCCGAACAATATAAAAATGCTCTTGACTCTGCCATGTTCATTGGTGAAAACATTTTGAAAAACGGTGGTTCCAGCCTTGATGCTGTTGAAAAAGTAATCTGCTTCTTCGAAGATTGTCCGCTTTTTAATGCAGGCAAAGGTGCTGTTTTTAATGCCGATGGACATAACGAATTAGATGCTTCTATTATGGACGGAAAAACCTTGCAGGCAGGTGCAGTAGCTGGTGTAGGCGATATTAAAAACCCTATTTCAGCAGCACGGCTTGTTATGGAAAAATCGGGGCATGTTTTATTAATCACAGACGGAGCTTCAAAATTCGCCCGTGAAAACGGACTCGAAATGGTGGACAGTTCTTATTTTAAAACAGAAGAATCGTGGCAACGCTACCTCAAAGCAAAAAAGGATGACAAACACGGAACTGTAGGTTGTGTTGCTCTCGATAAATCGGGAAATCTTGCTGCGGGTACCTCAACAGGTGGCATGAGCATGAAGAAATTCGGGCGGGTTGGCGATTCTCCCATTATTGGCGCCGGAACTTATGCTAATAATAATACTTGTGCTGTTTCGTGTACTGGCTGGGGAGAATTTTTTATACGAAACTCCATTGCCTTTCAAATAAATGCTCTTATAGCTTTTAAAAATCTGTCTGTAAACGAGGCTGCCGATTATGTGATAAATCAGGTACTTACACCTCAAGGTGGCACTGGTGGAGTTATTGTTCTTGATGCAAAAGGAAATTTTGCGTTTTCTTTTAATACAACGGGCATGTTCAGGGCAGTTTCTAAGTCGGATGGAACACGGTTCATAAAAATGTTTAAAGAATGATTCCGCCTGCCTCTGATAAAAATGCATGTTTATAACAAATTATTTTTTTAAAAAATTTGGTGATTATAAAATTTGTTTATAATTTTGTAAACATATAAACTTATAGATTATTAAACATCTAAACAAAATGAAAGATAAAACACTTTATACTTTACACTCTAATATATTTAAAGCTTTGGCAAATCCTATCAGAATTGAAATTATAGACATATTAAACAATAAAGAAATGTCATTTAGAGAATTACAAGAAGCAACGGGAGTTTTAAAATCAAATCTTTCACAACATTTAACAGTTTTAATAACAAAAGGAATATTAATACAACGCAAAGAAGGTTTAAATGCCTTCTATAAATTATCTACAATAAAAGTTGCTAAAGCATGTCAGATAATGCGTGAAGTATTAGTTGAAAACATTAATAAACAACAGAAATTAATAATCAAAATTTAAAATAAAATGAGAATACAAGTAGTTTTTTTAATGACGGCAATTATAGTTGCATTTAATAATTGTTCATTAGCGCAGAAAGAAAAAGAACCATGGTCAGAAAACCAGTTAATTCAACCCGCTGATCTTGCTAAAATCATAAATGATAAAAATATTAAAAAGCCTATTATATTCAGCATAGGTTATGATAATATTATAAAAGGATCCTTTGAAATTGGAGCAACCACTAAACAGTCAAATCTGGATAAACTTCAAGCTGAATTATCAAAACTATCTGCCGATGCAGACATTGTTATTTATTGCGGATGTTGTCCGTTTAAGAATTGTCCGAATATCAGACCGGCATTCAAACTACTTAATAATTTAAAATTTACAAACCATAAGCTTTTAAATCTATCACAAAACCTGAAAGTTGATTGGATTGATAAAGGTTATCCTGTAAATAAATAAAAATAAAATTATGGAACAATTAATTCACTCTTTTTTATTGGCTTTGCACAATATTGCACTTGTTGGCTGTGCCGCAGCACCATTTTATAACAGAAATTTAGTTAAAAGCCGCAGCCAATATGGTTCAAAACTTATTTATGAATTAGATAAAGTTGTAGAAGACACATTACAGGGAAATGCACCATATTGTATTACTTTTATTATTGTTCTATTTGTTACTGGTTTTGGAATACCTTTTAATCATTATTTATTTCATGGTGCATTTAAAGAATTATCTTCTGTTGCAACAATTGCTTTAACTATAAAACTTCTCTCTGTTTTCGCAATGATATACATAATGATAGTAATTTTTTTCAAAATAAATCCTGCTATCAATAAAATATTCTTTACTTTTTCAAAAGAGATAAACCCCGAACCACAGGCAGTATCAAGCTTCTTTAAATTAAGGACACGCAGAAAAAAATTATGTGAAATCTGTCTTGTCTTTGCTGTTATTGTTCTTGTATCAAGTGCATTTATTGGGTTTACTTATTAAATGACAGATAATTCAAAAATATTCGATACAGTTGCAACCGATTACGACAATTGGTTTGATAGGAACGAGAATATTTTTCGTTCAGAAGTTAGTGCATTAAAGATTGCTATTTCGCCACATAAAAATGGTATTGAAATAGGTACAGGAACTGGACGGTTTGCAAAAGCCCTAAAAATTACGATTGGCATAGAACCTTCTGAAAATATGGCAAAACTTGCACAAAACAGAGGAATTAATGTAGTTAAAGCTTATGCCGAAAATTTACCATTCTACAATAGTTCCTTTGGCTTTGTATTGTTCGTAACAACAGTTTGTTTTCTCAACAACATTGAAAAATCATTTTCTGAAGCAAAACGGATATTGAAACCAAACGGTGCTATTATTATAGGTTTTATTGATAAAAACAGCTCTTTATGTAAAGAATATAAAAACAATAAAAGCAAAATTTTTGAAAAAGCAAAATTTTATTCTGCAGAAGAATTAACACAATTACTTATTAACTGATGTTACGCAAAATAATTAGCAACGCCATTTATGGCGTTGAAAAATAAAGAAGAAAAACGGGCTTTAGCCCAAACATATAAAACAAAAAAATTGAGATTGTTAGGAATTACATTGCTAATCAGGGAGAGCATCATAAAAAGATTACATTCCAACTGGAATATGATAAATTTATTGAACGGTATGGATTTGATATTATTAAACATTAATTTTTGGTTTGGGCTAAAGCCCGTTTTCTTTTGTTTATATTTT
>Ga0210039_1004388_pt1 | contig 10305 bp, 9 predicted proteins | sample CryGeyCG2114_250_3_FD_185460 | JGI IMG/M metagenome (GOLD analysis project Ga0210039, IMG submission 185460) | Groundwater microbial communities from aquifer - Crystal Geyser CG17_big_fil_post_rev_8/21/14_2.50 (SPAdes) (version 2) | ecosystem: Environmental > Aquatic > Deep subsurface >... | reverse complement strand
AGAGCGGGGATTATCAATGTTGTCGAAGTCTAAAAGCTTCACCGTATATAGTAACCTTACTCCGCTCTTTTGTTCTTTCTGATTAATAATATGTAATTTAGTCATTTAATTAAAATGCTAACTTAAGCCGTGTAAAAATAATTGCTTGGTTCTAGCCTACTCGGAAAATCCTGCGGATTTTCCTCTGGTTCGTTCCTTTTTTAGTAAGTTAGTTGCTTGCACACGCAACTATCCTTACACATAAACGTTGCCATTAATTTGAAAAAATGACTAAACTGATAATAATTGTACTTCTGCCTTTATTAATTTCCAGCTGTACGGATATTAATCAAATGGAAAATTCCGTTACGAAAATTGATAGTTTAAGAAAAGAAAATGACAGTCTGAAAAAAATTGTTGCAGAAATAAATAATAAATATGTGTTTGACAGTATTTCATTCAGAGAAATTTATGGAAAAAATAATAAGTATGAGCTAAATGCGGACTTTGAAGTGGAATTGCTTGTGGTTGGTTATAGTCCAAATAAAAGTTACTTTGTGAAATATGACTCGATTGTGAACGGACAAAAAATCAACCCCGCCTCATTGCCTCAAAGTAATGGTGGATTTAAATACAAAACTAAATTGACTGAAAAAATAAATAAAATCTGGATTGAAATGAATGTAGAAAATGAATTCGGACAACAAAAAAAAGGAGTTCTACACGAATCAATACGGACAAAAAACTAATGGCAACAATGTATAACCGCAATTACGGCGGATTCGACTGCGTCCGAATCCACGCGTAATTGCTATCGTCTGTGCTTATCCGAAAAACATTAAATTTAATCCCGTAACTGCGGTTATACTAAACGTTGTAGTGCATTAAAAACAAAATAATTTGAGAAATAAAATAATTTGGATCGTTTCTATAATTGGTGTTGGAGTATTGGGATATTTCGGATTCGTAGCTTTTCAAGTGCTGACTTTTTCAGGTTGGGGCCCCTGTGGAATGGATGATGGCCAATTTAATGGAGTATTAATTGAGAAAATTGAGAAATCCGAATTTGCCCAGGTTTATGAATTAGAAAATGGTCAATTAATTCTTGAAAACAGAAATGACACTTTATCACCAATTCTATCCTTAGTTGAAAATGGAATTACAAAATGGACAATTGATACTGATGTTAGGAATACTCTTGGAAAGGAAAATTATCGAATATGGGAAATAAGTGAAGTTTCTATTATTGATGGGACTGACCCGATTAAGCTGAATTTTATTGGACATTGGACTTATGGCGCTGAATTTGGCTCAATGACAATTGATAGAAATAATGGAAATAATAAATTCTGCTTGAGTTGGTAAAAAACGCACTACAACAATATATAAAAACAATGCTCAAACCTGTCTCAAATCGAAAGTCCGTACTCGCTTGCTTAGCGGATTGTCCTGCGGACAATCACGCACACCAGCTCGCACAGTTTTTATACGAGACGTTGGCACCAATTAAAGACATAACTTTCCGAATTCAACAACTTCAAGTAACAAACGCCCCTTTAAGACGTCTTCATTTAAAAACAGAACGATGTTCAAAGAGGATTTTATTTCGGTATCCCCAAAAAATGAACTTATGAAAAAGCTCATTCCATATTACTACTTCCATAAGATTTATAATTCTGTTTTTCACAAAAAATATCAACTGCTTTCTGCAATATCACCTTGGCTTAACGATTCAAAAAGACAGTCACGTTCATTGGGATACCAAATCGAAAATCACAAGCCATAAGAAATGAACAACAAGTTTAAAATAAATATCGAAACAGTATTACATGTGCTTTTTTGGCTCTTTATCTTTAGTGCTGTTAATGTAGATTGGACGACAGATTGGTTTGATAAAACAATACGAACAAATACACCACCACCACTCTCCGTTTTGCTATTTCCAGTAATTTTTTATACTCATGCATTGTGGGCGATTCCTAAATTTATGAATAGGTTTAAATGGAAAACCTATGTGCTTACCTTCGTGCTTGTCTTCATTTTCCCAGAATTGATTCGCTCAATTCTTCTTACTTTGAATGATCCAGAAATTACTTTTTGGAAGGAATTTTGCAGTAGGGACAGCTTAATACTTGGTGAACCCAATGTGCTTTGGATGGCATTTACTTTCTCGATTGCGTATCGTTTTACAAAAGATTGGTTTGTCAAGCAATATCAGATTGAGCATTTAGGAAAACAGTTGTCCGAACACTTGAAAAGTAAGTCATCTGTCATTCAGCCATTAGATGAAAATGAAGCTTCTTTACTGAAACAAAAGTTGGATGATACCTTGACCCAAAACAAGGTATTTTTGAACCAGAAACTTTCCCTTGCCGAATTAGCAAAACTAATTAACAGCTCCGATAAGAAATTATCTACGCTTCTAAACCAAAACTTGCAAACTAATTTTTACGATTACATCAATTCATTTCGCATAACTGCCTTTAAAAAAAATGTAGCTGAAGGGAAACTAGAACAGCTTTCTATTGTTGGACTTGCTCTTCAGTGTGGTTTCAAATCCAAAAGTAGCTTTTACCGTGCATTCAAAAAGGAAACGGGTATGTCTCCTTCTCAATTTATCCAATAAACTCTTGTTCAATTCTATCACTCAACTTTTTTGAGACTCCTCATATCATCTAAAAACCGTCCCAATGCTTCTTTTGGGACTAACGAGACAGTAAAACCGACAAATATATCGACTTAAATCAGGAATTTTGACTTATTCAAGACCGCCTTAAATATTCTGTCTTGAGTTTTTAAGTACCGACTAAAAAAAATCAAGCTCGTGAAAAAAACATTTTTATATATAGGTGTCGCATTAGTAGCAACTATGTTTCAGTTAGCAAAGGACATATATCCAACTACTAAATTGATTTTACAAATCAAGATCTGTACTTATGAGTTTCGAGATATAAAAAAGAATCTGCAAAAAAATGATTTAATAACATATACAGATGAAAAAGAGATTGAAGCCTTCTTTATACAGATTAGAAATTCTTACTGCCAGAAAAACCAATAATTATGAAACTTCAAATTGAAAATTTAACAAAAACATATCCAAATGGCGTAAAAGCAATGGATGCTATTTCATTACAAATTGGCACAGGGATGTTTGGGCTTTTGGGTCCCAATGGCGCTGGAAAATCATCGTTGATGCGAACCCTTGCCACTTTGCAGCTACCAGATATAGGCACTATTGATTTTAATGGGTTGAATGTGCTTCAAAACCCGATGGAGTTAAGAAAACAATTGGGTTACCTTCCACAAGATTTTGGAGTTTATCCAAAACAGTCTGCAAGAAAACTGCTGGATTATTTTGCACTTTTAAAAGGTATTTCATCAAAAAAAGAACGAGAGAATAGCATTGAATATGTTTTGGAACTGACAAATCTCACGGAAGTTCAAAAGAAAAATGTAAGTGATTATTCCGGAGGAATGAAACAGCGCTTTGGCATTGCACAATTGTTACTTAATAAGCCTAAATTGATTATTGTGGATGAGCCAACGGCAGGACTTGACCCAGAAGAGCGCCATCGGTTTTTAAATGTGTTACGTGCGGTTGGTTCGGAACATATTGTTTTGTTTTCTACACACATCGTGGAAGATGTCACAGATTTGTGTACAGATTTAGCCATTATGAATAAGGGTAAAGTACTCAAAACGTCCACACCTAAAAAGGCTATTGAGGCATTAAATGGCACTATTTGGTCAAAAACCATTGCTTCAAGTGAGTTGGGCGATTACCAATCGAGATATGCTTTTATTTCATCACATTATACCGAAAACAATCATTTGGTCATAAGAATTTTTTCAAAAGGGCAACCAGATGCAACATTCAAAACAAGTAACCCCAATCTGGAAGACGTCTATTTCGTAACCTTAAACCATACTGTTTGATATGCTGTCTTTCATCTATTTATACGAACTTAAATATTGGCTACGGAAACCAATAATCTACATCTATTTTGGTGTGTTCTTTTGCTTTTCGTTGGTTTCTTTTTTAGGAACTGGCGGCTTTTTTGATGAACCTATCAAAGCAACCGAAACTGTGCGATTTTTGAATTCACCGCACGAGCTCAACTATCTGTTTCAATATTTGGGCAAGTTGTTTCTCTTTCTTATTCCTGCCATCATAGGGACAAGTATTTATAAAGATTTTAAGTACAAAGTATATCCTGTTTTATATTCCTACCCAATTGATAAAAAAGCATATCTGACTGGAAAATTTTTAGGAGCATTTACCATTGTTGTTGTCATTGCTTTATCTACTGGAGTAGCTTTTCTATTGGGCGAAATGCTTTTGGGCAATGAGAATCCAAAAATCGGACTGTTTAATATGATTGGCTATTTACAGGCATACCTCATTTTTTTAATCCCCAATCTATTTGTTTTTGGTGTTTTTGTATTTGCCATTGTGGCATTAAGCCGAAATATTTATTCAGGGTTTATATTGGTTATTTTCCTGTTTTTGTTGCAATTAATAACTGAAAACAGTTTTCAAGGAAACGATTTATTAATTGCCATTACAGACCCTTTCGGACAAAATGCTGTTGGTTTTGAAACCCAGTTATGGACATTAACCGAACAAAACAGTAAGCTCATTCCGCTTTTAGGTGCTGTTTTGTACAATCGAATATTTTGGCTGGCATTAGCCATAATTGTTGGGTATTTCCTTTTCAAACTATTTACATTATCACAAAATGGATTTCAATTTTCTTTTAATAAACAAAAGAAAATTATCAAAACGGAAGGAATTAAAATACCAATAAAAAATCGAATAAATACTGATATATTTTTTGACTTCTCGTTAAAGCAAAAATTAAAACTTATCTGGAAGCTATCAACTATGCATTTTAAGTATTTGGTTACCAATCCTATGTTTTATATTTTTAGTGTTTTAGGCATCCTCTCCATAATTTTTATGCTTTTGAAAGTTACGAATGCCGGAGAAATGGTAATGCTTCCACTTACCAGAATAATGCTTGCCGTTCCATCATTTTTCTTTGTGACGATTATTGTATTAATCTCATTTATTTACGCTGGAATGTTGGTACATCGTGCACGTTCAACAGGAATGGAAGCCTTAATAAACACCACTCCAGTAAGTAATGGCGTTTTACTGTTTTCAAAAGTTATTGCCATTATTAAGGTTCAATATTTGTTATTACTCATTTTAATGCTTTGCGGAATGGTGCTACAAATGGCAAATGGTTTTTTTACTGTAGAAATTGGTCAATATTTATTCTATCTATTTCTGCTTTCTGGAATTTCACTTATAGTTTGGGCTTTTGTTTCGGTTTTTGTACACGCAATAGTGCCCAATCTTTACCTCGGTATTTTTATTTTACTTCTAATGTGGTTAGCGAAGGGAAGCTTTTCAGAATTAGGTGTCAAAACCTTCTTAATACAATTCAATACGCCACCACAGCTTATTTATAGCGATTTGAATGAGTACGGAAGTCAACTTTCAGGCTATTTTTTAGTTCAGTTTTATTGGGTACTGATTGCTTTCATTCTAATCATTTTGAGTTATTTATTTTGGAAACGAGAACATAGCTTTTCAATCAAAGAACGTTTTCAAATTGCAAATTCTCGGTTAAATGGAACTTCAAAAATTTGTTTGATTATTCTTCTTACAAGCCTTGTTGCATTCGGTTTTGGCATTTACAAAGCGGAACATTCCGAAAATGTTGTGCATACTAACAAAGATGTCCTAAAACAATTTGAGACACATTTTTCAAAATATAAAAACCAGTTACAACCTCGGATAACATACATTAAAATGGCAATGGATTTGTATCCAGAAAACAACACTTTCAAGGCTTCTGGAAAGTATATTTTAGTGAATGAAACCAAAAAACCTATCGACACTATTCTTATCAAAACTGGATTTGACGAACACACAACTTATACTTTAAACATAAAAAACACGATGATAGCTTCGGACGGTTTGATGAAGTTTTTTGTCCATAAACTACAGTCGCCATTATTACCTAGTGATACGTTACTTTTAAATTTTGAAATAAAAAATTCACGTAACACATTGTTTCAACGTAATTCTAACGTCCTTAAAAACGGAACTTTCTTAAAACATGACATTCTTCCACGACTGGGTTATTTTATTCAAAATGAAATGAAAAAGCCGAGTGATTCAACTGCATTAAATAATCACTATCAAGCTTTTGATAGCGATTTGATTGATTTTGAAGCCATTGTTAGCACTTCTGAAAATCAAACGGCAATTTCAACTGGTTTTCTACAAAAGCAATGGCAAGAAAATGGTAGGAATTATTTTCACTATAAAGCAAACAAACCCATTAAAATGGGAATGGCATTTAATTCAGGAAAATTTAAAATCCAAAAAGACCAATGGGAGGATATTCCAATTAAAGTGTATTACCACAACACCCACACCTATAACGTTAAGAATATGATAGCTGGATTGAAAGCTGCAATGGCTTATAATTCAGAACATTTCAGTCCATATCAGCATAAAGATGTTAAAATTATTGAGTTCCCTTTAACGGAAGGCAGTTTCGCTACTACCTTTGGCAATGCAATTTTAACATCGGAAGTACGCTTTGGAGTCAATGGCAAAAATGATGATAAAATTGATTTGTCTTTTTATGTTTCTGCCCACGAATTGACCCATCAATGGTTTGGAAACCAACTACTACCAAAAGATGTTCTTGGTGCTGTAGTGCTCACTGAAAGTATTACCGAATATATTACCCTAAAAATTTACGAGCAACAATTTAGCAAAGAACGCGCTTTACAATTTTTGAAATTACAACGTCTTCGCTATTTAAAGGGACGCACTAAAGAAACCAAGAATGAATCGCCATTATACCTTGTAAAAGCAGAGCAGGACTACATCTCTTATGGAAAAGGAGCGATAGCATTCAATACTCTTTCGCATTATTTAGGAGAAAAGAAGATGAACGACATTCTTAAATCGTTTTTGGAGGAGTATCCTTCTTCTTTAAAAGCCTACCCGACTTCATTAGACTTTCTTAAAATTCTAAAACAAGAGACTCCAGAAGAGTTGAAGTATCTAGTTTCAGATATGTTCGAAACTATTACATTTTACGATTCAAAAATTAATTCGGCATCTATTAAACAAACCGAGAAAGGTTTTGAAGTTTCACTCGATTTTACCATAAATAAATATGGTGACCAAACTATTGAAGAACCCTTGCCATTAAATGACTTCATTGAGATTGGGCTTTATGACAGCAATAATAATATTTTAGAGTTGAAACAGGTTCGCATTCAAAAAGCGAAAAATAGTATAGTTTTTAATACCAAAGAGAAGCCTTCAAAAATAATAATCGACCCAAACTTACTTACAATAGATAAGGATTTGGGAGACAATGAATTTTTGTTTTAATCCACTTTGCAAGCATAAATGGAGAATATGAAGAAATTAATAATCATAGTATCAATAGTTTTTGGACCGTTAAATGGAGTGTTGGCGCAAACTATTAATAACAATTTGTCCAATGAATTACGAGAACTAAACAAAAAATCTAAATTATCAGGATTTGCAGTTTCGATAGTCAATGCTGATAGTATTCTTTATTTGAAGAGCTTCGGATATGAGAATATAAATGCGAAAAAAAAATTCTCAACGGAAGATAGATTTTACATTGCTTCAATATCCAAAACCTTTATTGGCATTGGATTGATGAAACTTGTTGAAGAAGGCAAACTGGAATTGTCAACTCCAATTAATACAATTTTGCCATTTCCTGTGATCAATCCGTATTATCCGGAAAGTAAAATTACGATTGAGCATTTGGCTCAACATACTTCAAGTATTTCAGATGGTAATATTGAATCGAAATCTTGGTACTTGGATAACAAGCTTACTTTAAGTAAAAAAGCTATCGGGAAAATAGCATATAGTAGTTTTTATTCTTGGCAGAAAAATAAAAAAACCAGCTTGGGCGAGTTTTTAAGTGAAAGTTTGACTTTACAAGGAAAGCTATATTCAAAAAAGCGCTTTTCGAAAAGTAAACCAGGGGAATATTATGAATATAGCAACCTCGGAGCAGCATTGGCTGCATATATCATAGAAATTAAAATGGGAATTAGTTATGACAAATACATTGAGAAATTTGTAACAACAGAATTAGGTTTTGAACAGGGTGTTTGGAGACATTTACCATTCAGTAAATTACCCACATCTTATTTTCAAACAAAAATCGAAACTCCCAATCATATACCAATTCTATATCCTACTGGAGGTATGTTGCTATCTTGTGACGAATTGTCTAAATATCTAATTGAAATGATTAAAGGCTTCAATGGAAATAGTATTATTCTAACTCCCAAATCCTTTCAAAATATGATGACCTCACAAAATGGGAACAATAGTGAACTAGGGATTTTTTGGGAATTGAAAGGAGATAACATAGGACATAATGGTGGCAATTACGGAGTGACTTGCTTGATGAGTTTTGACAGAACAACTGGAACAGGCAAGATATTTATAACAAATATAAGTTCGTATAATGACAATAGTCTATTAAAAGAAATGATAGCCATTTGGAATAAATTGGGCGAGTATGAATCAAAATTCAAATAAATAGGACTAACAGAGGCAATGTCCTATGAAAATGATGGCTAACGTGCTTTAACCAGGGTTCATTAGCTGCTTAATAAAATTACCTCTTTGCGCGCGACACGCATTATAGAGTCGTTGGCGGTTATTCTGATAAATGCCGACTAAAATGAACAAAATAGAAAAAAATAAATTCAACTTTTAGACCAACAAAAATGAAGCAAACTATCACAACTTTAGCTATAATTTTTAGTATCTCAATAACGTTCGCTCAAAGCAACATCAAAACTCCTGATTATGTAAATTTTACAATGGATTCCATAACAAAAGTTAGCTTAATTAATACATTGGATGCGCTTTTTATAGAGCTAAAGCAAGGCAAAATAAATACAGATTTTCTTACTCCAAATAACGCTGATTTGACAAAGTCTGTACTTCAAGACTTAATGGATTATGAATTGAAAAAAGATAGCATAACCTCAAAGTTAGAAGACAAGCAATTGATTAATATTTATCCAGTTTCAAAAAACGAACAGTTCCTCACTATTATTTATACCCAACCAAATAATACCAATTTACCTAAAATACAATACATCTTTAATCTTGTTGCAACTACAATTAATAATAAAACCACCTTTGCAATTCCGCTGGATTACCTTACCAGAAATTGGAAAATTGAGAAGGTAGGGAACACAACCTATCATTTTACAGACCAAATCAATGTTAAGAGGGCCGAAATTTTTGACCAAAAGCATAAAATGATTGCTTCAAATTTAGGGATTATACCAGAAGAACTTGATTTCTATATGTGCGATAACTATCAGGAAATATTAAAGTTACTTGGCTTTGAATATTCATTAAACAAAAATGGAAATTACCGAAATGGCTATGGTGTAGTTGCAAAAACCATTTTCTCAATTATGAACAATGAAGACTTCTCGCACGATATGCTACATTATTATTCTGGACAATTGTATGATAAAGATGATAGAAATTGGGTAACAGAAGAAGGATTAGCATATAATTGGGGAAACGCTTATTATACAGACCAAAATGGCGAAATGATAAGCCAAGAAAGATTAGTTAATGAGCTTAAGAAATATCTGTTAGAATATCCAAATACAAATATTTTTGACCTTTTTTGGAACAACACAAAAATCTTTAACCGCATCGCAACGGAAATTTCCGTTCGCCCTGTAATTTCTGGAATTATTCTCAATGAAATTGAAAAAGAAAAAGGACTTACAGGAATAAACAAAATGATGACCTGTGGTAGAGCAAAAACAATGATAAGTTATCTCAAATCGACAGAAGAATTAATAGGTATAAATAGAGACAATTTTGATTTAAAAGTATCTGAATTATTAGAAAAATCTTATTGAAAATAAATAGCGAGCAATTGAAACTTCTTCTACCTAAAGAATAAGAAATAACTGGTGCCAACAAAGAACTGAGGTAAAAACCAAGTCTTTTTATAAAAAAATTAACCATAGATTTCCTGGCATTGTTGAAATAGAACAAATCTCCTTTAGTCGATTTGTTTCCAGTTCAACAAGCAATATCCAGCATCATTTTTATACTATTTTATTACTGCAATTTTAGGACAGATACATAATTCTGATCATATGGTCTTCCTGATTTTGCAATCGCAAAACTTTGTTTCAATAATTTATTTGCTACCGCAATAAGCGCAAGCTTCTTGCTTTTTCCCTTGTTGACAA
>Ga0210039_1004383_pt1 | contig 10312 bp, 6 predicted proteins | sample CryGeyCG2114_250_3_FD_185460 | JGI IMG/M metagenome (GOLD analysis project Ga0210039, IMG submission 185460) | Groundwater microbial communities from aquifer - Crystal Geyser CG17_big_fil_post_rev_8/21/14_2.50 (SPAdes) (version 2) | ecosystem: Environmental > Aquatic > Deep subsurface >... | reverse complement strand
ACGTTTTACAATTAAAGAAACCGTTTAAAACTTCTAAAGGAGAAATAAAAGAGAGGAAAGGTTTTTTAATTTATCTTCAAGATGATGAAGGCTGTAAAGGAACCGGAGACTGCTCACCGTTTCCGGAATTCGGTTCCGAAACATACGAGGCTGCCTTTGAAGTAGTTAACAATTTGAACACAAAATTTTATATTGACGTTAACGATGCTTATAAAACCGTTGAACTCAGCTTATCGCAGTTTAATAATTTACCAGCGCTAAAGCACGGGCTTGAACAGGCGCTCATTAATTATATCTGTTCGAAGAAAAATATCTCACTGAATGAAGCCTTCAAATTATCGTCAAAACGGTTTGTAAATGTTAATGCTGTTATTGGTTTTTTAACTACGAAACAAACAAAAGAAAAAGCTGCCCGGTTTATCCTGGAGGGATTTCGCACAATAAAACTGAAAGTTGGAAGAGAAGATTTCGAAAAAGATTTTAAATGTGTTAAAGCTGTAAGAAATTTAAATGACAATTTAAATATTCGTATTGATGTGAATGGCGTTTGGAGTTTAGATGAAGCGGAACAGCACTTAATCGAATTAAAACAATTTAGCATTGAGTATGTAGAACAGCCCGTTTCTAACATAAAATATTTTGGCTTGTTAAAAAAAACATGCAGCATTCCACTTGCAGCGGATGAATCACTCCGCACGATCAAAGATGCTGCCGGAATAATAAAAAACAAATCCGCTGATGTATTGATTCTAAAGCCAATGCTACTTGGGGGCATAATCCCGATGCTTTCGATTTATAATGAAGCAATAAAACATAATTTGAAGTGTGTAGTTAGTTCTTCATTAGAATCCGTCGTAGGTCGTTCGTATGCATTGTTTGCCGCTTCTCTTATAAACGAAAACACTGCGCACGGTCTCGGTGTTGATGATTATTTTAAAAATGATCTATTCCCAAATCCATATCCTGTAGTAAATGGAAAGATTAAACTTGGCTAAACCAGACATGAATAAATTGTTACTGTTTCAAGATACTATTGCTAATAATTTAATTCTTAACCCTGAATCGCCAGCCATAATTTCCGAAACAACAGAATTATCTTATAAGGAACTTATCAATAAGTCTTCCGCTGTTTCTAATTATTTAATTCAAAAAGGGATAACACAAAATAGCAGCGTGGGTATTATTGCAGATAATTCCATAGAATTTATTCTTTCCATAATGGCTTTATGGAATATCGGCGCTGTCCCTGTTACAATTAATATTCGACTAACTGCACCGGAGTTGGAAAGAGAATTAAATTTTGCCGGAATAAAATTTTTACTTACGAATAGAGATGTTGATCTTTGCGACCGGATTAAAATATGTATGGACGAATACGCAAGTTTAACTCAGCAGGGTTACTTTTCTGTAGATATGCACTCATCTTCTCCGGCTTTAATAATGTTTACCTCCGGAACTACCGGAAAACCAAAAGCTGTAGTTCATTCATTCAATTCATTAACGAACAGCCTTAAAATTGGTCTTACATTTTTTAATTATCAAAGCGGTGAACGATGGCTTGCCAGTCTTCCCTTTTATCACATCGGTGGATTTCAAATTTTTATTCGAGCATTTTTAACCGGCTCGGCAGTTATTCTCCCGGATGAAATTAAGAATGAATTTCTTTTAAATGCGATGTATGAATTCCGCCCGACTTATGCATCATTTGTCCCGACACAGCTTAATAATTTTATTGAAAACGGAATAAAGCCTGTCGATTCGCTAAAGCAGGTTCTAATCGGCGGTGGATTTATTTCTCAGGAAATAATTAGCCGCGCAAAAGCGAATGGCTGGAATACGGTAAAAGTTTACGGCTCTACGGAAACGGCATCATTAATTACAGCCCTTAAAAAAGATGATGATAAAATAAATTCTGCAGGTAAACCGCTTCCTTCGGTTGAAATAAAAATATTAAACGACAAGGGGAGAGAACTTGCAATTAACCAAAGTGGAGAAATTGCTGTTAAGTCGCCCACACTTTTCATTAATTATTTAAACAATGAAGAAGAATATAAAAGTAAATTTATCGATGATTTTTATTTGACGGGCGACTTTGGTCATCTGGATGAGGAAGGATATTTATTTGTCGAAGCGCGTCGCACAGATTTAATAATTTCGGGAGGTGAGAATATCAATCCTTTTGAGATTGAAGAAGTATTGCTTTCTTATTCCGGGATAAAAGAAGCGGTTGTGTTTCAACTAGAAGATAGCAAATGGGGGCAAATACCGGCAGCGGCAATTACGTTATACGAAAAAATAAGCGTTGAAGTTTTACAAACATTTTTACGCGAACGCTTAGCCGATTATAAAATTCCGCGCCGAATATTTTACTTAGACGAACTGCCAAAAACTCCACTCGGGAAAATTCAAAAAGAAAAAGTAAAAGAAATTTGCGCTGAGCTTTGATTCCATATTCAATCTGACAAATGACTTTTGCTTTATCTTTAGCCACGAGTTTCGAAGATCAGCGATCATTCTCAAGTAATTCGCCCGGCGCTAAATATCGAAACAAAATATTTAAATGCTTTCTCGGAAGAACAAATTAAAAAGTTACTAAGTGAACAAAGTGAAGTGAATTTAACCGATAAACTCCGCAGTTTCGAATCATAAAACCTTTAATCGTTTTATTTTTTCAAATTACTATTCACTGATCTGCAACGGTTAGGAGTTAAAATTCAAACTGAATTTCTGCTGACTTCTAACTCCTAACTTCTGTTTTTCATCTTTCGTATTCTAATTATAAAAATCAAGTTCTCATCAATTCATCATCTTGCCAAAATCATTTTGTTGGTTTTGCTGAACAAATTTGTTTTAAGTTGATAAAAGTAAATCCCGCTTGTTAAATTCTTAGCATCGAATGTTATTTCGTAAGCGCCGGCTTCTTTTGTTTCATTAATAAGCACTTCTACCTCGCGACCGAGTACATCAAAGACTGCAAGGTTTACAACTCCTCTTTCCGGTAAATTAAATTTGATACTCGTGGAAGGATTAAAAGGGTTTGGATAATTTTGCTCTAATGAAAATTGTTTCGGCGCACCAATATCCACTTTAATAACACTTAAATATTTGAACGAACCATTATGATCAATCTGTTTAAGTCTATAATAATAAACTCCCGATTCTACTGCCTCATCAACGTAGCTATACATATTAGCCGATGTTGTTGTGCCGTTTCCTTTTTTGTAAATGGCTTGCAAAAAGTTTTGTTCATCTCTGCTTCTTTCCAAAGCGAAGCCGGCATTATTTGTTTCTGTAATAGTTGTCCATTCTATTTTAACACCACCGTCAATTACTTTCGCAGTAAAAGAGGAAAGTTCAACCGGAACTGCCTGGTCGATAGTAAAATTAACGTTGGATATATCGAAGAATACATTATCAGCAGCTTCAACCTTAATGCGTGCAGTTGCCGATGGATTATCCGGCAGTAACACTACTTCAACGCCGTCGTTTGCAGTGTTGGTAGCGAGAGTAAACGGATAAGTATTCCCGCCATCAACAGAAAGAAGAATATTTACGTTTGCACAGTTGACAGGCGCTGCGTTTGTATTTGAAATATCCCAGGTAATTTCTTGTGATGAATTTGCAGGCCACGATACATTTGTGTTTGGAGATGTAACCAAAAACGGACCTGAATTTCCGTCAACTGCAAAAGCAATCGAAGCGTAGCTGACACCTCCGGCGCCTGCTTTGTTATCCCTTGCAACAAGTCTGAAGGTTAAATTTCTCGAATAAGTCGGAAGTATTTCGCCTATTACTGAGGAGTTATTAAGAAGCGAAGATAATTTAGGAAACGTTCTCGTAGGCGAAGATGTTGGATTAAATACTCTAAAGATCGGTGCATTTCCGCTTGGTGAGTTTGGCGCACCGCCCGCACCGAGATCAAACTCTTCCCAACTATATGTCAGGGGATCACCGTCGATATCGGTTGCCGAACCGGTCAAAGCAAACGGTGTACTTTTAGGAATATAAAATCCGCCGGTTAGCGCATTAACTGATGGCGCATTATTTCCGGTGCTAGTAATAACAGCACAACCGTTACCGCTTCCGAAGTTTGTATAATTAACAATCTCATCAAAGTTTACTGTATGAAAATATGGGTCGCTGTGAGTTTGAGTATTATGAGCGCCGCAAATACCTGCATACGCCATAATAGTTGTTCCGCTTCCCGGTTCGTAAGCCGTAGAGGCGTTTCTGTTTCCGCCACTACACGAGCCAGCCGTACCGTTAAATGAATGGTTGCCGCTGAATTGATGTCCCATTTCGTGAGCTACATAATCAATATCAAACGGATCTCCAATTGGTTGGGAAGAGCCTGTAACGCCGCGTGCTTTCCAACCACTGACACAAACAACTCCAAGATATGCAACTCCGCCGCCGCCTGTGCTTACAACATGCCCGATATCATAATTAGCGCTTCCAATGATGTTATCAACCGTAGTTTGATTTTGAGAAAGCATTGTGCTGCCGTTGTTGTTTGTATATGGATCGGTGCCGCTATTTGTAAAAATTAGCTGATCGTTATTAGCTATCAATATCATTCGTACTGCAACTTCGGTTTCATATACGCCTACAACGCGGTTAACGGTAGTTACAACGGCTGCAAGCCCGAGCGCTACAGTGCCGCCGTGAAATTGGGTATACTCTCCGGTAGCAGCAAGTGCAAGGCGGTAGGTTCTTAACTCCGGACCGGATGTGGAAAATGTTTTAATTTCATTTAGATAGTTTAGTTCCGGCAGTCTGCTCTCCTCAATTAACAATTCGCATTCTCTAACTGCGCCCTGTTTTTGAAAATCTTTTGTGTAATACACAATATAATTTTCGATGTCACCTTTATTGTGAGGATCAATAAAAACATTTCCTTCATGTGAGAGGATCATTGCATGAAATCCGTGAGGAGTAAAATCCAATCTAACATTTTTACTCCTATCTTCTTTTCCCTGCCCTAAGTATGTTTTAATTTCAGGATATCTTAATGCTAAATCAGGATGCATAACAGGCGATTCGACGCAATAAAAACTTTGAAATGCACCGTCAGGCATTGGAAGAGAAACTACAATAGGATTATTAATAGCTTCACGCGTAAATTCAAGAGGCGCGCTGTCTAATAACGCTTTCATCTCATCAACATTTAAGGCTACGGTTCTGTAAACCGAGGGATTAATAAGTTTTTCTCCTGTAACTATAATGCTGGATTCAGAAATATCCGTCCATAATTCAACTTGTGCACTGACATTAACATTAAAGACCGAGATGGCAAAAAGAACAAAAACAAAGAACCGTAAACCGGATTTCATAAACCGCTCCTAAATAAATTAAAAAATTGTGTCTGGTTGATTTTTATAGGTCGCAAAATAATTGAGCGCTGAAGTAAATGCAAGAATTTTTTAGATGTATTTACTATTAAGAAATTTAATTGAGTCATTAATTAATGCAGTTAAAACTTTAATATCAACATCGCCAAGTTTATTTAAATATAAGCATGATGATCCTGTTTTATATTTTCCCGGCTTGTTCATTAAATCTTCATATTTATCAAATCCAGCTATAATAGAGTTTCTGCAAAATAGCTTCTCTGTCATTTCGAAGGAGTCTTCGACTGAGAAATCTCTTAAGAACATGAGATTTCTCCCTTCGGTCGAAATGACATTAACCTGAAAAATTTATTTTGCAGAAACTCTAATATATAAAGTTACGTTTTGTTTGCGTGGTGAAAAACCTGTTAAAAACCAATCGCCTTGCCTTCCGCTTGCATATTTATAATGATAACTGCCAAAACCCACTATACTTTCTCCCCACATTTTGGGTTCAACCTTTGTAATTTCGGACATTAATTTTAGCACTTCAAAACAATCACTTCGTCTTTGTTCATTTTCGATTGAATTTAAAAAATGAAAAACATCTTTATCATTAGATTTCGTCTTTAGCTCAGCCATATTTCGCACCTTTTTTTAATTGATGAGTTTGCTTTAGAAAGCTATTTATAATGTAGTGGTTGCCATTGATAAATAAGAGCAATGCTTTTTTTTCGGTACTATCAAAAGGATGAAGTACCTTTTTAGAGTAAACTCATTTATCTTAGAGTAGTTTTATATCTTGAAGAAATGGAAATTTCTCCCTTACTGAATTAACGGTTTCAATATCTATTTCAGCAATCAAAACTTCTTCTGAATCAACAGCGCAAATTATTTCATCCCCCATCGGGTCAAACAAACTACTGTACCCATTATAATTTAATTTGGGATCGCTGCCTACACGGTTAACGCCAGCAACATAACATTGATTTTCAATAGCGCGGGCTTTAAGCAGTGTGCGCCAATGTTCGATGCGTGCAACAGGCCAGTTTGCAATGTCAACCATTAGTTCCGTTCTTGCTTTTCCATAAATGCGGTACAACTCCGGAAAACGTAAATCGTAACAAATTGAAAGTCCTGTCATCCATTCTTCAATTTGAGTCACTACAGTTTTTTCACCGCCGCTATAATATTTATCTTCAGTGGAGTAAGTAAATGGATGAATTTTCCGGTACTTATTAACAAGCTCGCCCTCTGGGTTTATATGAAGCATAGTGTTATAAATTTTGCTCCCATCTTTTTCTATAATACCGGCAAGAACGTGCGCATTTTTGTTTAATGCAAGCAATGAAAAATATTCAAAACTCTCTCCATCACCAGGTTCGCAAAATTCACCCGACTTCATCGTAAAGCCGGTCAAAGTGAGTTCAGGAAGAATAAATAAAGATACTCCATTTTGATTTTCTAATAAGCGGCTAATTTTGATTTTGTTTTCTTTTTTATTTTCCCATTCGGGGCTGTATTGAATTAAACCTATTTTCATATTTTTTTTTACAAACATAACAAAAACTGTTCTTTCTAACCACAGAGCTTTTTAAAAAAATTCAAGACTTTATTTGAGCTATTTAGACTTAAATTTAATGGTTCTTCATTAACGTTACTTTGTTAATTCATTGCGAGTACCCCATTCCGAATTGCGCATAGGCGTCAACTTAATTTCGTTTGATATTGTCGTAAGTACATTAGTTAACGGATAAGAAATAACTGTTGTAATTTTATACAGAATTGATTTAAAAAGACTAGGGGCACGGGTTATGACCTTTTAACTCAAACGTGCCCCGTTGGTGGGCTATTTTTGTGATTTGGAACCGTGTTATATCGATCACCAAAGGAGGTTTTGAGGTAACTACTTTTTATGCCGGGATAGGTCGCTCATCGGCTAATAATTAACCTCTTTAGTACTGCTTAAGACTGTTTTATATACAAGCTTCGTTCCAGAAAATATTCAATTAGTTTATTTGAATTTTTACAAAATTTTAATGCTTCTGGTATTAATTTATGTGTCCGCTTCTCGAAAATTAAAACCTTGCACTTTTCATTCTCGTTACTGAGAAGGTACTCAATTCTGTTCGGGGGAAAAAATTAGTTAGGGCTTTAACCATTCGTTTTTTATTTTTGTGCACGTTTTTTTAATAAGTAACTCACCTTACGCAGAATTTGTAGAACGAAGCGGTAGCTTCGTAAAAAATTGGTATTTTTTCGAAGCTTCGCTTCGATTTACAATATAGTTTCGAACTTTTGCGTAAGGTGAGTAAGTAATATTTTTACAAAACCGAATGAACAAAAAATACAAATTTGATTTCGAACTGCTGAATAGTTTTCCGGAAATGTGCTTCATTGTTTCAAACGAAGGAGCCATTCTTGACGTCAATCAACCGGCTGTTTCGAAATTAAAATTAAATAAAAAATATTTACCGAAAATTACTTTTTTTGACTTGATTGAAGAATCACATCACGAAAAGACATTAAAATTTATTTCCAATTTTTTTAACAGCGGTAAGTCCGATAGTATCATTTCCAAATTAAAAGTTAAAAATGGCGCTCTTGATGTGCAGTTTTACTTTTCACAATTTTCTGACCGGGGCGATAACAGCAAATACTGCTTTGTGCTTGCAAAAGATATAACAGATGAAAAGAAAAAAGATATAGATTTACTAAGGTTCTATCGGGTTGCGGAGAATACAGTTAATCCTCTTCAGATTACAGACATAACTGGAAAAATGATATATGTAAATAAAGCATTCGTGCATGCAAGCGGTTACACAGAAGGAGAATTACTTGGTAAAAATCCAAATGTTTTCTCCAGCGGTAAACATTCTAAAAAGTTTTGGAATAGAATGTGGAATACAATTAATGAAGGAAAAGTTTGGGTCGGTGAAGTTGAAAACCGACGCAAATCGGGCGACCCGTTTTTTACGCAAATACTTATTTCCCCCATACTTGATCATGATGGAAAGGTTACAGCTTTTTTTGGCGTTCACAGGGATTTAACAGAAAAAAAACTTCTCGAAAAGCAGCTCGTCCACACACAAAAGATGGAAAGCATTGGCACTCTTGCCGCTGGTGTTGCGCATGAGGTTGGCAATCCGCTTGCTTCTATTTCCGCACTTGTTCAGGTTGTTCAGCGCTCAACAAACGACGAATTTGTTAAAGAAAAACTTGAGCTTGTGAAAAATCAGGTTACGCGTATCTCAAAAATTATCCGCGATCTCGTCGATTTTTCCAGACCTTCTAATTATGAATTGCAGATGACAGATATAAATCAAAATATTCAGGAAGCAGTGGAGATTATTAAAGTTGGCGCAAAAGCTAAATCAATAAATTTCGAAATGGAACTGAATGATTCGATACCAATACTTCCTCTTGTAGCAGATCAGATACAACAAGTGTTCGTAAATATTTTGCTTAATGCTGTCGATATTATTATTGAATCACCAAGAGGCTTGGAGAAAGATTTAATTCGTGTATGCTCGGAAGTAGACGAAGATCAGATTATAATAGAATTTTATGATAACGGACGCGGAATAGCAGATGAAAATTTGGCAAAAGTCTTTGAACCATTCTATACAACCAAGAAAGAAGGAAAAGGAACCGGTCTGGGTTTGTGGGTTAGCTACGGTATAATAAAAAGTTTTCAGGGCGATTTAAAAGTTTCAAGTAAATTGGGTGAAGGAACTACTTTCAAAATAACCTTACCGATACATCCTTAAAAATAAAAGGTGTTTAATGTCAGAAAGAATTTTAGTTGTAGACGATGAAGATATAATCCGCGAATCCCTCTCATTCATTTTAAAAAAAGAGGGCTATGTTGTTGCTGAAGCGGAAAACGGAAAAATAGCTTATGAAAAACTTCTCGAGGAAACTTTCGACCTTGTGATTTCAGACCTGGAAATGCCGGGCATGAAAGGAATACAACTTCTTGAAGAAGCCAAAAAACTTAATGTTCAGGCTCCGTTTATTATAGTTACCGCTTATGGCTCGCTCGATACGGCAATAACTGCATTACGAAGCGGCGCCAGTGACTATATTCTTAAACCGCTTGAGTTTGATGAACTGCTTCTTAAGGTTAGAAGAATTTTTGAAATTCGAAGGCTGCTGCTTGAAAATAGAATTTTGAGGAATGAAATTCAGCGCAATTATGATTTTCAAAATTTTGTGGGCAAAAGCGAAGCAATAAAGAAAATTTACGATATGATTGAAACAGTTGCAGAAACAGACAGCACTGTTTTAATTACCGGCAGCAGCGGAACGGGCAAAGAACTTGTTGCCCGCGCGCTCCATTTTAAAAGCAGAAGAAAAGATAAATCTTTTATCGCGGTAAATTGTGGCGCTATTTCCGAAAACCTGATTGAAAGCGAACTTTTTGGACATAAAAAAGGCGCATTTACCGGCGCCATTTCGGATAAAGAAGGACTCGTAAAAGCAGCCGACGGAGGAACTCTTTTTCTTGATGAAATAAGCGAACTGCCTCTTCAGCTTCAAGTCAAATTCTTAAGAGTCTTGCAGCAAAGAGAGTATACACCGGTTGGCACTACCCTTGCCCTGCCTGTTAATGTTCGTTTTGTTGCATCAACCAATCGTAATTTGCGCGATGAAATAAAAGCAGGCGCATTCCGGGAAGACCTGTTTTACCGGCTTAATGTTATCGAAATTAACCTCCCTTCACTTAAAGAGCGAGAAGAAGATATCCCAATGCTCGCAGATCATTTCCTCAACAAATACAGAAAAGAGATGAATCGAAATATCAAGGGAATAGATCCGGAGGCGATGCGCGCATTGGTAAATTACGAATGGCGCGGCGAAGTGAGAGAACTTGAAAATATAATTGAGCGGGCGGTAATTTTCTGTAAAACTGATTTTATTACCGTTAAAGACTTGCCCGAAATTTTTAGAAAGGCAGCTAACTTTTCCGATTTTAGTAA
>Ga0210039_1004379_pt1 | contig 10317 bp, 6 predicted proteins | sample CryGeyCG2114_250_3_FD_185460 | JGI IMG/M metagenome (GOLD analysis project Ga0210039, IMG submission 185460) | Groundwater microbial communities from aquifer - Crystal Geyser CG17_big_fil_post_rev_8/21/14_2.50 (SPAdes) (version 2) | ecosystem: Environmental > Aquatic > Deep subsurface >... | reverse complement strand
AAGAATCATGACCGGGTCACCGTGGTCTGCAGCCCGGACGACTATGCTGCGTTGATCGCAGCACTGCCGAGAGCACCGGGTCCGGAGCGACGCCTGGCACTCGCAACACGAGCGTTCGCCCACACCGCGGCGTATGACGGTCAGATCAGCCAGTGGCTGGCGGCACATCATGATCGCCGGGATGAAGCGCATGCCGAGGCCGCGCTGCCGCCGTTGCTCAATCTCAACCTTGATCGCATCGGCCAGTTGCGCTACGGAGAAAACCCGCACCAGCAGGCGGCGCTGTATGCCGAGCGCGGTCATGCAGCGGCCGGTCTGGCCGGTGCCCGCCTGCTGCAGGGGAAACCGCTGTCGTACAACAACCTGCTCGACGCCGATGCCGCCTGGAGCGGCGTTCAGGCACTGGGTGAGTCGGCTGCCTGTGTCATCGTCAAGCACACCAACCCCTGTGGCGCAGCCGTGGGCGCGAGCCTTGTCGAAGCCTACGACCGGGCGCTGGCCTGCGACCCAAGTTCGGCCTTCGGTGGCATCGTGGCGCTGAACCGGCTGCTGGATCGGGCCACGGCCGCGCGACTGGCATCGCGCTTCATCGAAGTGATCATCGCGCCCGGCTTCGATCCGGCCGCGCTCGAAACGCTGGAAACAAAGACCAATCTGCGTCTGCTGGTGCCCGCGGCCAGCGCTGCCTCGGTCCATGCGCTGCGCCGGATCGACGGCGGCTGGCTGGTGCAGACCATCGACCCTCTGGACGACCCGCGCCAGGAATTCCGGATCGTCACCCGGCGCGCGCCGACCGACGCGGAGTGGCGCGACCTGGATCTGGCCTGGATGGTGGTGGCGATGGTGCGCTCGAATGCCATTGTGATGGCGCGCGATGGTGCGACCATCGGTATCGGCGCCGGCCAGATGTCGCGTGTCGATGCCAGTCGGATCGCGGTGATGAAGGCGGCCGACCAGAATCTTGCAACCGCAGGCGCCGTGCTGGCCTCCGATGCCTTCTTCCCGTTCGCCGACGGGCTGGAGGCCGCCGCGGCAGTTGGCATTCGTGCGGTCATTCAGCCTGGCGGCTCGATGCGCGATGCCGAAGTGATTGCCGCGGCTGATGCCCACGAAATTGCGATGGTGTTTACCGGTCGGCGACATTTCCGGCATTGATTCCGGCCATGCCGTCGAAATTTGCCGCGATCGGGTTCGTGGGTGCACTGGGTTTGCTGCTGCCGGTTCCGGCCTGGTCTGACACCGAGGCCGCGCCCCCAGACACGCTCGAGCCGATGCGCGTTACCGGTAGTCGGCTGGCCGGATTGCGGCCCGGCAGTGCGGCACCGCTGACCACGCTGTCTCGCGCCGAGCTTGAAGCCAGTGGCCTGATTCGTCTGGGCGATATCCTGCAACGGCTGCCCTTTGCCGGCGGCTCACCTCTGAACACCCGGACCAGTGGGCGCGGTGCCGGCGGCGAGCGATCGCGTGGCATCGAGACCATCGAGCTGCGCGGCCTCGGCGCCGAGCGCACGCTGGTACTGGTCAACGGCCGTCGCTTCGTGCCCGGCGGCAACGGCGCCAGTTCCGCGGTCGATCTCGGCATGCTGCCGTTGGTGCTGGTCGAACGGGTCGAGATCTTCAAGTCCGGTGCCTCGGTGGAATATGGTGCCGATGCCGTGGCCGGCGTGATCAACATCATCACCCGAGAGGACGTCACCGGCCTGGAACTGGCCGCGCACGCCAGCCTGACATCGCGCAACGATGCCGAGCGCGGCAGCGTGCAGCTGGTCTATGGCAAGCGCGGCCGCAGCATCGGTCTATTGCTTGGACTGGACTACAGCGACCAGTCTCCATTGCTGCAGGGCGAGCGTGATTTTTCGTCGGCCCGCCTGAGCTTTTCCGGGCCGGACAACCAGCTGGTGTTCGATGGCTCCTCGGCACCGCCTGGCGGAAATTTCCGCACCTCGATGGGTCGCCGGACCCTGATCGACGGCCGCTCCGGCCGCTCGGACGACGATTTTCGCCCGTTCATCAACGCCGGCCCGAACAGCGACCGCTTCAACTTCAACCCGTTCGAGGACCTGCAGCAGGATTCCGAGCGCCTGGGCCTGTTTGCACACGCCGACTGGCGCGCCGGTGCGCAATTGCGACTCGGATTCGAAACTCTGTGGCAGCAGCGCGATTCCAGCCAGCGCCTGGTCGCGCTGCCGTTTTTCAGCACCCGGCTGAGCGATGTCCGGGTCGCGGCCGACAATGTCTTCAATCCCTTCGGCGAGCCACTGGATGACGTGCGGCGGCGCCTGATCGAGGCCGGCTCGCGCCGGTTCGTGCAGGACAACGAGGCCTGGCGCGTGGTCCTGTTTGCCGATGGACTGCTCGGGCGCTGGCACTGGGATGCCTCGCTCAACCGTGGCCGCAACGAGACCGACCAGCGCCAGACCGGCGACCTGCTGGCCGATCGGGTGCGGCTCGCGCTGGGCCCGTCGTTCCGCGATGGCAGCGGGCGCGCCGTGTGCGGGACGCCGGATACCCCGATTGCCGGTTGCGTGCCGCTGAACCTGTTCGGTCCGGTCGGCAGCATCACGTCGGAAATGCTCGACTTCGTCGATGCCGACCTCGATGATCGTGGATTCAACGAGCAGACCGTATTCGCCGCCCACCTCGGCACCGATCTGCAGCAGCTGCCGGCCGGGCCGCTGGCGTTGGCAGCCGGCGTGGAATGGCGTGAGGAACGCGGTGCCGATCGGCCCGACCCTGAATCGCAGGCTGGCAACACGACCGGCAACGCGCGTGACGCCACCGCCGGCTCGCTCGAAGCCCGCGCGGCCTACCTCGAGCTCGGCGTGCCGTTGCTGCGCGGTCGGTCCGGCTTCGAGCGCCTGCAGCTCACGCTGGGCGGGCGGCTGGTCGATTTCGACAATTCCGGTACCGAGACCGTGTTCAAGGGTGCGCTGGACTGGCAATTGAACGCCCGGATCGGGCTGCATGCTGCCTGGTCGGAAGCGTTTCGTGCCCCGGGCATCCGCGAGTTGTTCGGCGGCCTGAGTCAGGCCAACCCGATCGTGTTCGACCCCTGTGCCGATTTCGGTGCGCTCGATCGAGTCGCGATCGAACGCTGTATCGCTCAGGGCGTTCCAGCCGACGGCAGCTTCGACCAGAACGGTGCCGAGACCCCGGAGCTTGGCGGCGGTAATCCGGCACTCGACCCGGAACGGGCTGAAATCCTCAACCTGGGCCTGGGCTGGTTGCCGTGGGGCGTGGCCGGCCCACGACTGCGGCTGGATTATTACGACATCGAGATCGACGACGGCATTGGCGCGCTGGGTGCAAACACGGTGCTGCAGCAGTGCCTGGCGACCGGTGCAAGCGATTTTTGCGATTCGATCCGGCGCGCTGCGGATGGTTCGATCCGGTTTGTCGAGGCACAACTGCGCAACATCGCCAGAGAACGAGCACGCGGCATCGACTTCGAGACCGAGTGGACCCATCCGCTGCCGTCCGGCCAGCTGCGGCAGCGTGCGCTGTTGAGCCGCGTCCTGGAGCGCGAGTCGATTGCGTTCCCGGGTGCCGCGGCGCTGTTCAGCGAGGGCGAATTCGATCCGGACCGCTTCGGTGCCGTGCCGAAGTGGCGCGGCAGCTACGATCTGGACTGGCGCATGACGCCCTGGTCGATGGGCTACCGCGCCAGCTGGATCGACGCGCTCGACGAACGTGGCGGCGAAGTATTTCCGGGCACACGCAAGCGCGTCGGTGCGGTGCTCTACCACGACCTTCGCCTGGGCTGGCGACCCGATGATCGGCTGAGCTTCGACTTCGGGGTCGACAACCTGAGCGATGTCCAACCACCGCTGCTGGTCAACGCCGGTGCGGCCAACACCGATCTTTCGACCTATCGCGCGCTGGGGCGTGGCTACTGGCTCCGAATCACGGCCAGACTCTGAAGTCGCAGACCCGACTGTTATGAGTGGTCGATTACGGTCAGCCAGTATAAGCTTGCAGGACTTTCCGTAGCCTGGCGTACTGTCTGGCATTAATTGCTGATACAAGAGCCCCGCAAATGACCCGCAACAAGGTGAAATCCGCAGGGCACAGTTGCGCTGTGTTCAAGGTTTGGAGAGCCGTTGCGGGTCATTTGCGGGGCGCCCTTCGGGCGAGTCGCGAAGCGGCCATCTGCGGCGTTGCGCTCTCTTGAACCCGGGTGATTCATGACTCGACCTGCTGCGACGCCCCCAGGCTGTGCATCGGCGAGGTTTTGCTCGGTCGCGAAACACCGCAGCGGCAAGACCTGCGGCCATCTCGCGACGGTCGGGTCATGAATAATCCGGGCTACGGCCGCAGATCAGCGCGATTGTTTTTTCGCTCGCGCTCGCCCTTCGGGAGTGCGTCTGGTTCGACATTGCGGCGTTGCGACCCTTGTAAAGGGCGTGCCATTCACGCCGGGTCGCGCCTTGCATTGTCGACTCGGTCACACTTTGAATATCACGGGCTTAACGACGGGGTACACTAGAGTCGCGTGACGTGGACAAAACCATGCAGCAGGGAAGCCGTTGAACATCCATCCGAGCGAGATCGTGGTTGCAATTCTGGCGGTCCAGGCGCTCGGCGCGCTGGTGCTCGCGATGCTGCTGCGTTACTTCGTGGCCTCTTACGGCCATCACTTTTTGCGCCACTGGGCGCTCAGCGTGGCGGCTCTGGCATGCTATCTGGCCAGTTCGGCAGCTGCACTGGCACTGTACTGGGCCGGGTCGGAGTATGACTCGCCGCGACTGCTGTTCTCGGCCCTGGCGCTGGGTGTGGCTTACCCGCACGTGGTCTGGCTCATGATCGGTACCTGGGAGGCCACGCGCCAGGTCGAATTTTCCTCGCGCAAGGCGTGGTGGCTGGTCGGTATCGCCGCGCTGATTGGGGTCGGCAGCGCGCTGATCGCGCCGTTCGATCCGGAGTCCGCGAGTCTGCGCAACCTGGTTCGGGTCGAACTGCGCTACTTTGCGACCGGCTTGGCATTCGTGACCGCCGGCATCCTGCTATGGCGGGCGCAGCGCTCCAGTGTCCTGATCGGTGCCCGTCTCGGCGCACTCGGCTTCCTGCTGTTCGGTCTGCAGATGCTGCACGTGGTGGGCATCAATATCTGGCATCGGGCCGGGCATCCGCCGCCGTTCTACGCATCCTATGTCGGGCTGCTCGATTTTCTGTTCCAGACCATCATCGGACTGGGCATCGTGGTCTGGTTGCTGGAGTTGCAGCGACACAGTGCACACCGTGCCCACGACGAGCTGCGTCATGCTCGGCGGCATGATTCGACCACCGGTCTGCCGAACCGCGAGCTGCTGCTGGAGCAGCTCGAGACAATGATGCGCAGCGCGCCAGATGCCCGCGTCGCCGTGGTTTGCCTGGGCCTTGCACGCTACAGTGTGCTGAGCCAGGCGCTGGGCTGGACGAACACCGAGCGGCTGGTACGCGTCGTGGCGGACCGGCTCCACGATAGCGTCAGTCATCGTTGCGCCGTCGGGCGAGTGAATGAGCGTGACTTCGTGATCGCGCGACCGACGCTGGATGACGTCGAACAATTGCGCAACTGGTGCGAGAGTCTGCTGGCGCGAATCCTGCAACCGATTCACGTCGAAGACCAGGAAATCTTCGTCACCGCCTCGGCCGGCGTCAGCATCTATCCCGATGATGGCGGCGATGCCGAGCAACTGCTGCAACGCAGCCAGCAGGCGCTGGTGCAATCGTCGCAGATCGGTCGCGACATCACCTTCTATAACTACCTTGAACAACCCCAGCGTGACGAGGTCGGATCGGCACTGCGCTTCGAGACCGAGCTGCGGCGAGGTCTGGAACAGGGCCAGTTCGAGATGCATTACCAGCCAATCGTGCGGCTGGATTCAAACCGGGTGGTCGGCTTTGAGGCGCTCATCCGCTGGCGCCATCCGGAGCTTGGCCTGCTGCGACCGGATGCATTCCTCGACCAGGCCACAACCATCGGCCTGCTCGATGCGCTGGAGACCTTTGCGCTCGAAACGGCGCTGGAGCAGATTGGTGCATGGAGTCGCGATGGCCGCGATGGCCTGTTTATCGCCGTCAATGCCAGTGCACGCCGCTTTCAGACAACCGACCTGGTCGAGCGAACCGTGGCCGCATGTCGTGCCGCTGAAGTCGATCCGGCCTGTATCGAACTCGAGATCACCGAGAATAGCGCGCTCCAGGACCTTGAAAATGCGGCGCGCAAGATCGAGGCGCTGCACCGGGCCGGAATCCGTATTTCGCTGGACGACTTCGGCACCGGCTTTTCCAGTCTCGCCAACCTGCTCAAGTTGCCGATCGACCGGATCAAGCTCGACCGGGTGTTCATCGAGGACACCCGCACCAACGGTCGCCAGCGCGAGCTGATCGCGGCCATGATCGGCCTGGGCCGACGATTGGGGATCGAAGTCGTCGCCGAGGGTGTCGAGCATATCGATCAGCTCGAATTCCTGCGCGCCCAGGGTTGTCATTACGTACAGGGCTTTCTGCTGCAGCGCCCGGTCGAGGCCGAGGCCTGTCGCTTCGAGCTTCAGCCGTTGATTTGAAGCTGCCGGATCGCATCGATCCGGGCCTGGCGCAGGGCCTCGCCCAGGGCCGGACCACTCAGCCCGGTGGCCGCCAGCGGTGCGGCTTCGACCGCGACGGCAGCCTTGTGGGCACGGCGCAGCAGGTCGGCAGGCGGATAGGGACGCTCGGACCGGCCGGCACGGCCGCGCTTGTCGGCCTCGCAAGTCATCAGAAACTGTTCGAAGCGCTCCGGGCGCCGGAATGCATCGCAATGCTCCAGCAGTTCAAGCGTCGTCGATGGCCGCAGTTCGGCAGCGCGATGACAGACCAGGTGGTGGCGGCCCACGAGCAGCGCCAGTTCGCGCGCCTCGCGCGGCAGCTTGAGGCGCTCGCAGACCGCAGCAATCGGCGCCAACCCGCGCTGTTCGTGGCCGTGATGTTTCGGCCACTGCTCCGGCGGCGTCAGCGCCTTGCCGAGATCATGGACCAGTGCGGCAAAACGGACCGCCAACGGTGCATCCATGGCCGCGGTCTGGTCGAGGACCAGCATCGTGTGAATGCCGGCGTCGATTTCGGGGTGGTATTCGGCCACCTGCGGCACGCCCCACAACGCATCGAGCTCCGGCAGAATCCGGGCCAGCGCACCGGTCTGGCGCAGCGTGTCGAAAAATCGTGCGGGTCGAGAATGCATCAGTGCGCGCGCCATTTCCTGCCAGACGCGCTCCGGCACCAGATGATCGACCTCGCCGGAATCGACCAGCACCTGGCACAGCGCCAGGGTTTCCGACGCGATCGTGAAGTCCTCGAAACGGGTTGCGAAGCGCGCCAGCCGGAGCAGGCGCACCGGGTCCTCGACGAAGGCCGGTGAGACGTGGCGCAGGATCCTGGCCTGAAGGTCGGAACAGCCGTCGCGGGGATCGACTAGTGTTCCGTCTCTGGCCTCGGCGATCGCATTGACCGTCAGGTCGCGACGCGCCAGATCGTCCTCGAGGCGAACTTCAGGCCCGGTGTGAAAGCTGAAGCCGGAATAGCCCGGTGCGGTCTTGCGCTCGGTACGTGCCAGCGCGAACTCGGCACCGGTGTCTGGATGGAGGAAGACCGGGAAATCTCGGCCGACGGCGCGAAAGCCGCGTCGCGCCAATGCCTCGGGTGTGCTGCCGACGACGACGAAATCATGCTCGGACGGTGTCAGGCCCAGCAGTTCGTCACGGATCGCGCCGCCGACCCGATAGACCTCCAGGCCCTCCAGTCTCGAATCCTGTGACCAGTCTGGCGCAGCAGTCACCCGCGCGTTCCTGAATCGGGCTCGGCCAACATCGACTGCAGCTCGGCGATGCCTTCCGAACGCAACGGGTAATAGCGGTAACGTCGCCGGCCACGGTTGCTGTGAAAGCTCAGCAGACCGAGCTCTGGATCCCGTTCCGGCACAACTTCGTCGGCGTCATCGGATACGCCGCGATCGACTCTGGCCCAGCGCATCGTCGGATCGATATGCAGCCCGGGCGTTGTGGCTTCGACCTGCCAGTCGATGCGATGCTGATCCAGCAACGCGGTCTGCTGCCGGAACGCCCGCCACCAAAGTCGCGGCACATCGACCGCAACGTCGCCGTTATCATCGATCGCCAATGAAATCGTCAGCATCTGACGCTCAGGATTCCAGCGCGCCTGGATATCGCCTGGCAGCTCGATCTTGGTGGCTTGTTCAGGCAGCAGCAGGACATGCTCGATCGGTGGCCAGAATGGATCCAGCCCGGCGCCTGCCAGTTGCATCTTGAGCAGTGCCATCAGGTCGGTCAGCGTCATCAGCTGGCCGTGGATCGGGTCGAGCCCGGTCGCCGCAGCCAGCTCGCCCATCGCCGGCGGCTTCAGCGCGCCGCCGTCGAACAGCTTCCGCTCGAGCGCTGCGAGGATTTCATCGCGATCCGGTCCGACCTGCAGCAACAGCGGCAGGCAAAGGAACTGGCCGGCCGGCGGCGTCGGGTCGGCACCGAGCATCCGGTCAGGCAGCTGGCCGTCATGCGTGCCGATGCTGGTAATGCCGGGTGCCTGCGGCCGATCCAGGCGTGCCGCCCTGGCCAGCGCCTGCCATGGCGAGCGCGATTCCGGCGCCAGCACCTGTCCGGGTTCCAGCAGCGCCGGGCCGATCGCGAGATGGCCGCCGGTGACAGCTTCGACACAGCCCGCCAGGTCGTCGGCCAAGTGGCCGCCGATACGAGTGGCCTGCTCGCGGTCGAGCACGAATCGCACCTTGGCCTGGCGCGGACGGACTTCGATTCCGACCACGAGCCGGATAAGATTGGAGGCCTGGTTCATCGGCTGGAACGCTCTTGAAACACTGGAATGAAGGGCTTGATTCTTCGAATCGAAACGATCTGACATCTTCAGCAGACGAAGTAGATGTTCTCTGGAGTGTTTCTGCCTTCGATCAACTGGATGCAAACTCATTGTATGCGCTGCTCATGGCGCGGGTCGCGGTGTTCGTGGTTGAACAGCATTGCGCCTACCAGGAACTGGATGGTCTCGATTCAGCCGCATTGCACTTGACCGGCCGACTGGCAAACGGCGACCTGGTTGCCCTGGCCCGAATCCTGCCGCCCGGCACGCGCTTCGGTGAGCCCTCGATCGGCCGGGTGTTGACGCTTCCACCAATGCGCGGAACGGGTCTTGGCCGGATCCTGATGCAGCGCGCGATCGAAGTCTGCCGCCAGCACTGGCCGGAGCTGCCGATCCGGCTTTCGGCCCAGCAGCATCTTGAGGGCTTCTATGGCTCGCTTGGGTTTGTCACGACCTCCGAGCCCTACGATGAGGATGGAATCCAGCATATTGATATGCGGCGCGCAGCGCGGAAAGCGTGATCGATGCGGGTCGATCGGCGAAATCGGCGTCCGCACCAGCCCAGCGCCAGAGAAACCCGATGGATCACTCCCGGTCCGAGCCATGTCGATTGATACGATCCGGCGCCGGTTTTCGCTTAGCGGTTATCAGCCCACCTGCGGGCCACCGGCGCAGACCGCGTCATGAAAGCGTTCAAAGTCCTGTACAGAACGGCTATTGCACCACTGCCATTGATTGCTGTAATCATTCTTGGCGCGTTCGCATTGCCGCCGACACACGCACATACGATCAATCAGGTCCAGAATCCGGAATTCCGCGGCAATCAGGGGGCAGTAGCGGGCAATGTGACAGGCAGCATAGCGTCGGGTTGGCGTGGTTTTGCGGTCGCTGGCGCTGAAGCCAGTGTGAACTCGATCGAACTGCCCCCTGGCGCCTTGTTCGCGGGAAGCCCGGCGACGACTGCGGTCGGACTTGAAATCACCGATTTCGGGGTCGTCGGCAGTGATAGCGGATTCGATCATACCGGCTGGGATTTCTCGCTGTTCGGTTGCCGCAAAGGAGCGAGCATCACGTCCCGAAGGGATCTGATGCAGAAAGCCGCGCAGCGGAGCGGAATGGTTTGCGGACCTGTGCCGCAAACCATGGGCATTCCGTCCCGAAGGGATCTGAATGCAAATGGATCAATCGCGGACCTGTGCCGCAAAGGAGCGAGCATCACGTCCCGAAGGGATCTGATGCAGAAAGCCGCGCAGCGGAGCGGAATGGTTTGCGGACCTGTGCCGCAAACCATGGGCATTCCGTCCCGAAGGGATCTGAATGCAAATGGATCAATCGCGGACCTGTGCCGCAAAGGAGCGAGCATCACGTCCCGAAGGGATCTGATGCAGAAAGCCGCGCAGCGGAGCGGAATGGTTTGCGGACCTGTGCCGCAAACCATGGGCATTCCGTCCCGAAGGGATCTGAATGCAAATG
>Ga0210039_1004373_pt1 | contig 10323 bp, 14 predicted proteins | sample CryGeyCG2114_250_3_FD_185460 | JGI IMG/M metagenome (GOLD analysis project Ga0210039, IMG submission 185460) | Groundwater microbial communities from aquifer - Crystal Geyser CG17_big_fil_post_rev_8/21/14_2.50 (SPAdes) (version 2) | ecosystem: Environmental > Aquatic > Deep subsurface >... | reverse complement strand
GAAGTTGGGACAATAATTTTGGGCGATTATACTAGCATTGCTGCCGGAGACCGTGCTAAAGCTTTAGGATACACTCTTTCTGTTCCCGTTTCGGAAAGCTTACTTGGTCGGGTGGTAGATTCTCTTGGGTTGCCTCTTGACGGTAAAGCCACTATTAAATCAAAAACGCTTTATCCTGTCGAAAAAATTGCCGCAGGAGTTGTTAAAAGACAACCGGTTAATGTTCCCCTTCAGACAGGAATTAAATCCATTGATGCTTTGATTCCAATTGGTCGAGGACAAAGAGAGTTGATCATTGGTGACCGGGGAACCGGTAAGACTACAATTGCAATTGATACCATATTAAATCAAAAAGGCGAAAATGTTGTTTGTATTTACTGTGCGATTGGACAAAAAAATTCTAAAGTCGCTGCAATTGTTGAACTTTTGAAAAAACATGGGGCCGATAAATATTCTATTGTTGTTAATGCCCCGGCTGCTGATTCGGTCGCTATGCAATATCTGGCGCCATACACAGCTTCAGCAATAGGGGAGTATTTTATGGATAAAGGCCAGGACGTTTTGGTAGTTTACGATGATTTGACTAAACATGCTTGGGCATATCGACAGATGTCTTTGATACTTCGTAGGCCAGCCGGAAGAGAGGCTTATCCAGGCGATGTTTTTTATCTCCATTCAAGGTTACTAGAGCGAGCCTGCCGTATTGATAAAAAATATGGAGGCGGATCAATTACAGCTCTTCCAATAATTGAAACTTTGGATGGTGATTTGTCAGCTTATATTCCAACTAACGTCATTTCAATTACCGATGGACAAATTTCATTGGAAACCGACTTATTTAATTCGGGGATTCGACCCGCTATTAACGTTGGGCTTTCAGTTTCGAGAGTCGGTGGCAATGCTCAAACAAAAGCTATGAAAGCAGTCGCCGGTAAATTAAAACTTGATTTGGCCCAATATCGTGATTTGGCCGCTTTTTCTCAATTTGAATCTGAATTGGATGAGGAAACGAAAAAATTCTTAAATCGAGGTGCCAAAGTTACCCAGATATTAAAACAAAAGAAAAATAAACCACTAAGCTTGGCAGAACAAGTATCTATTCTTTGGGCCGCCAGTAATGGTTTTTTAGATAAACTACCAATTGATGAAATCGAAAAATTTGAAACAAAATTATTAGAAACACTAAAATTAAAAGGAAAGAAATGGTTGGAGAAAATTAACAAAAATAAAATCATGGATGAAAAAGACGGCAAGGAATTAGAGAAATTAATTAAAGATTTATGAATATACGGACAATTAGAAAGAAAATTAAATCAGTGACTAACGTCAAAAAAATTACCAAAGCCATGCAGTTGGTATCTGCAATAAAAATGAAAAAGGCCCAGCAGGTTGCCATAGACGGACGACCTTATCAAACTGAAATTGAAAATATAATTCGCGCCGTCAGTCCGAAGATAGATCCGTCTCTTTCACCGTTGATTGCTTTTCCTGAAGATAAAATAGAGAGAAAAAACCTGGCCATTGTTGTTGCCAGTAACAAAGGTCTTTGCGGAAGTTTTAATTTTAATTTATTGCGTTTTATTGTGAAAAATACCGATTTTAAAAATACCGATTTTATTATTGTTGGGAAGAAAGCTAACTTGTTGAGTAAATTTTCTGCAAATATTATGGCCGACTATTCTTCTAATGTTCCACTGAATAATGTTTCTGCTCTTTTTGAATTTGCTTTGAATAAATATTTAGATAGAACTTACAAAAAGATTGAACTTTACCATAATCTGTTTGTATCGACCATTCAATCTAATCCAGTCGTCACAACTTTATTACCAATAAAAATGGAGTTAGGTCAAGAAAAAACTTCCGAATATTTAATTGAACCAAATCCAAAAAAGATTATTGATTCATTGCTTCGAAGTTTTGTCGAAGAAAAATTAAGATTTGCTTTAATTCAAAGCGAGGCCGGAGAACATTCTCTGAGAATGATGGCCATGAAAAATGCTACTGACAATGCAACCGACGTAATTTACAACCTAACTATGGTTAGAAATAAAATCAGACAGGAAAAAATTACCAGTGAATTACTGGATATGGTGACAGCCAAAGAGTCAGTCGAGTCAAATTAATTATTAAAAATTTTAAATCAAATTATGAACGTAGGCCAAATTGTTTCGATCAGAGGTGTGGTTGTTGATATTAAATTTAAGGAAAATGAAACACCAAAAATTTACGATGCACTCTTTATTGAGGAAAAAAAATTGGACAAAATTGTTCTTGAAGTTGAGGCGATTCTTGGAGAGGGTTTGGTACGTGCAGTTGCTTTGGCTAACGTCTTTGGATTAAGCCGCGGAATGAAAGTCTCAAATACCGGTAAACCAATTACCGTTCCAACAGGAGAAGCAACACAGGGCCGAATTATGAATGTACTGGGTGAACCGGTCGACGAATTGGGACCAATTAAATCTAAATTCAGTTCTTCTATCCATGCTTCTCCGCCAAAATTAGTCGAGCAATCCGTGAACCAAGAAATTTTTGAAACTGGAATTAAAGTCATCGATTTGATTGCCCCATTTATTAAGGGCGGAAAAGTGGCTATCTTTGGAGGAGCGGGAGTTGGCAAAACTGTTTTGATTCAGGAAATGATTCATAATGTTGCTAAAAATCATCACGGTGTTTCTGTATTTACCGGAGTCGGAGAAAGAACGCGAGAAGGAAATGACCTTTGGCTGGAAATGAAAGAAACTAAAGTATTAAAAAATACATCATTAGTTTTCGGGCAAATGAATGAGCCGCCTGGAAACAGACTTCGCGTCGCTTTAACCGGAGTAACCATGGCTGAATATTTTCGAGATCAGAAAAACATGGATGTTCTGCTTTTTATTGACAACATCTTCCGTTTTGCTCAAGCGGGAAGTGAGGTTTCCGCGCTCCTTGGTAGAATTCCATCAGCCGTAGGTTATCAGCCAACTTTAGCATCAGAAATGGCCGCCTTGCAGGAAAGAATTACATCAACCAATAAAGGTTCCATCACATCAATTCAGGCGGTTTACGTACCGGCCGATGATTATACCGATCCGGCGCCAGTGGCGACCTTTTCCCACGTTGACGCTTCAATTACGCTTGAGCGAGCTTTATCTGAACAAGGTCTTTATCCAGCCATTGATCCATTAACTTCATCTTCACGAGCTCTTGATATCGATATTGTTGGAGAGGAACATTATCAGGTAACTCGCGATGTCTTAAAGACTTTGCAAAGGTATAAGGATCTTCAGGATATTATTGCCATCCTTGGAATGGAGGAACTGTCTGAAATAGATAAACTGACAGTCTCCCGAGCCCGAAAAATTCAAAGATTTTTAACCCAGCCGATGTTCGTTGCCGAGCCTTTCACGGGAAGAGCCGGCAAATACGTCCCTGTTGCCGAAACCGTCCGGGGATTTAAAGAAATTTTAGAGGGCAAACACGATAGCAAGTCAGAAATGAATTTTTATATGGTGGGAGGAATAGAGGAAGTTAAGTAAGAACAAAATAAACAAATAAGCAAATAATCAAATAAAAAAATGAATGTTTAAATGATTAAATGTCTTAATTAATACATTTGCTTATTTTTTCATTTATTTAATTATTTTATTATTTAATTATTTCTGCATTTATGAATTCGCTAAGGCTTAAGGTCATAACTCCCCGCAAAATCGTTATCGATAAACAAGTTAGTTCTGTGACCGTACCAACTGCCGATGGTGAAATTACTATTCTTCCTCACCACGCTCATCTATTTTCACTTCTTATTGAAGGAATAGTTAAAATTAAAAGCGCTGGAAATGAAGATGATCTGGCCATCGGTGGGGGATACCTGGAAACCAACGGGGAAACGGTCACTGTTTTAGTTTCCCGCGCCTACGGTCAAAACGAAATAGATAAGAATTTAACTAGTAAAGCTGTCGAGGAAGCTAAGCTTATTTTATCCAAATCTACTGATGAAAAAGAGAGGGCTGAAGCGATGACCGTTCTACGCCGCTCCGTCATCGACTCCAAACTGATGAAGAGACGCAAAGCCCGACCTGTTTAAGGTTCTAATTCAAATGAACAAGTCAGGAAAATTACATCCGTAGGATAGCTTGATGTAGCGTGCGGGATAATGGGTTCAATGTTAAGCCCAGTGCTTCCAATGTAAATGCCCCAAGCAATAAAGTATCTCCTTTTTCACCAAATAAAATAGGAGCAGCGGACTCTTTTCCTTCAAACTCATATAAAGCACTTCCTACTTTACGCTTGATTATGGACCCATCTGCCAACGAAAACTCTTCTTCTCGTTGAGGTTTGATTCCTAAACGTTTTAATATATCTGCCGGTACTACAGTATAAGTCGCTCCGCTATCAACCAAGAATCTTCCTTCATACTCTTGTTTTGGGTCCCGAGGATTCTTAATTTTCAATTGGACGTTAGTCATTCCCATAGAGAAACAATAGCATTGAAAATGCTAAAAATCAATCACACTTCCAATCTTTGGAGAATTAAATTCGTCAACGCCGGTGGTTGGCTTGTCTTCGGTGAAGTGTCTCCAAATGCTGATTTCTAAAAATCGATTATCTTTTTTTCCTGAAGAACCAGGATATACAACTAATGTGCCCAGAACGTCTCCAAATAAATTAGGAACATACTTTGCTTTTTTCACTATTTGATTTATTTTTATGCTAACTATTTCGCCATATTCATATTTACCTTTAAAATCTTCTTCGACTATGGTTGTTTTAATATTCCCAAAATTATCTATATGACCGATATAAAATTGGTTAAGTTCAGGAATTATATTTGTGTTGATTTCCTCTAATTCCAATTCATCTTCCATATAATCCATTAAGTGGGCAGATAATCTTGAAAATAAATCTCGGGAATGAAACTGACCTTTTTCGTTAAGCCCTTTATAAATAAATAATTCATCAATTCTATTTTTAATCATTGAAAAATCATAGCCCGAATTTGGACCAAGTAAGTGGATCCCCGATTTTAATCTAATTATTACCGGCTTAGCTCCTTCTGCTTTTTCAATACTTTGCGTAGAATGGAGGCGGGGATCGGTATTTTGAAAAATCACCGTTTCTAAAGGCCTTCCGTATCTTTCCACATCCTCAACCAGTTGATTAACCAAAAAACCCGTATGAATTGTTGAAGGAGTCGAGCCAACAAAACTAATATTTGAAGTATTTGAATCTTTTAAAAAACCCTCGACGGCAATTTTTATTTCCGCTCGAGAAAGAGCATCAAAAGCAAGATCTGCCACCACAATTAATTTTTTCATATAATTATTTAATCCTCTCAAGAACATAATTTGTAATATCATCAAAATTTACTATCCCTTCTAAACGTTTTTCCTGATTAATAACGGGAAGCGATGACAAGTGATATTTTAATAATTTTTTCATAGCTATTTCAACCGGCGTTGTCAAATGAATGACAACTAAATTTTGGGTCATGAACTTGTATAAAGGAATGTCTGGATCCTTTCTTAAAATTTCTTGTAAACTTACGACCCCTGTCAACTGTTTCTCCTTATTAACAATGTAAACAGTATACAATGAAGAAAAATCTACTGTTTCCTTTTTTATTTTATCGAGTACTTGGCGAACCGTGTCTTCGGGGCCAACCGTTAAATATTCAGTTGTTAATAAAGCTCCGATTGGTTCTTTTGATAAATTCAGAAGATAAAGAATTTTCGCTTTCATTTGTGGGTTTAATTTTTCTATTACTTCATCCCGCTTTTTTTTCGATAAAGTTAAAAGAACATCTACCCCTTCGTCAGGATCTAAGAATGATACTAACTTAGCGGCTTTTTCTGTTTGAAAATGTTTAAAAAGAGCTGTTTGATAATTGATGTTCAAATTTCCGATTACCTCAGCTGCTTTTTCTGTGTCCAAAATCTTTAAAAATTTTCTTGCGTTTATTACGTTGGTTTTTTCCAAATAATCAGCCAAATCTTCTGGTCTGATTTTTTCCAATTTTTCCTCTTTTTTTCGAAGTTTAACATTGCCTCGAATTAATTCTAAGGGTTGAATATCAGCCCACGATAAAAATTGAGAAGCTAGTTTTATGTTAAACAAAGAAGCAATTTTATAAAAATTATCGGCTCCAATTCGAAGCCGTCTAAATATCCCCAAAAAACCAACATCTACGCCGGCAATTGATAATTTTTCTTTATCCTGCAAAGCTACATCGTTTACTCTAACAATTTTGTTTCCTTTCAAATCAATGATTTGCTTATCAAGTAAATTTTTCACTAAAAAAAGTTCATTTTCCTCCAGACTTGTTACTAAAAATTCTTTTTCTATTCGTATAATTTTGTTAATTTTTTGTAAATAATCAGTAGAGATCATTAATTTTTGATTTGCTTTGTCTTTAATAACAATTTTAGTTACAATCGGATTTTCCGCGACCAAAAATATCAGGTCTTCCAAATATCCTACATGAATATTGTCTTCTGTATAAACTTTTTTTCCAACAATTTCTGAAAAGTAAAGCATAACTTCATTATATATAAAACCTTGCAACAATATGCTATAATTTTTATGCCTTTTTAGGGTGCGTAGTTTAATGGTAAAACAGTTCTCTGATAAAGAACAGAGCGATGGTTCGATTCCATCCGCACCCACATTAAAATCTGTTAACGATCCCGACTGAGTCGGGATCTATTTATAATTTGATTGTAATCGTTGTGGAGGAGGAACTTTAGAACCAGTGCAGTATAAAAAAAGGGCACAAAAACAATAATTTTATATTACTTCTTTAATCTTTTAATTAGATTTTTTAACTCATTACTGATTCTCCATCGTTTTTGATATTCAATTTTAAAGACAATATGGTTTGATAAGACAGCGGCACGGCTTCCGGTTATTCCCATTACTTTCCCAATCTCTTTGTGAAAGTCAACCAAAATTAATTTTGAATGCAGTTTTGAATAAACTCCATGGCTAAATTGAGAATCAATCTAACAGTTTTTTTATCGGCAATTTCCAATCTCGGGTGAACACCACTTTTATTTTGTCTTTCTCTTGCTAATATAGATTCTATTTTTAAAAATTTTAGAAATGAATTTGCTGCATTCTGCCGGATCTGTAAGTGCAATAGAAGTAGAAAAGAAGTAATAATCCAAATTTGTAAATAACTATTAGCTAAATTCCAAAACAATACCCAAGGCGAGCTTGGGTATTTAAAGCGCTTCAAATAAATTACTTTTTTTCTTTAAGTAATTTATTAACCATTGCAAGCTTTTTTTCTAACTTTTCTTTTTTCATTTCCAACTCTTCTTTTGTCATATCTTTAAAACCTTCTTCCCAATTGTGTTCGTGTTTGTGTTTATCTTCACCTCCACAACATCCATGATTATCATCATTCATATTAATTCACCTCCTTAATTGTTTTTAATAATTTGTTAAAAAATAATTTTCTTTCTTCGTTTAAATCTATTTTTCAAAAAAAACTTCATAAATTTTCTAATGTATTGATCAATTGTTTGTTTTGCAGATTTTGTTTTTATTACTTTACCAAAATACTTTTTCTGAAGAATTTTGTTTTTTAACTTTTGCATATTATTCTGGATTAATTAAAAGCAAAAAATTTTCTTCATTAAGTTGTGATATTTGAGTCGCTCTGTGTTGCCAGTATTTTTCTTATCAATACATCAGTTGAAATATTGGGACCGTAGTTTACATCTAAATCTTGCGCTATAGACCTTAACTTTTCTAGTGACCCTGGATTGCCGTCGTTTGCAAGAGATTGAAGATATTTAAAACTGGGTTTTCCATGTTCATTGCGCCAATCTTTTATATTTTCGGCTTTATTAGCAATATCCTTGATATTATCATCGTTATGTTGCATACAATCACTATACCATTTTATTAACTACAATACCATTAACAATCTTACACAACAATAGAAATGTCCAATACCATTAACAATGGTAAAAAACGAAAAAGAATAATTTGTTATATATTCAAATATATAGACTATACTATGTTTATATACAAATATTAGAATATTCTAAAAAATATGAAGCTAAAATCGACCACAATTTTTTCAAGTGTAAACAAGCCGCTTAATAATAAAAGGGGACGAACTAAAAATACCCTGTCAAACATTACTCTTGATTCAGAAATAATATTACTTAAAATTAAGACCGTTTTCCCTTTTACTTTGTTTCCAGATACTATTATTATCGATTTAAACAAGCTTGACATAATTAAGCAGGATTTCTTTTTAACAAAAAGGGTTAATAGTATTATTCATGAAGATATCCTTAATATTACGGTCGAAAGTGGACCCATATTGGCAACTTTAAGAATAACCAGTCGTTTTTTTTCAGGAAAACCAATTCTAATAACCTACTTAAAAAAATCAGAAGCATTACAGGCTAAGCGTCTTATAAGTGGATTAATTATAGCGCGAAGGAAAGGTGTCACTTTAAGAGGAATTGAAATCGAAGAGCTTCTAAATAAACTTGAGCAACTTGGAAAAGCAGAATAAAAAAAATCTATTAATAAAAATTAATAATAATTTAAAATGAAATATTTTGTAATAACATATATTCACGCTGACATTGTTGGATGGAAGAAATATCTTCCCACACATGTTTTCTATCTCCATAAGCTTTCCGAGAATGGTACGCTAGTAATATCCGGTCCGTTTATCAGCACGCCTCATAAATCTGCGATGTTCATCCTGTTAACAGATAGCCAAGAAAAGGCGATTAAGTTAATAAAGAAAGATCCACTTATGATCCATGGACTTGTCTCAGAATATACAATAGCCGAGTGGAATCCAATCTTTGGTGCTTTTGAGCTCAAGAAAAACAAATAATATGAAAAACTACTACGAAGTGCTTGGTGTTTTAAAAAATGCCACCGATGATGAAATAAAAAAGGCATATCGCAAGTCAGCTTTAAAGTATCACCCTGACCGTAATAAAGCAAAGGATGCCACGGAAAAGTTTAAGGAAATATCACATGCATATGAAATTCTATCCGACACAAAAAAAAGACAAGCATATGATCAAGGGGAAAATGATGCAGTAAATGAAAAAAGGTCACAACAAAGACAGGATCCCCAAAGACAGTCACCGTTTAGTTATTCAGATTTTACAGATCCAAATGATATTTTTGAACAGTTCTTCGGAGGAGGATCCCCGTTTTCAAATCGTCAGTCAGGACAAACAAGACAAACATATACATTAACACTTGATTTTGACGAAGCTGTCCACGGCATAGAAAAAACGGTGATAATAGACGGAAAACAAAAAAATATAAAAATACCGGCAGGAGTCGACAGCGGGACAAAAATCCGCTATGGTAACTATGATATTGTCATGGAAGTAACACCGAATCCTTTATTCAGACGCAAAGACGCAGATATTTTTACTGAAGAAAAAATCACTTTCAAACAAGCAGTCCTTGGAGATACTATAACAATCAGGACCATCGATAATCCAATTAAAATAAAGGTTCCTGCAGGGACACAGCCGGAAACAACTATCCGATTAAGTGGAAGAGGGGCCCCAAGACTTAAAGGGTCAGGTAAAGGAGATATGTATGTCAAAATAATTGTAACAATTCCCCAGAAAATAACCAAAGAACAAGAAGAAATATTGAACAAGTTTTAATTAAGACGTTAAAACTAACCCCTCTATCAAGATCAATTTTTAACTAACTTAAGATAGAAACGATCAAAAACTTTTAACAGATTTTTCAAAAAAAGATGAAAAGTAAGGAAAAGATGCTAAACCGACAGTGTTTTAATAAGCACAGTCGGTTAACAACTACAAATTGATTATTTTCTATTTTCTTATATAATTCAATTAAATAAATATGACTCCAAATAAAATAAAAGAACTTGAAGTATTTTATAAGCAATTTAGTATGCGTAATTATAAGAAAGGCGAAATGCTTATCCGGGCAGATGACGATCCACTCGGTATTTTCTGTTTAAAAAAAGGATACGTTAGGCAGTACACTATTTCCAAGACAGGTTTTGAACTAACACTTCACATTGTTAGACCTATTTCATACTTTCCCATGGTGTGGGCTGTGAACGGTACACCTAATGTTTACTTTTTTGAAGCACTAACCGAAGTTGAGGTTGGACGCGCACCCCGGGAACAGGTAGTTGATTTTATCAAAAATAAGCCCATCTATGATAAATGTCAAGGGTAAGTCTTACCTAATACAAAATGATGCCAAGATGGTATCGATACCAAATCGAAAAATGATACCAAAATAAGTCAAGCGAACCGTCATAATAATAGTTCTATGCAAATTAATATGAGCGATTCGCTTATC
>Ga0210039_1004372_pt1 | contig 10326 bp, 14 predicted proteins | sample CryGeyCG2114_250_3_FD_185460 | JGI IMG/M metagenome (GOLD analysis project Ga0210039, IMG submission 185460) | Groundwater microbial communities from aquifer - Crystal Geyser CG17_big_fil_post_rev_8/21/14_2.50 (SPAdes) (version 2) | ecosystem: Environmental > Aquatic > Deep subsurface >... | reverse complement strand
CCGCTGATAAGGAGAGATTGGAAGAGAATTTGTTGAAGTTAAATGGCGGCGTTAATGATTTGCTCAGTAAGGTGCAGTTGGAGAGGTTTTTTAAGAGGAAGAATGAACAGAAGATTAATCTTAATGTTAAGAGAGATGATGATGGGCCACAGAGAAGTAGAGGGATTGGCAGGGGGTTTTAGAAAAGTATTCAATTTACATTAATTGGCAAAACCCCTTCTGACCTATGAATACTTGAAGGGGTGCCCAAAAATTATATCACTACCAGCTTCCTGATGTTCCAGCTCCACTAAATTGACCGCCGGAACTCCCAAAGCTACCATTAGTTATCAATAGAATTGAAATTGACACTAAAATTAAGATTAACCCTAGTAGGATTTTTTTATTTTTAAACATATTTAAAAATCTCCGGAACTCCCTCCGCCACTAAAGCCAGACCAAATACTGGGACAGGAGCAACAATTCATATAATCAGCATACGGGGGATCTATTATATTTTGTATAACAACCAAGCGAGTTTCGAGGCCGTCTATTCGCTCTTTCATGTATTCTTCAACGTCTCGAGTGGGCATCTGTTGCAAGGACTCTATAGCATACTGAGTGGTTTCCATAACAACGGGCTTGAGAGCTTTTTTCGCTAAGTAATACATACTTTTATTTGATATTTCAATTAATTTATTATCTCGTACGCACTCTTTATAGCCATCTGGTGGATCTTCCTTACAGTCTACATAGTGCTTTGGCATAGTAGGTGGAGGGGCGACAACCACCTTTATAAGCATCCCTGCAGCAATCCCTTTTACGGTGTAAGCGGGTAAAAGTATATTTCCACTTGGATCTAATGCGAATTTTTGAGCAAAGTATCCATTATAAAGGCTCATTCCGTCATGATAGCCGTTCGGCTCAGAGTATCGAGGGGATTCATCCCTTTCAATAAATTCCCGGTTTACTGTGGCCTGATACCTAGCTTCATTTTGGGCCATAATAGCTCTAGGGTCTTGAGGGTTGCCCATAGGATCACGGTTGATAAATCGTCCCATTTCTGAGCTGTAGTAACGTGCCGAGGCGGTAAACTGCACGAGCAGAAAAGCTATACTGAAAATTTTTAAAAGTTTAATCATGATACATTCCCTTAATTCGTATTTCTAAAAATAGCTCCTGGTGAGTTCTTTGCAAGAGCGTTAGAAACTTTGTTTCTGCCGTTCTCTATTCTCACGCATAATTTTCTCAAGTTCTATTTGCTGTTGCTTCATGAGCTCTTTGGCATGATATGCGGGATCAGCCATTAAAGCATCCTGCTGTTTAATCATACGTTTCTTTTCAGCGGTTGATACAGCACGAAAGTTTCCTTTGAACATCACATTTATATGTTGAATCAGGTCTTTGTAGAGCTGTTCGTAGTAGGGTCTTTCTTTTGCTGTCGATATCTGCGGTATCAGCATCATAATATTCTGAATCATACCGTAATCACGGTTATTCAGGTAGAAAGCATAAGCCAGAAACTTCATAACCACTTTTTTATCCATGCCTTTCTGCATGGCATAGTGAGCCTGATTGGCAAAGAAGGCTCCCATTGCTTCTGTTTTTGTGAGAGTTCGCAGATAGGCCCCGTGTTCCACCAGGTTAACAGGAATTGGTGGTCTTCCCTCTCTGGCCAGAAAACCGTTTTCCTTCGTGTAGTACTGCTGGTCAGAAAAGGCAGCCACTCCGGAGCTCTTATTGTTTGTGCACTCGATATTGATATATCCTGCCTTGTTCAGCGAGCCTTCATATGGCTTTTGATGTTTTTCGTAGGAATAGAAATTAACCGAGTTTGCAGACTCTGGTAATATGTCCAGGCGGTCATCGTAACGAGCGAACATGTGATTCCCAACGTAAGAAAGACTGACAGGCATTAGACACTTCTCTGCCACCATTGCATATAACAATGGCATTGTAGCACAATTTCCCAGATTGTTTTTAAGCAGGTTTGAGAAGAGATATGGTTCCGGTTTGGATGCATCATGCTCATAGGAAATTTTTATATCATTGAACAGTACGGAAGATATAACTTCCAGCTTTCCATGCGGTGGTAGTTCATCAAACCTCTTGCCACCCCAGCGGATAGGATTATTTGCAATTCTTTTGCCATTGACGGCAATGGCAAATATGTAGCCTACGCACTTGTGGATATAGTTTTTCGTATCATCAATCGAATGTTTTTCATCGAGCATTTGTGTAGCTATTTCGGACGCCTTGATAAGTGAATTCCAGTCTTCAAGCTTGTAGATAATTTCCGGATCAAGGTAGTCAGTGAAAAATTTGGAGATAGCAGGGCTGTAATTGATAATTCTTCCAGCCAGGTAAAGTTCCGGAATAACTTCTTCCTTCTTTTCTTCCGGCCAAAAGGCCCAGGTCAAGGCTCCCGCTGATGCAGCTCCGACCGAAGCGATAATAAATTTTCTTCTGCCGGATTTTTTTATAGGTTGATCCGTTTTTTTATTTTTCTTTGCCATAATCTATTTTCCCTTCTCACTCTGCTTTTTAAAACTGCACATACGGCAGTAGTTGACCAAACATGCCCGCTCTTCAGAAGGGAGGTAATTAACCATTTCCGAAACTGTTTTCAAGTCAATATGCAGAAATGCTTTATAGCAGCAGTTGTGCGGAGTATAAGGAAGTGTGCAAAACCTTTTAAAAACTCAAAAAAACCTCCCGAAAAACTTAGTTTTTGATAGTTTTTTGTGCTCAAAAAGGTGAAAAACTCCAGGGTTTTTAAAAACTTTAAAAAAGCCTGCCGGCTCTGCGCATAAAAGAACACATACCACCAGGTACTTAGTTCTTTCATTTTGCCCTCACAGGAAACGGCATAAGGATGCCCTAACTGACTTCCAAAAGATTTGGAAGTTTACTTTTTAACGTACAGCTCATTGGTGTATGTTTGTTTTAACAAACATGGACACAATGGAGCGGGAATCATGAAAAGAGAAAAGATGACAGTCAAAGAAAGAATCCAGTACTACAAAGACCAGGGGATTACCGAAATCGCCCCCCTCTTTCATGAACCGGTTATCGGGGATCTGGCTCCGGACAAAGTAAATCTGCTACAGGATGGTTTTGGTGATCCGGACGGCGAAGGGAAAGAACTTAAGCTTCCACCAGGTACTTCAGATATTTAACGGCTCCTACCGGGACTATTATATCTTCAGCCAAATTAATGCCGGCCAGATCACGGTGAGAATAGATACCCGCCTCAGTTATATCATACGTATAACCCTGGGCATGAGCTCTCCAGTAGCGGGGTTTTTCCAAACTGGATTCCTCGATACTGATTACGTAAAATTTAGCACCATCAGGGCTGCTTAAGTTAAATTCTATATTTTTTTCTCTTATCTCCCTGTTCTTTTGTCTCATCTCTTCATGAAACTCTTCCAGGGATATTTCTTTGCCGGCTCCGTTACGGATCGCATATCTATTTTCCATTACGCACCGCCTCCGTAAAGTTTAGCTACTTCCGTATTCCAGTAATTATGATCTCCGATTATCTGAAGATCCAGATTGTATTCATAAAGATGATCCGGACACAGATAAACGGTTTCTTTGGAAACTGTCAGTTCTGCGGTCTCTATGCCCCGGGTAATTTTTCCGCTGTCCAGACAAAACTTACACTTATTCATGAAGCCCTCTTAATTTAATTATGCTTTTACTTGGGTTTAGGAAAAAGGTATGCCGACATAGAAACCATCATAGTTCCCAGCTGAACTGTAGTCGCTCCGATTAATGTCATAACCACCTTAGTGTCGATAATATCTGTTCCTCGACATAAATCACTAACGAAAAGAACTATGATCAGCACGAGAACGACAGTATTTGAACCAACAAAAAGACGTGTCAATCTATTAGCTAGATTTTCACGAAGTTTGGAATCATTGAGAGCAATGTATTCATCTACTCCGTTGATCTCTAAATCTACCAGATCATCTAATTTTAGAGCACTCATTTGATAATGATTTGCTGCTTATTGTGATCTTTTGTCTCAAAAGTAAAGACTCCATTACTGTCACAGTTCTCAGAAACTATCTTTAATACCTGAATCGCTTTTTTAAGGGCAGCTGCATTAGTTTTCACACCTAACTCTTTTTTAACTTGGTTAAGAACCTGCTCAGCTCTTTCATCCATTTCAAAACTTGTTACTTTAGCCATGATAAGTATCCTGTTTTTCATTACGTTCTATATAAAATTTATATAATTTTTATATAAAAACAAGGGCGATTATAAATATTATTCAGATCCATATTTTATTTTTGGGAAGTTAACTACTTCTTCCTATTATAGGGATGTTCATCTTAATCAAGGAGAAAATATGAGCATACAAAAACAGAAAAAAATCGCCAACTTCGCTCTATTAATGGGACTGATAATCGCTCTATATGGATTTATATTGCAGGTTCAACCCGTGAGGGATGATGGCATCGTCATTACAATAATGAGCAGGATACTCATTATCATGATAAACTTCCCAGGAGGGCTGAAAGACTTCTTCAGGTAAAGTCGCATAAGATCGAATAAGTACAGCTACCCAAGCACGGAAACAACTGTACAACTCAATTTTGAAATGCTATACGAATATCATGGCAGATCCCCAATATTAATGTTAACTGCCGTTTTCTTTAGTCAGGGGGATTTGCCTAATTTTTATAATGGCTACAGTTTTCGTAAACTATCCTATTAAACTAATTAAATTAATTAATCTAGTTTAATTAGTTAACTTTATTGTTTTGAGCTAATAAATCGATAGCCTCTTCAATAACTTCCCACATTTGCTGACCATTCAACGCCATGAGAATATTTATTTTTCTTCTGGTTTCAGCACTGACATCTGGATGGATTTTAACATAATCTTTTTCAGGATCTAGCTTTGATTTAGGCCCCCGTTTTTTGGCTCTCTTCAGGATTATGTTACCAGACTTCTTTTCTTTTTTAATATCTGAAAGATCCATTTTACAGTTCCCCAAATTCTTTAATTGCATTATCAATTTCCAGGAGCTGGCCTATGACCGGGCCATAGGCCGACTTAAGAAGAGGAGTTATTGCCAACTCCTGGATGCACTTTTTATGTTCCTTTAATCGTTCAAATCCTCTTGAGTGGTTTAGAGGTAGAACAGGGTGGGGAGTCTTAAGTTTTTTCTGAACCCTGAAAAATTCCCCAGGCTTCAGGCAGTTAGCGATAACAATTATCTTGTCTGTATACTGTTCAATATTCTCAAGAGCCTTCTGAGTAATTTCTATTTGGTCATCTTTACAGGTAGTTGGCACCAAGACAACATTGACCGCTTCCAAAATATCTGGTACTCTTGCATCAGAGTACCCTCCTAAATCATAAACTACTTTAAAATTACCAGGAATGTCCGGAAACTTTTCATCTGGCTCAACCTTTAAAACACTCTTCTCTGGTATGAAATTCTCATAAGGATAAAGAGCATCATTAGATATAATTCCCAGATTGTATTTCATGGCTAAATTAAGAGCTATTGCAGTCTTACCAACTCCGCCCTTAATGTTAAAAACTGCTATTTTCATACTTAAACCAGTTTAATTAATTTATCTAATTAAATAAGTTTAACTAATTTAACTTATATTCAATCCCGCCAGCTCACCATCTGATATTTTTTTTATATTTTTGCTTTTGGCATGGAGGAAATTTTCTGACTTCCTCGAAAATGAGTTATCAAATCAATAAATAAGTCAGGAGGTGATTAGAATGAGTTTGATAATGATAATTATTATGACCTTACAGTTGATAGTCTCAATACTCGACTACTTTAAGTAGACGGAGACTTTAGATGTGTGTAGTCGGTCTTTCGACCGGCTATGTACCATTTTATGGTCGGTTTGCAATCAGATTTTGCCCAATTTAATCCAATCGAAGGCTACCCCTTCCAGAAGGATTGCCGGGCATGAATCTAAACTATATAATTTCTTATTATTTTCATCGAGGGAATTATATAATTCTTCTCTATGATCTTTTGTATATTCTTTTGCCAGACGATCCAGTTTTGCTTTTTCTGCTAAAAATGCACCTTTAGCAATTTCTTTATCTTGCAGTCTTTCCTCCCACTCTAATCTTCTTTCAAAGTCTTCTTTTTCCCTCCGGAGATAGGAAGGTAATAGCTTATGAACAATTCCACCACGAACTTCATCTGTTGCCTCTTTCCAATCATCTTGAAGATTATTAAGAGCGCCAACAAGAATAGGCTCAGAGAATTCGATTAAAGATTTTATAAGTAGCTCTTTAGATTTCCCATGTGGCTTAAATGTGAGATTCTTACAAGCCTCGATTACAGATTCAGGTAACGGCTGACTGGGAACGTAGTCAACAGGGTTATCATTCAGGTCAAAAAGTATTCCCTGGTATTCCTGCTGGTGGATTTCAAAAACAACCGTTTTTTTAGCTTTACCTTTAGGCCCGCTCTCTGCCTTATAAGTAACAAATAAATCAGTTTCTGAGGAAATTTCTTTAATCGCAGGCTTTAACACCCAACTATTAAAATTACTCCATCGCTCATACTCCCCCATACACCCTAATAATCCCTTTAGATCTTCTATCGTTATCCTGCACCATGCCATTAGATTCCCCGCATGTATCTTGGTTCTGAGGTACTGGTAAAGATGATGAGAATAAGAACTTCGACCAAGAGCCAAAAGGGGATGAATAGAAAGTTGAGCAAAATTTTTCTTTAACTCTAAGAAAAAAGGTTCAAGAGCTTTATCCATTCGGACAATATAGTTATCACCGGATTTTCGAAAATTAGAACAAAGCGTAGTCTTTCCCCAATCTCCATCTGGCTGTATGTAATGAATAACATATGTCAGTAATTCTTCAGCGACCTCTTGAATACGTGCATCGAGATCGTGCCTTGTTAATCCACAGCGCATAAGAATGTCTGTATTAATCATAACTTCAGGAAGGTCATCAGAATCAAACTCAACTTTCCAAATTAGGTAGGCTTCAATTTTCCTAGCGATGTTGGTTAATTGCTTTTCTCTCCGGACGATAGCCCAATCATTAGCAATGCGTATTAATTTTTCACTCATGAAATGTATTATATGATGAAAACCATAGATATCAATTTAATCCCTAGTCTTTTCTACCGAATCCCTAGTCTTTTCTACCGAATCCCTAGTCTTTTCTACCGAATCCCTAGTCTTTTCCCCTACGTCTACAAATATACAAATATACAACTTATTTATTTATCGGGTCTTTCAGCCCGATTTTTCTAATATCGGAAACAATAACTACTCCGGGAGTCCCGGTTGCCGCCTATTTGCACATCCGTAAATGTAAGTTACTTTAGCAACCTTCTGAGAGCACCCCACGGTTATAGCGAGGACTGCCCTTTCCTCCAAACCAGCTTTCAGAGTCCCTTGAAATTTCCGGGAGCTGTCTCCCTTTGGCTCCCGGAACCCTTTTTAAAATTACCAAAGTTATTTATGTCCCAGCCCTCTCAACCCGTTCCATAAGCCGTTGCTCCAATGGCCGGCCAAACCTGTGATAGTTGTCGTTATAGAAACAGTAGGCGAATGCAGACTGCCAGCTAAAGCGGTTATATATCCTTAGTGCCGTCCCCAGGTGATCTCTTTCCCATTCATCCCGTTCCAGGTATTCCTGGTAAGCCATATCAAGCCCGCCTTCCTGCCAGAAAGAGTTTTCGACCACTTCAAAATTACAGCGCTGTTCTTTCGTCATTCCCCGTGCACATAGAAAACCGTCCATTGCATCCATGTAAGCCCCGACCGATGCCCCCCGGTCTTCCCAGAATTTTCTTTCGGCCCATTGCCGGAAGTCTGATTTCCTGATCATGATATTTTTCCTCCCTGTTTATGTCGTTATCATAGGGTGAATGTTCCGTCCTGCAGAAGATCTGCAGATCCCCAACATTCACGATAAATCGTTCCCGGTGGATCCGGTTTTTTTCTCCCGGTAAAGAGCAAGAGTTTTCCAGACAAAATCCTTATCTCTTTCTGAAACTTTACCAAGATAATATTCAAGATTATCCTGTTTCATATGTTCCAGGCAGATAGCTCCCAGGATAATCTTCAGACGATTAATATCTTTACGCTGTTGAGAGCGCTCTTTGGTCTTAGCTCTTTTTAGTCTGGTTTGAATTTTTTCGAGTTTTTTATCTTCTTTACTTTTGACCTCTTCGATCTTTTTTGCGGCTTCTTCTTTTGCCTCTTTAAGCTGTTTTTCAAGATCATCTATATCGGCCATTGGCGTGAAAACTCCTATTCTCATTTAACTTAACTATACCATTGAAACTTTTGCCACGCAAGTGTAAATTATAGCAATTGGAAATTGCACCAAAAATTCCTTTTTGGCACGTTTCCCCGTTTGTGACGATTCGTACCGAATCTACAAACGAACGTGCCGGGGAAATTCCCCGAACCCCAAAAGAACGCATTTTCCAAATTTTAGGATTATTTGATGGCTATCAAACAATTAAAATTTGTCAAAAGCTCAGGCCGCTCATCGGTCGGGATATATCACTATATCTGCCGAACCGATGACCAGTCGCAAAAGGCCGACCGGTGTTTAGCCTATGGCTCATTACACCTGCCGTCATTTGCCGGGGAAGCCGGCTTGTCTTTCTGGGAGAAAGCCGACTTAAACGAGCGGGCCAATGCCAAGGTTTGCAGTCATTTAATATTAACATTTGCCCGTGAGATCGGGGAGGCTGAGAGAGCAGAGCAGCTGCACTCATTTATTAAAGAGCATTTGGATGGTTGTCCGTTAACCTGGGCGATCCATGAGGGGCATGAAGATCATAACCCTCATGGGCATATTATCTTTTCTGAAAGGCGGATCCGGACGGATAGGGAGCGGGGGTTTTCGGAGAAGAGATTTTTTAAGAGGAACGGGGTTAAGAAGGATCGGGAGATTCATAATAAGAGTTTTTGTTCAGAGTTATACAGGAGCTGGGCATCGATGACCAACAGGTATCTGGAAAGAGCCGGCGTTGGGGTGGAGGCTCATTTAAGTGTAGAGCCGAAAAGAGAGGTGGCGGGAGAGAGGGAAGAAGAAGTTGTTTTCCAGGATATGGGATTGGTAGAGAAGATTGAGAAGGGTGTAGAGAACCGTCTGCAGGCTGAAGAGATCCGCATGATGAGGCGGGAGGATCTTGGTATCGAGGATCTGGCCGGGGAGATAGAGAGAATTAAAGAACAGGAGCGAGAAGAGAATGGACGCAGAGCTATTGGAAAGTTTAACGAACTGGCAAAGGTCAATAGACGAGAGGATGGAGGCCCAGGACCTCAAGATAGCGGGGTTTCAAAAGAGTCAGGACGAGGTGAAAGAAGCGTTAGAGAAGTTATTGAAGAAGTTGAACGGGGAGCTTGCGAAGTTAGGCGAGTCAACCTCAGAAGAGATCTCGCTCAAACTGTTGCAGACTACGCTGCAAACTTTACAGGAAGACTTAGAGAGTTTGGAGAGAAGGTTCGACGAGCTGTTAGATCCAGAAAGTTAGAGAAGATCAAAAGTAATGTTAAGGGCTGGATTAAGGATAAGTGGATAAAGATTAACACTGTTCCGGAGACTGGCCGGCCGTTTTGGGAGAATGCTTCAAAGATTGAGCATGAGAAGGCGTTGGAGAAGATTAAGGCGGGGGCCGATGATTATTTATTTAAGTATAAGTGGGAGGATACCAAGGGGGCGAGTTCTAAAGAGCATTTGACGTTTTTTTGTAGTGAGCGGGATAGGTATTTGAAGAAGTGTGAAGAATTGGAGAAGGTTGTTTTAAAGTGGAATAAGAAAGATCCGTTATTGCCGGGGATCAGGCAGATGAAGATTGATTTGGAAGAGCGGTCCAGGGTGGTTGTGCCGGCGTTGAATGAAAGTGTGAAGGAGCATGAGGCCGAAATTTTACGGGTGGAGGTCGAGAGGCAGCTGGCTCTTCAAGAAGCCAGGAGGAAGCTTGAGGAGGAGACAATGGCCGCAGAGCGGAGAAAATCTCTGGCCAGGAGGGCAGTGTTAGATGCGAAGATTGATTTAATGGCCCATAATGAAGGGGCTAAAAATACTGATATTGAAGTTGTCAGGGAGGTTGTTGATGTGCTCAGTCAGTACAGGATTGGTGTATCTGTATTAAATGATGCACAGATGAATGACAGGTATGTCGGGGGGGATCTTAAGGGGATGCTTTGGAAGGAACTTGAGAAAAATCCCGCTGATAAGGAGAGATTGGAAGAGAATTTGTTGAAGTTAAATGGCGGCGTTAATGATTTGCTCAGTAAGGTGCAGTTGGAGAGGTTTTTTAAGAGGAAGAATGAACAGAAGATTAATCTTAATGT
>Ga0210039_1004363_pt1 | contig 10346 bp, 7 predicted proteins | sample CryGeyCG2114_250_3_FD_185460 | JGI IMG/M metagenome (GOLD analysis project Ga0210039, IMG submission 185460) | Groundwater microbial communities from aquifer - Crystal Geyser CG17_big_fil_post_rev_8/21/14_2.50 (SPAdes) (version 2) | ecosystem: Environmental > Aquatic > Deep subsurface >... | reverse complement strand
AAACGAAGTTAGCGATGAAACCAGTCAACGCACACTGATTGGCTTCCTGCACGACCTCGGCGTTGTCCTGCACTTTCAGGATGATCCCCGCCTCGAAGCGCTCGGCATTCTCAATCCGCAGTGGGTTACGAATGGCGTGTACAAAATACTCAACTCGCATACCTTGTTCCAAAACAAAGGCGTGCTGACTCTCGCCATGCTTAACACCATCTTGAACATTGACGGATATCCGCGCGGCAAACGACTCTTCATCGTGGACATGATGAAAAAGTTCGAACTGTGCTACGACATTGAGCCTGACAAAACCTTCCTCGTCCCCGATCTGCTCCCCAAAGAGGAACCCACCGAACTGAAATTCAACGGCATCCCCGCCTTTGAGTATGCCTATCCCGTTTTGCCATCCAGCGTCATCACCCGCCTCATCGTCCGCATGAACCAACATATTGATGGTGACTGCGTGTGGCGCACTGGCGTCGTGCTTATAATTGGCGACAACACTGCCCTGGTCAAAGCCGATATTGAAGACCGCAAGATCACCATCGCCATTGATGGACTCGAACACACGCGGCGAGATGCCCTGTCTGCGATACGGTATCAGTTGGATGAGATCCACACGTCCATCAAAGGCTTGAATCCTGAGAAGCGCGTCCCCATTCCCGAAGCGCCCAACGCCGAACCAGTGGAATACGAATACCTACTCATGCTCGAACGCGCTGGTGATGAGACCTGCCGCGTCAAAGATGGGAATCGCCTGGTGACGGTCAATGTCCGCCAGGTATTGAGCGCCATTGAACATGAAACCGAACGAAAGGAGCGCGGTATGACCAACATTCACATCGGCAACATCACCATCGGCGAGAACGCCAAGGTCGGCGATATTATCCTTGCCAGCGAAATTCAAGAAAGCGTCAGGAAAGCCGAATCTTCTAATATCCCGCCTGAACTTATGGAAACGTTGAAACTCCTGGGCGAAGCCGTGGATATCATGAACAAGGTTCTGCCCAAAGAACAAGCCAAAGAAACCACCGAAGATTTCGGCAAACTGGTGGACGAAGCCACAAAACCAACGCCAAACAGAAAATGGTATTCCGTCAGCGTTGAAGGTCTCATCAAGGCGGCGGAAAATGTCGAGAAAGTAGGCGTGCCCGTGATCAATTTGTCGCGGAAGGTCTTGTCCCTGCTGACGGGCGATGCCATTAAGTAGCAACTTCATAATTGGTCGTAAGGAATTGAACCATATGCCTCGAAAACAAAAAACATCATCCCTGCCCATTGGAATAGAGTTACTTCGCTCCACCTTCGTCGTCAACAATACGACAAAAGTATTCCATACTCCCGCAGTGGACAAGATCATGGATGAAGCCATGCCCCTCTTGCACGCTGGAAAAGGCGCGCAGGCGGAAATCCTTTTTCGCAAGGCGCTCACGCTTGAACCGGTTACGCCCGACCTGCTCAACAATCTGGCAAGTTCATTGGTAATCCAGGGGCATGACGATGACGGTCTGCGCATCACCGAAGCGGTTCACATCCTTTTCCCCGATTATCTTTTTGCCCGCACGTCATTGGCGATTCTCGCAATGCGCGACGGCGACTATGAAGACGCGTCTGATTTGCTTGCGCCCCTGTTTTTACGCCGCGAGTTCCACGTCAGTGAATTCAATTCGCTTTGCTCCGCGGCGATTGAATTTTCGCTTTTGACGAAGCAATACCATGCGGCGCGCGTCTGGCTCGATACGTGGTCACAGCCCGATCCTAAAAATCCGCGATTGGATTTTTACAGGGAATTGCTTCAAAAGGTCAAAGCCTGAAAGAGTTACGATATGACATTTAAAACCAACGACTCTGCATGGACAACAAAAGGCGCAACTTTGAGCGACAAAACTGCTCAAAAAGAATTTGGCTTGACCTTCGATGAAATTGTCGCGGGTATCCGCGCTGGCAAATTGCAATACCGTGAAAACAGCATCTATGGAGCCCCGTTCCTGAGATTGATCCGCCGCGAAGTGGAAGCGTTGGTCAGCGAAAAATACGGGAAAGATCACTTGAACAAAAAGAAATGGAGGAAGGAACTGGCTGAGATCAACAAAACCCTGAAACAATTAAAAGCGCAAACGCTTTCATTGGAAAGTAGAAAAACGGAACTTCTGGAACTTTTGGGAGACAAGGGATTGTGAATTTACGTCGGCAGCAACGGAAACGATGAATCCAATCGTGTTTTCACTGAAAGCAACGCGCCGAAAGTAAAGGCGTCGAATAAAAAAGAAAAGAAATCACGCAAGAGACATCGGAAACGATAACGCGCAAAAGATCAACCAGATCGAAAGAGAAACTGCGAACTGAGCGGCCAATCTCCACATCGCTCCACGCTCCACCCTCCACGCAACACGCAATACGCAACACGCAACACGCTCTACGCCCATCCTCGACTAAAATATCCCCCATGCCTCCCCTCACCACCCTCATCTTCGACTTCGGCGGCGTCCTCATCGAATGGGACCCGCGCAATTTATATCGCCGCTACTTCGCCGACTCGGAGGCCATGGAGCAATTTCTGGAGGAGGTGGACTTCATGGAATGGAACTCTCACCAGGACAGGGGCCGTCCGTTCGCGGAGGGTGTGGCCGAACTCTCGGCGAAGTTTCCCCAGCACGCGGGACTTATCCAGGCGTTCCACGAGCACTGGGAGGAGTCCATCGGCGAGCCGATCACGGCTGCCATTGAGATCGTTCAAAGACTCAAGCAGGCAGGCTGGCCTGTGTATGGGTTGAGCAACTGGTCGAGCGAAACCTTCCCGATCACACGCCGCAAACACGATTTCTTCGATATTCTGGACGGCTACCTGATCTCAGGTGAGGTCAACCTGGTGAAGCCCGACCCTGCCATTTTCCAGCGCCTGTTGGATAAGATCGGCCGCGACGCGCAGGAGTGCCTGTTCATTGACGATGCCCTGCCCAACATCGAAGCCGCCCGCGCACTCGGCATGACCGCCATCCACTTTCAATCGCCCGGGCAACTTGAGAGGGAATTGAAGACTCTGCAAATCCTGTAACGGGTAAAATAACATCAGGCCTAAGCCGTGTGCATGGATGCCACGGAGTTACACGAGAAGCCTTTAAAAAAAATCCGTGATCATCCGTGCTGTCCGCCGAAGGATCCGTGTACAAAAAGGTTTTATCACGGCGATTCCCAAACAATTATTCCGAGGACTCCATGAGCCTGACCCAAACCCTGCTCTCCGCCATCGAGACCGAACTCCAGCGCCAGGTCGCGCGCCTGGACGAGCCGCGCACGCGCCCCTTCCACGAGATGCTCACCTATCATCTGGGCTGGACGGGCGCAGGCGCAGGTCCCGAGGCGGCGGGCAAACGCATCCGCCCGTTGATGGTGTTGCTGGTCACTGCATCTTGTGGTGCGGATTGGCAATCCGCACTCCCGGCCGCATCCGCTGTCGAACTCGTCCACAACTTTTCGCTGATCCACGACGACATCGAAGACAACAGCGACAAACGCCGCGGGCGGACGACCGTCTGGAAGAAGTGGGGCATCGCGCAGGGGATCAACGCGGGCGACGGACTCTTCGTGCTATCCAACCTCGCTCTCGCGGACCTCGAGGCGGGTTACCCGGCCCCGACCGTCCTGCGCGCCGCGCAGATTCTCCACGCCACCTGCCTCGACCTGACGCGCGGCCAGTTCCTCGACATCTCTTATGAAGAGCGCGCCGACCTGGGCGTGGCGGATTACTGGCCGATGGTGAGCGGCAAGACCGCCGCCCTGCTCTCCTGTTGCTGCGCGCTCGGCGCGTTGCTCGGCGGCGCGGACGAGGCGCGGCAGGAGGCGTACCGCGCCTTCGGCCACTATCTCGGTCTCGCCTTCCAGGCGCAGGACGACATCCTCGGTATCTGGGGCGACGAGGCGCTGACGGGCAAGTCCGCGGCCAGCGATTTGGTGGAAGGGAAGAAGTCGTTGCCGGTCCTGTTCGGGCTGGAGAAAAAAGGCGGGTTCGCCAAACGCTGGTCGCAGGGACCGCTTCGGGCGGAGGAGGTGGGGGCGCTGGCAAACCTCCTGAAAGCGGAATCCGCCCAGAGGTCCGCGCAAGAGGCGGCGCGTCAGATGACCGACCTGGCCCTCGACAGTCTGCGTGAAGCCGATCCGCAGGGAGAGGCCGGGGAAGCGTTGACCGCGCTGGCGAATAAACTTCTCAGCCGCGGCGCTTGACCGGTGGAGGGGATTGCTTCGTCGGCCTTCGACTGCGCTCCGCTCCGCTCAGGCCTCCTCGCAAAGACGAAACGGGATTTTGGCTTGACACACCCTCGCGGGCTGGCTATAATCCTGGCCTGCAAGCGGGTGTAGTTCAGTGGTAGAACGCTTGCTTCCCAAGCAAGATATCGTGGGTTCGAGTCCCATCACCCGCTCCATGCGCGAAACGCCGGGTCGTAGAGACGTTGCAATGCAACGTCTCTACGACCCGGCGTTTTTGTTTTGCAAGGTTGCTGATATGAAAATATTTTCCCTGGCAGTTAGAATCAGCCTCGGAGCGCACATGACCAAAAAAAGCATCATCCTGTACGTGGAAGATAATTTTGACAACCGCGTCCTGATCCGCCGCGTGCTGGAAGCCGAAGGCTACGAGGTGGCCGAAGCCAGCAACGCCGAAGACGCCATACGGAAGATCCAATCCGTGCGGCCAAACCTGATCCTGATGGACATCAACATGCCCGGCTCGGACGGTTACGCCCTGACCGCCCGCATCAAGGCGACCCCGGGCTTTGCCTCCGTTCCGATCGTGGCGGTCACTGCGAACGTAATGCGCGGCGACCGCGAAAAGTCGCTGGAAGCCGGGTGCGACGGCTACATCCAAAAGCCGATTGACATTGATATCCTGTCCCAGCAGATCGAGCGATTCCTGGCGAGGCAATCCAATGACTGAACCCTCTGTCACCGACTCCCAACCCATGCGCAGGCAGAACATCCCGAACGAAACCACGGTGCTGGTGGTGGAGGATAACGTCTCCAACTTCGTGCTGATCGCGCGCATGTTGGGCTATCTGGGAATCCATTGCGAATGGAAGACGTCCGGATATGAAGTGGTGGAATACGCCGACACGCTCCCTCACCTGGACTTGATCCTGATGGACATCCGCCTGCCGTATGAAGACGGGTACGGCGCGTTGAAAAAGATCCGCTCGGCCGAACATTTGAAATCCATCCCGATTGTGGCGGTCACTGCCGAAGCCAGCCAGGAGCAGATGAGAAAAGCCCGCGAATCGGGCTTCGACGGCTTCCTCGGCAAACCGCTCGACCCGGACCGTTTCCCCGACCAGATCCGCAGAATTCTGGGCGGCGAACGGGTCTGGGAATACGCATAACCTACGATGAGCGCATTCTCCATCCCCCCGGAAAATATGGACGGGCAAACCAGGTCGGGTAGTTTGGCGCGCAGGTTGATTTGGACGCTGGTGATCTTCACGTTCATCCCGTTGACCCTGATGGCGGGAGCGGCTTACGTTCGGACGAGACAATTGCTGGAAGAGCAGGTGGTGACGCAAATGCAGAACCAGGTCACCACGGAAATGAACGCGGCGCAGAACGCGATGAAAGTGAAACAGATCCGGCTGGACCGCATCGCCCGCCGCCCGGATTTTACCAATGCGATGGATACGCTCCTGGGCAAAGCGCGCGGCACGCCCGCCTTCAGTGCGGCGCGCAACCAGGTCATCGCCATTTTCGAGGAACTCAACCGCGAGCAAGGCGCGCCGGTCTTTAATTTGTACTTCGTTGCCGACGAGAACGGCGTGGTTTTGGCGGCCAGCAACCCGAACTGGGAAGGCGCTTCACTCACCGACGCGCCGGTGTATGCCGAATTACAGGAAGCGGACAACCAATCCTTCGGGGTATACGATTTCGTCCCCTTCTATCCCGAACAATTCAGCCTGGTGACCGTGGGCCAGTATCGCACAGCCGACGGGGTGGCGCGCGCCGCAATTGCCGGCCTCTCCGACGAACAGTCCGCGCTGGCCATGCTTAGATCCCTCGTGGATGTGACGCCTTCCTCCCGCGCCTATTTTGTCTCCAACTATGGCGGTACCGTGGGTCTCGACCCATACACCGGGGGCATGCAAAAATTCCTTTCCGCGCCGGAGCAAAAGGCTACGCTGGATGCGGCCTTCGCGCCGATGATGGAACCCGGCGCGGACTTATTCCCATCCACCGTGAAATATATCAACGAGATTGGCGCGCCGGTCATCGCGCAGGCGGTCTGGCTGGAAACGCTGAACAGCGGGGTCGTGGTGGAAGTGCCGGCCGAATCCATTTTCGGGCATCTCAACAGCCTGATCCCCTTCACCTTCATCGTTTTTAGCGTGGCCATGGCCGCCATGGCGCTGGTCATCAGTTGGGGCACGAATCGGGTGGTCAAGCCCATCCTTTCGCTGGCAGATATCACCAGCCGCTTCGCCCAGGGAAACCTGGAGGAACGCGCCGCTGTGCAAAGCAATGACGAGGTGGGCCTGCTGGCCGCCTCCTTCAACCGCATGGCAGACCAGTTAAGCGAAACGTACCGCTCCCTGCAGGAACAGGTGGAACAGCGCACGCGCCAGATCCGCACGGCGGCAGAGGTGGCGCAAGGGCTGACCACCTCCTTCGATCTCGATGAACTTTTGCAGACCGCCGTGCGCCTGATCGTGGAGCGCTTCGGGTTTTATCACGCCGGGATTTTCATGATCGACTCCACCGGGAGGCGCGCCTCGTTACGCGCCGCGCACGGCCCGTCCGCCGAGGAAATGCTAAAACGCGGCCACCAGCTCGAGGTCGGGTCCGACTCGATTGTCGGCTGGGCGTCCGCCAATTTGAAGCCGCGCGTCGCCGCGGATGTGGACCAGGATCCAGTCTACCGAATAAATCCATTGCTCCCCGATACACGCGCCGAGGCGGGCATCCCAATTGCGCTGGGCGAGGTGGCGCTCGGCGTGCTGGACGTGCAAAGCGCCGAGCCGCAGGTGTTCGACGAGGAGATGGTCATCGTCCTGCAGACGCTTGCCAACCAGATGGCGGCCGCCATCCATAACACCACCCTGGCCGATAGCGCAAAAACGGACGCGCCGGAGGCCGAGCGGGTGTATCGCCTCAGCCACGAGATCGCCCAGGCCGCCTCGGAGCAGGAGGCGCTGGCGGCGCTCGGACGCGTGATGAAGGAATCGCAACATCCGTCCATTGTGATGCGTTTCGATGAACAGGGCGCGGAAATCGTCTCGATCAACAATCCCATCCGCGAAGCCAGGGCTGGCGCGCTTCAAAAACTGGCGGTCAAAACGCAGGATGTCTCCCGCCAGGTGCATGCGCCCGTACTGGTCAATGATTTGGGCAAGGCCGAAAACCTGCCCGCAGGTTTGGCGCGCCCCCTGCGCGAAATCGGGTGCAAGAGCGGCGCGTTCCTGCCCGTCTTCACGCAGGGACAACCCCGTGCGATGATATTGATCGGCGAACAACCCGGCCAGCCCCTGACCAGCCAGGCGGTGCGTCCGTACGCCAACATCGCCAGCCTGCTGGGCGCGACCCTGGAAAAAGTTAGAACATTGCGGGATTCACAAACCCGCCTGACCGAGTTGGAAGCGCTGGCATCGTTCAACCAGGCGGCTTTGTCGTCCAATGACGTAAATGTCTTTTATGCCACCCTGCAGGCGCAGGTGCAACGCGTGATCGGGAATTACAGTTTCGTGGCGGCCCTGTACGATGAGAAAACCAACTCCATCAGCATTCCTTATCTTTACGAGGAAGGCAAGATCCAAAAAATCGAGACCTTCCCGCTGGGCGAAGGGCTGACCTCGGTTCTGATCAACACCCGCCGCCCGCTTCTGCTGGTGGAGGATACCGAAAAACAGGCGCTGGCGCTGGGCGCCAAGATCCACGGCAAACCCGCCAAATCATGGATGGGCGTTCCCCTGCTCGTGAACGAGCAACCGATCGGGGCGCTCATCGTGCAAGACCTGGAGCATGAACTTTGCTTCAATGAACGCGACCTGGGCTTCCTGAACGAGTTGGGAAAACAAATGGCGGGTGTGATCCAGAACGTGCGCCTGCTGGATCAAAGCCGGCGCGGGACACTGCAACTTCAGACCGCGGCCGAAATCGCCCGCGATATCAGCGGCTCGCTCAACCTGGACGAATTGCTGTTGCGCGCCGTCAACCTGATCCGCGAACGCTTCAACTTCTATCACGCCAGCATATTCCTGCTCGACCTGCACAACGAATTCGCCGTGATCCGCGAGGCCACCGGCGAAGCCGGCGCGCAACTCAAGCGCATGGGACACAAACTGGGCATCGGCTCGAAATCCATCGTTGGTTACGTCTCTGGGCGCGGCGAGACGCTGGTTGTGAGCGACACGTTGAAAGACGCCACCTACTTCGCCAACCCCATCCTGCCGGACACGCGCTCCGAAGCCGCCATCCCGCTCAAGGTGGGCGAGCGCATCCTGGGCGTGCTGGACGTGCAAAGCATCCAGCCGTACGCCTTCAACGAGGAGAACCTGCGCACGCTCCAGATCCTGTCCGACCAGTTGGCGGTGGCGGTGGTCAACACGGAATTATTCGCCGAAACCCAGGAACATCTCTCGGAGCATCGCCTGCTCCATCACATCACCACCTCCGCCGCCTCGGGCGCCACACTGGAAGAGGCGCTGGAGGCCACCGTCAAAGGCCTGCAGGTGACGCTGGGCGGCGACCGCGTCTCCATCCTGCTGGTTGACAACGAACGCAAGAACCTGGAACTGCGCGCCTGGGTGGGCTATTCGGAGGACGCCGCCAGCGTGCGCCTCCCGATCGGCACGGGCATCACGGGCTGGGCCGCCGCGCACCGGAAACTCCTGCGCGTGGACGATGTGACCAACGACCCGCGCTACGTCTCAGTCAGCGCCAACACGCGTTCCGAACTCGCCCTCCCGCTGCTTTACCGCAATGAACTGCTGGGTGTGCTAAACGTGGAAAGCGAACAGGTGGCGGCTTATTCAGAAAACGACGAGGAAATGCTCGGCACGCTGGCCGGCAGTTTGGCGGCCATCATCGCCAACGCCCGCCTGCTCGACCAGATCCGCCGGCAGGCCGAACGCGAGCGACAACTTTACGAAGCGACCGGCAAGATCCGCCGCTCCACCGACGTGCAAACCATCCTGGCAACCACCGCCAGCGAGATTAGCAGGGCCGTTGGCGCGCGTCGCGCTCAAATCAAGATTGCCGTGAACAGCGAATCATCCGAACCAATCCCGGAAAAACAATGAACACTTCCAGCGCTGAATTTCCTCTCGGACAAAAACTGTTGGCCCGTTGGGGCGCCGGTTACATTTCCCTGGCGCAATTGGCGGTCCAGCTCGTTTCCTTTCTGGCCGCTTCCGGCGGTGTTTTATACATCCTGCTCAATGTGGAATTCACGCCGGAACAGGTGAAGATGTTGTTCGGGGGGGTGATCGCGCTGGTGGTCGGCGCAAACGTGAGCCTGATCCCGATCATGCGCCTGGCGACACCCAACGCCCACCAGCAATTAAAACGGTTGGCACGCGGAACGCAGTCGCCGGGCGACCCCGAAACAGAGAGAAAAGCCTGGATGGAAATCACATCCTTCCCATGGCGTTTCAGTATGGCGGCGAGTGTTGTGGCGATTTTCCAGGTCATCCTCCCCATTAGCCTCATTATGTATTACCTGGCGGGCGCAACCACGGAAGAGACCATTCACGTGGTAATCGGCGGGGCGCTTTCCGCGACCATCCTCATCGCGCTGGACATGTTTTTGATGGAATACGCCATGATCCCGCCGCGCCTGGCGCTCCTGCCCACCGGTCACGAACAGCAGCTCAGGGGCATGGCGGGGTTGAAACTGCAAACCCGCCTGATCATCATTATCAGCGCGTTGGTCCTGATCATCCTCCTGATGATCGCGCCTCATAGCTATCAAAGGGCGGTAAATGCCCTCATGGCGATCGGCGGGGATCAAACACAGGCGCTCTTCAATCTCCGGTCTCAGATGATAACAGTGGCGGCCATGACGATTGCCGCAGGATTGGCCTTTGCGTATTTGCTTGCCCGTTCCGTGTATTGGCCTGTCCAATCCCTGCTGGACGCCATGAACAACATCGAAAAAGGCAGGCTTACCGCGCGCGCGACTGTGGTCGGCACGGATGAAATCGGCGCGCTGTCCATCCAGTTCAACCGCATGGTCTCGCGTCTCGAAGTGCTGCAAGGCTCCCTCGAACAACAGGTGGCCGAGCGCACCGCCCAGTTGTCGGCGGTGAACGAGGTCGGGCGCGCCGTCGGCGCGATCCTCGACCCGGACGAACTGATCGCAAAAGTCACCAGCCTGA
>Ga0210039_1004356_pt1 | contig 10354 bp, 13 predicted proteins | sample CryGeyCG2114_250_3_FD_185460 | JGI IMG/M metagenome (GOLD analysis project Ga0210039, IMG submission 185460) | Groundwater microbial communities from aquifer - Crystal Geyser CG17_big_fil_post_rev_8/21/14_2.50 (SPAdes) (version 2) | ecosystem: Environmental > Aquatic > Deep subsurface >... | reverse complement strand
CGCCATTTTCTTCTGAAATCATTATGCCTTCTGCTCATGCGTCAGTTCTTGAGCCAGATGTACCTGGGTATAGTTCTCCATCTACAGATACTAATCCTTTCAGTGAAGCAATTACTCAAACTATTGATGTGCCATACGACATAAAAAGCGGGGATAGCTTATGGAACATTGCGAAGGAAACCTACTTACAAGCCCACCCGGGAGAAACACCGAATAATATCCAACTTATCAATATGGTCAATGAGATTTCCGAGTACAATCAAATTGATAATCCAAACATGATTTATAGTGGGCAAACCATTCATATTCCACAAAATCTTGAACCATCAGCTGAGTTAGTATCAGGCCCAACTAATTGGTTAAAAGAGCAGAGCTCGAATATAGTTAATCGACTAGAGGGATTAAATGATCGCACATTGGAGTGGCGGCAAGATCATAAATTTGATTCTGAAATCCCGTTACCAACAGGCACTATGCGCGTTTAGTCACGTATTGATATTAAGGGATGGAAGATAGAATAAATCAGCCGAAGGTAAATAGCAGTATGGTTGGATGTGCAGAAAAATGCTGGGATATCCCGGACGATATTCGCAAAATTGCGAGCGAAAATAGAAGGTACGTTTTTAGAATGCTTTTGGGGATTATCGATGATCCGGCATTGGTTGGTCATATCGTGACTAAGGCGGCAAAAGCGTTATATCTTATACCTGAAGATAAGGCGAAACTAAAAGGAAACACAATCCGGGAGTGGTTGAATTCCTTTGAGGTAGATGGTCGAAATACACCTAATGCTTGGGCTTGCCAGGCAGCTATGACAGTGTTGATTCAATGGGGTAAAGCCTTAGAATTTACAAATAGGGAGAGTTACCTAACAGCAGTTTATTACTTAAACCCGAGTAATGATAAAAAAGTTTTGCTGGCTTCAAAGGAAATTATCGATAAGCTGCTATAAAGCATTTTGAGGGATGGCCGGGGTTCTGGAACACAGGGCCACAGTCGCTGTAACCTATTGATTTTAATTAATTAAAAGAACATGAGTTTGGAGCAGTAGGTCATATTTTGCTCTAACTACAAAAGCGGTAAAAAACGCCCACTCACACGACTTAAGCTATTGAAATATAAAAAAATCATGACCACCATACTGCAAGCATATTTCCATTTTTATAAATTCTATTATTATGCCATTACTCAGTGATCCTTGGATTCAGCGAGACAAATTTAGTTTTAATTTTTGCAGGCGGAGTAGGTGACCTCAGTGACAAAAAGACGAGCAGATGAACCACCGAGGAATGAGTTTGAGGTGGCTATGTTGCTAAAGGAAATTGATGCTAATTTCCTCGCTACGCGCTGGGAAAAAGATGTGCGTCGGATTAATCAAATCAGAAGCATGCCTAAACAATTACACATCGATGCGATTAATGGCATACATAAACGGCGCCGGCAATCTCCAGTAGTCAAAGAAGAGATTTTTCTTGGACTAAATGAATTTGAAGATATCCTGCGTGCTAAAGCGATTTCAGCAGATTACTTAGCTGAGCGCTGGCATCTTGGTATAAGACGAATCAACCAAATAAGAATGCAACCAGAAGTTTTGCATATTGATGCGATTAAAGGGGTGCCGAAATACAGAAAGAGGTATCCAAAGAATGGCAGATAGTATGGGGTACTAGGGACATTCCCTCCGCTAAAGACATAATTCTTGTAATCCCTTGCTCTACGCGGCATACCAAGCATCATCAAATTCAATCACGTTACCATTCCATCTAGCTTTAGCTATTATAGCTGGCTTTAGGTGGCAAAATGGCTTTCCAAAAACGTCTTATCATATTAATTGATTCAGAGATAAAAGACCTATACGGCCCTCCAAAATACTCTATCGAAGAACAGCGATTATATTTTGCTCTGAATGACGATGAGGAGCAGGCAGTTTCATCTATCCGAAACCGCTCCCACAAGTGCTTTTTTATCGTTCTACTTGGCTATTTCAAGAGTAAGCCGGTTGCCTGGCACCACATAAATCTTAACGGCAGATACAGCTTTAGTTTTGAGCAAAAACTGCCTGAAATAGAAGAAATAATGCGACCACTTGTCGGAGGGCAATAAAGTTGTTAATAAACGCCCTCGCAAGCCATTGTTTTTACAGTATCCGAAAAATACCAAGCTAAATAAAGTTGTTAACTAATCAACTAGTTTTATTCAGTTTGTTTTCCTAATGCACTGATATTTATAGAGTGCTTAGTAAAAGTTAACGACTTTATTGTTTTGTTAACAGCTTTATTGTTCAGCTACACCACTAACAGAAATGGACAAGAGTTAGGGATTGATACCCCTCTGTAAGACTTGCAGGACGTGGGGTTACAAGAATTATGTCTTTAGCGGAGGGAATGTCCCTAGTACCCCATTTAGCTTTGGCAGACGAAAATGTGGGTCACATTTAACTTTGATTCGAGATTAATCAATTGACATCAATATGTAAAGTGATTTATGTTTCACATGTTATGTTTATACATTATTAATCTAGTAACTTTTTTTACTACAATTGATGAAGGCTGTTATGAAAAGTATCTCAATGAAGGAACTGGTAAAACTAGTTCAAAATGAACGCATTGATAACCCGGATAATAAACTGCTCCCATATATCTGCGTACCCTTAAACGCAGTCATAGAGCATTGGGGGATGTCACGATCTGGACTTATATCGATGATCGGCCGAAACGAACTGGATCGGCTCGAAATAGAGTGTGATAGAGCACAATATAAAGCAGGAATAATGGTTTCTACTATAGCAAAGTACGAAAAAGAAAATGACGTCAGAATCAGTTCGATAATTGTCCCAGTCCTGAAAGAGCTTTATAAAAAGCTTTCAAGTGAAGACGACGTGCTCCCTATGTATTATTCGACGATTATGGAAATAGTAAATCTGAGTTGGCGTAACCCGTACCACAGGGATCTCATCGGGCGGACATTGGGTCACCTATCACAGCTATCCTTTGCGTCCTGTAAGGTGCTCGTTTCGGCGCTTATTGTGCGGCGAGACACAGGTACACCCTCAGATGTATTTTTTTGGTTAGCATCTCAACCTGAAATTGGTAAATATAATAGCGATGAACAGACTAAGGCTGAATATTACAGGGCCGAACTCAGAGATGTTGCTCATAATAAAAAGCAGCTATTAGCAATTTTCGATGGTTTGAAAAATAGCAAGGGTGAATGGGAAGCAAGTAATTTGCTAAGAGCCTGTCAGAGAATAGACTGATCTACTGCGAACAGGAACCTAGAGCATATTAGGGATGTTCTGCTAATGAAAAGTCTAGACGGTTTTTTTGATAAAAACATCTGGTTGCAGTATCAACAACCATTCAAAGGAGTAGATTAAATGCTAGATTTTGACGATTCCAGGAAATTTAGAGAGCTAATTGAAAATTATGTTTTGTGGCTTGGGCTGAAAGGTCAGCAGCACGTCTATGCAAGACAAGTGTACGAAGGCCTAAAAGAGACACCGATTTTCAAAAAAATCATTCAAATATATGGCAAGCCTGGAAAAGGTTGCCAAAAGCATTATTCGGCCGTGTCCCGTGTGGCCGCGACCTTAAAACAATCGGAGTTCACCAGGAAGTATGGTCTGTGTCCGTCATGTGATCCATCCGCAGGCTCTCGATGGGTATGCATTTATGAGATCGTACTATGAGTTTGCCCACCAACATGCAATATGAAAGTCTTACCGAAGATGTGATTGATGATTATTTACTGTTTTTGAAGGAACACGATCCTGATAAATACAAAGAAATGATAGAGATTGAGCAACTACTCAATCAGCACAACCAGTTACTAAAAGACTTGCCTTGCGGTCGATCTTAGTTGTAATTGCCAGCTCCCAGGGAAATCCTATGCTCATCAATGTTTACTCCAAACCACATAAGGGACAGTACAGTATTACCTGCAAAGAGTCATGGCGTAGTGTGAAAAACCCAGGGATCAATCATGGTTTGTCGTTAGTCTACTTGAAATTATTCGTTGCATGATGGTATCAAGCACCACTATCCTGAGTGAAACACCATGTGCGGACGCATTATTGCTTTGCATTTGAAAAGTACAACCAAATTAAGCCAACAGGAGCAATGAAAATTGCCAATGCCCAACATCCAATAATGGTTACTATTTTTACGCCAAAAAACCACAATGGATTAACTATGAACTGATTCTCGCCAACAATGAAATTAGCGATACGTTCGTATACATACCTAGAATACGGGTAAAGTAATGTGCTGATGCTCATTATTATGAGGTTCGATACTTTATGTACATTATTTGATGTCGCTATCAGGTACATCAATGAACCACCAAGAAGCAGAGCTAAAAAATACTGCCTTAGTAAATACTCCCTTGATAGACCCGCAAATGTCCTGTCGAATAAATCTCTCATCTTTCCCTCTGATTAAGACTGACATTTGTATTTAAGTCACTGCGACATAAATCAATGATATCTTTTTAAATAACGATCAAGTGACGATGTATTCCAAATTTACCGTCTTGAATACAATACTGCCTATATCGATTTTACATAAATGCAAGCTTTGGGTCGTTTTCTGTACAAAGAAATCAGTATAGATGATAAAAACAATCACGTCTCCAGCGCCTTTTCAGTGCGAGGACGAGCCCCTCAATCCTTGACTATCTAGTGCCAGAATTCGAAGTTCCCAGGATGGGTTAGCTGTTCATTAAAACGAAGGTATTTTTGAATTGAACCCGGTGACCAGGTTATAGCGCGTGTTCATCAAGAAAATAGTTCAGCACTCTTTTCGATGATTCAAAGTCCAGAATAATACTTCATCATCACTTAATGTGAGTTCTGTCGGACGGATGTATTAGTGCCCGATGAATTATGTTTTGAGCCGTTACAAATAGTGAAGCCTTTTTGGTTTCAATATGATGGGGTCACGGAGGCATTTGAGCCCCCGTGTTCCGCTTTTAATTAAAACCTTGATCACAGGCGGGTGTTGCAAACCCTTTCATAATACAATAGCTTTCTAATTTAGAATCAGAAAGTTTTCGTAGCTCAGTGGCTTGCGCATAGATCAACTGTTCTGTGAAACCTTCAAATCCCTCAATTTCTTTATTATTGAACCACAGCCATAAATGCATTCCTCGATCAAAATAATCCAGAGACAGGATCGTCTCAAGTACATATGGAGAGTAGGTTACGGTGTTATAAGTTTTCCTGAGTTGAAGATTGATCGCACTGATGCTCAATCCAAAGGGTATGTCTCCTAATACTAGAGAATCAATTTGATTCCAGGCATAAACACTGTGCCAGTCATACCGGTCAACGCCGATTAACTCAGAGTTGCTGGCCGAAATTGAAAGGCCATTTCCTTCAATTTGAAATTCACCTATTCCCCCGAAATAGTAACTTACGCCGCTCTTAAAGTGACTTGGGACAGCGTCCGGGCTATATTCAAAGGTGGCCGTTATCACATCATTTACTTTAACAGGAAAAGAATATGTCGGTGCCACTTTCTTCCGATAAAGAGCATAGTTCCATCGGGGGTCTTCATAGCTTTTGTACTGGTTAACCTCCATCGTATTAAAGACAACCTCATAAACCTGGTACCGGCTCTGTCTTTCTTCTGCTAGCGTAAATAACGCATTTGTAAGTAGGTAAATAGTGATAATAGTTAGTTTAATAATATGCATAGTGATTCCTTTAATTAAGTAATGGGTGTCATGCGTAATGCATGACAAGTTCAATCCTACGCCCCATGAAAATAATGCAACCCACAATAGCGGGCCTTGAGAGCATGATTTTAAGAGGTTGCTTTATTTTGATAGGTGGTAAACTATTAAGAGGGTTGTTATGCAATGGACGTCTTTAGGAAAGATGAGTGCGATGGATTTTGGTTATGAAGATAACTATTCAATTAATTCTAAATGAAGCGACTAATTTCAATCTATTTACCGGAAAAACCGATAAGGAAAAAAATGACAGAATTAAACCCAAAATTATTACAAGAGTTTTCAGATCAAGTGGCTTTGATTTGCGAAAATATGGAGCTTGAGCCAGACCAAATGTTGCAAGCGATCGGCAGCACCTTTATTGGTGCAGTGATGAGTTTTGGTAAAACAGAGTTTTGTGTCGAGATTTCTGGCGTGGCCAGCGCAAGCGTAGAGACCATCTTCGATGCGGAAGAGAATAGCTAAATAAAAGGTAGCTTACAGAAACGCACCCACTCCAAAGGGATGATTTTGTGATTTTAGCCAGGCTGCGGAGAGTAAACTTCTAGCCTGCCGAGCAGAGGTTGGACTTTTCGAGGGAATGGGCACAAACCTGCGAGAACCCAACTCTTTCCCACCTTATTTTTAGGGAGGTATCATGCAGCCAAACCCTAACCCAGGGTGCCAATCCTCAAACTCAGCCAACTACCAAAATTCGAATTCAACACTATACCTTCAGACTAATCCAAACCTTCTTTTCCACTCAATGGCTTTTTTTCTGAGCGCGCTCACGCGCGAGGAATAATTTTGCGCGCGGACATGCAGGGTGGCTAATGGCACAAAAGGAGGGTTTTTAGTTGACGGGTTGACGGATACCCCTGCATGATACCTCCCTAAGGATATTGAACAAATGGTGTGTTCTTTTAAATCACTTTCCTACAAAACGAAGAAATCATTGTTATTCAGTGGTAGGGCAGGGTGAGTATTCTGCTTTCTGCCCCACGATATAAAGCTCAATGCGTTTCATCGCCACATTTAACTTCGGGAGGATTACCTTGGAAGATAAGCAGCCCATACCCTACCAGGATGTTTATTCGCTCAAACATCAACTTGAAAGGCTCAATTCTTCTCTGTCTGCGCTCTACCACGCCACGTTTGAGGATGCAGTTTTGGGCTATTCTGCTCTCATCCATCGTATGGTACCTGAGGCACTTCATCCCGACGAGCGTATTTGTCACCCATGGTATGCCGACAACTTGATCCTGACTTCCGAGTACCCACAGCATGAACAGGCTTTTCTGGGTATTCGTGATATCTGGTTTGACGATCGCGCTAATCCCAAACGCACCTTAGACTTCCCTGGTCTGATCCTCTGCCGATCAACGACGCTACCCCTGGTCGATGCAGTCAATGCCGCCAAAGATGAATTCAAAGCCGCTGTACTTGCACTCAAAGCGAAATATCGACAACTCACCGATAGTGATATCGAAGAAGGGTTGAGATTACGCGAAGGCGAGTGGAGTTCGCTTGAAAACGTCAAACAGGCCTTTAATCAAGCCGGTATGGCCCGCATTTGCATCAAACAGGTGTATCGGAAAATACCCGTCATTCGAGAACCAGGTCTTTTGCGAGCAAAGTACTACCATAACCCTAAACGACCCAGCCGGCCCAGGACAGTGGCCGAGCAGCTGGAGAAATTCCAAAAACGGGTAAAAAAAGGCGAAACCACACAAGATATGATCGATGCCATCGAGGTATTGAAAGGAATGGATCCTATGCAGATGATCAGTGAACGCCAAGATAGCAACGAAGTGGTGACCGTAAATTTCAAGCTCCCAGAGCCTGCTGCAAACAACGGCACAAAATGGGATCAAGTTACCGGTGTGCTCCCCATTTACTGTCTAGGTGATCCCTCCTGGGAATTAGACAATCTGGTGGATTTTACTTCGTTGGATATCCCTTATGAAACCCGGAATAGCGAGAAAAAGGGGGCACGTAAAGCTCAGGTGAGCTGGGCGGAGACCTCTTTTCTTCCTGCCTTCAGGTTATATCTTCCTGCACAATGACACACGAAAACGGATGTGCATTGCTGATTACGGGCGGCCAATTGCACCACCGTCTTTTCAAACACTAGAAAGCAATGACAGTTTTCTATGCAATGTGCCGCTGTCCCGCACATTGCCTGAAAAACTTACGAAATCGCCAGTTTTTCATTGCACCGGCACCTAAACCTACCTATGTTGAGAAAAATTTAGTATTTCCTGTAAACCACTGGCAAGGTCAGCTCAATGAAAAAATATCTCGTTTTCTTAACACTTAGTCTTCTGGCATTCACTTCATACGCCAAGGACGCCTACGTTGACTTACGCGATGTCAATATTGTTGGTCAGGTAAAGGAAGTCTCGGCACCTAATATTCTTAAAGTCGAAACCTATCGGGATGGGAAACGCCAACATTTTTGGATTGAACTGGTGCATGTCGATTTCGGTGATGTTCGCGATAATCAATGCACGACAGGTCATAAATTCTTTAGCCCAAAAAATCCGCATTACCCCTTCCGCAACAGCCTGCAGCTCAGTCCCGATACTGCAGAGGCTTGTCAGCTCATGAAAGACTGGCTTGCCGGCGAAATGGTAAGCATCGAAATCACAGAATGGAGCGAACCTGTCTTGAAAGGGTTCGTATTTCTCGGGTCGACCAATATTAATTATACCTTGATTGAAAAGGGTTGGTACCGCGTAGATTACATGCAAACTCGTGATGCCACACTGGCATTGCTTGAGAAAAAAGCGCGCTGTGCGCGTGTTGGCATTTGGAAATCGAAAAGTGGCATCCCTGAGGAAGATTTGAAATGCCAGGAATAATTCGCAGTCCCATCTTTGTTATAGGCGGCAAACGTAGCTGTACCGCTTTGCACATCGCTTAAAGTCCTCTGGAGGAAACGTATGCACAGTCGTTGGTTTAAAAGTGTCGTTTGTATGAAATATACCTCATCTGATGCAATAACGCAGTCGGCGTGGGAACACAAACTCAAGAAACTGCAACATCGTAATATTAAACCAACGCAGCGTGAGTCTGTCGGTTTTTCTCCGGCGTTTGGGTACCTCTCGCCGAATATGCTCAGTCATGAGCTACAAAATTTTCTATTCATTTCACTCACCATCGAAGAAAAAAAACTTCAGAAAAACAAACTGAAACGATTAGTTGCCCTTAAGTCGCGGGAGTTCGCGCAAAATGAAGGCAAAAAGGAAGAAGGGCTGACCAAAGATGAGCGTGCAGCGATCAAGGATAGTGTTGAAACTGAAATGCTTAAAGATATTGTGCCCGATGAGTACTACATCAACGCTTTTTTTGACACCAAACAAGATCTTTTATTTGTTGACGTAAGTAGCGGCCCAAAAGTTAAACGCCTAATTGAATGGATACAGCGAATCGACGAGGGCTTCAATCCGAAGCCCTTCTTTGATGCGTCCCTTGAAATCTACTTGACGCAATGGCTTTACAAGCCAGAGGAGAATATGCCACCGGGAGTTCGGATGGATCAGGAAGCAACACTAAAGCATGATGATAAATCCAAGGCCGTGTTCTCCCATCAGGATCTGGAAAGTGATGAGCTTACGACTCTGATTAATCACGATAAGCGCGTCATCGAACTTGCCCTTGTGCGCGATGGGAAACTCGCCTTCAAGTTAAAAGCAGACGGCTCACTTCGAAAATTAAAACCAACTGACATGTTACTTGGAGAAGTAGACCGTCCGGAGAACGGGACATCTATTATCCAGGATATGGAAGCAGACTGGATCGTCATGTCAAACGAACTAACTAAGTTATACCGTTGGTTCGAACATATTTTTGAAGTTAATCATTCAGCTGATGATAAAGAGCAAACATCATCCGTTGATGAGAGTAGGTTATCGCAAACCAATTCACTGCCTCGCACGACGGCGAAAGAACTGGAGCAAGAAAGCGTAGCCGAATTGGATACGCTCAATTTCGGGTAATCAAGTACCTTTTGTAGTTCAAGCTTAGCCAGCTACTTTCTTTTCAGATTTTCGTATCGCCATCACCTTGCTCTGTGATTCACGAATTTGTGACGCAATGATATGGGCTTTAGGTGAAGTTTCACCAGCATTGACTGTGTTTATCATCTTCAAAATAAGCATGCTTGAGTATGCTGTACAATAACGAACCCAGTCATCAAAGCTTGATGTCCTTCGCATTGAAACGCTTTGACTATAAGGGTCCGAATACTGCTCTTTAAAAGCAAGTAAGTCAGGGTCGTCATTCGACAACACAGGCACACACCCTAGCCAACCGATAAGGTTATCATTTTTTTGTTGAAACATGAGGAGCGACTCCTTTTGATTACAGCTTTTATTATACATCGTTACATGTTACGCTATCTTTTGCAAGAAATACTAGAAATCGACACTTTTTACTGGGTTACACCGTGAATAGCCCCGTACAATCACAGTTCAAAGTAGAACAATACGATGCCTGATAAACAGGTTAATTCCATGGGTACATCATTTTCTTTTTTTCGTTAGTGGTGATTTTAAAATGTGGCGGCCAGAGAAAATTATTTCCGGAGGGCAGACAGGTGCCGATATCGGTGGGTTAGTGGGGGCTGAACGATGCGCCA
>Ga0210039_1004349_pt1 | contig 10359 bp, 7 predicted proteins | sample CryGeyCG2114_250_3_FD_185460 | JGI IMG/M metagenome (GOLD analysis project Ga0210039, IMG submission 185460) | Groundwater microbial communities from aquifer - Crystal Geyser CG17_big_fil_post_rev_8/21/14_2.50 (SPAdes) (version 2) | ecosystem: Environmental > Aquatic > Deep subsurface >... | reverse complement strand
CCTTTATCCCTTACAATCCCCATAGGTTCCGCTCTCCGAAGGTTCAGTCCAACAAGGTTTATCTGCCGCCAACACACGTCGCGGGTTGAACAAGTTTGGGCGGGGCGGCAGATAAACGCTATTCGTTCGATGCCGACGCGGCCCGCTGTTATGCGCAGCTCTCCACAAAGGCCCGAGCGGCAGGGAAGGAGTTCCCCACGCCAGATGGCTATATCGCTGCAATTGCCAGCGCCAAGGGGTTCATGGTCGCCACCCGCGACACAAGCCCTTTTGCAGCCGCAGGCATCCCAACTATTAACCCTTGGAATAGCCAATGACCTGTGCGAAAAAACCCGTCGGTCAAGGCCCGTCGATCGACCAGTCGAATACGCTCATTTCTTCTCCCGCAACACGGCAATATTTCCGCGCTGCTCGGTTGTTGTCATATCTAAAGGGATTAACCCCGCAAAGTTCCCCCAATAAAAAACGGACCAACCTAACAGGTTGATCCGTTTATATAAATTGGTAGCGCGATTGGACTCGAACCAACGACCCCCACCATGTCAATTTAAGAACTATTAGTGCTCCCAAAGAGGCTCTCTAATCATCACAGCCCACAGAAATAAAAACCCCGGGGCATCTAAGATGCGCGGGGGTATGTTGATTTGTTATATGACGGCTTGTGCAGCAGCATTGAGAGCCCTGTGCATTCCGATATGCAGACTTCCAAGTTTTGGAGTTTGCCCATGGGATGGGTTGGGCGGCACGGAAAAAAATATCTCGCTCCACGGTAGTTCAACCATGTTGCGGAGATCAAATTTCGTGTCGTATGACAAACCGGCGACTTCGTAGGCAGTTTTGTTTTCTGCTTTTCGAATTGCAAATTCACCAGCATTCAATCGATCAACCTTATGCGATGTCCCGTAAGCAACTTTCACCGTATGCCCATCTTCGTATTCTGTAACAGAAACAACGAGGGCTGGACGAGGCTTCGGTCCTGGAACATCCCTGGGGCGTTGCGGGAAATGGCACCAGACAATATCTCCTGGGTTAGGCAATTCCCACATGATCTCTCCTTAAAGCAAAGATCGCGTGCTCATTACCTTGCCCTTCGGCAGAATTGGTTCCGCAGCCTTTCGAATGCGATTGATGCCCCCAACTGTAAGTGGGCCATCATCAATCTCGTAGGCAGGAAGAACCTCTTTTGCAAAACGGGAAATGGCGAGATGCACCACCATTGTTTCACTTACATCCATTTCATCAGCCAGCGCCTTTAGGGTTTCTCTCGTCACCCCATAAGGAGAGTCTTTAGATTTGAATTTCAGAAGCAAATTTCTCATAATCACCTCCTCATTAAATATATATTTATTATATACCTTGCGATGGCGCTTGCAATATGGAAATATTTGCATCGCGACCTCCTTTGAAATGCGCGCAACCCCACCCACCGGAAAATCTGGATACTCTGAGTTTTCAGTTGTGTTCGGAGGGCGCGATGGCTCATGATCAAGCTATCCGCTTGCCATGAGCCATCCCGTCTAAAGCTTAACCCCGCGCCCGATCCTGATTCAACTGCACCGCATTGAGGTTCTGATTCGCCTGCCCCAACGCCATCAAGCTGCTGATGCTCATTTCCTTCAAGGCCGGGCTGCCCACGAAGGTGGTGGTTGTCTGCGGGGCTGCTTGCGCTACCGCATCGCTGAAGGTGATGCCCATGTGATTCCCGGCATTCGGACGCCAGTCCTTGATCAGCACCGCGCCGTCCACCAGCAGATCGCCGCCTGTCGCACGGTCGCCGCTGACGAAGGTGTAAAGGTGGCTTGCACCGTTGGCGTCTTTGCCGCGGAAGACGCGGTTGTCGCCGTATTGGGTGCCGCCGGTGAGGACGATGGGATTGCTGGTGTCGTCGCGAAGATACCCTCTGCGATCACTGTCGAATACGGTATCGATGCCTTGCCCTGCTCCTGTATTGAGGACGTAGGTATCCACGCCGATGCCGCCCAGTAATGTGTCGCTGCCCTGCCCGCCGTTCAACACGTCGTCACCCGCGTTGCCTATCAGCAGGTCGGCCTTCGTTCCCCCCGTCAACGTGTCTGCTCCGTTGCCGCCGAGCATGAAGGTGCCACGATTCAAGGTGTCGGTGGCGGTCATGCCGCCTGCGCCTGCCTGGACGTACCAGTCGCGCAGGTAGGGGAGTATGGATTTGATGAGTGATTGTTCGGCTGAAGTGAATTGTTTTGCGCCTGCGCCTAGGTCGGGTGCAACCTGATTCAGGTACGCCTCAATATATTGGTAGCCCTTAAACAGGTAGTTCCCTTGATCGTCTTTTGCATCCAGCTTGATTTCCCCTTGTTGCCATTGTTCCAACAGTGCCGGTGAGATGTCTGTGATATCGAATTGAATGCCACCTGTGCCAAGGTCAGTGAACAGCTCTTCTGGGGTTACGCCTGCCGCAAGGCGTTCGTCGTAATACTTTTGCATGGCGAAAGCGATAAGCGCTTGGCTGATGTTATTGGGCACTCCGCTACCCGTAAGCAACTGGGACCAGTCCGATACCGTTAATCCACCATCCTTGGCAAGCTTCCATAGATCAGCAGTGAAGCGGTCTACCATGGCATCGGCGGGTATAGAGCCTTGAACACCGGCTTGGTGTTTGACTAGGCGTTCGAGGAAGTTTTCTACTGGTTCGTCTTTGTTGAGTGGGTCGGAGGCAAACAGCTTTTTGTCGAAGATCATCTTCAACAGGTCGGGCAGTTTTAAGGTGGCTTGCCCCAGGGTGTTTGTACTGGCGGTTGTGTCGCCGCTTTGCAGCATGGCGGTGAGCAGTGCCATGGAGTGCAAATCGCTCCGCCCAAGAACAGGAATCATGTTGTTCTGCTGCGCGATGTCCGAGCTGGTGCCGATGCGCGGGCCGGGTATCCAGCCGGCGATTTCACCTTGCACGTTGGTGTTGGTCACCAAGCCTGCGTTGGGGACGCCGCCATCAATTTGTTGCTGATCTAGGTAGTGTTTCAAGCCGAGGAGTTCGTCTGTGGTGTGGCCTTTGGTGAGCAAGGCGTTGTACAGGAGGTTGGCCGGGCCTGAGGTGGCCGTTACATAGGCAGGTACTTGGTCGAAAGTGTAAGCGGTCTCGCCGAAGAATACGCCGACCAGTGCGGCGAGTGCGCCGCCCAGGCTGTGGCCGGTGATGGTGATGTTTGCAGTTGGATTGGCGGCTTTGACGGTTAGATAGTATTCCACTGCATCAACCAGTTGGTCGGAGCCACTAACGCTGATGCCGCTGGCTAACGTGAAGTTGCCATTCCAGAAATCGTTTCCAAGCGGCGGAATCAGGGTGAGGACGCTATTGAAGTCGGTACCGGCGAAGGAGATGACGAGGTCGGTGCCATTGGTATAAGAAATCGCTTCAAATCCCGAATCTGGATTCTTGAAATATGAATCTGGATTTGTCTTCTTTGTCCAGCCAGTCGGCACGGGAATTAGGTTAACTCCAGGACGATTGGAAATGTAAGCAGAGCCTGCCATCAGTGCATATTCAAGTGCTGTTGCCATGGTTGAATCCCCTTTAGAAATTGATTAGCTGCACAAATTATTTCGAACGACTATCCATCATTCGTTTGCCGATGGAATCACCCGGGCCAACCCATGCGCCTTTGTAATACACCATCTCTTGGCAATTCACCGACGACCCATCCGCGCTCTTCACCGGCTCGCGTAGGATGGTTTTGTATTCGGTTGTGCTGATAGGTCGGTTCTTCGCATCCACTTGACCTGCGGTGTAAAACAGTTTCAAGAGACTTGATGCAGGCCTGCCAACAATGACGTTTGCAGAATAGCCAATCAATTGTGGCGGCAACTCGTCTAGCATGATGCGTTGCCATTGGTCGTTTGCGTATCTGAAAAACACCTGTGGCGGGTTCGGCCTGCCCCATTTGTTGTAGGCGATGCAGCCTGCCGGATAAGTGGCGAGATAAGGCACGCCGTTGACGATATCGAAACGGAAGTGGTTGAGGCTGTTCGGCTCGGGCACGCTGTCGCGGAAGTCGTTTCTCCAGACAATGCTTTTGCTATTCGGCAGGTTGAAGGTGACGGTCTCGTCCAGCGGGGTGCGCTCGGAACTATCCAGATAGGCATATCCGCCCAGGTTATAGCTCCGTTCCGACACGATAACTTGACCGTCATGCAGTTTCACTTCCTCCTTCCAACGCATTGTGGACGAGCAGGCGCTGATGCTCGCTCCCAGCATCAACAGCATTCCAAGTTTGACGATTCGTTTCATCATTCCATTGTTGGTTATCATGCTGCGTTCCTCCACTCCGGTTGTATTGCATGCTTCGCATCGTTCGCCGCACGAATTCGCCATCGCTGTTCGCTGTCGCCCATGATGTCGTCGTCCCCCGCACCACCGATCAGCAGGTCGGTTCCACCTCCACCCGCCAACACATCGTTCGCAGCGCTGCCCACCAGGATGTCATCACCCGCCCCGCCTGCCAGCCAATCACCTTGTTGTGTGGAGCCGAATTGCGTTTCGCCTTGTGAGATGGCAAGGGCGGTGTCGATGGCGCTGTCGGCATATAGTTTGTCGTCGCCAGCACCGCCCGTGAGGATGTCCGCATCGGCTCCGCCGATGAGAATGCTTTTGGTTTGGGTGGGATCGACACCGGGGGTTTGTCCTGTTGCACTGGCATCGACGATGTCGCGCCCGGCACCCGCATCCACGTAGTTGTCGCCGCTGCCGGCATGGATGATGTCGTTGTCTTTGCCGGTCAGGAGGGTGTCGTTGCCATCGCCTGTGGTGAGTGTGTTGATGCCATCGCCCGCGTTGAGGTAGTTGTCGCCTTCGCCCGCGTTGAGGGTGTCGACATCTTTGCCGGTGAGAATGGTGTCGTTGCCATCGCCTGCGGTGATGCTGTTGTTTCCATCTGCGGCGATGATGGTGTTGTTGCCTGCGCCCGCATTGATGATGTCGTTGTTTGCGCCACCTTCGATGATGTCGTCACCTGTACCTGCGCTGATGGTGTTGTACCCATTCCCCGCCGCGATGGTGTTGTTGCCGTCGCCGGCGTTGAGGGTGTCGTTGTTGATGCCGCCGATGATGCTGTCGTTGCCGCTGCCCGCGTTGACGCTGTTGTTGCCGTCGCCTGCCTCGATAAAGTCATCCCCGCCCTGGGTGGCGTTGATGCTGTCGCCGCCGCCACCGCCTGCGATGTGGTCGTTGCCGCTGCTGCCGTTGAGCGTATCCGCACGGGTGAGGTCGGGCTGGCCGGGGTCGAGGATCCAGTTGTCGAGGTCGTCGCGCTGGTTGTAGGTGTAGGTATGGCTATCCACGATGCGGACGGTGTAGGGATTGCCGTGGGCGTCGGTGCGGTTCTCGTCGTGGGCGTTTTCTTGTACATGCAGGATGTCCCACTTCCAGGTGGGATCAATAACCGTTCCCGCTGCCAGGGTGTTGGTGAATTCCATTTTCTGCGCATCGGCGCGACTGCCACTAAAGCTGATGTCGCGCGCGGTGACGGGCATGACGGGGGTCGGTGCTTGCGGCTGGGCGATGGGCTGCGGGGCCTGGTATGCGGTTGCATCGGCGAGGCTGATGCCCATGCCGTTGCCCGCAGCGGGGCGGTAACCCTTGATCAGCATCGCGCCGTCCACCAGCAGGTCGCCACCGTTCGCACGGTCGCCGGTGACGAAGGTGTAGAGGTGGCTTGCACCGTTCGCGTCTTTGCCTCGGAAGACTTTGTTGTCGCCGTATTGGGTGCCGCCGGTGAGGACGATGGAGCTAGCCGTGTCGTCGCGCAGGTAACCTCTGCGATCACTGTCGAGCACGGTATCGATGCCTTGCCCTGTTCCTGTATTGAGAACGTAAGTGTCCACGCCGATGCCGCCCAGTAATGTGTCGCTGCCCTGCCCGCCGTTCAACACGTCGTCACCCGCGTTGCCCACCAGCAGGTCGGCCTTCGTTCCACCCGTCAACGTGTCCGCACCGTTGCCGCCGAGCATGAAAGCTCCGTGGCTCTGGGTGTCGGTGGCGCTCATGCCGCCTGCTCCTGCCTGCACGTACCAGTCGCGCAGGTAGGGAAGTATGGAAAAAATGAGTTGTTTTTCTGACGCGGTGAATTGCACTGCGCCCGCACCGAGGTCGGGCGCAATTTGGTTCAGGTAGGTCTGGAAGTATTCGAAGCCTTTGAGCAGGTAGTTGCCGCTAGCATCCTTTGCGTCGAGATTCATGCGGCCTTCGGTTTGCAATTGTTGTAGCAGGCTGGGTATGGCTGGAGTATTGGCCGTAGCCGCTGTGCCGGAATAGGTATCGGTGATGTCGAAGCGGATGCCGTTACTGCCTTCGTTGGCGGCGCTCAAGTCGGTAAATAGTTGCTTGGTGGCATCCGTCGCATTGGTGCTGTCTTCGTAATACATCTGCATGGCGAAGGCAATCAGCGCGCGACTGACGTTGTTAGGCACGCCGCTGCCGGTCAGTTGCCCCGCCCAGTCGCTGGTGGTGAGGCCGCCGTCCTGTGCCAACTTCCACAGGTCGCTGGTGAAGCGGGTGACCATGGCGTCGGTCGCGCCGGTTGCCGGGTTGATCACCGTGGCTTGGTGTTGCACGAGGCGTTCGATGAAATTGGCATCAGTCGTGTTCGTCGCAGCAGTTGTATGCGCAAACAGGTTCTCATCAAAAATCATCTTCAACAAATCGGGCAGCTTGATGCTGGCTTGCCCCAGGGTGTGGTCGGTAGATGTGCTGTCTTTCGTGTCGCCGCTTTGCAGCATGGCTGTCAGCAAGGCTTGCGAATGCAGGCTGATGTTCCCTGTGATGACCGGCATGCTGTTCTGTTGTTCAAGATCGCTCTGGCTCGTGCCGATGCGGTCGAACATTGATACGGGCGGTACTGACAGGATTTCATTCTGGACGTTGATGTTGGTTACGTTGGCCTCGTTGGGCACAATGCCTGTTGCCGCATTCGTTGCTTCAACGTAGCTGGCAAGCGATTGCAATTGCTCCGTGGTGTAAAGCGGCTGGCCATTGGCCGTCTCGCCGGTCAAATAGGCGAGCAGGTCTTGCGCAACGGAGTGCGTGACGAGGTTGCCATTGTCGAGGGTGGTGTAGTATTCTGCCGCGTTGCGGAACGGGGCCTGGTCGAAGGTGGTGGCGCTGCCACCAAACATGACTGCCATCAATGAGGCCAGCCCGCCACCCAGAGAATGGCCGGTGAAGCTGATGGTCGCATTTGCCGGTGCGCTGGCTTTGACTTGCAGGTAGTAATCCGCTGCTTGCCTGAGTTGGTCTGGCAGCATGCCCAACGCCAGCGGGACGTTGCCATGGAACCAGTCGCCATCTCCACCTGTGCCGGCGAAGGAGATGACGATTTCGGTGCTGGTGGAAAGGGTTGCTCCATTGCCGAATACAGATGCTTCAAATCCAGAGCCATCGTCCACTTTCCTTCTGTCTGCTGGCTCAATCCATCCTTCAGGTATGGGGAATTTATTGATGTCGGCGCGTGTGGATTGATATGCTCTGCCAGCCATCAGTGCGTATTCAAGTGTTGTGATCATGATTATTTCGCTCCCTTAAACATAGTGCTGCACGGACAATGTTGCGCATCGAAATTTTCCCGCTGGCAATAATTTAAACAGGCCTCGTAAGAAGGTTGATCCCTGAACCAACCCATCCCCACCCATTTGCCTTTGCCATTACCCGCCATCTCGCCGCAATCTGGCCCCTTCGGCATCGCCTCCCTCAGGATGGTGCGGAATTCGGGTTGTGGATAACGCGCGATGATTTCCTGAATCGTTTGCGACGGTACGGGACTTAACCTGATATTTTTTGCTTTAGCATCCGGCTCGGATTGAATCAGGTTTGGCGTTTTTATCTCGGCGGGTAGTTCCTGCAAAGTAATGCGCTTCCACTCTTTGCCTTCGTATTTGAATACAACATAGGGCGGGTTGGGTCTGCCCCATTTGTTGTAGGACAGGCAGCCCATGGTATTCGCAACGATGTAAGCCGAGCCCTCATATACATCCAGCAACATCGGCAAGAAACTGGCGGTGCCTATATCCTCGCTGTAGTGGTCTTCCCATGTGATGGTTTGATTTGTGCCGGGCATGGTGAAGCTCAGGCTTTGCTCTTTGTAAGGGGGCTTCTGCCCGATCTCATGCCGCCCGCCGCGCTCGACCGAACGCTCCGCAATGATCTTGCTTCCATCATGCAGCAGCACTTCTTCCTTCCAGCTATCGCCGCCTAATCCCAGGAACCCGGCACAGGCACTCATGCTTGCGCCAAGCGTCAAGAGCATTGCAATGTTGACGATTCGTTTCATCATTCCGTTTTGCTTGTTCATGCCGATTCCTTCCAAGTAGTCATATCTGTTCAATCTCATCTCTCCCTCCCCGCCTCCTGAAACGCCCCCATCACCGGCGACAACAAATATTCAAGAATGGTTCTCGTCCCCAGATGTATCTCTGCCGTGACTTGCATGCCGGGACTGAGGGCGTGTTTGATGCCGTCAACGATGAGTTCCTGGGCTTTGAGATCAACCAGTGCGCGGTAGGCGTAAGGTTGGCCGTTGGGTGATTGGGCAGTAGGCGGCGCGGATGCGCCTGTGCCTTGCTGGCTGGTGTCGGTGGCGTCGGCACTGAGGTGGGCGACTTCGCCTTGCACCATGCCGTATTTCTGGAACTGGTAGGAGGCGAATTTGATCTTGACGGGTTCACCCAGGTGGATGAAGCCGATGTCCTGATTGGACACCCACACTTCGGCTCTGAGTATCTCGTCCTTGGGGACGAGGGTCATGAGGATGGTGCCGGGGCTGATGACGGTGCCGATGGTGTGGGTGGCGACGTCTTTGATGATGCCGTCTTGCGGGGCTTTGAGTTCGAGCAGGCCGTTGCGGTATTGCTGTTTGGTGACTTCGGCCCGGGTCTGGTCGAGCTTGCCGCTGAGGTCGGCGCGTTCGGCTTGCAGGCGTTGGCGGTAGTCGGCGCTGATCTGTTCGAGTTTGCGGTTGGAGGCGGCGAGTGTGGCTTTTGCGCTTTCGATGAGGTATTGCTGGGTTTTGAGGTCTTGTGACTTTTCGGTGTATTCGCGTTGTTTGTCGGCGGCTTCGAATCTACTGACGTAGCCGTCTTTGGCGAGATCGGCGAATGCTTCGGCTTGCTTTTGATAGTGCGGCAGGGTTTCGGTGAGTTTGGTGCTGGCTTGTTTGGCGGCGGCCAGTTCGCTTTGGGCTTTGTCGCGGATGCTGCGTTCTTCTTCGAGGGCGGTGTGGTAGGCGTGACGGTTGGCGCGGTATTGGGCGAGTGCTGCGCGGTAGAGGGATTCGGGTTCGTTATCTCGTCGTTTGAAGTCGCGGTCGCCCAGTTCGGCATCGATGCGGCGCAGCGCGATCTGTTTGAGGAGGTAGTCGTTGCCGATGGCTTTGCCATCTGCATCGGACAGGGTGGTGTCCAGACGCATAAGGACTTGCCCGGCTTTGACATGCTGACCTTCGCTGATGAGGATCTCGCTGATGAGGCCTTGCTCGAAGGGCTGGACGATCTTGACGTAGCTTTGCGGGATGAGTTTGCCTTCGGCACTGGCGACGATATCCAATTTGCCGAAGACGGCCCACAGGATGACGGCAAACAGCAGGGCAAGCAGGATGCGCAACATGGCTTGCGCGAACGGCGCCGGCGGCTGGTTCTGCACGCGCAACAAGCTGGGGGCGAAGTCTTGCGGGTCGACACCGACGATGCGCGCCTTGCGCGCGACTTTTTTAGCAGCCGCCATTGGGGTTCCTCGACAAGTTTATCTTTGTTGGTTTCGCATCGTTGGATGCGCTTGCCGCCGGGAAAGACCCTGCACGGACGAGGGGAACTTACTTGATTTTGCTTGGCGGGACAATATGCCGAATGGCCTATATCGGTATAGATCCAAATTGGCCTATATACTTTTGGCGCATGCCGCCCCTCCTTGGAGAAATAGGCGACATATTCACCGCATCGAGCGCGATGAATGATAGGAGGTGCGGTGATTCGGTGTTATATTCAACGCATGAAACGCGGCGATTACATCAAATACATCTGGCAACATCCTGAGTGGCCTCAATGGCGATTCGACGCCGCGCGCCTTTCAAAATTGCTCTCCAGCGTCACTCTGGAGAGAGGCCGATTGCTCGGTCGCATGCAGGCGATGGGCTTCAAGCTGGCGGAGGAAACGACGTTACGGATGCTGACGGAAGATGTCATCAAATCCAGCGAGATCGAGGGTGAGAAGCTGGACAAAGCGTCGGTGCGTTCTTCCTTGGCCAGACGGCTGGGCATGGATATCGGTGCGTTGGCACCGGCAGATCGGCATGTGGATGGTGTCGTGGAAATGGTGCTCGATGCAACACAACGGTATGAGCAACC
>Ga0210039_1004348_pt1 | contig 10361 bp, 12 predicted proteins | sample CryGeyCG2114_250_3_FD_185460 | JGI IMG/M metagenome (GOLD analysis project Ga0210039, IMG submission 185460) | Groundwater microbial communities from aquifer - Crystal Geyser CG17_big_fil_post_rev_8/21/14_2.50 (SPAdes) (version 2) | ecosystem: Environmental > Aquatic > Deep subsurface >... | reverse complement strand
CGTTAATTCCTGATTTTGCCAGAGTATGTGCCAGCCAGTATCAACCGTCTCTTCCTGATGATCGGGCAACAGCAGGCTGATGTTATCGCCTGGCTGTAACTCAATATCGCCGTACTCAGCCACGCCATTAACACGCACAGCACCCAGCGCCTGCGCTGCCGCCACCTGCTCGTCTGACCAGTGGTGATAGGCCAGCAACACCGAGGCACGCAGGCTGATTGCCTGATACTCGTGCCAGCACAGCTCAAAGCCTTTGTCGGGGGCGGTTTTACTCACCGGTGTGTCCTCGTTAATACAGGGGGTGATTAAAGCATGAAATGGCTAACCGACGCAGCGGATGAGTAGCCGCTGCGCGGGCTGGCTTTTTGGGCTACCGCCCGGCCCGTTGACCTCTCGCTCCCACGCTCTGCGTGGTAGTGTCCGCTGCTTTGCTGGCTCTGAAAATGATTGTGTTCCGACTCGCTCCCACGCTCTGCGTGGTAGTGTGCTGGAGGTGGTTGTGTTCTGAGTTGTAGCCGCAGCGCGGACTGGCTTTTGGGCTGCCGCCCGGCCCTATGACCTCTTGGCCTCTCGCTCCCACGCTCTGCGTGGTAGTGTGCCGGTGATTGTGTTCTGAGTTGTAGCCGCTGCACGGGCTGGCTTTTGTAGTTAATTGAAGCCAATGCGGGGCAAGCCCCTGCGCCCCATGCAAGGAGAGGCATCTCCTTCCGATCCTCTCTTGCGGCTGTCCGGCGCTGTTCAGCCAACTGCAGCGATTATGCGGCACGCAAAACAATGATTACGGACATCCATGCCCTTCACCCTTCGGGCCAGCCTGCGGCTGTTGAAATGGCTCCTGCCATTTAGCCCGCCCCGGATCGACTATATAAAACATCTATCCAGATGCATCGCTCCGGGGCAGGGTTTTGCTCTGAAGGCCGCAGAATCACTTGGTTGACTGGCGCCGCACAAATGCCGCGTTCATTCAGACGCAACGCCGGATATAACACCAAACGCCGTACTGTAGGAGCGGATCTTATCCGCGACAGCAACAGACCATAAGTTCAGGCTGAAACTCCGATATGTAGGGTGGGTACTGCCCACCAAATGATCTGAAAGGAAAGCTGCTGCTCAGCAATAGGTGGCGGATTTCCACTGTCGCCCTTTGCTACTTGTAACCATTTTTATCAATTATTGAACCCATCCCAGAACTTCAGTAATCTTCAGACCAGCAGGGAAGCCGTATCCGCACGATATAACAACACCAGAACTCAGACCGTCAGGTCGGTTTATCTGACTCAGCACCGATACCCTCCCCGCCCGAAATCCGAAAGCTTTACCCACGCGATTCCTGACCTGCGCTTATAAGGACGGGCGGCAGCGTGTGTGAAAGAAAATCAGCTGCTGTCTGTGACCGGAAGACACGGAAAACCTTCGACAGAAAAATCTGTATATGCAAACAGTATATTTTCCGTTTGCCGAAATCTGATGCGCGTTTACGCTCCGGTAGCAAAACGCGCATGCGCGGACTGACACCTTCAGCCCAGATAAAATTAATAAAATCAATCACTTAGAGTTCTTCGAAAAGTGATAACGCGCAAAATGTAAAGAACAGTTCAGGGTAAAAGCGCGCATGCGCGTTTATATCCTGACAAGAAAGAGAATAACGATGATTTTTACAGCCCGGACAATGGTTTAAGCTGAGAATCTGAATAAGGGCTTAGGTGTGTTAATGAGCATGCCTACTAAGAAACTGTTATGCAAGTTAAAGGACAAATTGTGCTTTTACCTCCAGATCTACAAGCGCTTCATTACGGCGAAATACCAGTTCTTGCTAAGCTGAATGAGATTTCCTACCTTCATAAGGATGATCATATTCAGCCGATATATCCATGGGCAGGAGTAAGGGATATTCTGGAATATCTAACGTGCGTAGAATATGCAAAGACACGTCTCCTTGCTCTCCCAACTGGACGAGCTTTAGGTAGCATCAACGTTACTCCTGCACGCCATGATTCAGCATCATTAGTGTTTTTTTCACAAGCGGCGCTGGATAATTTAGCGGTATGGCTCAATGGAGTCTTTGAGCTCGGTTTAAAGGGGAATAATGTTTCCTTTTACAAAAATCAGATAAAGCCATTATTAAACGAAAAGCATCAAGGTTTTTGTCTATTACTTGATGAATATGAAGAGTTTATTCAAAGATTGAACTCCTATCGTATGGAATGGCTTCATCGAGTAGCGGGAGGCGCTCAGATTTATAGTGATAAATCACCGTCCGAGCCAGACGCTAATATCTCAATTCAGGTTCCAATAGATCCGGAAATCCCATCATTAGTATCAGAGCCCAAAAAATATCTAAAACGAATTCAAAAAGTGCAAGCCAAGAATAGTGGTCAATGGTTAATGCCTATAAACGAATTCGCAGAATATATACAGGGAAATACGAAGGAGTTAGTTGTTAGGTTACTTCATGAGGCTGTCGTAGCAAAAAATGCATAACAAATTGCTGCACACGGATAAATTACTCGCTGCGCTCCTAATTCACCGGCGAGCAAGGCGTTAACCGTAAAAATATGATCAGCGAAGAATCGAAGAAAAGAATCCTCGAGCTCTGGAAAGCCAGAGAGCCTGACATTTCTTATCCGCCTGCGAGTGAAGAACAAATCGAAGATTTCGAGGACGTATGCCGGGCGATACCAGAAGACTATAGATGGTTTCTCTTAAACTGCGGAGGAGGAGTCATAGGTTCTGAATGGGTTGATTCCATAGATGAGTTGCATTCAACTCACACTAAGTTTGATGAAGAATGTGCAAGTGAGAACGGTTGGACTATTGGTAATAGCTTCATCATCGGTTGGGATGGTTCGGGAAGTCCGATTGCAATAGACCCTGATGGTAAAATAATTGTAGAGTGGGAAGCCGATAGTGAAGTATATCAATTGGCGCCTTCACTAGAAGAATGGTTATTAAATGGCTTGGTGCCAAGCAACGGTTAACAAGTCAAAGCACTCGGTACTACGCTGCGCTCCGTCCCGGCAGCTTACCCAAGGCGTTATAAGGCAAAAGACAGATTGATGCTGGTGTCGAGAAACATGTTTACCGCCTTTCTTGGTATATCACTGTTGATTGGGTGTGGCGATGGTTACGAAACACCAACTATTAGAACTGCAGAGATGGAAGCTCAGGCCAGGAGTAGCGTTGATTCATATCTTGTGAAGCAGGGTTTAACGTCTGACAAACTGTCTTCCTTTAAATCTTCTGTACAGCCGGAGCCTGGATTCAGCTATTTGCATACTGGCAATAATCGTTGCATAGAAATAATAGTTCTGTGCTATGACCAAAACTGTAGTGAGGTTCGATCGTATCCATATGATAGGCATGGTGAGAAATGTCCTCTATAACAAAGGCCTATAGAACTTGACTCGCTACGCTCGTGTTTGTTGTGGGCGCTAACTGGTTAAAATAGGAGTTTTAATTGAGATTTATTAAAGTGGCTATACTTTCTCTTATTGCAATTTCAGCTATTGCAGAAGAAAAGTATTCCTGGCAATGGATTAAAGACGAAGGTTTTCTCAGTAGTTTTAACATGCTTATTGATCGTTACAACCTACCTGACTGGGCTCTAGATTTTAGAGGGCCTAGCGAACTAAGTTATTCTACGCAGATAAAAGAAGCTAGCTACCACGTCATACATACTTGTAAGCCCCATAATTGCGCTAATATGAACCTCACTGTTTTGTACAGCGTTCAGTCTATCTATATCTTATTCAACGGAGCAGAATCTTATGTGATTGGAAATCCAGAAAAAGTAATAGAAGATCGATTAGTAGATCTACATTCAGGTTATTATAAGAAGAGTAACGTAAAGCAACGATTGTCAAAGAACAACTAACAAAAGGCTAAAGGTATTGGACGGTGCAAAGCACGCGCCCCAAGGCCGGGCGCTAGAGCGCTAGAGCCCCAGGCACACAAATGTCAGATCACTATATTTGCTTTATTCCTGCTGATCCCGACTTTATTCCAGGCGAGGAGTCTCAGGCAGCCGCTGCTGCACTGATTCAAAAAGCATGGAATCTGGAAAAATATGAGATCACGCCCGAAACCGATACACACATTGTATTCAGGGACTGTGGCGAAAACTTTGAGTCTATCCATTGTCCGCACTGCAGTGCTGAAATGGAGATTGGGCATTGGCAAGCCCTTATGGATCAAAGCTACTCAGATGAGAACGGGTTCACGATCAGCACAATACAAACTCCCTGCTGCGGAAAGTCCACCACGCTGAACGATCTTTGTTATAAGTGGCCTATGGGTTTTAGTCGGTTCGTTCTGCGTACTGTCGACCCCGGATGTGAGATTTCCGATCACCTGCTCATCGGGCTGGAATCCGCTATAGGCTCCAAATTGCGCGTTATTCATCAGATGTACTGAGTGCACAGCAAGAGTATCTCTATAGCCTCAACAAATTGATGGTTTTTCTTGGCGTCTAACAACTGATACAAATCATTCGCGTTGCTCACTGGAACAAGCTAAAGCAGCCATTCGCCAAATTCATATATAAATAGAGATGGATAATTTATTGGAAGCGATAGAATATTTATTCGGATTTTGGCGGTTTGTATCCAGCAAGCGCTACCGTTCGGATTGTCTTTCCAGATTCAATCGACATAGTGTAGCACGAAAACTCCTGGATCTGATTGGAGCACTGGTCTCAATTAGTATTGGCTTAGGGCTACCGGTAATCGCTGTATATATTGTATTGTTTAATGGTTCAGTAGCTGTGGATACTTGCCTGGATTCAGGTGGCAGCTTTAACTATAAAACGTGTACTTGTGACTACGAAGTCAATCATCCATATATTGAGAAGCATCAGTGCTATTAGCAGCACATAAAAATTCTATCAAAAATCGTTCCGGCCAAAAGACGGCCTCCTCTGGACCACGCGTCTTGATAGCGTCGTTATGTTTCCGAGCACCTACGATTAGTGTACAGCCTACTATCATTTATCGACTGATATACAGCAAGATTCGGGTCGAGTATCAGAGAAAGAGCCTTTAGAGTATTTATAGCATTTCGCTATCAAATATCTTAAGAGGTCGGTATGAATATTTTACAAGACAAAGTTGCACTGGTTACTGGTGCCAGCTCTGGAATTGGCCGGGCTACGGCAAAGCTGTTTGCTAAAGAAGGGGCAAAGGTTATCGTTGCCGCCAGACGACAAAAAGAGCTTGATACGCTTGTCGATGAGATTATAAAAGAAGGAGGAAGTGCCAAGGCATTAGCAGGTGATGTACAAGATGAATGCTATGCTAAAGCATTGGTGGATCTTGCCATTAAAGAATATGGTGGTCTTGATATTGCTTTTAATAATGCAGGAACGCTGGGTGCTTCTGGCGCAACATCTGAGATTACGCTGGAAGGGTGGAATGATACTGTCAACACAAATCTAACCAGTGCTTTTCTGGGTGCTAAGTATCAACTGCCGGCAATGGTAAATACAGGTGGCGGTTCCATTATATTTACTTCTTCTTTTGTGGGTTATACGATTGGCCTGCCTCAAATGTCAGCTTACTCTGCAAGCAAGGCTGGGATTATTGGCTTAACGAAGGCATTAGCATCTGAATATGGATCAGAAGGAATCAGGGTTAATGCTTTATTGCCCGGAGGCACTGATACGCCAATGGGCCGTGAATCGTCAAATACGCCAGAAGCTATAGAATTTGTGAAACGCATACACGCATTAAAGCGTTTAGCCTCACCAGAAGAAATTGCGAAATCTGCATTGTACCTTGCATCTGATGAATCCAGCTTTACAACGGGTACAGCCTTGCTAGCTGATGGTGGCGTTTCTGTTTGTAAAACGTAGTTTAATTGCAGCCATAATAAATAAAGGCATTGGACGCGAAAATCCGCACCCATGCTTTAAGCGCCAGATAAATTTGAGCCTGTGCAGTCGTGGCTGACAAGACTGAAACCCTACTCTGCAACCTGTCACTGTTTATAATCAATTTTCATAAAATCAGCCACCTTCTGCGCAGTTGAATCCGGCGTCAAGACTTAATAATGAATATTTACAAGGATAATTAAATGCTGGGGTTTTATCTGATTCTTACATTGTTAGGAATTTTACTTCCCTACGGAGCGTTTGTTCCCTGGTTGCTGGCTAATGGTTTAGACATTACCCTCTTATTCAGTGAAGCGGTGGCTAATCCTATCAGTCTGTTTGCCTGGCTTGATGTTTTGGTAGCGGCTGTTGCGTTATCAGGCTTTATCGTTGCAGACGGTCAGAAGCATCAGGTGCAATATCGATATTTCGCTGTGTTGGGAACTTTGTCGGTTGGAGTCTCATTTGGTCTTCCGCTGTATCTTTACCTTAAAGAAAAGCAGTCTCTAAAGCCAAAGCCCTGACAAACACATGCTGCCTGGCTAGTATCCACGCCGTTTCAGCAGAAAGAATAGTGCCTGTTCGAAAGGCTGTAATATCAACAAAAACCGGGAGATAGACATGTTATCTTTATTGAATATAGGTCTGGCGTTCTTTGTAATTGCGGTATCACCCGGACCTGCAAATATATCGAATGCAACAATTGCAATGAGTCTGGGAAGAAAGATCAGTTTAATCTATGGCGCAGGGCTGTCGGTTGGTCTGGTATTCTGGGGGTTGGTTGCTGCAAGCGGCTTTGGGGTGATTCTGCAAAGCTCTGTTTATTTATTGATGACACTTAAAGTTTTTGGCGGGTTATATCTTTTATGGCTGGCGTTTTTGTCTGCTAAAGCCGTTGTTAGCCCGGATAGCCAATCAGTTCAGGCAGAAAGCAGCTCAACGTCGTATGCCGGCTGGTTTGTCAAAGGGATCGTGCTTAATGTTTCGAATCCTAAAACGGTCGTCGCGTGGATGGCAGCTCTTTCTGTCGGACTTGGGTCAAACGACAGTACGGCTTTTCTGATATCAGGTGTACTTGTTTGCATAGGCGTCGGTTTTGCTACCAACGCGCTGTACTCCATAATTTTTTCTTTTAACGGCGTGATGGCGTGGTATCAGCATGCCAGTCGTTGGATTAACGGCGCGGTTTCTGGTCTGTTCGCAGTGGCCGGTGCCGGGCTGATTCGTTCAGCGTTCAGCCGGGAGAGCGCGTCATAAAAAGGGTTAACCTTTTTCAGAGCGTTAAATTTTCTCCGCTTTAGCAACCCCCTTCACCCCACCATATAATCAAACCCCGCTACTAATACGGCGTAGCGGGCGGCCTTGCCGATGGCGACCAGCAGTAAAAATAATGGGAAGTTAGCACGCAATACGCCTGCAACCAGCGTCAGTAAATCCCCTACCAGCGGCAGCCAGGCCAACAGCATGCTCCAGATACCGTAACGGCCGAACCAGCGTTCAGCCTGTTGCCAGCGGCTGATATTCGACTGCGATTGTTGCCTTGCTATAACCCGGTCGGCTGCATAGTAGCCAATGGCATAGTTCAGCACGCTGCCGAGGGTATTACCGGCACTGGCGACCAGCCACAATGCCAGCGGGTCCAGTTGCTGGCTGAGCAACACCAGCAGCAACCACTCAGAGCCAAGCGGTAACAGACTGGCAGCGAGCAAGGCGAGAATAAATAAACCGCCGTAGCTGTACAGCCAGGGCCAATCGCTGAGTATCATCCAATCGGGCATAGGGGCTTTTGAGGGCTTAATAAAAACCGGATTAAAGCATGAATGGCCGGGGCTATACATGCTATTCAACAGCGACCCAATAAGCAGCAGCCAGACCAGCAGCGATCTGGCTCTATGCAACCGGTCCGGCAGCACCTGATCCAGCAGTAACCAGACCGACAGAGACCAAACCAGTACGAACAGGGCATTGCAGAATAAACGCTCAGCCTTTTATGCTGACGGTCAATTAATACAACTCAAAGTGAACCAGCAATGAAAAGTACTGTAAGCATAGGAAAAATTGAAGACGTTGAAATACCCGCAGACCTGCCTTATGCCGGTGCGCTGAAGCAACTGGTAAAAGATGCCACCGGAACCGGCGTTACTGTTAATATTGATTCTTTCTACACCAACGAACCGATAGAGCTTCACAACTTCGTTGATACCATCACTTATCGCTTTGTTAACGATGGCGATGGCGATGAAGAGTTTCTGGCTTATTGTGTCTGCTCCAGACCAATGGAAATTTACCGCGAAGTAAAGTTTGATGGCACGATCTGTGTTTCCAATGCAACAGACATCGAAGTATCAAACACAGCCATCTGTTCAGAGCAAATTTCTGTCAGAATGAAAAAGTTTCTCAGCATCGGTTAGCACAATCTTTTATGATCCTGAAGACTAAAATCATCAGACACATGCCGTACAATTAAAAACCAATAATTGACCGTATTTACCGACAATTAATTACAATCTGGATGTAACATGAATACAGACTATTTGCTTAACATCATTACTGCTCCGGTAGCGGATGACTATTTTCCTGAACAATTTATCGAAGAATGCAATAATTTCAAAAACATTAACTATTTTAAATACTCAATACCAGAGAGCGAGTCATTACTTCGGTTCAAACACGTTATTCCTGAGCAATGGCACCGCTGGTTTGAAACTTACATCCAATTGAATAAGGACGGTCAGTTTCCATCCCTTTGGCCCTTTACCCAGGAAGCCATTGCTTTCGATTTCAGACAACAGCTGGATGACTTCAACAGCGATACAGAACTCTTCGCTCTGGGATCAGACCCTTCAGGCGATTGGTTTGTCATGACCCAGGACAGTGGCTCAATGGTTTACCTATGCGACCAGTATGCCCACAATCTGTATGATGGCTGGAAAGATCCAAACCACTTACTGGCATGGGCATGCCGCTCGGCGTTAGCCGATGAAAACAATCTGACAAAAGAAGCCGTTCTTAATTACTGGACGACCAGAAATGAGAAGGCGGACCAGGCAACCATCGAACGTATCGCCGACAATCTGAATTAAGCACAGAGAAATATCACCGGAACAGATAACGCCCTGTTCCCACCATTAGGGCCTGTCGACACTAATTGAATAGGTCCTGCTGAGAGCTAGTTTTTCTCAGAACAAGGAGAGAGGAGTGATATTAGCGGGCTAAATGAATGACGAACGACGAAGTTAATGAGAAAAACTGGCCTCAGCCCGAAGGGTTATGGCTAAAAATCCCTCATCCTGCGTTGCTGTTCGTTCGCTTAACCCGTTAGGCCACACTCTCAGCGCCTTGTTTGAGATATTTTTAGCCAATAACAGGCCTGTTTAATTAGTGTCGACAGGCCCTAAGACACTGACAGAGAATATTGTATGCAAGAGCAATGGGAAAAGATGACAGCCATCTTCAATTCGCGCGGTGGTTTTAATCTGCTTGAGTTAAACAACGGCGCAACAGCCGAAGAGATCGCCCAGCTTGAACAGCATACCGGGCTTGAATTGCCGCAGGCGTTCAGAAACTTTCTGTCTGTGCACAATGGCCAGGAGCCGGGGAATGGCCGTGGTTTCTTCTTTGGTATCCGCTTGTTGTCGGTAAAGGAAATTATGCGCCAGTGGGATACCTGGGTCGCACTGGAGAATGATGGCCTGAATGAAGATCTGGCCGATTCTATGGAGTCTTCTCCGGAGGGGGTTATCAAGCCCCTCTACCTGAACAGAAAATGGCTGCCGATTACCCATGACCATGGTGGTAATCATATCGGTATCGATTTTGATCCTGATGTTAAAGGCAAGATGCATCAGATCATTTCATTCGGGCGTGATGAAGATACCAAGAAACTGAAGGCCGATTCGTTTGAAGAATTTATCGGTAAATTTATCGGCTATCTCGAAAGCGTTAACTGGGAATTGAACGCCGAGCGCTGGGATATTAAAGACAAAGAATACGACATGCACTTCCACGACTGGAATGCGTTCTGATATGAGTGCCTGGCTGCCAGTAACCGGAGATAGTAAGCAGGTGACTATGAAAAATTATCTGAGCTGTTTCGTGCTGTTATTGATCAGCGGCTATGCCAGCGCTGACAGATCGTTAAACCAGGCACAGATTGAAGCCATAAGCCCCTATTTACTCAGTGCCGTTGCAGAAACGCCCTACTCCGCTGTTATCAGGCACACGGATGCAAAGGCAATCGAGGGCACGGATGGCAGCCAGCATATTTATTATGCCGAGGTTGTCGATACCATTCGTGGGGAGCACAGGGAGCGTATTCATTACGTAATGTCGGCAGAGCCTGACGAGGCGGTCAGCCTGGACGATGCAGAGGTTCTGATAACGCTTTGCATAAATAACGACGGCTATTACTGGCCGGGAACAGGCGCACAGTTCCCGGCAGATAAGCAGCTGATTCAACGGGCGAAAAACCACGTATTGAGTGCCAGTACCAATC
>Ga0210039_1004339_pt1 | contig 10377 bp, 9 predicted proteins | sample CryGeyCG2114_250_3_FD_185460 | JGI IMG/M metagenome (GOLD analysis project Ga0210039, IMG submission 185460) | Groundwater microbial communities from aquifer - Crystal Geyser CG17_big_fil_post_rev_8/21/14_2.50 (SPAdes) (version 2) | ecosystem: Environmental > Aquatic > Deep subsurface >... | reverse complement strand
GCCCAGGGGTGCCAGGCTGCGCTGCAGTTCCCAGCCGACCTGACCGTTTTTGCCCAAGAGAAGGATTTTCAAAGTCATTTGCCAAACCGTTGTTGTAGTTTGGCGATGATGAGCGCCAGGGCAGACAGAAGCTGTTGAGCCGCATGAGTGGCTGCCAACAGCCGCTTGTCGTGTTCCAGAGCAGAATCGGGGTAGTCGTGCGTAAATTGGTTGCGAATCTGGCGCAAATTGTTCCACTCGTCGGCACTGGACAGCAGGCCGAGTTGTTCCATTCGAGAAAAGCGATCAAGCGCGGGCATGGCTGCCACGTCTTCGCCCAATGCTCGCAAGACTGCAGGTATCAAACGCGCACCCATGTCGTCCTGCAACCGGGTGTAGCGGTAAGCGAATTGGTCCAGCAAGCGCCGATTGTCCTTTGATAAAGACTCGGTTGCGAAGGTGTCGAAATGGAGTGGGTCCATGTCGTCCAGCGCATCACGCAAGCCTTGAGCGTGCGTCTGGCACTGTTCAAGGGTTTGCTTGAGTGCCAGATTTTCTGGTGAATTTTTCATACAACGCGGATGCCAGTTGCGTGGGCAACTTCAACGATGGGACGCGTGTCACCTGGTACTTCAATCACGACATCAATTTTGCGTTCGCCTAGTTGGCGTTCCAACTCGGTCAGGAACCGAATTTTTCTGGAAAAAAGCTGATCGGTCGCCGAAGCGCTGGGTTGCACCAGCAAGTCAACGTCGCCACCCTTCTTTTGGTCATCCACACGCGATCCAAACAACCACACGCCAACGTCTGGGCTGAACGCGGTGACGCTGGCAGATCGGATTGCGTTGAGTTGGTCGATGGTGAGTCTCATGGTGGCGCTTAAAAATACTGCTTTTGCACCCACTCGCGGTACGCACCACTTTGCACGTGCGTCACCCAGTCGGGATTGGCCAGGTACCACTGCACGGTCTTGCGGATGCCGGACTCGAATGTCTCGGCCGGTTTCCAACCGAGTTCACGTTCAAGCTTGCGCGCGTCGATGGCGTAGCGGCGGTCGTGGCCGGGGCGGTCGGTGACGTAGGTGATTTGCTCTTTGTACGGCTTGCCGTCATCGCGCGGGCGCAGTTCGTCGAGCAGGGCGCAGACGGTATGGACGATGTCCAGGTTGGCTTTTTCGTTCCAGCCACCGACGTTGTAGGTCTCGCCGACACGGCCGGCTTCGAGCACACGGCGGATGGCGCTGCAATGGTCTTTGACGTAAAGCCAGTCGCGAATCTGCTGGCCGTCGCCATAGACAGGCAGCGGCTTGCCTGCCAATGAGTTGACGATCAGCAGTGGGATGAGCTTTTCAGGGAAATGGTACGGGCCGTAGTTGTTGCTGCAATTGGTGGTGAGCACCGGCAGGCCGTAGGTGTGGTGCCAGGCGCGCACCAGGTGGTCGCTGGCGGCTTTGCTGGCGCTGTACGGGCTGTTGGGTTCGATGTGGTTGCTCTCGGTGAACGCCGGGTCGTCTCTTTTGAGGGAGCCATAGACCTCATCGGTGGAGACATGAAGAAACCGGAACGCTTCTTTTTCAGGAGCTGCCAGCACAGACCAGTAGGCGCGTACAGCCTCCAAAAGCTCATAAGTTCCGACGATGTTGGTGTGGATGAATTCGCCTGGGCCGTGGATGCTGCGGTCTACATGGCTCTCGGCGGCGAAGTTGACAACGGCGCGCGGCTGGTGCTCTTTTAACAGCCGCGCCACCAGCGCACGGTCACCGATGTCGCCTTGTACCAGGGTGTGACGCGCATCGCCTTGCAGGCTTTGCAGGTTCTCGATATTGCCCGCGTAGGTGAGCTTGTCAAGTGTGACCACCGGTTCGTCGCTGTGCGCCAACCAGTCCAGAACAAAATTGGCGCCAATAAAGCCTGCGCCGCCTGTGACCAAAATCATGAGAACTCCCGCAAATAAAATTTGCCGTGATTCTATTTCCTACGACAGCAGTGTTGCTTCTAGTTCCTCTGTCAGGCCGAGCCACTGCTCTTCAAGTGCCTGGATTTCCTCGTTGACCGCTTTCAAGCGCTTGCCCTGGCTGGCAAAGTCGGCCGGGGGCGGGTTTTGGCACAAATGCCCTTCAAGCTGGCTGCCCTCAGCTTGCAGCGTGGTCATGCGCGCTTCAAGGTCGGCCAGCTTGCGCTTGAGCGAGCCCGTCGGCGCTGGCTTGGGTTTGACCCTGGGCGCGGCAGCGGCCGCGGCTTGCGCCTGGCGTTCGGCTTTGGCGGCGGCGTTGCTGGCCTCGCGGATGGCTTCGCGCTGGCGCTTGGCTTCGTCGAGCAGGTAGCGCTGGTAGTCGTCCAGATCACCGTCAAACGGCTCGACACCGCCGCGGCTGACCATCCAGAACTCGTCGCACACGCTGCGCAAGAGCGCGCGGTCGTGGCTGACCAGCATCAGCGTGCCTTCAAATTCGTTCAGCGCCATGGCCAGCGCTTCGCGGGTGGCCAGGTCCAGGTGGTTGGTGGGCTCGTCCATCAGCAGCAGATTGGGGCGTTGCCAGACGATCATGCACAGCACCAGCCGCGCTTTTTCGCCGCCGCTCATGCTGCCCACGGCTTGCTTGACCATGTCGCCGCCAAAGTTGAAGGTGCCCAGAAAGCTGCGCAAATCCTGCTCGCGCGTTGGCTGGCCTGCTATCTTTCCGGCAGCGGTCATGTCTTTGACCAGGCGAATCATGTGCTCCAGCGGGGTCTCATCCGGGCGCAGCACGTCGAGCTCTTGCTGGGCAAAGTAGCCGATGTTCAGGCCCTTGCCCTCGGTGATCTCGCCACTGAGGGCCGCCAGATCGCGCGCGATGGTTTTCACCACGGTCGATTTACCCTGGCCGTTGGCCCCCAGAATACCGATACGTTGCCCGGCCAGCACCGACTTGCTGACGTTGCGCACAATCACCGTGGGTGGCGTGCCCGCGGGCGCGGCGTCCAGCGGCGGGTAACCAAAGCTCACGCCCGACATCGACAACATCGGGTTGGGCAGATTGGCGGGTTCCTTGAATTCAAAGGTGAAGTCGGCCTCCGAGAGCAGCGGGGCGATTTTCTCCATGCGGTCCAGCGCCTTGACGCGGCTTTGCGCCTGCTTGGCTTTGCTGGCCTTGGCCTTGAAGCGGTCGATGAATTTCTTTAAATGCGCAATCTTGTCTTGTTGCTTGGAAAATGCGGCCTGCTGTTGCTCCATCTTTTCGGCGCGCATGTCTTCAAACTTGCTGTAGTTGCCGCCGTAGCGTGTGAGCTTGGCCGCATCAATGTGCAGCGTGACGTTGGTCACGGCGTCCAGAAACTCGCGGTCATGGCTGATGACGAGCATGGTGCCTTCGTAGCGCTTGAGCCAGCTCTCCAGCCACACCAGCGCGTCCAAGTCCAGGTGGTTGGTGGGCTCGTCCAGCAGCAGCAAATCGCTCGGGCACATCAGCGCGCGTGCCAACTGCAAGCGCATGCGCCAGCCGCCTGAGAAGCTGTTGACGGGGTTGGTGAGCTCGGTGGTTTTGAAGCCCAGGCCCAGGATCAGCGCCTGGGCGCGGGCTGGCGCATCGTGCGCACCGGCATCTTGCAAGGCCATGTAGGCGTGGGCCATGCGGTCGTAGTCGTCGGTGGCCTCGGCCGCGGTGACCTCTTGTTGCGCGGCGAGTAGCGTGACATCACCCTCCACGACAAAGTCGGTGGCCGATTGCTCGGTCTCGGGCATGTCCTGCGCCACCTGGCCCAAGCGCCATTGCGCCGGAAAGCTGAACTCGCCGCCGTCTTCGTGCAGCTTGCCGGTGAGTAGCGCAAACAGGCTGGATTTGCCCGCGCCGTTGCGGCCCACCAGACCAACTTTTTCGCCAGGATTGAGGGTGACAGACGCGCCGTCAAGCAGGACTTTTGCGCCGCGGCGCAGGATGACGTTTTTTAGGGTGATCAAGGAATAAATTACTGTTTATCGCTGGTGCTTGTAGCGGCATCCAACGAAAAGTCTTTCAACAAAAAATCCACGACGAACTGCTCTTGGGCAGCTGTGAGAAACGAGATGACCTGGGATCATTTGCAAACTGGCAAGTGCAACAAAAGCGTCCTGCGCAGACACTGGCACCGGCTGAGCACTGGCTTTGAGCAACTGCTTGCATTTGCCAATGGCGTTTTCTATCAGTATCTGCAGCGCATGGGCTCTCTCCCAATAAAAGTCTTCCAGCTCGCGCCAGGTGCGCCGCAGAAACCTGGCCCATGCCACAGTGTTGTCCCCAACCAGTGGCACGCCGTCCTCGGCAGTACTGGCGCGCATGGCCAGGTTGGCGTTGTGCAGGTCAATCAAATCAACTTTGTCGGGCGTGATCCCTAGAACCCGGGCAATCTCGCTTCGCAGTAACTCTGATTTACCCAGAGTGTCCAGCCATTGAAGCCGCGGGTTCCATTGAAGCGCGATGTCCCAGTCGCTGTCCGGGCGCGCCTGCCCGGTGGCGCGACTGCCGACCAACACCGCAAATTCGATCGTGCGTTGTTGCTGCAAAAGTTGACACAAGGCGTCAGGCACGTGGCGCGGTTCTGTTGAGGCAATGGCTTGCAGGGAATTCATCGCAGAATTTTAGGTTGCGGCAGCCTGCGCCGCCAGCAGCGCCTCGCGCGTGACCAGCAGCACCTGGTCTTCGCCGGCGCTGGTTTCCAGCCAGACCACTTCCAGCTGGGGAAAAGCGGCTTCAAAGTAGGCGCGCTCGTGGCCGATTTCCAGCACCAGAATCGCCTCGGGCGACATTTGGCTGGGGGCCTCAGCCAGCAACTGGCGAATGAAGTCCATGCCGTCGTTGCCACCGGCCGTGTTGCCGTCCAGCGCCAGCGCCGGTTCGGCCTTGAACTCTGGCGGCAGCTCGGCCATGCTTTGCGCGTTGACATACGGTGGGTTGCACAAAATCAGGTCGTAATGGCTGCCGGTTTTGGGGATGCCGTCGCCCTGGCGCAGGGTAATTCGCTCATGCAGGCCGTGGCGGTCGATATTGATGCGCGCTACTTCCAGTGCCTCGGCGCTGATGTCGCTGGCCTGCACTTTCACGTCCGGGTAGACCATGGCGGCAATGATGGCCAGGCTGCCGCCACCCGTGCACAGGTCCAGCACGCGGTGCGTATCCTCGCCCAGCCAGTAGTCCAGGCTGCCTTCCATCAGCACCTCGGCAATGAGCGAGCGCGGCACGATGGTGCGCTCGTCCACATAAAACGCCACGCCTTGCAGCCAGGCCTCGTGTGTGAGGTAAGCCGCAGGCTTGCGGGTACGGATGCGTTCCTCAAAAAGTGTAGCTACGCGCGCTTGATCTACCTGGGCTACAGGCCTTTTTGCTATGGAACCGTCACCGTCCAACGGCGAATCCAGTGGCAGGCCCAGGCACCACAGCACCAGCCAGGCGGCTTCGTCAAAAGCATTGGTGGTGCCGTGGCCGAACGCCACGCCAGCAGCTTCGAGCTGGTGTGCGCCTTTGTCAATCAGAGCAATGATCGTCATGCCACCAGCCCGGTGTGCAAGTTGTCGAGCACGCGGCGGTAGATATTTTTCAGCGGCTCAATGTCGGCCAAGGCAACGCACTCGTCAATTTTGTGGATGCTGGCGTTGGGCGGGCCCAGCTCAATCACTTGCGGGCAGATGCTGGCAATGAAGCGGCCGTCGCTGGTGCCGCCGCTGGTGGACAACTCGGTGGCCAGGCCGGTCTCTGCCCGAATGGCGCTGGCCACCGCGTCGACCAATGTGCCCGGTGTGGTCAGAAACGGCAGGCCGCCAACGACCCAGCTCAGATCAAAATCCAGGCCATGCCTGTCCAGCACAGCCTGCAAACGCGCTTGCAGCGATTCGGGTGTCGACTCGGTACAAAACCTGAAGTTGAAATCGACCACCAGCGTGCCGGGAATGACGTTGCTGGCGCCGGTGCCGCCATGGATGTTGCTGACCTGCCAGCTGGTGGGCGGAAAAAACGCGTTGCCACGGTCCCATTCGAGGCCAACCAGCTCGGCCAGCGCCGGGGCCAGCAGATGAATGGGGTTTTTTGCCAGCTGCGGGTAGGCGATGTGGCCTTGCACGCCTTTGACGGTCAGGCGGCCGCTCATGGTGCCACGGCGGCCGTTTTTGATCATGTCACCCGTGCGCTTGACCGAGGTGGGCTCGCCCACAATGCAGTAGTCCAGCCGTTCGCCGCGTGCGCGCAAGAGTTCAACCACTTTGACGGTGCCGTCCAGCGCCGGGCCTTCCTCGTCGCTGGTGAGCAGGAAGCCAATGGCCAGGGGCGTAGCGGGCTGCGCGGCGATGAATTCTTCGGTGGCCACTACAAACGCGGCCAGTGAGGTCTTCATGTCAGCCGCACCGCGGCCGTAGAGTTTGCCGTCGCGCTCGGTCGGGGTAAACGGGTCGCTCGTCCACTGCTCCAGCGGGCCGCTGGGGACAACGTCAGTATGCCCTGCAAATACTATTAAAGGTGTAGCTGCTTGCGCTTGTTCTGATTGGGCTGCAGGCCTTTTTGCCCATAAATTTGTGACGCGGAAGTGGTCTGGCCCGCTGACCAGTGTTTCCAGCCCAAAGCCCAGCGCAGCCAGGCGCTGGCCGATGATGTTTTGGCAGTGGGCGTCCTGTGGCGTCTCAGACGGGCAAGCAATCAGTTGTTTGGCCAGGGCCAGGGTTGCAGTCATGTTCTGGTGTTTCAGTGGCTCATGTCGAGTGTGATTTCGGTAAACGACGCTTTGTCGTCGTCGTCCTGTTCGGCTGCTTTGGCCAGCGCTTGCGCGTTGGCATGGCTGGTGAAGTCGTTTTGCAGGCGCCACATCAGGTTGGTGGGCGAGTCGGCATTGGCCAGACCTTCCTTGCGGTCAACAATGGCGCCAGAGATCAGGCGGGCAATGTCCTGTTCGAAAGTCTGACTGCCTTCGGCGAGCGACTTTTCCATCGCTTCGACGATGCCGGAGAAGTTGCCTTTTTCGATCATCTCGGCAATCAGGCGGGTGTTGAGCATGATCTCGACCGCTGGCGTGCGCTTGCCTTCGACCGTGCGCAACAGTCGCTGTGAAATGATCGCCTTGAGCGACGCGGCCAGGTCACCCAACAAGGTTTGCCGCACCTCGACCGGGAAGAAGCTGAGGATACGGTTGAGCGCCTGGTAGCTGTTGTTAGCGTGCAGCGTGGCCAGACACAGGTGGCCGGTTTGCGCGTAGGCGATGGCGGCGGTCATGGTTTCACGGTCGCGAATCTCACCGATCAGGATCACGTCGGGCGCCTGGCGCAGCGCATTTTTCAACGCCACCTGCGTCGACTGGGTGTCGGTACCTACTTCGCGTTGATTGATCACCGAGCGCTTGTTCTTGAACAAAAACTCCACCGGGTCTTCGATCGTCAAAATGTGCCCGGACATGCTGGCGTTGCGGTGGTCGATCATCGACGCCAGCGTGGTGCTTTTGCCCGAACCCGTGGCGCCGACCATCAGGATCAGGCCGCGCTTTTGCAGCATCAACTCAGCCAGCGCCGGCGGCAGCGACAGCGAAGCCATGGTCGGCACTTCGTTGATGATGAAGCGAATGACGGCGGCAAACGAGCCTCGCTGGCGCATGCCGCTGATGCGGAAACGGCCGACGCCAGGCATTGACCAGGCGACGTTGAGTTCGTTGAGCTCCTGCAATTCTTCGATCTGTTTGGGCGGCAGAATTTCGCTAAGCAGGTTCAACGGTGCTTCTGGCGGCAAGATCTGGCTATTGATCGGAACGCACACGCCGTTGATGCGGATCAGCGCCGGCGATTGCGCCGACAAGTACACGTCAGAGGCTTTTTTTTCGGCCATCAACTTGAGGATGCGCCGCATGGTGCCGGGGTTGGATTCTTCTGCGATGGCCATAGTTAACCTTTCCAAATTTCACTGCGTGTAAATGTTGGTCTGTCCCTCAAGGGGGAGACATCCGAATATTAGTTGGGGACAGAGCAAATTTCACTGCGTGTAAATGTTGGTCTGTCCCTCAAGGTCTCAGTAAGTCGTTGAGGCTTGTCTTGGCCCGGGTTTGTGCGTCGACACGCTTGACGATGATGGCTGCGTACAGGCTGTACTTGCCGTCGTCCTTGGGCAAGCTGCCGCTGATGACAACCGAGCCCGCCGGAATGCGGCCGTAAGTGACTTCGCCGCTGGCGCGGTCGTAGATGGGGGTGCTCTGGCCGATATACACGCCCATTGAAATGACCGAGTTTTCTTCGACGATGACGCCTTCGACCACTTCAGAGCGGGCGCCGATGAAGCAGTTGTCTTCGATGATGGTGGGGCCGGCCTGCATCGGCTCAAGCACGCCACCCAAGCCCACGCCGCCGCTCAGGTGCACGTTTTTGCCAACCTGCGCGCAGCTGCCCACGGTGGCCCAGGTGTCAACCATGGTGCCTTCGTCCACAAAAGCGCCGATGTTCACGTAAGACGGCATCAAGATCACGCCCGGGGCCAGGTAGCTGCCGCGCCGGGCCACCGCGGGCGGCACCACGCGCACGCCGGTGGCTTTCATGCCGGCCTCGGTCATGTCGCCGAATTTGGTGGGCACCTTGTCGTAAAAGCCCAGGTCACCAGCCTTGACAAGTTCGTTGTCGCGCAGCCGAAAGCTCAGCAGCACAGCTTTTTTGATCCACTGGTGCGTCGTCCATTGGCCAACGCCGGTGCGGGTGGCTACGCGCAGGTGGCCGTTGTTGAGCTGGTGAATGACGTGCGCCACCGCATCGGTCACTTCTTTGGGCGCAGAGGCGGCGGAAATGTTGGCGCGGTCGTCCCACGCGGCGTCGAGGATGGCTTGGAGTTGTTGGGTCATGGTGCTCTGTGTCTGGAGAATGAATGGGTGAATGATATATGGGTGTTGGGTTGACCGTGCTCTTGTTGTTGAGATGCCTTGTGTTTAAGAGATACCGCTTGTTTTTGGGGATCAAATGCCAGTGGCTTTGGTGCGCCCCGCGCGGCAACCGGCAGGGGCGAACCCCTCATGGTGGAGTACCACAAATCGGTGTTCACCCCTGCCGGTTGCCGCGCGAGATGTGGGTACGCGGATGCTTAAAAGAGATACTCAGTCAAACTGACGACACTTTCTACGAAAGACGCCTCGCCTACAAAATCTACTACCGATTCCGCTAAGTGCCCTTTTTCCTCTTGACCACACAACGTCTAGCGCAGTGGCTGGCTTTGGCGGCCGACGATTTGTGGTACGCCACCATGAGGAGGCCGCCAAAGACTGCCGCTGTGCGGGTTGCACATCGACTACAGGGTTCGCGATCTTCAACCGCCCTGGCGTGTTTTGACAAATTCAACCATTCGCTGCGCCGCCTGCACGCATTCAGCGGTATCGGCTACCAGCGCCATGCGAATGCGCCCAGCCCCCGGGTTGTGCCCACGCGTCTCGCGCGCCAAAAACGAGCCCGGCAACACCGTCACATTGAACGTGGCATACAGCTCTTGGGCAAATAACTGGTCGTCACCGGCCACGTCGGCCCACAGGTAAAACCCGGCATCGGGCAAGGCCACTTCCATGACCGCGGCCAGCAGCGGGGTCACCTCGGCAAATTTGGCGCGGTACAGCGCGCGGTTTTCCACCACGTGCGCTTCGTCAGCCCATGCTGCCATGCTGGCGGCCTGCACCACCGGGCTCATGGCGCAACCGTGGTAGGTGCGGTACAGCAGAAACTGCGCCAGAATGGCCGCGTCGCCCGCCACAAAACCGCTGCGCATGCCAGGCAGGTTGCTGCGCTTGGACAGACTGGTGAGCGACACCAGGTTTGTGAAGTCGCTGCGGCCCAACTGTGCGGCGGCCTGCAATCCACCTAGCGGTGGCTCATCGCGGAAGTAAATCTCGCTGTAACACTCGTCCGAAGCAATGACAAAGCCAAAGCGGTCACTCAAATCAAACAGCTTCTGCCACTCGCCCAGCGGCATCACCGCGCCGGTGGGGTTGCCCGGCGAGCAGACAAACAATTGCTGCGTACGCGCCCACACGGACTCGGGCACGCTGTCCCAATCCGGGGCAAAGTTGCGCGCCGGGTCGCTGGCCACGTAGTACGGCTCGGCCCCGGCCAGGAGCGCTGCGCCTTCGTAGATTTGGTAAAACGGATTGGGGCAGACCACCAGCGGTTTATTGCCGCTGACCGCGCTGTCGCCGGGGTTGACCACGGTTTGGGTGAGCGAAAACAGCGCCTCGCGCGAGCCGTTGACCGGCAGTGTTTGCGTCAATGGATCTACCTTCAAGCCATAGCGACGCTGTAGCCATGCGGCAAACGCTTCACGCAGTTTGGGCTCACCGGCCGTGGCCGGGTAGCTGGCCAGGCCGCTGGGCGTGCGCATGACGGCATCGCACAAGGCTTGCTGAATGAAAGCAGGCGTGGCGTGTTTGGGCTCGCCAATGCCCAGGCTGATTG
>Ga0210039_1004330_pt1 | contig 10388 bp, 10 predicted proteins | sample CryGeyCG2114_250_3_FD_185460 | JGI IMG/M metagenome (GOLD analysis project Ga0210039, IMG submission 185460) | Groundwater microbial communities from aquifer - Crystal Geyser CG17_big_fil_post_rev_8/21/14_2.50 (SPAdes) (version 2) | ecosystem: Environmental > Aquatic > Deep subsurface >... | reverse complement strand
GTCTCACGCAACGCCACCTGTTCATGATAATCAAGAGAATTGTAAATAACGTAGAGGTTTTCCCGAGAAAACCCGCGATCCATCAACATCTGCTTCGCCCTTTTCCCGTACAAGAGCAACCCATCCGCAAGCCGGTAAAACAACAATCTCACATAGGCACGGATCCCTTTCTCATCGCGGAGAATTCCATGCGTCCAAAAGAGCACGCGTTTCCCGGTGATACGCGCCCCGATTGCGCCAAGCCATGTCGACAGGTAGTAGGCGTTCCCGAGGAAGATGATGCAGTCGAACCCTCGTCTAGCGCAGATACTAATTATCCCCCGCTGCCACAGTACGTCCTTCGTGAGCCAGAGGTTCTTGATCCTTCTCCACTTGATCTCCCGCCACTTCCCGTTCTCGGAAAAATCCTCCTGCGAAAATGCGGGCAACGCTGGTTCATTGCTCTCGATATCAGAAAAAACGACGCAATCTAACCGCTTCGATTCACATAGTTCCCGCATAATTGGGCCGCGGTAGTGCGCTATACACTGATAAATAACCGCCGTACGCAGCTTGTCGACTGTCGTTTTTCTCAAGGTGGACATTCCTAGACCTCAGATCCGGCTAGTCCGATACTGCGTTGCGCACCTAACAATACATCTATTATGACTACGCTGGAGAGACAACCATCAAACACCAACTTGATCCGAAAGAAAAAGCGCACTGCCATCCTGGTATTCTCTCCCCCCCACACTCAACGTCAAGACCACACATTCCAGCCTCCCGTTTTCTCGATCCCCACCGAAAGGAGCTGATTACACCCGCTCAATTCTGGATGCCCCGCAGGAAGTTCTTTGTTACGGCCCACCACTGTGCGACTGGGTCCCACTCCGCAGGTTCCCACTGGAGGAAGTCCCATCCTCCCCAGATCACAATACCGTCAGCGGTACGTCGTGCAGTTTCGAGTTGGAGTTGCCAGAAGTCTGGCGGAAGGTATTGACCTCCGAGTTCTTTATTCAACCTGTTGTACTGGGGCCAGAGAAACACATATACCTCCTTACCGTACCGCCGAGACTCCGCCATCATGCCTGTCGCGAACTTTACCCACTCTTCCTGATCCGGACTGTCGGTGTAAGCCTCTGGAAAGATCGCGTCGACGGCATCTGCGAGCGGCTTGAGCCGATCATTCTCTGTCTGCCAATGTTTATAATGCATAGAACCACATCCCATCCGGGCGCGCCCGTAGTCGCGAAGTGGCAGTATCCCGAAATAACCGATCTGCAGAGTTCGTGCCTCATCTCGAAATGTTTCCAGTACCGTGATCAGCTTCGGTATGTTGTCCCTTGCCTCTGCATTCGTCTGCAGTCGCCAGTGTTCAATGTCGAGGATTGTCAAGTGTCCCTGGCGAGCAGCATCGCGCGCAACGAAGCGGACGATCTGCTCCGACGGTAACTCTCCTAGCCTCACCTTCTCTGGCCACAAGCGGCCTTGGTAGATGATGGTCGCGGGGCGTATCCCGTATCTCGCCATGTCGGGCTTGTTTCGATACTGAGTCCCGTCGAAGACTGGGAACCCTCTAGAAGGTGAGTAGCCAGTCGGCTCTTCCCTCCCCGCCGCATGCTCCCCGGTGCCCTGCGCAACCGAGATCCCAGACACACACGGCAGCATGGTAATAACCAAGGCCATCGATACCCATCGTGCGAACTGACCGAGGCGCCCCGCAGAATTTCCAGCACGGAGAAGAGGGTTCACTTCCCATCCACCGCCAAACTCCTTGGCGCCCACAGGCCCTCTCTCACTGCATCTCCCGATCGTTGCATCGATTTCCTGCAATCGTGAAATTACCCAGGTCGAGAACACCGGCGTGACGCAGTAGCCCTAACCGGCAAAACAGCCGATCGACCACTGGCGCCTTCTGGCCGTCCGGCCTTAACGGACGGTGCCAGCGTAGAACCTTGATGCGCATCGGCGGATGCCGCCTATCAATTGTCGGATGACGGATCAGACAAATCAGATCATCAGCAACCCTTTTGCACTGGAACTCGTGGAGAAATCGAACCCTCGCCGCCCGTTTCATCTCTTCAAGTACACCCGGCTGATCACGTAAATGGGCAAGGCACTCCAGTATCTGCGTTGCCGCTTGGGAGAGGTGGCAAGCGAAACCCTCCCTGCCGGTTGTGATTAGATAACGCATCGCGCCCTCGCCGTCACTGGCGATGGGTACGACGCCAAGACTCATCGCCTCCAACATCGCCATAGGACAACCTTCAACGCGGGACGGAAAGAGTAACGCGTCGGCGTTTCGTAGCGCATGCAACAGTTCTTCACGGGGGACGCGGCCGTGGACCCGCACGTGGGCGAGGTTCTCCAAGCCTCGGGCAACCTTCTTCGGGATGCCGCCGTACCAGTCCAGTCGAATTCCAGCCCACTCCGCTGTGCTCCTCCGCACGGCCGCAAGCACAAGGTCGGCCCCCTTCAAACGCCGATTATAACCTCCCGCATACACAACACGCAGAGCCGCCGAATCCCGACGTGAGTAGTTTCCATCATGTCCGAGATCTTTGATTCCATTATAAATGATTGGGCATTTCACCAATGGGACACCATGCTTAGTGACGTATAGGCGCTGCATATCGTTGGAGATTGCCACTATATAATCGCTCCACTGTGGCTGGAAACAGGCAAGCGCAGCGATGGAGGTTCGTCCAAGGTGCCCAACAGCCACAAAAGGACACGGAATAGCTGGCGAAATGCTCTGCACGAGCGAGTTATCATTATTGATGACCGCATCAATCTGACATTCCCTGACATAACCCACAAGCTGGCGGGCCGCGACAACCGGATCGTCATCTTGGGTTGTAGAGAAGTGGTGAATACCATGCAACCTAATCCACTCCCAATCTTTCGGCGGTGGCGACACGAAATGGACCTCCATACCAAGCTGCAGAAAACTCTCGGACAACTCCTTCGCATAGGTGAGTATGCCTGCCCCATGGTCCGGCGGGCTTGAACACCCGACCAGTATCTTCATGTGTCCAGCCATTATCTTGGCCACTCCCCTACGCTGCCAATTCGCCATCTACACCTACCATTGCCGTTCGATCCATGCCCCCCTCTGATCGCCTCCGCGAGGCCACCTCCGCCCGCGAACGATAAAGCACCCCCATTACAGCCCCCGCCCAGAGCCATGGCTGTTTAAAGAAGGGCACGTTAAGAGAAAGTTGCACTATCATCATGCTTAACCCAGCAACCAGCACCATAATTCCAACATGGTCTAGCTGCCGTCTGAAAAAAAGACGAGTCAGCATCACGAGCGGCACCAAGAACACCACGACCCACATCCCAAGCCCCGCGATCCCTCCCTCCAAGAACATGGCGGTGATATTGGAATGGGGGATCGTACCGAACTCTTCCACGAACTCGCTGTTCCCCCTCGGGATCCACCATAATGGATCATAAATATGTTTGAATAAATAAAGAAAACTCAGCAGGCGACCATAGCCTGTCTGAAATCCAACCTCTGTAAAACGGGCAATCGCAAACGCACCTTCCCGCAAGATCAAGTTAATGCCAATTGCGAACAAAAGAACAAATATGATCGGCATAGATAGCATTTTCCACCTTCCAAGCGAGCGGTCCCATATAGGAGCAATTAGGCTCAGGACAATCGTCCCCGATAGAACAAGAATGCCGCTCCGAGTCTGCACTTTCGCAAGCACGAACAGTCCACCAATCGTCAACGCAAGAGAAACCCCAAAACGAACGACACGAAAAGGCAGTATAAGAACCAGGGCCGCAGGAAAAAGATAAAACACCTGGAAGTTCTGGTCAGTCATTATCTCCGGTCTAGCAACGACCATTAGCCCACGAGCCCAGTGCGCCTTCACCACGGGGAAGAGGCTCGGTGCTACCGCAAGCAAGGCCATGAAACTCACAATGACGTATAACCCCCCTACCACCGTAACCAGACGAACGAAGCCGCGCTCTTCGCTTGCCCAGCGCATACACGAATAGCCAGCGGCGAAAGCACATAGCGCACCGGTCATTTCGATGTAGCGATACGCGCCGATCTCATCCACAAGCGGCGGCCCGATCGCAAACCCAAGGACACCGACGAAGAAAGCAATGATGACGTGGCGCGGTGGCAAAACGGCTCTCCAGCCAGAGGACATCACAATCATCAACAGAAACAGAGGGAGAACTACGTTGACAGGAAGCAGTATACCTGTCGCCGTCTTCAAGAAATAAGTGATGAGCGCATCAAGCATGACAGAGCCAAAGGCAACATACGCAAGACTCTTTCCGAACTTTCGCACTGTTTCCGTCTCCTTCCGACTGGCCATAGGCGCTATCTTGTACATTTCTTAACCTACCCAGCAGTAGCCACCAGCCAGAAACGACTATCTGCTAAATGTAGAGTTATTACTCCGGTCGCTTAATAGATGACACAACGGTGTCCGGTTGCCGGTTAATTGAGGGTTTGAGAGGTTTTCTGTGGCGCCTCCATTTGGTTCGTAAAGGCGTTTCTGTAAGCTGCCGACAAAATCATGTATGTATGGCACGGAAAGGCGACGGATCGTGTGGTGCCGTAGTTTTTCTATGGAACACCAGAACGATTTTTCAAGCACCACAAAAAAGACTTTACAAACCTCTCGCAGTAAGGCCGCCGTTTTGCTATAGAATACTTGCATTTCGGAGGCCCCGATGGATGCATCACGATTGTCTTCGGTCATGAAGTCGCTCGCCACCGACACGGTTTGGGGGGAGCTGTTGGCGCCAGCGATGCGCACCCTGGAGACGGTGCGCTATCCGGCGAAAGCGCTTCCGGGTCCTGAGCATGGCAGACTTTCGCATCTTGGGCGTGCTGCGCCATGTGCAGCGCTGGCCGGCCTTGCGCGGGCGGGTGCAGGCCGTGCTCCATCTGGCGGCCGACGATGTCGAGAAGCCGCCCCTGGCGCGCTCGACCTGATCGGACGCCCTGGCCTCGCCCAAGCGCCGGGCGGTGCTGACGGCGGCGTGGCCGGCGCTCGTCACCCACGCCCAGGCAGTCTTGCCCGATCGCCTCCGGGAGATCCCCGGGCTGGGCCGTCGACCGGTCTATGCGGTGGATGTGACGTATCAGCCGGAGAGTGCCCACTACCCACGTCGCACGCCCCGGAAAGGCGGCACGGATAACCCCAAGGGCCACGGCCTCCTGAGCGTCTATGACCTGCGTCTGGGGTGCGCCACCGATGTCTGGGTAGAGACCCGCAGCGCCCATGAGCTCACCTGTCTGCGCGACTACGATCGCCACAGCCCCGCCGCCCTGACGGGGGACAAGAACGGGCTGTGGGTGGTCGATCTGGCGTTCGTCGACGCACGCCTCTGGGACGCCAAGAAGGACAAGCTCCAATGCACGATGATCACCCGCTGGAAGGACAACCTCGCGGTCGACCGCGCCACGGCCCACCCGGTGGCGGCCACGCCGGTCAACCACGGCGTCGTGTCCGATGAGCGCATCGCCCTTCGCAGCAGCTCGGCCGTGTGGCGGCGCATCACCGTGAAGACCGACGCCGCCGAGGAGGTCGGCTTCCTCACCCACGAGCTCGACCTGGCGCCCGGCGTCCTCGCGTTCTTGTACCTGCGGCGCTGGGACACGGAGAAGTGCTTCGATACCTGGAAGAACGACTTCGCGAGAGGCACGCGCGTGGGGCGTCCATCGCAGCGCCATCGAAAACCAGGCCCGGCTGGCCCTCTTCACCCATCTCTTGGTCGCCATGTGGCTCCACAGCCACACGGCCGGTGGGGCATCGGCGATGAGAAGGCGCTCGCCAAACAGGACCTCCGGCGCGCCGAAGCCCTCGGCGAAGACGCGCCACCGCCATCGACCGCGATCGTCTATCGCTACCCCTCCAAGATCAGTCGCCAGGTACTCCGGTTCTTGAAACATGTTTTCTGAAAAAACCCTCCAAGACGTTGTATGAGTGCGCAGCTCACACCGATGCTATTGGCCTATCTGTGAACGCAACGGACATCGTTGTAGCTGACACTACATTCACGCACAATCGCTTTGATTACAGTATTTACGGCAAGCGCGGCATCACACATTGACCGCTCGGAGTAATATTTCACCCTGACTCACGCCCTGTGCTCACGTTCTATGCAGACTTCCTGAGCCGTTGAAAGTCAACAATCGTCGCACTTATACCGGTCATTCGTCTCGCATCCACCACCATTGCCACGCACCACACGACCGACGTCGCCGTGGAGGCAGTGGCAGCCCCTTCAATCCCGAAACGAGGGACCAAGCCGGCGCACAGTGCGACATCCAGCATGGCGGTTAACCCGAGTATGTATGCGGCTCTCTTCTGATGGTCCGACATGCTCATCAGATAACCAGCGGATCCTGTCAAAGCGATAACCAATCTCCCGCAGGCGAGGATAACCAGTGCCTCCGTGCCGCCAATGAACTCAGATCCGAAAACCCTAAGCAGATTTTGCGGTATGGTGACAACCACTAAGAACAGCGGCATGGACACCACGACACTTCCCCACGCAACCCGTGTTGTCATCCGCTGAAGTTGAGACAGCCTGCCACACGAGTAGAGCTCGGCAATGACCGGGGCTGTAACCAAATTGACTAACACAATCGCAAGTGGAATCAGCATGGCGATCCTGCTGACACCGCCATAAATACCGGCTTCCCTGGCCGTCAGCAAGCTACCAACCATAAGCATATCAGTTTGATTTAGAACGATGTTAAAGCTAGTGATAAGAAGCATGGGAAGAGCGATGCCCCTCCATATGCCATTTTCCCTTTCCCGTGGACCCACGAAAAACTCTCGCGGAAGAACACGACGCGCAGTGACCATTACGACGACAGCAACTAAGACCGTCGTCACCACATTTAGCATCATGGCTTGGCCCGCGGGAACGGTGCCGTCCCTGAAAACTGACACAACCACCAACGCCAGTCCGAGTAACAATGGCCGCAGTATTACCTGCGGAACCTGCGATAGGACGATATAGCGAAAGGCTTGGAGCTGAACGCATCGCAGAACCAGGAACACAGTCAATGGCAGCAGCGTTGCCCCAATAATGAAGACGGGGACAAGACCGGCCTCCAACAGATCTCGGCTAACCGTTACAACTATCGCGAGACCCATCCCTATCCCCACTGAAGACATCACAGCAACTCCGGTGCTGTAACGTACGTAGCCGCGCAGGAGATGCCACTGGCCGTGGGAAGAGTAGCCTGGCAACAGCCGTAGGCTCGTGGTATCCAACCCGAGCTTTCCGACCATCACCAATAGATTGATCCAGGTGATAACGTAGATATACTTGCCGAAGTCCGTTACACCAAGCAATCGGGCGAGCAGCACCTGAAGACCAAACGCAATAGCCGTCCCTAACGCGTTGATAAAGAATGCGCCGCCGGCCTTGCGTGTGAGCACAGCTTCGCTGCTGTTTCCGCGTAGGCGCCGCAGGTAATTCAGTATATCTGACGACCACTTCATACGCAGATTAATACGCAGAGAACTTCCGTTTACTACTACGCTGAAAGTCGATGGGGTGCAGCACACTACCTCTTTAGAAGCCTATGCCTGCTTCTCCAGCACGACACAACTGACTCTGAACTCCCTAAACAACCACCTTTGTAGGACGAGTGTCTGCCACCACACACCAGGCTTGTAAACGGGCAGGCAAAGCCTTGCGATCGTTCGAAACAACAAGCGCGGATTCCTGACAAGTCGGTCAAAATGTGTGCCACAGCTAAGGATGGTGGATGTTTTCTTTTTCGAGTGTCTGAACAACTCTTCCAGTTCGCACGGCGTCGGGCGGAAAAGGGTGTCGATAGGATCGGGGTGATACGGATATTCGTATGGGCAAGTAACGATTACATAGCCACCAGGCCGCACTATAGTTTCGATCCTCTCGCAGATCTCCTGCCGATTTTCAACGTGCTCTAGGAGGTTGCTACAAAGAACAGAGTTAAACCCCATGGCCGCCAATTGCACAACGAACTCTGGGTCATTAAAATCACCTGAGATGTCAACTCCTGGAGCTTCCTTAATGTCCGTGTGGACCACACAGAACCCTTTTTCTGTGGCCGGGTCGAAGACATGACCATCAATCCATGGCTGAGTTTTCTTTCTGAATTCTGCAGTTGAGCTTCCAATATTTAGCATCGGAAAGATCTTTGTCGGCGCAGTTTTCCCGATGAGATCACCGAGCCAAAGAGCCTCTTTATACAACATGGCATTCTTGCCGGATAGCCGTTGATAAATGTGTTATCCGCATCACTTCATATCCGTCGTTGTCTTCACTCCAAGATCAACGGGATCAGGCCATAATCCCGGCTAGGACGCGGCTCCTAGCTTGGTCGCTGCTGCCGCCACCGCTGCGCCGCCACGATCACGCCGTTCTCGGCGAGCAGGATCACGAATGCGGCCATGAAGACGATCCAGCCGGCGAAGGAGTGGAAGAAGCCCTCCGCCGCCTTGACGCTCCAGAAGTGGGCGAGCATGCCGGTGCCGGCGATGCGGAAGGCGTTCATGAGCATGGCGATGGGGATGGCCGACGCGACGAGTACCGCGCGAGGCCAGAACCGCTTCTGGGCAATGTAGGCGAAGATCCATCCGACAGTGACCAGGGAGACCAGGGAGGTGATGCCGCTGCACGCCTCCGCCACTTCGAGCTGCGTGTAGTAAAGGTCGATCACATTGCCCTCGCGATAGACCGGCAGGGCGAAGAGCTGCATGAAGTCGACCGACAGCTTCGAGGAGAGGATCTGTAGGTCGAAGGAGAGGTTGCGGTAGATGATCCCCGGCAGGGGGATCATCAGGTAAAGGAGGGAGATGGGGAAGACGATGCGCTTGGTGATGACGTTTCCGAAGTGCATCCACACCAGGCCGATCAGCAGCGTCGCGATCGCCATCTGACCAGTGAACCGATCGGCCCCCACCTTCCCGGCCACAAAGATCAGGGCACCGAAAAGGAAGTAGATGAAGCCGCTCCACGAAAACTGAATGGGCAGCCGAGCGAGCTCCGCGCGCCAATCCCAGATGAAGTAGAGGGCGATCAGGGGCATCAATGGCGCATGGGTGTAGGCCTCGTTGCCGGTGCGAAACCACTCCTGCGCGGTCATCTCCCACAGGGGGAAACTCAAGACACCAAGGACCAACGGAAAGCCGAGAAGGGCGACCCCCTCCCCGCGACTAAGACCGGGGTGCACAACAGAATCGAACTTGATGCTCATGGTGATCTCCGCTCGTGAATCAATCGGGGATATAGCGCGAGATCACCGGCAGGGTCGCCTCGGCCAGGGCACGAAGCCGCTCCGTCGCGACCTCCTCACGCTCATCCGGCGCCAAGAGGGTCATGTAGCGCACGAGTCCGCCATCACTCCGGTGACGGACAAAGAGATCGTGAAAAATGTAGGCCCGAGCGACGTACTCATTGGCAACGACTCGTCCGTTGGAGTGGATCCAGTACAAGGCGAGCTGCTTGTCGAGCCCCTTCTCCACCCGCACTAGATTGGCCTTCGCATCACCCTCCTTCCACGGCAGAGGGAGCGTCTGAATCGCGGCGATTCGCCACCCCGCCCCGGGCAGACACGACTTGGGGCTGTGGACCCGGCTCCCCTCGGACTGATCGGCGTGGTAGGCGATATACAGCGAAACAGGCGGCTCATTCGCCCGCCGTGCATAGGTCCGGACGACCGCGTCCGTCGGCTGGAGAACCGCCAAAACGTTGGGCGCGATCGTCGACTCCTGGATCATGCGAAAGCCCCCCAACTCCTTGGGGAGGGTGGCGAGTTGCTCGCGCGCCACCGTGGGTGGCCGCGCGTGAACCAGCAAGGCGAGGACGACGAGCGCCCCCAGGACGACGTAGGAGAAGAGAAGCGCCGCCGGGGAAAGGAGCCGAAATCCGAAGACCGGCGCCCGTCCGCCGGCCGGAGGTCGAGGGGGGAGACTGCCCGTATCGCCTCGACCTTGAATCACGCGATCACCCAATGGGACATCCCTAACCGACCGGCCGTTGGTGACGGTCTAACCCACCGAAGGCCGCAGCGACGAGGTCGGGGCGACTGATGGCCACGGCCATCCCCCTGCTACCCCGGTCGAGGCAACCCAGAGATTGCCGAGACCGCGCGACCGGTGCGATCCGGACCTGGGCCGCGGTCCCGGCAACGCCCCATGGAGAGAGACGCAACTCTGATTTCACGATCACTTTTGTCATCGGCGAGAAGAATGTTGGCGACCTCTTTGGACTGCCTAGCCTATCGTCACGGATCCATTTGAAGTCAAGGGTCCGCCCCACCCCCGACGCCTTTTTCTCCATCGGTCTCAGGCGGCGGTGGGGTCATCTGGGCAACCGTCCACGGCGCTGCCGGGTCGCTCGCCGGCGGTCCGTCCCGGCCACCGGAT
>Ga0210039_1004328_pt1 | contig 10391 bp, 8 predicted proteins | sample CryGeyCG2114_250_3_FD_185460 | JGI IMG/M metagenome (GOLD analysis project Ga0210039, IMG submission 185460) | Groundwater microbial communities from aquifer - Crystal Geyser CG17_big_fil_post_rev_8/21/14_2.50 (SPAdes) (version 2) | ecosystem: Environmental > Aquatic > Deep subsurface >... | reverse complement strand
AGAAAGGTGTTGCCATTCAGCGTTACAAAGGCTTGGGCGAGATGAACCCGAGCCAATTATGGGAAACCACGATGGATGTGAAGAACCGCATTCTGCTGCGCGTGCGAATCGAAGACGCGATAGGTGCTGACGAGGTGTTCACCACATTAATGGGGGATGTGGTCGAGCCACGCCGCGCATTCATTGAGAAGAATGCGTTGGGTGTGAAGAACCTGGATGTGTAGCGTTCTAGGTGTCCATAAGAGAAGAAATCGCTTACTTTGATATTCAGAACGCCGCCCATTTAAATTAAAAAACCAATCAGGCAACTCTTTTCGTTGGTTTTTTGGCTGTTGGTTTATCTGTTGGCGCTTTAGTTGCGGCCTTTTTCAGCGTTGACTTGGCCACCGCTTTTGCTTTGGTCGTCTTCGCCTTGACGGCAGGTTTTCTTGTTGTCTTTGATTTTCCCGTACCGCCCTTTGCTGCTTTGGCGGCGATCAGCTCCAGTGCTTCTTCCAGCGTCACGGTTTCGGGTGATACGTCTTTGGGCAAGGTGGCATTCACCTTGCCGTGGCGGGCGTAGGGGCCGTAGCGGCCGCTGCAGATCTCGATGGGCGCCTTGTCATCCGGATGTTCACCCAGTGTGCGCAATACCGTGTTGCCGCCTGTTTTGGCTTGCGCCAGAAGTTCCACTGCGCGATCCAGACTGATATCGAAGATGCTGTCGCTACGCGGGATGGATTTGAATTTGCCATCGTGGCCGATGTAGGGACCAAAACGACCGATATTGACGAAAACTTTCTTCCCGGATTCAGGATGTGCCCCGAGTTCGCGTGGTAGCGACAATAATTTCAGCGCACCAGCAAGGTCGGCTTGCTCAACGGGCATTTCCTTCGGCCAGGAAACGCGTTTCGGTTTGGCTTTCTCACCTTCAATGACCTCGCCCAGTTGCACGTAGTGGCCGTAAGGCCCTTTCAGCAATAACACGGCTTGTTGGGTCTCGGGATAAGTGCCCAGTTCAATTCTGGCAGCAGGGTCGTCCTGCGACTCGCCGCTGAGGCTGCGTTTGTATTTGCACTCCGGGTAATTGGTACAGCTGATAAAGCTGCCGTAGCGGCTGAGTTTTTTGGCGAGTGGCTTGCCACAATCCGGGCAGGCTTCGTCGATCAATTCCACTGGACGGTCGATATTGGTTTTCTCCTTGATGAGACCGGAGAAGCTTTGCCAGAATTCATCCAGCACCGGAATCCAGTCGCGCTTGCCTTCGGATATTTCATCCAACTCGTCTTCCAGGTTTGCAGTGAAGCCGTAGTCAACATAGCGCGTGAAGTGCTCGGTGAGGAACTTGATGACCACGCGCCCGACGTCGGTGGGCATGAAGCGCTTCTTGTCGAGCGTAGCGTATTCCCTGGCCTGCAGGGTGGAGATGATGGCGGCGTAGGTGGAAGGGCGACCGATGCCGTATTCTTCCAGCGTTTTGACCAAGCTGGCTTCAGAGTAGCGCGGCGGCGGCTGGGTGAAGTGCTGTTCGCCGTAAAGTTTATCCACGGGGAGCACATCGCCTTCGGCCAGGGGCGGCAACTTGGCGCTATCTTCTTCCTCGGCGTCGTCCACATCTTCCATATATACACCGATGAACCCCGGAAACACCAAAGTCTGGCCGGAGGCGCGGAACAAGGTGTCGTCGCTGCTCAAACGGATGTCCACACTGACGGTGTCGAATCGGGCTGGCGCCATCTGACAGGCGAGCGTGCGCTTCCAAATCATCTCGTACAGACGCATCTGGTCGATATTCAGATGGGCGCGCAGACTGTCCGGAGTGCGCAGGATGGAGGTCGGGCGTATCGCTTCGTGCGCCTCCTGTGCGTTCTTGGATTTGCTCTTATAGACGGGTTGTTTGCTTGGCAAATAGTCGGCGGCGAAATTATCGCGAATGTAATTCCGAATCTCAGCCACGGCTTCGTTGGCAAGATTCACCGAGTCGGTTCGCATATAAGAGATCAGGCCGATCGTTTGGCCACCGATGTCCACCCCCTCATACAGAGACTGTGCAGTACGCATGGTTCGCTCGGAGGTCAAGCCTAGTTTGCGCACAGCTTCCTGCTGCAAGGTGGAAGTGGTGAAGGGTGCGGCGGGGCTGCGCTGGCGTGCTTTCTTCTCGACGCGAACGACCTTTGGCGGCAGTTTTGCGTCATTCAGCTTGGCGTGAAGAGCGTCAAATTCTGCCTGGCTGCCAATGCTGAGTTGCTCCAGCTTTTTGCCCTGGAATTGGAACAGTTTGGCCGTAAACGGAACGCTGTGCTTATGGCTATCCAGATGCACCGACCAGTATTCCCGGGTCTTGAATTTTTCGATTTCCAGTTCACGCTCGACGATGAGGCGCAATGCCGGACTCTGTACGCGGCCGGCGGAAAGGCCGGGGCGGATCTTGCGCCACAGCAGGGGTGACAGATTGAAACCGACCAAATAATCCAGTGCACGACGGGCCTGTTGTGCATTCACCAGGGGCATGGCGATCTCGCGCGGGTGAGCAACGGCTTGTTGTACGGCTGACTGGGTGATCTCGTAGAAAACCACGCGTTTCATGGTTTTCCCTTTGAGTGCGCGCTTACCTTTCAACATCTCTGAGATGTGCCAGGCAATAGCCTCCCCTTCTCTGTCAGGGTCGGGTGCCAGCAAGATGGTGTCGGCTGCAGCTGCGGCTTTGGCAATCGCATCGAAGTGTTTGGCATTGCGCGCGATGGTCTCGTAATTCATCGCATAGTTGTTATCCACATCGACCGCACCGTTTTTCGGGACGAGGTCGCGCACATGGCCATATGAAGCCAGCACTTCGAAGTCTTTGCCCAAATATTTTTTCAGCGTCTTGGCCTTGGCGGGCGACTCGACGATTAGCAGATTTTTTGGCATGGGGTTAGTGAACGTGTGTGGCGTCGGAGGGAGTGAGCAGATCTTCGATCAGCAGGGGATCAAGATCGTCGTGCTGATTCCACAGTACCATCAACGCAATCAGTTTGACCTTGTCCAGCGCGAGCTTGTCCCGGCCCAGCGCAACAACACGGTCGATGATCATCTCGCGCTCGATGGGGCTGATAATTTTGTTATGTTCCCAAAATGCAATGAAGCGCAAGCCATCCTCGCTGATCCGTGCGTTCTCAAAATCGGTATAGCAGCGCAGCCCGCTGCGGTTGATGCGATCCGGGTAGGTGGCGGCGGATAATTCCCGCAAGCCGGATAACCAAGCCAAGGCCAGATGAATGTCATCTTCTTCAAACCCGGCGGCACTGAGCTTGGCGGAAAGCCGGTCTTTTTCCGGATAACTGCCGGCATCGAAGTAACTCTCGAACAAAAAAATTAAAATATCGAACATAGGAAAAGAGTCAGGTGATACGTTGATAGCGACCGCCGGGCAAGGGAGCAATTGCCCCTTCCAGCTCCAGTCGCAACAGGATGGCGGATAGCTCGGCTACCGTCAAGCCACTGCGCTGGGAAAGGGTCTCGGTATCAACAGGGTCGAAACCAAGATGGTCAAATAGAGGATGTTCCGTAGATGGATCTGCAGCAATGGGCTGGTGGTGGTAACCCAGCTCTTCAAGGATGTCCTGTGCACTCTCAACCAGCTTAGCGCCCTGCTTGATCAAGCTGTGGCAGCCTTTTGACTGGGGCGAATGGATGGAGCCCGGGATCGCGAAAACATCGCGGCCTTGTTCCAGTGCCATGCGCGCCGTGATGAGAGAGCCGCTTTGCAGACTGGCCTCCACTACCAGGCAGCCCAGGCTCAAACCGCTGATGATTCGATTGCGCCGCGGGAAATTGGCCGGCAGCGGCGGCGTGCCCAAGGGAAACTCGGAAATGATGCAGCCCTGTTGTGCAAGCTGGTGCGCCAGCTCGCGGTTGGAGGCGGGATACACTTTGTCCAACCCGGTGCCAACCACGGCAACGCTGGCGCCCGCTGCTTGCAGGCCGCCACGGTGGGCGGCGGCATCGATACCCTGAGCAAGACCGCTGACGACGCTCAATCCGGCCTCGGAAGCAGATTTCGCGAAAGCTTCGGCGTTACGCAGCCCTTGTGTGGTGGCGTTTCGGCTACCGACAATTGCCAATGATGCCGTATTGAGCAGATCGAGGCGACCTTTGACATACAACAAAAGCGGCGGATCGGGAATGTTCAGCAGGGCCTGCGGGTAGTCTGCGTCAGCAACGGTGAGGATGCGGTTAAGCGGATCCTCCAGCCAGTTTGCTGTGGAAGCGAGGGCAGCTTCATCCACGCCTTCGGCAATCGCCCGCGCCACCGGCTGTCTGACGTACTGGTTGAGCGTGGAATGGGGTTGTTGCAACACGGCAGTGGGGGAGCCGAAGACCTGTAGCAGCTTGCGCTGCCCCTCGCTGCCCAATCCGGGGGTGAGAATGAACTTGAGCCAATCCCTCAGGTTGGATTCAAGCGCCATTTATTCGGGATTGCGTGCACTGTCCAGTAATTGCACGGGCAGCTTCGTTTCAAGCACGAGTGCGTAGGAAACTTTATTGAAGACTCTGAAAACCATGATCAGGCCATAGCGCATGTCGGGTAGCGTGACGTTTGGCGAAAACCATCCTTTGGATTTGAGCTCCTCGCCCTTTTGGTACAGTGCCAGCACATGACCGGTTTCCACCCCGTCGCGTCGGCCTTTGTTCAGGGTAATGACGGAGTATTGCCCGCCCTGCTGCACGCCACCGTAGATGGAGATGACTTTAGAGGCGATCTTATTTTGCGGAGCGTGGGGAGCGAAATCAGAGGAATATCCGGAGGAGGCTTGCGCAAAGTAGTCACCCTTGTTGATTTCCAGGATGGCGTTTGTGATGCGGAGTGTGCTCGGATCACCGAATTTTTCAACTACCCCCTCGCCAAGGTACAGAACTTCCCGTCCCAATACTTCATCAGTATCGGGGTCGACAAATTCGACGTTGGGGCGATAAACCTGCCATTGTATTCCCTTGTCCGTCGGCAGATTTTGCGCGTAAGCCACATCGTTTGCGGAAATCAGGGTGCGCTGCTCGTAAGTACCAACCAGTTTTGGGGCGGCCGCGAGCTCTTCGTCCTCGACTACCAGCGGGCGGCGCAGGAAAGGCGCGATCACATTGAGCGGAATAGCGGGAATGGCCTCTGAATTTTTTGCCACAACCCGGACTCTGGGTTCGAGTTTAACCAAGTCGGAAGGCGTTATCGGTTGTGGGGCTGCGATGGGTTCATTGACCGAAAGCTGGCCGGTACGTCGATCAAGGTAGACCACATCACCCGGATAGATCCAGTGGGGATCTTTGATGGCTTCCTTGTTCAGCGCCCAGATTTCCGGCCACTTCCAGGGGTCGCTGAAGAATCGGGCGGAGATATCCCAAAGCGTATCCCCCTTCACCACGACATAGCGATCCGGGGCATCTTCGCGGATTTGCAATACGTCGGCGGAGGCAAGGAGGGGCAACAGAAGGCAAATCAGCGATATAATCTTGCGCATGGAAAACCCCAGCAAAGTAATGAAATGCGGTGCAAAGTTTGCGCACCGGTTTAAATTCTGCATCTAGTCTATTCAGTTGGCAAGCATTTATGGCGCTGCTCCCGATTCTCCAATACCCCGATCCACGATTGCACAAGGTCGCCAAACCGGTCGCCATGGTGACGGACGAAACGCGCCGTTTGATTCGGAATATGGCGGAAACCATGTATGCCGCACCCGGTATCGGTCTCGCTGCAACCCAGGTCGACGTGCACGAACGCATCATCGTCATGGATGTTTCGGAGACGCACAACGACCTCAAGGTGTTCATCAATCCTGAATTGCTCGACCAGAGCGGAGAAGAAGAAGGGGAAGAAGGATGCCTGTCGGTACCGGGCATTTATGAAAAGGTCAGGCGTGCGGAGCAGGTAACGGTGCGAGCCCTGAATGAACGGGGCGAGCCGTTCACGTTGGAAGCCGAAGGCTTGCTGGCGGTCTGCATCCAGCATGAAATGGACCATCTGCAGGGGCGCGTGTTTGTCGAACTCCTTTCTCATCTCAAACAAACCCGTATCCGTGCCAAGCTGAAGAAGCAGCGGCGCGAAACGCTGTAGCCGCAGAATCGTGAAGATCATCTTTGCCGGTACGCCGCAGTTTGCCGCCAGTGCCTTGTCTGCCCTGCTGGAAACGGAACATCAGATCGTGGCGGTGCTGACCCAGCCAGATCGACCCTCCGGGCGCGGCATGCAACTGACTGCCAGTCCGGTAAAACAACTGGCCCTGCAGCATGCCATTCCGGTATGGCAACCCGAAACCCTCAAGGCCGAGGCCGTCCGGCACGCATTACACGAATTGCGGGCCGACGTGATGATCGTTGCAGCCTACGGGCTGATTCTGCCATCAGCGGTATTGCAACTCCCCCGTTTGGGTTGCCTCAACATCCATGCTTCGTTATTGCCACGCTGGCGCGGCGCGGCGCCGATCCAGCGCGCAATCCTGGCCGGAGACAGTGAAACCGGGATCACTATCATGCAAATGGATGCCGGCCTGGATACGGGCGACATATTGTTGCAAAAACACTGCGCCATTACGGCTGAAGACACGACGCTATCCCTGCATGACAAGTTGGCCGAATTGGGTGCGGAGAGCATCGTCGAAGCCCTGCAACGGCTGACAGAGGGAAAACTGCATCCGCAAAAACAGAACGAAAGCCTGACTTGCTATGCGGCCAAAATCAACAAGTCAGAAGCGCGGATAGACTGGAGCCGCCCCGCCAGCGAGGTGGCGCGAAGAGTGCGTGCCTATAATCCTTTTCCGGCCGCGCATACCGAACTGAATGGGACGCCAATCAAAATTTGGCGGGCTCACCCTGCGGCGAAATCAGGCGTGCCAGGTACGGTGCTGGCGGTTGGCAAGACAGGTGTGGAAGTGGCGTGCGGCGAGGGATCGCTGGTGCTGGAGATATTGCAAAAACCGGGCGGAAGGGCCATGCCTGCCGCACAATTCCTGCAGGGTTTTCCAATCACGGCGGGCGACCGCCTTGGCGCGAGTCCGGCGTGAAGATCATCCAGACAGAGGCAGCCCGACTGGTCGGGCACGTCATGGACGGCGGCAATCTCGATCAGGCGTTGCAGGCGAGTCTGCGCGCGCATCCCGAGTTCACCGCACAGCAACGCGGCGCGCTTCAGGATTTGAGCTATGGCACGGTGCGCTACTTTGGACGGTTGCAGTTTTTTCTTGACCGCCTGCTCAACCGCGCCGTGCGCGACCCCCTGCTGGCACATCTGATGCTGGTGGCGCTGTACCAACTTGAATTCAGCAAAAGCGCCGAGCATGTCATCGTTGATCAGGCGGTGCGCGCCGCCAAGCGGCGCAACGCAGCGACCGGCACACTGGTCAACGCGGTACTGCGCAATTTTCTGCGCCAGCGTCCCGCATTGCGGCAAGAGGCGGATGCCGATCCGGCCAGCCGCTATGCCTATCCGCGCTGGTGGATCAGCTTGCTGCAAACACAGTATGGAGAAAAGGCCGACGCGATTCTGGCGGCCGGCAATCTGCATCCGCCGATGACGCTGCGCGTCAATGCGCGGCATTGCTCGGCCACGACTTACCAGGCGCTACTGGCGGACGCAAACATGGCGGCAAAAAGAGTTGATCCAGACGCATTGATCCTGGCCCAACCCGTACCGGTCGAGCGTTTGCCCAAATTTGCCGAAGGATGGGTTTCGGTGCAGGACGCCGGCGCGCAATATGCTGCGGCGTTGTTGGACGCGACAACGGGGATGCGCGTACTGGATGCCTGTGCAGCGCCGGGCGGGAAAACCGCGCATTTGCTGGAGCGTACGGATATCGAGCTGGTGGCGGTTGACAAGGATAAGGTGCGCCTGCAACGGGTGCTGCAGAACATGCAGCGTCTTGGGCTGAAGGCCGAGCTGGTGTGCGGCGATGCCGCCGACCCGAACACGTGGTGGGACGGCCGGCCCTTCCAGCGCATCCTCGCGGATGTCCCCTGCTCCGCCTCGGGTGTGGTGCGCCGCCATCCGGACATAAAGTGGTTGCGCCGGCCTGCTGATATCGAGGGATTTGCCCGCCAGCAGGCACAGATTCTGGAATCACTCTGGCGACTGCTGGCGGCCGATGGTAAATTGCTGTACGCGACCTGTTCAGTTTTTGCGCGTGAAAACGGGCAGGTCATCGCGCAGTTTTTGCAGGCACATCCGGAAGCCGAAGCGGAAGAAATTTCTCTTCCCCGCGCTTCGCATCTGCAGGGGCAATTGCTGCCTGACGATGTTCACGATGGATTTTTTTATGCCCTGCTGCACAAAAAATTCTGATTGCCGCTGGCGCTGGCTGACGCTATGCATGCTTTTGTTGAGCGCCAGCACCGCCTTTGCCGCTGCTATCAATATCGAAAAAGCCGAAGCCAGACTGACCAGTGAGGGTTACGTGCTATCGGCCAATTTCGATATTCAACTGTCGCCACAAGTGCAAGAAGCGCTTCGCCATAGTGTCACCCTTAATTTTGTCAGCGAACTTGCGCTGCACCGTTCACGTTGGTATTGGCCCGACACCGAGCTTGCCCTGCACGAACAGACCAGCAAGCTTTCTTTCAACTCATTGACCCGGCAGTACCGCATCAATCGCGGCGGCTTGTTCCAAAGTTTCGCGACGCTTGAAGATGCCTTACGTGTGCTCGGGCGGGTGTCCACCTTGCCTATCAAAGCTGAAGTACTGGACAATTCCGGCGATGGATATTTTTCCCGGTTAGCAAAAAAAGGCAGTCTGATTGGGGCGACTGCTTCAATGCGCCTCGATGTCAGTCAGCTGCCCAAGCCGCTGCAAATCAATGCACTGACCAGTGAGCAATGGAACATCGAGTCTGAACAGTTTCACTGGGAAATCAGAGCCGAAGCAGCGGCGGTGGAGCAGCAGCCATGAAATATCTGATCCTGCTCTCGACGTTGGCGGGTGTGCTGTTGCTGTATTTGCTCGCGAGCGCCAGCGGTAACACGGAGCTTTACGCACAGCACTACTCAGCCCTGCTGGTACTGACCGGTATATTGGTGCTGGGGTTGCTGTTGCTGGTGCTGTACCAGATCTGGCAACTGCGCAGAAATTTGCGGATGCAGGTCTACGGCGCGAAACTCACCCTGCGTCTGGTTCTGTTTTTTTCGCTGATCGCGGTGCTGCCCGGCGTGTTGGTCTATGCCGTTTCGGTCCAGTTTTTGCAGAAGAGCATCGAATCCTGGTTCGACGTGCGGGTGGAAAAGGCGCTGGAAGGCGGCTTGAATCTGGCACGCAGCACCCTTGAAAACGGACTGAACGAACTGGAGAAAAAGGGAAAATTCGTTGCCTTGATTCTGGCAGAGCAGGATCCGCACCGGCATGCCGCCACCTTAAAAAACTTCATCAGCGAAGGCATCGCGCAGGACGCGGCAGTATTTGAAGGTAGTGGAATGCAGACAGCACGTGCCGGAACGGGGCAGATGCCCAGTGAAAAACCGGTACTGGCCGCTTTACACGAAGCCTGGCAGAACGGAAGCTATCGCCGCATCGATGCCCAGGCCGATAATCAACTGGTATTGCAGGTCATCGTGCCCATCCGCTCGGCGCGATGGAGCGCGCCGCGTTTATTGCAATTCACCCAGCCCGTGCCTGTCCAGATGGCTATCGATGCAGAGATCGTGCGGGGAGTCTATGGCGATTACCAGCAACTTTCCCTCTCAAGATTAGGGCTCAAGCGTTTGTATGGGGTCACCTTGACGCTGTCGCTGTTGATCGTGTTATTGAGCGCGCTGGCCACGGCGTTCTATTTAAGCGCAAAACTGAGCGCGCCGCTGTCGGCACTGGCCACCGGCACACGCGCCGTGGCGAAGGGGGATTTCAGCGGCAGCTATCCGGTACAGAGCAATGATGAATTGGGCGGCTTGACCGCGCTGTTCAATCAGATGACGGCACAGTTATCCAGCGCAAAAAAAATGAGTGAGCAACAGCAACAACAGGTTGCAGACGCAAAGGCCTATTTGGAAAATGTATTGGCGCACTTGTCGTCCGGGGTGTTGGTGGTAGATGAGCAACGGGTTGTCCGTTCCGGCAATGCCAGCGCCTTGCGCATCCTTGAGGTGGCAGAAGGCGCGTTCAACGGCGAGGGATTACAGCATTTGGCCGAAGAACACATCCTGCTGCGGCCATTTGTCGAGGCAATAAGGCAGGGGATCGAATCCAATATGAACACTGTCTGGCAAAGACAGATCGAGCGGATGAGCAAGAATGGTGAGCAGGTTTTGCTCATGCGCGTCACACGCTTGAGCTCTGCGCGCAGTCTCAATTATGTGGTGGTGTTCGACGATATTACCCATTTGCTGCAGGCCGAACGTCAAGCAGCCTGGGGTGAAGTGGCGCGCCGCCTGGCCCATGAGATCAAAAACCCGCTCACGCCAA
>Ga0210039_1004327_pt1 | contig 10392 bp, 8 predicted proteins | sample CryGeyCG2114_250_3_FD_185460 | JGI IMG/M metagenome (GOLD analysis project Ga0210039, IMG submission 185460) | Groundwater microbial communities from aquifer - Crystal Geyser CG17_big_fil_post_rev_8/21/14_2.50 (SPAdes) (version 2) | ecosystem: Environmental > Aquatic > Deep subsurface >... | reverse complement strand
GCCCACCACCAGACTGGCGCGGCCGTCGCACCAGTGCCCCATCGCCATCTTTTCCGAGGTCGCCTCGCAGTGCATGTCCACCACCACCGCCTGCGCCATGCCGCCAAGGGGATGCGCGTTCAGCACCGCCTCGACCGCACTGAAGGGGTCATCGAACGGGCGTTTCATGAACACCTGCCCCAGCGCCTGCACCACCAGCACCTTGCGCCCGTCGCTGGCGGTAAACAGCCGCGCCCCCTTGCCCGGTGCGGCGCGGGCAAAATTCAGCGGCCGCAGCACCCGCGGCTCGGTCTCGATGAATTGCAGCATGTCCTTTTGATCGAAAGCGTGATCGCCCAGGGTCACGCAATCGGCCCCCGCATCCAGCAGGCCCTTGGCGTGGCTGGCCGTCAGCCCCATGCCGGAACTGGCGTTCTCGCCATTGACCACGACAAAATCGAGGCCCCATTCGGCGCGCAGCCCCGGCAGCCGCTCGGCCACCGCGCTGCGCCCCGCGCGCCCCATCACATCACCCAGAAACAGTATTTTCATGGCGTCTGGATAGGGGCGGCGGGTCTGATCCGCAAGCTGATTATGGGATCGCCTGACCTCAGGCGGTCAGCCCTTCGGGCTCGGGCAGCCCCTTGGCACGACAGAAGGCGGTCAGGGTATTGGCCAGAAGACAAGCGATGGTCATCGGCCCCACCCCACCCGGCACCGGCGTGATCGCCCCGGCCACCGCGCTGGCGGAGGCAAATTCGACATCGCCCACCAGCCGCGACTTGCCGTCGCGCTGAATCCGATTGATGCCGACATCAATCACCGTGGCCCCCGGTTTCACATAGTCGCCGGTGATCATCTCGGGCCGCCCCACCGCCGCCACCAGAATGTCGGCACCCCGGCACACCGCCGGCAGATCGCGGGTGCGCGAGTGGGCGATGGTCACGGTGCAACTGTCGCCCAGCAGCAACTGCGCCATCGGCTTGCCGACGATGTTGCTGCGCCCGACCACCACCGCATTCAGCCCCGACAACTTGCCAAGATGATCGCGCAGCATCATCAGGCAGCCCAGCGGGGTGCAGGGCACCATGCTTTTCTGCCCGGTGCCCAACAGCCCGACGTTCGAGATGTGAAAGCCGTCCACGTCCTTGGCCGGATCAATGCTGTTGATCACCAGATCGGAATTCAGATGAGGTGGCAGCGGCAACTGCACGATTATGCCGTGAATTTCCGGATCATGGTTCAGGCGCGCAATCAGCGCCAGCAGATCGGCCTCGGAGGTGTCGACAGCCATCTTGTGTTCGATAGAGACCATTCCGACCTCGACCGTGTGCTTGCCCTTGGCGCCCACATAAACCTGGCTGGCCGGGTCTTCGCCCACCAGCACCACCGCCAGCCCTGGCACCAGCCCGTGCTCGGCCTTCAGCCGCGCGACGTGATCCGCCACCTGCCCGCGCACCCGCGCCGCAAACGCCTTGCCGTCAATGATCTTCACCGTCATCGTGCCTCCCTGGCGGGGCACCCGGCCCCAGAACAACTTCTTCGCGCGCGATCGACCAGTCGATCAGACGCCGCCACAGGGCCTCGACCAGATCGGGGTCGAGCCCCACGGCCAGCGCCCGCGCCCGCACCCTGGCCACCACATCTTCCACCCGCTCGTCGATCCGGGCGGGCAGCCCCTCGCCCGGCTTGAGGTCAATCGCGCGGTCGATGTAGGTCGCGCGGCGGGCCATCAGCGCCACGAGTTCGGCGTCGAGCGCGTCGATCTGGGCGCGCAGATCCTGCATCGTGCGGCAATCCTTCGGGGCTTTCACGCCGCTCTCCCATGATCGGTCCCGCCACCTTCTGGGCGGCGGGATCGCCAAGGTCAAGATGCCGCGACGCCCCGGCTAGAACAGCCCCTCGACATTGCCATCGGCATTGAGCCGGATGGTCTCGGCCGCAGGCACCCGCGGCAGACCGGGCATGGTCATGATCTCGCCGCAGATCGCCACGATGAACCCCGCCCCGGCCGAAAGCCGCACTTCGCGGATCGGCATCGCGTAGCCATCGGGCGCGCCCTTGATCGCCGGGTCGCTGGTAAAGCTGTATTGAGTCTTGGCCATGCAGATCGGCAGATTGCCGTAACCGGCCACCTCCCACGCCTTCAACTGGTCGCGGATCGACTTGTCGGCCAGCACCTCGTCGGCGCGGTAGATGCGCTTGGCGATGGTCTCGATCTTGTGGAACAGTGGCATCGCGTCGGGGTAGAGCGGCGCGAAATTGGCAGCACCACTTTCCGCCAGCGCCACCACCTTGTGCGACAGATCCTCGATCCCGGCCGAGCCAAGCGCCCAGTGCTTGCACAGAATGCCCTCGGCCCCCTGCCCGGCGACGTAATCTTTTACCGCCGTGATTTCGGCATCGGTGTCGCTGAAGAAGTGGTTGATCGCCACCACCACCGGAACGCCGAAGCTTTTGACGTTGGCGATGTGCCGGCCAAGGTTCGGGCAACCCTTGGTCACCGCGGCCACGTTTTCGGCACCCAGATCGGCCTTCAGCACGCCGCCGTGCATCTTCAACGCCCGCACCGTCGCCACGATCACCACTGCCGCAGGCGCAAGCCCGGCCTTGCGGCACTTGATGTCGAAGAACTTCTCGGCGCCAAGATCAGCCCCGAACCCGGCTTCGGTCACCACATATTCGCCCAACCGCAGCGCGGTCCGGGTGGCAATCACCGAGTTGCAGCCGTGCGCGATATTGGCAAACGGCCCGCCGTGCACGAAAGCCGGGTTGTTTTCCAGCGTCTGCACCAGGTTCGGTTGCATCGCGTCCTTCAAGAGCACCGTCATCGCACCGTCGGCCTTGAGATCGCGGCAGGTGATCGGATGCTTGTCGCGGGTATAGGCCACCACGATGTCGCCCAGCCGTTTTTCGAGATCGGCCAGATCGTTCGACAGGCACAGGATCGCCATGACCTCGGACGCCACCGTGATGTCAAACCCGGTCTGACGCGGAAAGCCGTTGGCGACGCCGCCCAGGTTGACCACGATGTCGCGCAGGGCGCGGTCGTTCATGTCCATCACCCGGCGCCAGACGATGCGGCGCTCGTCGATCGCCAGGCCATTGCCCCAGTAGATATGATTGTCGATCATCGCCGCCAGCAGGTTGTGGGCGCTGGTGATGGCGTGGAAATCGCCGGTGAAGTGCAGGTTCATCTCTTCCATCGGCACGACCTGGCTCAGGCCGCCCCCCGCCGCCCCGCCCTTCATGCCGAAGTTCGGGCCGAGACTGGCCTCGCGGATGCAGACCACGGCCCGTTTGCCGATCCGGTTCAGGCCATCGACCAGACCCACCGTGGTGGTGGTCTTGCCTTCGCCCGCCGGGGTCGGGGTCATCGCCGTCACCAGCACCAGCTTGCCCATCGGACGGTGCTCAAGCGAGCGGATGAAGTCCTGCCCGACCTTGGCCTTGTCGTGGCCATAGGGCAGCAGGTGTTCTTCCGGAATGCCAAGCTTGGCCCCGATCTGCATGATCGGCAACTTCTTCGCTTCGCGTGCGATTTCGATATCGGTCTTGAAAGCCATGTAGTTCTCCCTGTGGGCACCCGCCCGCGCGCCGTTTGGTCTGACATAACGGCACCGGGCGCAAGCCACAGGAATGATTGCGACCTCTCAGGTCGCAAATTCGCCAAGCCGATCGGGCTGCGCCCCAAAACGCAAGCGCTGGCACCGAAAGCATCGGTGCCAGCGCTTGCGGTTCGGCTTAGGGCTGCCTCAGGCCGAGGGTTCGGGCTTCAACCCGGCTTCCGGTTTGGCCACCTTCGGTTTGGTTTTCGGAATGGCTGCCAGCGAGACCACCCCGCCGCCCGAAGACGAGCTACCCGCATCATCGTCGCCGCCGAGTGGCTCGCCCGCGATCACCTTGCGGATCTCGTCGCCGGTCAGCGTCTCGTATTCCAGCAAGCCCTTGGCCAGGCGCTCGAAATCCTCGGCCTTTTCCAGCAGAACCTGACGCGCCGTCTGATAGCCTTCGTCGATCAGGCGCTTCACTTCCTGCTCGATCACCGTCTTGGTTTCGGCTGAAACCGAGAAGCCCCCGGTGTTGCCGGTATAGCCTTCGTGCGCTTCCGAGTAATCAATGTTGCCGATCACATCCGACATCCCCCAGCGCATCACCATGGCGCGCGCCAGACTTGAGGCCTGCTGGATGTCGCCAACCGGGCCGGACGACACGCCTTCCTCGCCATACTTGATGATCTCGGCGGCCTTGCCCGCCATGGTCATGGTGATCTTCTGCTTGGCCTCATCCTTGTGCATGCTGAGGCGGTCCAATTCCGGCAGGCTGACCACCATCCCCAGCGCGCCGCCGCGCGGAATGATGGTGGCTTTGTAAACCGGATCGCACTTGGGCATGTTCATGCCGACGATGGCGTGGCCGGCCTCGTGATAGGCGGTCTTTTCCTTCTGGTCGGCGGTCAGCACCATCGAGCGGCGCTCGGACCCCATCATCACCTTGTCCTTGGCATTCTCGAAATCGATCATCGTCACCATGCGGCGACCTACCCGCGCGGCGGTCAGCGCGGCCTCGTTCACCAGGTTGGCAAGATCCGCCCCGGAAAAGCCGGGGCAGCCGCGCGCGATGATGCGCAGATCGACATCGGGGCCGATCGGCACCTTGCGGGCATGCACCCCAAGGATCTTTTCGCGGCCCTTGATGTCGGGGTTGGGGACATGGATCATGCGGTCGAACCGGCCGGGGCGCAGCAGCGCCGGGTCAAGCACGTCCTTGCGGTTGGTGGCGGCCACGATGATCACGCCCTCATTGGCCTCGAACCCGTCCATCTCGACCAGCAACTGGTTCAGGGTCTGTTCGCGTTCGTCATTGCCGCCGCCCATGCCGACGCCACGCGCCCGCCCGACCGCATCAATTTCGTCGATGAACACGATGCAGGGCGCGTTCTTCTTGGCCTGCTCGAACATGTCGCGCACCCGGGATGCACCGACGCCCACAAACATCTCGACGAAGTCCGAGCCCGAGATGGTGAAGAACGGCACTCCGGCCTCGCCCGCAATCGCCCGCGCCAGCAAGGTCTTGCCGGTGCCGGGCGGGCCGACCAGCAACGCCCCTTTCGGAATCCTGCCGCCCAGACGGCTGTATTTCTGCGGGTTGCGCAGGAATTCGACGATTTCCTCAAGCTCTTCCTTGGCCTCGTCGATACCGGCCACATCATCGAACGTCACCCGGCCATGCTTTTCGGTCAGCAGCTTGGCGCGCGATTTGCCGAACCCCATTGCCCCGCCCTTGCCGCCGCCCTGCATCCGGTTCATGAAGAAAATCCAGATGCCGATCAGCAAGATGAACGGCAGCCACAGGCTGATCAGCGAAAAGATCCCCGATTGCTCTTGCGGTTCCACCCGCACCTCGACGCCCTTGGCGATCAGTTGCTGGGTGATGTCTTCGGCGACCGGGCGCACGGTCTGATACTGCACCCCGTCCTTGCCGCGCACCAGCACCCGCTCGCCGTCGAGGGTGACACTGGTCACCTCGCCCGCATCCACCCGCGCGATGAATTCCGAATAGGACAAGCCGCGCGAGGCGCTGGTGGTCGTGCCGCCACTGAACAGGTTGAACAGCGCCAGGATCAGCAGGAACAGAACGACCCAGAACGCGATATTTCGTGCATTACCCACGAACAATCTCCTTGCGGTGCCGCCTTGCCCATGGCTTGCAGCTTTGTCTCTTAAGATAGAGATAACTCGCGGCGGTTCAATGCGATAAAACGGAAAGATGAAAAGCCTGCCCGCCGCCGACGGTTTCGGCCTGCCAACCGTCGGGACGCCCGGCCAGCGGTGCCGCCACCAGATCGCCCCCCCGCCACAGCGCGGGCGAGGCCAGCAGGCTGGCCCGAGGCAGGCCGGTGGCGCGCCAGCGGGGGCAGAGGGCGAGCCCCGCATCGCCCAACGCCCGCACCTGCAAGCCCTTGGCCTGCGGCCCGCTCACCTGCCAGCGCCGATCCCACAGCGCCCCCGGCTCGGCCACCACATCGCGCACCGCCTGCCATTCCCGCGTCACCCGAACCACGCCGCGCCCGACCAGTACCCGGCACCCCAGCAAGGTCGCCGTCTGTCCGGCCTGCACCGCGGCAATCAGGCGCGCCAGGGCCTCGCCGCGCGGGCCATATTCGCTTGAGGCCACCCAGAGCAGCGCCGCGCGCATCATCCGGCGCAGAATTTCGGGCGGCAGCTCGGTCAGGCACGCCGCATCCAGCACCACGTCGCCCGCCAGGGTGCGGGCAAACTGCCGCGCCGCCGCCAGCACCTGCTGATCCAGCGCCACGCGCACCTGCGCCAGATGCCCGGCCACATGCGCCAGCGTCGGCGCGGTGATCCCGACCTCGGCCAGCGTGCCCAGCGCCTTGCGCACCCGCACCCGGTGGTAGTGCGCGTCGTCGTTGCTCGGGTCCTCGACCCAAGGCAAACCCTGCCCGGTCAGCCAGGCGCGCAACTCGGCCCGCCCGACCGTCAGCAAGGGGCGCAGCCAAGTGATCCCCTGGCTCAGGCGCCGCACCGGCATGGCGGCCAGACCATCGACCCCCGCCCCGCGCGCCAGCCGCATCACAAAGGTCTCGGCCTGATCGTCGCATGTATGGGCCAGCACCACCGCGCCCAGCCCGCAGCCCCGCGCCCAATCCGCCAGCAGCCGGTAGCGCGCGCGGCGCGCCTGATCCTGCAAGTTGCCGCGCCGATCCCAGCCCTGCCAGCGCAGCACCGTGTGCGGCACCTTGAGACCGGCACAGATGCGCGCCACCTGATCCGCCTCGGCGGCGGACTCATGGCGCAGGCCGTGGTCCACCGTGGCCACCCGCACCGCAAGCCCGGCCTGCACCGCAAGATGCAGCAGGGCGATCGAATCGCCCCCCCCGGAAACCGCAAGGCCCAGAGGTTGCGCCACCGCATCCCCCAGGCCTTGCAGAAACCGCTGCCGCACCGCAGCGATCACAAACAGCCCAACCCCTGCATTGCCACCCCGGCGTCAAGCGCCGCCTGACTGCCGGGAAAGCGGGTGCCGACCTCGGTCAGCGTCACGCAGGCCTCGGGCACCTGCCCCAGCTTGCCCAGCGCCTGCCCCAGCCTGACCAGCGCCTCGCCCGCCCGCGGCCCGTTTGGCGCGCCGGAAAAGCTGTCGAGATAGGCCCGCGCCGCGTTGGCGGTTTCGCCCAACTGGCTGAGCGCCTCGCCGCGCAGGAAATGCGCCTCGAACGTCAGGGGGCCACCGGTATAGGTCTGGGCAAAGGTCGCAAACTGGTCCGCGGCGGCGCGAAAGTCACCGGCATCGAGCACCGCCCGGGCCCGGTCGAAATCTGCCTGTTCCTGATCGGCCAGTTCCACCCCGCCGGTCCCCGCCACCGGCGCCAGCGGCGACGGCACCGTGCCCGCATCGCCCCCCAGCGTCGGCGTCGGTCCAAGGGCGGCCACATCGCCACCCTCAAGCTCGGTCAGGCGGAACTCAAGATCACCGACCCGGTTGGTGCCGTCAACCACCACCTTGTTCAGGCGCAGATCGACCACCTCGGTCTTGGCCGTCAGCGCGACCAGCGCCGCCTCGATCGCGTCCAGCCGCAGCAAGGGGTCGCCCCCGGCCGCCCCCGATTGCGCCGCCCCGGTGGTGACCAGTTCCTGCTTCAGGGCGTTGAACTCGGCGCTCAGCACCGCCAGTTCGGCCCGGATGTCGGCCAGCGTCTGCGCCTGACCTTCGGCCTGCGCCAAGCCGGGCAGCAGCACCAATACCAGCGTCAGAACCCGCCACATGACCTCAGGCCCCCGCGCCCTGGCTCAGCACCGTGACCGCACGGCGGTTCTTCGAATAGCAGGCCTCAACCGAGCAGACCTCGATCGGGCGCTCCTTGCCATAGCTTACGGTCCGCATCCGGCTGGCGGCGACCCCTTGCGAAATCAGAAAGTCCTGCACCGCCGAGGCGCGCCGCGCGCCAAGGGCGAGGTTGTATTCGCGGGTGCCCTGCTCGTCGGCATGGCCTTCGATGATGACGGCGTAATCGCCGTTGGTCATCAGCCAGCGCGCCTGCCCCGCCAGGGTGGCGCGGGCGGCATCATCAAGGCTGCTTTGATCAACCGCGAACAGCACCCGGTCACCGACGGTCTGGTTGAAATAGGCCACCGATGCGGGGTCGTTGGCCCCACCCAGGCCGGTGCTGTCGATCCCCCCGGCACCGGCTCCGCCAGTGCCGTAGCGGTCGGGGTTGTTGCAGGCAGCAAGCGCCAGCGCCGCCACCAGAAGCACGGCTGTTGAAACATGAGACATCGGGGATTCCTTCCTGAAAGAGGATCGTTGGCGCAAACATAGCAGGTCTCGGCAGCCTTGGGAATCACGGTGCAGCGGCATATTCACGGCAGCAGCGGCGACCATGCCGGGTCCGACGCCGGGGTCTCGGTTGTCACCTGCCGCAGGTTGCGCCCGCTGATATCGACCGAATAAAGCGCGGGCTGTCCGCCTTCGCCCGCCGTTTCGCGGGTGAACATGATCACCCGGCCATTCGGGGCCCAGGTCGGGCCTTCGTCAAGGAACGAGGCCGTCAGCAGGCGCTCTTCCTGACCGTTGAGCAGCATCACCCCAATATGAAACCGGCCCTCGTTCTGCTTGGTGAAGGCAATGTAATCGCCGCGCGGCGACCACACCGGGGTGCCATAGCGCCCCGCCCCGTTTGAGACGCGCTGCGCCTCGCCGCCGCCCGCCGCCATGATGTAAAGTTGCTGGGTGCCGGAGCGGTCAGACTCGAACACGATCCGGCTGCCATCGGGTGAAAAGCTGGGCGCAGTTTCGATGCTGGGCGCATTGGTCAACTGGTTCAGCGCCCCGGTCTCGGTATCGACGGTGTAGATGTCGGTATTGCCGCCGCGTTCAAGGCTGAACACCACGGTGCGGCCATCGGGGGCAAAGCGCGGGGCAAAGGTCATGGTGCCGGGCTGCTCGTCGAGGCTGCGGGTTTGCAGGCTGGCCGCATCCATCAGGTAGATCTGCGGAAAGCCGCTGGCGTAGCTGGTGAACAGGATGCGGTCGCCAGTGGGCGAAAAGCGCGGGGCCAGCACGATCGAGGCAGAATCAGTGAGGTAAGACACGTTGGCCCCGTCGTAATCCATCACCCCCAGCCGCTTGGCGCGCTGATTTTTCGGCCCGCTTTCCGCGACAAACACCACCCGGCTGTCGAAATAGCCGCCCTCGCCGGTGATCCGGCTGTAGGCGGCATCGGCCACCTTGTGCGCCATCCGCCGCCAGCTTTGTGCGGTGCCCGCGAATTGCAACCCCTCGCCCAGTTGCTGGCCGGAAAACACGTCGAACAGGCGGAACTTCACCACGATCTGGTCGCCCGAGGCCGATACCGCCCCGGTGATCAGCGCCTGGGCGTTGATCGCCTTCCAGTCGGGGTAGGACACCGGCGCGTCGAAGCTGGTGACCCTGCTGATATGCGCCGCAGCGGGAATTTCGGCAAACAGCCCGGTGCCCGAAAGATCCGACGCGATCACCCGGGCGATGTTGGCGGCATGCTCGGCTGCCGCGGCGTTTTCCGCCACGAAATCGGGCACCGCAAACGGCAGCGGGTCGATCACGCCATCGGTGATCACGATATGCAGCGGGCCGGTTTGCGCCAGCGCGGTCAAAGGCGCAGCTGCCAGCCCGGCAAGGGTCAGCGCAAATGCGCTCGCGAGGTTTCTGAACAGGGTCATTTGATCCTCATTTTGCTCGGGTTGAATTCCATCTCGATCTCGCGCCACTGGTCGTATTTTTCGGGTGGCAACTGAAAGCCCTTGGCCCCGCAGCGCAAAATCGCCCGCCGCGCGGCCTCATAGGCTTGCAATGCCGCCGCTTCGGTGCCGCCCTGAAAACCGATCATATGCACCGATCCGGCATCCGGCACGCCACTTTGCGCCACCGTGACGCCGACCGTCACCGTCACCTGCAACGCGTCCGACGACAGCGCGCCGACGTTCCAGCATTGCTGCACCGCCAGCCGCAGGGCGTCCTTTTCGCCCGCCGTCATCGGTGGGCCAGCGGGCGCGGTAACGGCGGCCGGGGTGGCGTCAGCGGTCGCATCAGCCAAGGCCGCCGCCACCGCCGCGTCGGTCGCGCTGACGTCAGGAGTGGTCGCAGCAACGACCGGGGCCGGGCGCGGCTTCGGGCGCGCCGAGGCGGTGGGTGCAAGCTGCGGCGCATCAGGCTGGGTCGGGGTGGCCTCGGTCACGATCTCGGTGGTTGCGGCCTCGGGCGCGGTTGCAGGCTTGGGTTCGGCGACCACCGGCGCTTCGGGCACAGGGGTCGGCGTGACCGCAGGGGTGGCCTCGGGGGCGACCTCGACCAGCGGCGGCGGCGGGGCCGCAGGCAGCGGCGCCACCCGCTCGATCGGCTGGGGCTCGGGGG
>Ga0210039_1004320_pt1 | contig 10404 bp, 9 predicted proteins | sample CryGeyCG2114_250_3_FD_185460 | JGI IMG/M metagenome (GOLD analysis project Ga0210039, IMG submission 185460) | Groundwater microbial communities from aquifer - Crystal Geyser CG17_big_fil_post_rev_8/21/14_2.50 (SPAdes) (version 2) | ecosystem: Environmental > Aquatic > Deep subsurface >... | reverse complement strand
AGCGGTTAAGGTTAAGTGATGAGATTGAAAAAAGATTGAAATGATTGATAAGAAAAGATTGAAAAAGGTTGGGACGCTCTCAATCTTATCAATCTTCTTCAATCTACATCAATCTTAAAAATATAAGTAATTAATAATGAAACACTAACTAAAATATAAATACATGAAAAACCTTATTTACATATCATTATTATCTATTCTTGTTTATTCTTGTGCACCAGCTTATACACCAAACACAGTTAATGCTCCGCTTTTTTCATCACAAAACGAAGTGCAATTTGCAATAACAACGGGTACAAGTGGAATTGATGCTCAAACAGGATATGCTCCAACCGACCACATTGGAGTTATTTTAAATGGAAGTTATGCAAATCGTTCCGATTCGGGTAATTATCACAAACACAATTTTATAGAATTTGGAGGGGTTATTATTCAAGAATGGGAGAGCATGGGAGACTGGAATTATTAGGTGGTTATGGAATGGGAAATGTTGATGCTCATTTTAAAGGCGTAATTTTTGATTATTATACTAAAACAACTATTAAAAGAATTTTTATTCAACCTTCAATAGGTAATGTTTCAGATGTTTTTGAAATTGCTTTTACGCCAAGATTAGTTTTTGTTCATGTTAAAAGTCCATTAGACACATTAAACACATATCCCACCGACCCTTTTTTAGAGCCTACATTAACATTAAAAGTTGGATGGAAATATATAAAATTTGTTACTCAATTTGGAATTTCTTTACCACTAGTAAAATATACCTATTATATAAACGAACCAATAATGTTTTCGATAGGATTTGTTGGCAAAATACCAGGAAAAAAGAACGAATCAACCGTTAAGTATAAAGAATAAAAATTCTTAACTTTCTGTTTAAAATTTTATAATTTTTCAATAGTTTTTTCAATTACTTTAGGATAAAACTCATATTCGAGTTTATGAATTTTATTAGCCAGACTTTCAGCCGTGTCATGTGTTTCAATAATACATTTTGCCTGAAAAATAATATCGCCATCATCATATTTATTGTTAACATAGTGAATTGTAATTCCCGATTCTTTTTCACCATTTTCTATAATCGTTTTATGTACTTTTTCGCCATACATTCCTTTTCCGCCATATTTTGGCAATAAAGCAGGATGAATATTTATTATTTTCATCTTAAAATTTTCAATAATATTAATAGGTACTAACCATAAAAAGCCAGATAATACAATAAAATCAATTTTATTATTTTTCAACATTTCCGAAACTTTGCCATTTTGATAAAAATCTTCTTTCGAAAATATTGATACTGGAACATTTAATCTGTTAGCTCTTTCAATTACACCTGCTTTTTGGTTATTTGTAAAAATTATTGATACTATTATATTATTATTAGACTTAAAATGTTTAATAATATTTTCGGCGTTAGTCCCTGAACCAGAGGCAAATACTGCAATTTTTGTCATTAGTTAAAATTTTTTCTTAAATTTATTGTTAATAAAATATCAAAATTTATTATGCTGATTATCAGATATGATAGCAAAATATTTCACAAATTTTGTTATTTTTTTTTGATTTATCGCTATCAAATCCGTTTCTTTGCAGTCTCAAATTATATTTTTAGTATTAACCAAAAAAAAAATTAATATGTCTGACATTGCTTCAAGAGTTAAAGCAATTATCGTTGACAAACTAGGTGTTGACGAAAAAGAAGTTACAAACGAAGCTAGCTTCACAAACGATTTAGGTGCCGATTCACTCGACACAGTAGAATTAATTATGGAATTCGAAAAAGAATTCAATATTGCAATACCTGATGACCAGGCAGAAAAAATTGCAACTGTTGGCGATGCAGTTACTTACATCGAAAAAAACGCGAAATAATTAATAATGTTTTATGAAATTAAAACGGGTAGTAGTTACTGGGTTTGGAACAATTAATCCATTAGGCAATTCTGTATCAGAATATTGGAATGGGCTTGTAAATGGAGTTAGCGGTTGCGAATTAATTACTCGTTTTGACACTTCCAAATTTAAAACAAAGTTTGCCTGCGAAGTAAAAAATTACAACGCAGAAAATTATTTCGACCGCAAAGAAGCCAGAAAATTGGACAAATATGCCCAATTTGCTCTGGTGGCTACTGATGAAGCCATTAAACATTCACAACTCGAATTAGATAAAATAGATCTTGACAGAGCTGGTGTAATTTGGGCTTCTGGCATTGGCGGAATTGACACATTCCTCGAAGAAGTCAGAAATTATGTTAAAGGTGATGGAACTCCACGCTTTAGTCCTTTTTTTATTCCAAAAATGATAGCTAATATTGCGGCTGGTCATATATCTATAAAATATGGATTTCGTGGACCAAACTTTTGCACAGTTTCGGCTTGTGCATCATCTACCAATGCTATTATTGATGCCACAAATTATATTCGACTTGATAAAGCCGATGTAATAATTACAGGTGGTTCGGAATCGGCAATTAATGAAGCCGGAATGGGCGGATTTAATGCCATGATGGCAATTTCAACAAGAAATGACGAGTATAAAACTGCATCGCGTCCATTTTGCCTTACAAGAGATGGATTTGTTATGGGTGAAGGTGCTGGTTCATTAATTCTCGAAGAATACGAACATGCCAAAAAACGTGGTGCAAATATTTATGCCGAAATAGTTGGTTCAGGTCTTTCTGCTGACGCATATCACATTACAGCACCAAATCCAGAAGGTATTGGAGCTAAAAATGTTATGTTATTAGCACTAAAAGAAGCTGGTATTAATACTGCAGATGTTGATTATATTAATGCACATGGAACAGCGACACCTCCTGGCGACATTGCCGAAACAAAAGCAATAGTTAATGTTTTTGGTGAGCATGCTTATAAATTAAATATAAGTTCCACAAAATCAATGACGGGACATTTGCTCGGTGCCGCTGGAGTTATAGAAGCAATTGCTTCGATTCTTGCAATTTTAAATCAAACAATTCCTCCAACAATTAATCACCACCAAGTTGATGAAAAAATAGACGCAAAACTAAATTTAACCCTTCATACTGCACAAAAACGTACTGTAAATTATGCTATTAGTAACACATTTGGCTTTGGTGGGCACAATGCCTCTATTCTTCTAAAAAAGTTTGAAAATTAATTGCATGTAACTGTTTATCATAAGATTAAAAATTGTTTTGTAAAAAAATCAATCCTTTTCTTTTACATTCAAAAAACAACTGGTTTTACTCCTAATAATATTGAAATTTACGAATTAGCATTTGTTCATAAATCGGCATCAGTTTATCACGGAAAAGGATTTTCGGTTAATAACGAGCGGCTTGAATTTTTAGGCGATTCAATATTAGATTCAATAGTTGCCGATTATTTGTTCGAGATTTACCCAAACGAAAACGAAGGGTTTTTAACAAATTTGCGTTCACGAATAGTAAACCGACAGTCACTTAACGAATTAGCAGTTAAAATAGGTATTGATAATTACATTAAAGCTCAGGGAGATAAGTCGGGATTGTCGCCATCAATGATGGGAAATGCTTTAGAAGCGTTTATCGGTGCTTCGTTTATTGATAAAGGATATAAGGTTACTAAAAAATTTGTAATTACCAAACTGATAACAAATTATACAAACTTAAAAACACTCTGCAAAACCGATACAAATTATAAAGGTCAAATAATAGATTGGGTGCAAAAAAATAAAAAAGAAATAGAATTTATTAGTGTTGAAGAAGAGGCATACACAAAATCGGGTAAAATATTTATTGCTAAATTATTGATTAATGGTAAAGAAATAAGTTCAGGTAAAGCCGAATGTAAAAAAGATGCAGAGCAACATGCTTCAGAAATTGCTTTAAATATTATTAACCAAAAAAAACTGTAACATACTGATTGTAACGAAATAACATTGTTATTTGTTATAAACTTTTTTAATCCATTTAGGTAACACAAAAACACCCATAAACAAATACGGATAATAACTAACAAGTCGCCACATTAAAGCCATAATTGCAACAAAACCAACGGGAATAAACTGCCCGAGATAATCGGAAAATACAGCTTCGGCAAAACCACTGCCACCAGGGCTTGGCATAACAAGTAGCATTATTGATATAACTAATTGTCGGGCAAAAATTAAAACATGTTCGCCAATACTATAAATTGCATCAGTATTTATATGCGGTAATCCAAATAATAAAGCTAGCAATAAAAAATTAACAACCCAATATCTTGCTGTCCATGAAATGAAAGTTGCAATAAATGCTTTTAACCAAAATCTGAACTTTCTTTTCTTTAATTCTAATGAAGAAGTAATTAAATCGTTACCGGTATTTTCAGCTTTGTTTTTCCACCTTCTTATAATAGGTAAACGGAAAATAAAAACTAATAAATTTTTTATTGCTTTTGGATTAACAAACAGAGCATAAGCAACTAACAAGGTAAAAAGAAATTTTATTCCATATCCGATTATTGCAAAATAAAAATATTTATTATCAAAAAGAGAATCCGAGTTGGTAAATGCATTGCCTCCAACGGCAAAAAGGGCAATATTTCCAACAATAATATAAACAAGCGGGAACATTATTAAAAAGTACATTTCATCAAGAAGGGCTGTAGCCATTACAATCGCAGTACTTTTACCTAAATTAATACCTTCTTTGTATATAAAAAAAGCTGCAACGGTAGTTCCACCAACTGCCGATGGTAGAATAGTAGAAGCAAATTCCCATAGCATAATAATATTAAAACATTTCTTCCACGAAAGTCCTTTTTCGGCTAATATTCTTAATCTAAGCATATACCCTATATCGCGTAAAGCCATCATAATAAATGAAATAACAATAAATAATAATAATAACCAACTAAATGATAATAAGTTTATTATATCGTTATTCCATTCATTATAAAGATTATAGCTAATTATTCCTATACCAATTATTATAGGTAATATTACTTTTGATGGTTTAACGCTTCGTAATATTTTTTCAGGTTTATCTATAATTTATTTTTTTTTAAACCTACATTTAAGTAATAAATACAACTTTTTAAGAGGATTTTATAAAGAAATATTTTTCAAAACAAAAGAGAAAGAACATATCTTTCCCTTTGTTCTGATTGGTATGGTTTAATTTTACACTGTCCTCGTCAAAAAAAAAGTTGCAAAATAAAACACATAACCGTTGAGCAAAGATATATAATTTCTGCAATGAAAGAGCAGGGATATAAACAAAAAGATATTGCCTTAAAAACAGGTAAAGACAAATCTGTGATATTTCGTGAATTGAGCCGTATTTGTGCTCAACGTAGCATGGAATATAAAGCTGAATTGACACAACGTAAATAACAGCAGAGACAAAGAGACAAGCCCAAACATATTAGTTTTTGTTAATATTAACATAGTGTATTGTTATAGTAATTACGGTTCTTAAAAGTTTATCTATTATGGTTCAAATATTTTTAATTTTGTTTTTATTCGCATAAAAGATGAGCATATTTTTAACCCTTAATTCGCATAAATACTAAATTTTAACGATATAACAATATTATTTTTTTGTATTATCAAACTATTAAAACACCTGATTTTTCAGGAGTTTTTTTTTCTATATACCAAATTTTGTATAAACCAAAACATCTTTTTAACAATATGTTGTTAAGAAATAATTAAATGCAAGTAATATAGTTAATTAAGTGTGTTAAATAAAATTATAATTATTTTACAAAAAAAAACATTTCGCTGTATTTAAGGCACATAAGGTAATAGAGCAAAAAATGTTAATAATATTGTTGAAAAGTAGATTGGTAAAAAGCCAAATACTACTATATATTGCATAGCCCAAATCACAAGAGGATTTGTGTTGAAAATCAGTAATTTACATATTAAATAATACCAAACAAAAAATGTTTGTAGAAGAAATGACAGTTAAACAAAAGACTTCGAGCGAAGTAAATCAAACAACTTACAGTTTTGATGAGGCTTTCCAATCTGCACTTGAGTATTTCAAAGGTGATGAGCTTGCAGCAAAAGTATGGGTAAATAAGTATGCTATCAAAGATTCGTATTCTAAAATTTACGAAAAAAATCCCGATGATATGCATTGGCGAATTGCAAGAGAAATTGCAAGAATTGAGAAAAAGTATCCTAATTCATTAACTTCAGAAGAAGTTTATAACCTTTTAAAAGACTTTAAATATATAGTACCTCAAGGAAGCCCAATGGCAGGTATTGGCAATCATTTTCAAATTGCTTCGCTCTCAAATTGTTTTGTAATAGGGCTTGATGGTCCAAGCGATTCGTATGGAGGTATATTAAAAATTGATGAAGAACAAGTTCAACTTATGAAACGCAGAGGTGGTGTAGGTCACGACTTAAGCCATATTCGCCCAAGCGGTAGCCCTGTATTAAATAGTGCACTTACCTCAACCGGATTAGTGCCTTTTATGGAACGTTACAGTAATTCTACCCGCGAAGTTGCACAAGATGGCAGACGTGGAGCACTTATGCTTAGTGTATCTATTAAACACCCCGATGTTGAAAATTTTATCAATGCTAAATTAGAACAAGGAAAAGTTACAGGTGCAAACGTATCTGTTAAAATTGATGATGAATTTATGAAAGCTGTTGTTGATGGTAAAACATATATTCAACAATATCCTATTGATAGCCCTAATCCAACAAAAACACAAGAAATTGATGCAAAAACATTATGGAAAATAATTATTCATAATGCATGGAAATCAGCAGAACCTGGAGTATTGTTTTGGGATACAATAATTCGGGAATCAGTACCCGATAGCTATGCCGACCTTGGCTTTAAAACAGTATCTACAAATCCATGCGGTGAAATTCCACTTTGTCCTTATGATAGTTGCCGATTGTTAGCAATTAATTTATATGGATATGTAGAGGAGCCTTTTGCTAAAGATGCAAAATTTAATTTCGAGCTATTTAAAAAACATGTTCATTATGCTCAAAGAATAATGGACGACATAATTGACTTAGAACTCGAAAAAGTTGAAGTAATTTTAAAAAAAGTAAAATCGGACCCCGAAAGTGATAACACTAAAAAAGTTGAAATTGAACTTTGGGAAAAAATTAAAACAAAAGCATTAGAAGGTCGCAGAACTGGTATAGGTATTACAGCCGAAGGCGATATGCTTGCTGGTTTAGGGTATAGATACGGAAGCGACGAAGCTATTGATTTTTCGGTTGAAGTTCATAAAACTTTAGCTATTGAAGCTTATCGTTCTTCTGTTGAATGTGCAAAAGACAGAGGAGCATTTAAAATTTACGATGCAGAACGCGAAAAAAACAACCCATTTATTAAAAGGTTAAAAGAAGCCGACCCCGAACTATATAAAGATATGGTTAAATATGGTCGTCGTAACATTGCACTTTTAACCATAGCACCAACCGGTACCACAAGCTTAATGACACAAACAACATCTGGAATAGAACCTGTTTTCCGTCCTGTATATAAACGTCGTCGTAAGGTAAATCCAAACGATAAAGATGTAAAAGTGAGTTTTAAAGACGAAATAGGCGATTGCTGGGAAGAATACAATGTATTTCATCACAAATTTGTAACTTGGTTAGAAATAAATGGTTATCGTTTGCAAGATGTAATGAAATTTGACCAGGAACAACTTGAAAAACTTGTAAAAAAATCGCCTTTTTATATGGCAACTTCTAACGATGTTGACTGGGTTTCAAAAGTTAAAATGCAAGGTAAAATTCAAAAATGGGTTGACCATTCAATAAGTGTAACTGTAAATTTGCCCGAAGATGTTTCGGAAGATGTAGTTGCAAAAGTTTATTTAACCGGATGGAAAAGCGGATGTAAAGGGCTAACAGTTTACCGCGAAGGCTCTCGTTCAGGTGTGCTTATTTCTAACGATAAAAAGAAAGGAAACCAATTAGACACACTTCCTTTTAAGGTAAAAAAACGTCCAACGGTATTAAAAGCCGATATTGTACGATTTAATAATAACAACGAAAAATGGGTAGCTTTTGTTGGCGTTCTCGATGGCTTGCCTTATGAAATATTTACAGGTATTGACGATGATGAGGTACTTCACGTTCCAAAATCAATTAATAGCGGACTAATAATAAAGAGCAAAGACGAACACAGCCAAACCAGATACGATTTTCAATATGTTGATAAACACGGCTATCGTACTACATTTGAAGGATTATCGCGCATGTTCGATAAACAATATTGGAATTATGCTAAACTGATTTCAGGAGTGTTACGTTACAGGATGCCAATTACCGATGTGATTAATTTAGTTGGTTCACTTCAACTTGATGACGCAAATATTAACACATGGAAAACCGGCGTTGAAAGAGCAATAAAAAAATATATTCCAAACGGAGCAAAACCTAAAAATGGCACTCAATGCCCTAATTGTGGTTATCACGAATTGGTTTACATGGAGGGTTGCCTTACTTGTAACTCCTGCGGATACTCGAAATGTGGATAATGCTTGGCTGATAGTTTCCGGTAGGTTATTTCGCCTGCCAGGTACTCGGCTATTATTGCCTCTTTTTTGATGTTTTGTCTGTCACCTTGTCAATAAATTTATTGTAAATCTATTTAGGGTCTGCTGAAAAAGTCAATCCGATATCGGATGTGGAACTAAAGCCCAATGTCATTAAATAAAGCGATTGAGTTTTAATAATGTCGTACCTACGGTACTTTAGAATCATATTTAGTTCAATTGTTACCATAATGTCATCCCTCTGGGATTTTATTAAGCTCCGTTGGAGCGGTATTATGGTAAAAGGAAAAATAATATTTGGTTAAAGTCCTGTAGGGACGGCATTATTTTCTTAACTTAACGACATTGCACTATAGGGAGCTTCTAAAATCCGATAGTTATCAGATGCAAAGAATTTTACGCTTTTAGTGAAAATCCTTTGCACTTTTAAAAATATTTACTTCATAATATGCTATATTACTGTATGATAATATTTATTCAGCAAACCCTATTTAAGGACAAGACAAAGCAAACAAATCGTTAAAATTTATTTATGGATAATTACTACCTTTTTAACTATAACATGTTTATTGGTAATTATTTTCACATAAATAAATCCATTTGGAATATGCCCGATTTTAATTTGTTCATAGTTATGTGTTTTGTTATTGTTTTTTAAACCTAACAATTCCTTTCCATTCTCATCAATTAATTGTACCGAAATAATTTTATCGGAATTATCTTTTGAAACAATATTTATAAAATCATAAGCGGGATTGGGCATAACAGAAATATTTTTTTCAAAATCATTTTCTACAATTCCCACGCCTACACATAAATAGTTAAAAATCATTGTATCTCTACAAGACCATTTACTTGCTGCAACTAAAACTATTTGATAACAACCTTCATCATTAAAAGTATATGATGGATTTTCTAATGTGCTTGTGTATATAAGTTCACCTGTTTCGTTGTATATTCTCCAAGAATAAATACGACCACCAATTGATGTATTTATAAATTGAACATTATAAGGTACTATTTGATTCTGTTCAAGAGTTAACGTATCGAAACTTGCTATTACATAACCGGTATCGGGAACAAATATTGTTATTGAATCGTGGCAATACGAACCGGGGGTTGCATCAGGCGAAAGTGATTGTCCGTTTACAATTATTCCGTATGAAGTTAATGGACACAAACTATTCTGAATAAGAGCCGGTGAATTTCCGAAAATTGAATCTGTCCAGTTAAATGTGTAATAATTTGTAAGGGTGTCATTGTAAGGGTTTACATAAGAAGTGTATAATTCTATTTCACCAGTACAATTACCACAAGAAGCTTCGGTTAAATCATAAATAGGATTAAATGTAGCTGGTTCAATTACATAATGTGATGTAATTCCACTTGAGCAACCCCATGTGTTTGTTGTGATTAATGTAACATTATGCTGAATGCCGGTTGCCCAACTCACATAAATAGTATCAGAAATATCTGGATTTGTAATAACATTTGACAATAAACCTCCGGGAAAATTCCAATTAAATGTTATAACACCATAATCTAAATTGTTTGGCAAATTCCATGTATTTGCAATGAGCATTGAGCTATCGTGGCGGCATTGTGGTACTGTTACGGTAAACTGACCACTTGGGTACGGCGCAAAATATAAGCGTATTGTATCGCTGTCGAAACAGACATTGTTATTTTCCTGCCATATAAATTCACGGAATTTATCGCCTACAGCATTAAATACTGTATAACAACCACTACAAGATAAAAATAAACTATCATTATAAATTGTAGAAATTGGTGGTCCTGTTAATGTTCCAAAATGAACACCAAGTCCTTGAGAATACCACGTTCCTGTACCCACCGAAGGTATAGCTCCCATCTGCCACGACAACCCGCAAACTGTATCAGTTTTTATTT
>Ga0210039_1004319_pt1 | contig 10404 bp, 5 predicted proteins | sample CryGeyCG2114_250_3_FD_185460 | JGI IMG/M metagenome (GOLD analysis project Ga0210039, IMG submission 185460) | Groundwater microbial communities from aquifer - Crystal Geyser CG17_big_fil_post_rev_8/21/14_2.50 (SPAdes) (version 2) | ecosystem: Environmental > Aquatic > Deep subsurface >... | reverse complement strand
ATTTCGATTTCTATGTCTGATTCCGTGCCCGCCGGTGCACACAATTCAATCAGCCGCTCGGCCATATCCATGATTTTGACCGGCTCACCCATGTCCAGAACATAGACTGCCGGATCGCCGCCATTCTTTGCAGCTTCCAGAGTTGCGTGCAACACCAGCTGGACCGCCTCCGGCACGGTCATGAAATAGCGCTCCATATCAGGATGAGTGACCGTGACAGGGCCGCCGGCTTCGATCTGGGATCGGAAGATGGGGACCACCGAACCATTTGAACCAAGCACATTGCCGAACCGAACCACGCCGAAACGTGTTGCCCCTTCAGCTTCTTCAGCCATCGCGTGTACGAATGCCTCGGCCAGCCGTTTTGCGGCACCCATGACATTGACCGGTCCAACCGCCTTGTCAGTCGAGATCAGCACCATCTGCCCCACACCGAATTCCCGTGCGGCACGTGCGACATTCGCCGTGCCCAGTATATTCGTTTCCACGGCCTGTCTTGGATGATCTTCCATCAGTGAAACATGCTTGAGGGCAGCCGCGTGGAAAATGACCTGTGGCCGTGTGGCCTCGATCACCTCACGGATAGCCTGACCATCGCGGATGTCACGCAATAGTGCACGGCGTTTGACTGAAGTGAAGCGTTCGGAAATCTGCCGGTCAATGTTAAAGAGCGGTGTTTCAGCGAGGTCCAGCATCACCAGTTCTGAACAGCCCAGAGCCGCCGCCTGGCGGCAAAGCTCAGCTCCAATGGTGCCGCCTGCTCCCGTGACCATCACCCGCCTCCCCCGGAACCCGGTCCGCAAGGGCTCCAGTGGTAAAGTGACTGGCGGACGTGACAACAAATCTTCCAGCTTCAGCTTGCGCAAACGAAACCGCCGGTGATCACTTTCCGACAATTCGGCCGTACGCGGCAAGGTCAGGATGCGGAAGTCACGTTTGCGCAGACGCGCAATCGCCGCGCTATCAATGCCCTTGAGCGACGTCGGTGGCGCGGTGAATACCAGCGCGATATCGCTTTCGGCACCATCTGTCTGCGCATCAACAATAGCTTCAAGCACCTTGGTGCTGCCCAGAACACGAACACCCCTAATGCCCTGTCCGGAGAGACTGTCTTCGTCCAGAACAATACCGATCGGCTCATAACCGAAGTCTGCGCGGTCTATGACTTCCCGCAAAGTCGCTTCCACGTCCGAAGGCGTGCCGATCAGGATCATACCGGGCTTGCCGGCATGTATGGGCTTCACCGGAAACGGTAACAGCAATTCGGCCAGTCTCTGTTCACGGGCAGCGCGGACTGCCGAACGGACCAGCATCATTCCACCCGTCGCCAGCATCCAGGCAAAACCGTAAAACTCACCGGACCCCATAGCCTGGCGGAAAATAAGGTAATTGATCGCCGCCAGGCCCAGCGTCGCAAACAGGGCAACCTGGACGATCCGCAAGAGGTCGGGCGGGGACACATATCGCCAAGAATGGCGGTAGACTCGTGCCGGCAGCTGGGCAATGATGATCAGGACAGCAAAGACCAACCCGTTCACCAACCAAGCTCCGATACCGCCAGATGGCATGCTGCCAGGCGAGGCCAGAAACCAGCCGCCCGCAAATGCCCCGAGCGCAATCAGGACATCAATCAACAACTTGGTGGTTATAGTCAGCAAAAGAGCCCCCGCTCCTTCAACGGTTCAGATTAGCCAGCTTATACGCATGCCGAGCCTTGTTTGGGCGAAATTTTGCAGTCGTCAGAAAGGGTTCAGCGTATAGCCATCCTGTTGCAAGACCGCGTGCGCTGTCATCGCAGAAAGCGACAGTGTGACACCTGGCAGAAGGTCTTTTGCTGTCACGTTATAAAAGGCGGCTGACTGACCGCAGACATAAATCCCAGTATTATGCTCAACAAGGGCTGCGATGAGGGCCGCATTGGCACCGGACTGACCGCCATCCACTTCGGCAACATCACGAACGGCCCGCCCGTGGATGACGACCGCAAGCTGGATATTGTCCGGATCAAGACCGGCCCGTGCATGCATGTTGATGAAACGTGCCGCAGAAACCAGCGCCCGGTTCAATTCCCCCTCTTCCGCAGGCGTGGACGTATCCAACACCACCCGCAATTCAGTGTCAGGGGACAAAGGCTGCGCTGCCGGAACATCCGCCACCGGGCCAAAATCTTCTATCACCGGCCCGGTTGAAAACACCTGTTGGGTGGCAAAGGCCGGAGAAGCTGCCAGAAACAAGGCGGCCGCAATACATATCATAAGCTTATCGGATAATTTCATTCTCCAGCCTCCCAGTCTTTCGCGACAGATCTTGACCCCAGCAGAAATAGCCCCGATGCCGGTACAATCATTCCCGCAATCGCCATGATGGCATACCGCAGTGCCTGATCGCCATAGGTCTCGCGGAAGAAATCGCTGAGCGCCCCGACTGCAGGTGGCCCCAAGCCAAGCCCGACAATGTTGATAATGAACAGCAATACAGCGGGGGCCATGGCCCTCATGGAGGGCTTCACCAGGTTTTGCGCCACCGCCCAGACCGGACCGTACCACATCGAGCCCAGCGCGCTGGCGATGCCCAGAAGCAGGAAAGCCATCCAGTTCGGTGGAATGGAGAGCGATACAAAATAGAAGGGCAATGAAATCAACAAGGCTGCACCGGGAATGGCCATATAGGCGCCCAGCCATTTGCCAGAAAACCTGTCCGTCAGATAGCCACCCGCCAGCGTTCCAATGAAGCCGCCACCGCCGATAACGAAAGAATAGGGGATGGCCGCATTTGCCAGCGCATCCTGTGGAGCAATACCGGCTGCCAGCGAGATCCGGATGAAATAACTCAGCAGCCACGGAAACAGTCCATAGCCGACGAGTGAGGCGATCGCGGCCGCAAAGGCGAGATACCAGAAAGACGGTTTTTTGGAGAGCGCCCGGACAACATCTCCCATCGAAGACTGACTTTTATCCTGAGCCGCACCATCGAAACGCCCGCGCAGTGGTTCCTTGACGGTCATTTTGACGATTAAGGCGAGAATGACGCCGGGGATGCCAATGATCAGGAAGGGCACGCGCCATGCCACATCCGCCCCGATGGCAGCGAGAAATTCCGGTGCACCGTTGGTTTCGTAATAGTCCGCCACCCAGCGATAGACGATTGCTGTGATGAGAATACCCAGTACGGATCCAATGGGAATGCCCAATGAATAGACTGACAGCGCACCGGCGCGTTTGCGGGGCGGCACATAATCGGAAATGAGCGAGTGGGCTGGCGGTGAACACCCGGCCTCGCCAATCCCGACACCGACCCGCATCAGAAAAAGCATGAGGTAGGAATTCACCAGTCCGAACAGTGCGGTAAACGCGCTCCACACGGCCAGTGAGATAGAAATGATCGATACCCGGTTCCAGCGATCCGCCAAGAAGGCAATTGGCAGTCCCAGAACGGCATAGAGCAGGGCAAAGGCCGGGCCGGTCAGAAGCCCGAGTTGCAGATCAGAAAGCCCGAAATAGGCCTTGATCGGTTCCTGCATCACGGCAACGATCTGCCGGTCGATGAAATTGAATGTATAGACCACGAACAGGGCCAGAATGACGTATCGGGCATAGCCCAAACCCTGTGGGCGCTCTGCCCCGGCCACTACATGATCGGTCATGTACCCTCCCCCTTCGCCCGGCTTTTCCGGCACGTGGCTTTGACGATCACATTAGAGCAAGCGTCCGGGCTGGCAAATCATTCCGCTATGTGAACAAACCGGTCTGGTTTATACTGAAAAAATGTCTGATTAACACCTTTTCGAGCGCCAATCGGTCATCTTTTCAGATCATATTAAATCTATCAAGTATCTGATATTATTCAATTAATACAAGGATCTGTAATTGTCATAAAAATCTGCTTTTAGTCCGTATTCAAACCGTTTACAAATATATGACAATACGGTGACACAAAGATAACGAACCCGACACAAAAAAGGGGAGACTGAAAATGAAGAAGACACTTCTCGCACTCGCCGCCGCAGGCACACTCGCCGTTCCGGCTTTGGACGCCAGCGATATCTTCCAGTTCGCGGCCAATGCCTCCGACCTCGAAAACACGCGCAGCGTGGCACAACTCTATGAGCGGTTGGACACAGCTGTGCTCAGCTATTGCGCCGATCTGGTAGGTGATCCGCAACTTGAAACCTGCCACACCCAGGTTCTTGACGCTGTTGTCGGACAATTCGATAGCCCGGAGCTGATGGACATACATGAGCGGGCAACGCACTCGGTTGGCAGCATTGAGCTGGCAGCCCGGGATGACGGTGTCTGATCAACGCCGTTATAGCGCAGAGTAGCGGCAGCGGGATCTGAACGACCCCCGTCCTTCGGGATCAGGTCTTGCCTGCCGCTGCCATTTTGAAACCACCCGGCCTCTGCGCCGGGTGTTTTCATCTGGTTTAACGACCGCACTTAACAAAATCCCGCCACACATTCACTCTACTGCCCGCAACCATCAATCCACGGCGACTTTCGCCAATGAAAATGTTTAGACTGGTCTGAACGGCCGAACCGGGTAGCAAATGGTGAGATGTGTCCTGATAGCGCTTATGGTGATAGCAGCCCCTGCTTTTGGCGAAGGGCCGCTAGCGCGTCTGCAAGGCGTTGAAAATACGGAGCTCGAGGAAAGGATTTATGAAATCCTCGGCACGATCAAAGCTCCCGCCAATGACGGGATTGCAATCCGCCGTGATTTACGCACAGCACAGGACCGGGCATCCCGTTTTCTGCGCGCGCAAGGATATTATGCGGCAGAGGTTCACGGTGAGGTGGATGAGGCGGGCCAGGCCTTGCTCCGCATCATCGCCGGACCACAATTCGCAGTGGATGACATATCGGTCGAGACCAGCAATCTGGACGCCAACATCATTGCACGTGGGGCCATAGAATACCCTGCTGATAATGCATTAACGGCAGACTGGGTGTTGGGCGCAGAAGCCGCCATTCAGGCGGCTCTGGAAAACGCGGGTTGGCCTGAATCAGAGCCTCTGCCCCGGGATGTGGTGGTGGATCATGCGCGGCAGGTTGGCGATGTGTTCTTTCACTTCCGGACCGGGCCTTTCACGCGTTATGGGGACATTCGTCTTCAGACCGAAAATTGGCGTCCGGAATTCATTCAACGGCTGGCGGCACTCCAACCCGGCGCGCCGGCCCGGCTCGCCGGTCTGAATGCGTTCGAGAGCCGCCTCGAAGGTCTGGCCAGTGTACGTGAAGCCCGCATCAGTCTCGGCGAACCGGAGGGAGGGGACGATATTCGTACAGTCAACGTCGCGCTCACCCCGGCCCCGCGCCATGTGGTTGAAGCCACGATCAGTCTGTCGACAACGGAAGGGGCGGGAATCGGCACCTCCTGGTCGCGGCGCAATCTGTTTGGTGGCGACGAAACGCTCAGACTGACTGGAGAATTCGCCACTCTGGTCCAGTCGGTTCAGGCCGAATTATCCTTGCCCTACTGGCGCCGGATTGATCAGCGGCTGGTTCTGAATACCGGACTGAAATCAGAAGATACGGATGCTTTCCAGCAGAACGAGTGGACAGCAGGTGTCGCGCTGTACCGGGAGCTGAATGAATTTCTGGATTTGCGGCTGGGCGCACTCGGCGATATTTCCCGCGTAACTGATGCCTCAGGCGAGCGGGACATCAACTCATTGCGGCTGACGTCGGCTCTGGCCTTTGACCAGCGCGATGATCCGCTTGATCCCCGATCAGGCGTTCAGGCGGCCATATGGGTCAATCCAGGCTACAACTTTGGTGACGCGGAAGCCACCTATGTCCAAACCGAAATCCGCAGCAGCGCCTATTATCCCTTATCGAACCATTTCACCGCCGCTGCCCGTATTCGGCTCGGCACCATTATCGGGGCCACCGTCACAGACATCGCGGCGGATCAGCGCTTTTATGCGGGCGGGGGTGGTTCGGCACGCGGCTTTGAATATCAATCCCTTACGCCTGTTGGCCCGGACGGAGCGCCCGCCGGTGGCCTGTCGGTGACCGAACTCAATACCGAATTGCGCTGGCGCGGCGAGGGCCGTTGGGGAGCGGTGGCTTTTGTCGATACCGCTTTTGCGGGCGCCAGCCAGACGCCGGAATTTGATACACTCCGCACCGGCATCGGCCTTGGGCTTCGTTATTATTTTGACTTTGCGCCGGTGCGTTTCGATCTGGCAACACCGCTGGATCGCCGGTCCGGTGAGGATCCGATCCATGTCTATATCAGTATAGGACAAGCCTTTTGATCCTGTCTGACCGGCCTCTTCTGCGGCGCTGGCTGATCCGTTCGGCAATTGGTCTCGGCATCATACTGACCCTGATGCTGGGTCTGCTCTGGGCCGCTTCTGGCCCCGCTGGCCGTTGGGCGGTGATGCATTTTGCCGATGACCGCGAACTGCCACGCGGTCTGGTCCTCGATATCGAGGGCTTAAGCGGCAATGTGCTGGTAAATCCCCAGGTCGAGCGCATTTCTGTCAGCGATGCCGGAGGCGTTTTTCTTACTGTCGAAACCGCTGCGCTCAAGTGGAACCCTCTGGCGCTTCTCGGCGGCGATATGGACATGGACCGGATCGTTGCGGCGCAGATCGAATTGAGCCGCCGCCCGGTCCTTGCGCCCTCGTCCGGAGGCGGTGGCCGCCTGCTGCCCCTGAGGGTGGGGGCTATAAATATCCATCGATTTATCCTCGGTGAAAACGTCCTCGGCGAAGCCGCAGAATTCTCGATAGAAGGCGAAGGCCGTATTCGCGGTAGCGGCCGCCTGGCGGTCGATATTGTCCGCACCGATATCGAGGGAGACCGCATCTCCGGTGAAATCACCTGGACGCACGAAGGCGAAATTATCGGTGAGGCCGATGCTTTCATTTCCGGCACAGGGCCAATTGCTGCATTGCTGAATCTGGACGGCCGGGATGCCCAACTGACCGGGCAGATGACCGGTACCGTGGATCAGGGATCAGGTGAGGCCCGATTGACACTCGCTGGCGAAGCAGCCGCCAGTGCCGCGTTTGACTGGCAGGACGCGCGCTGGACTACACAAATTGATGCAGATGGAAGTGCTTTTGAAGCCATCCGCAGCCTGCCTTTTGATCCGCAAGCCCGCATCCGCGCCGAAGGCACGCTTTCGCCTTTCCGGCCAGTTCGGGTGGATGCAGATGGCGAAGGCTGGCGCGTCAATGTCACACCCGCAGGCCCGCAACGCGTGACTGCGAGCCTCGAACTGTCGCAGCCCATCTGGCAAGCTCTGGCCGGTGACACGATCACAATTGGACGGGCGCAATGGTCAGGCACCATTGATTATGCGTCGGGCATCACAGCAGACGGCCTGCTGCAGGCCGCCAATATACGTGCGGGTGAAACCGCCATCGAGGAAGTCGGTGGATCGCTCCTGTTCACCCGGATAACTGGCGAAAATGCAATCTTTGTTGATCTTACAGCCTCACAGATCACCCTTCCCGGCAATGCGCAAATCGACTCACTGCCCTGGGCTGGCCTCTCGGTCGAAGCCAGGCAGAATGACGGCCTCTATGTTTTCGACGCGCTCAACCTGACCTCTGATCTGGTGGAACTGACTGGCGATGTGCAACTTGATCCGAAAGGCTGGGTGCTCGCTGGCGATGCACATCTGGTATTCCTCGATATTGCAGCGCTCACCGGACAGGCGTCCGGCACGGCAATGGCCGATCTCCGCATTGAACATCTCTCGGGCAGCCAATTGGCACTCGGGGCCACGCTTCATGGCGGAAATATCCTCTGGACCGATGAAACACTGGCGGCGGTATTGAACAATGCCGAAGCGTCCCTGCTCATCTCTAGCGACTATGATGGCTGGCAAGTTGAAAACCTGAATCTCGAGAGCGCCGGTGCCGTCCTCCGGGGAGAGGCAAGCGGTGAGGGAGAAAGCTGGACTTCATCGCTGGATGCCGCGGTCAACACCGACCTCGCCTTGGCCAATGTGATCATTGGTGGCGGTGCAGCCATCGCGCTTGAAGTGCAAGGAGAAGGCCTGAGCGCCACGGGCGACGCTGTCATGTCTACTCCACGTCTCGAATTGGCCGGACAGTCTTTCACAGACCCGCGCCTCGGTCTGGACTTTACCTATAATCCGGACAGGCAGGCGGCCAACTGGCAGTTGGAAACTCTCTCGGACTATGGAAGCCTGCAGGCCACCGGCACAGTGGATCGCGGAGGCGAAAACACGGCTCTGACCCTTGACCAGGGGCAATTGGACCGCTTCAGCTTCAGCGGCGAAGCCCGCCTTGATGATGACGGCTTCACCGCCTCCGTCGATGGCCGCGACTGGCGCTTTGCGAGCGGCGAGATCACCCGCATCGATGTCACAGCCTCCAACCGTTCCGGCGATATTGTGATCACAGCTGACGCGAATGGTGAATTCCGCGACCCGTTCAGCCTCTCAACCGTTGCAACGGTAACAGAGGGTCAGGTTTCAACCCGTTTGACAGCAGACTGGGCCGGCATCCCTATCTCTACCGCCGATCCCATCGTCTATCATTTCGGGGGAGAGACGCCGTTCTTGACCGGGCGATTGATTGCGGGCGGCGGAGAGACCCGCATCAACTGGACAGCGGAGGAACAATTACGCGTCGCGATCAGGGATCTGCCCGCCGGGATCATCGCGACGGCTGCAGGCCTTCCAGCGGTAGATGGCAATATCAATCTTGATCTTGCTTTGGGCTATGCCAGCCAGCGCTGGACCGGAACGCTGGACGCCAATGGGTCACAACTTCTTGTCCGCCGGTTTGCCAATAGCGGGGCTGTTGATCTGGGTTTGACCGGACGGCTGGGCAACAATCTCGATCTGACGGTTTCGGTAACAGGAGAGGATCTGACGGGAGGGGCGGAACTGGTCAGGAGGGGAGCCATTGGCGATCTCCGGCAACTTGGCAATGATGCACCGCTGTCTGGAAATATCGAAATGTCCGGTGCCATCGAACCGCTGCTGGCACTGGTCATAGCCGATTCGCGTCAGATTGCAGGAGCGATCAGCGCTGACCTCACAATGTCGGGAACCGTCTTCCGCCCGGAATTGCAGGGCGAAACCGCCATTTCCAATGGCCGCTATGTCTCCGAAGAGTTGGGCGTTTCCATTTCTAATGTGAATGCCGTCGCCCGGTGGGATAATGACCGCCTGCAAATTGAGCGCTTCACGGCATCCGGACCCGGTGGCGGTGAACTCACCGTTTCAGGTGAGGGTGGCTTGGGCGAAGAGGGCTGGGAAGCGACAGCCCACGCTGAATTCTCCAATTTCAATGCGGTCCGGAGGCCGGATCTGTCTGTTGTCGCCACAGGCACGTCTGATGTGGCCCTGACGCGAAACGGCATCCGTATCACCGGTGATGTCGAGCTTGACCGTGTTGATGCCCGCCCGCCGGAAGCCTCCGCACCGTCCTTTGCCGAGATCGAGGTGACCGAAATCAACCGGCCAGATGGCAGCAATGGACAGTCCAGACAGCGCATCCCCGTATCTCTTGATGTGCGAGTGCGGGCCGATGACAGTATTTTTGTCTCGGGCGATGCTTTTTCGACCGAATGGCGCGGTGCCTGGCATGTCACCGGCAACCCGTCTTCACCCTTTATCAATGGTGACGCGATCCTGGTCTATGGACGCGCCTTTATTCTCAACCGTGCCTTCCGTCTGCTAGAGGGCCGGGTTTCACTGTCAGGTCCTGTCAGCACGGCTGAAATCAGTCTTCTGGCCAGGCACCAGCGGGAAGGCCTGACTGTCGATGCGCGCATTTCCGGGCCGGTATCCGCCCCTCAACTGTCCCTGTCGAGCCAGCCCTCCCTGCCGGAAGACGAAATTCTCGCCCGCCTTCTTTTTGACCGCAATTCCGGCCAGTTGAGTCCTCTGGAAACCGCAACCATTGCGGCCCAGCTTTCCGGACAGAACCTGTTTGGTATTGTCGGCGGCTTGCGGCGCGCCGCCGGGCTCGACCGCCTCGATTTTGCGGCGGGTCAAAATGGCGAGATCGTTGTCACCGGCGGTCAGCAATTGACCGATGATGTCTATCTGGAGCTGGAAAGCAGCGGTTCGGCCCTATCCTCTGCGCGTCTGGAATGGACGCTCACACCGGACTTTACCCTGCTTTCGCGCCTGACCGGTGACACCCAAGCGTCCATCGCCCTTCGATGGCGGACGGAGTACGATTAGTGTCAGCCTAGGGTCAGGACCTGTTAATTTGACTGAAATGGCGGCTGCGATGACAAGAGATGCAAGGAAAAGCCCGAAGCGCGGGGCCAATCCCCCGGTCGAGGGCTTTGACACAGCAGGTCGATGTCAGCGGGGCCGCCATTTCAGTCAAATTAACAGGTCCTGACCCTAGGTCCGCAAGCGGAAACGCTGGATTTTACCGGTCTGGGTTTTCGGCAACAC
>Ga0210039_1004316_pt1 | contig 10405 bp, 8 predicted proteins | sample CryGeyCG2114_250_3_FD_185460 | JGI IMG/M metagenome (GOLD analysis project Ga0210039, IMG submission 185460) | Groundwater microbial communities from aquifer - Crystal Geyser CG17_big_fil_post_rev_8/21/14_2.50 (SPAdes) (version 2) | ecosystem: Environmental > Aquatic > Deep subsurface >... | reverse complement strand
TGGTCGGGGTTCATCGCCAGACACATCGAGCAGCCTGCCAGACGCCACTCGAACCCCGCGTCGAGGAAAATCTGCGCCAGCCCTTCCGCTTCGGCCTGCGCCCGCACCAGACCCGAGCCCGGCACCACCATCGCGCGCAGGCCCTGCTTGATCTTGTGGCCCTTCAGGATGGCGGCGGCGGCGCGCAAATCCTCGATCCGGCCGTTGGTGCACGATCCGATGAACACGGTATCAATCGCGATGTCGGTCAGCTTCATGCCCGGCGTCAGCCCCATGTAAGCAAGGCTGCGCTGCACCGCCTCGACCTTGCCGCCGGTGAAATCCGATGGTGCGGGCACGGTGCCGGTGATCGGCAGCACATCTTCGGGGCTGGTGCCCCAAGTCACCACCGGGGCGATGTCCTCGCCCTTCAGCGTCAGCACCTTGTCGAACCGGGCACCTTCGTCGGAATAAAGGGTTTTCCACCACGCCAGCGCCGCGTCCCACAGCGCCCCTTTGGGCGCGTGCGGGCGGCCCATGCAATAGGCAAACGTGGTCTCGTCGGGCGCGATGATCCCGGCCCGCGCCCCGCCTTCGATCGCCATGTTGCACACCGTCATGCGGCCTTCCATCGACAGATCGCGGATCGCGCTGCCGCAGTATTCGATGACATGGCCGGTGCCGCCTGCCGTTCCGGTCGCGCCGATCACCGAAAGGGTAATGTCCTTGGCGGTGACGCCGGGGCGCAGGTGGCCGGTGATCTCGACCTTCATGTTCCTGGATTTCTGCTGGATCAGGGTCTGCGTCGCCAGCACATGCTCGACTTCCGAGGTGCCGATGCCATGCGCCAGCGCCCCGAACGCGCCATGCGTCGCGGTGTGGCTATCCCCGCAGACCACGGTCATGCCCGGCAGGGTCCAGCCCTGTTCGGGGCCGACGATGTGAACGATGCCCTGGCGCACATCGGCCACCGGGTAATAGACCACCCCGAAATCGCGGGCGTTGCGGTCCAGCGCCTCGACCTGGATGCGGCTTTCCTCGTTGTCGATATGGGTGTCGCGGCCCGGCGTGGTGGGCACGTTGTGATCGGGCACGGCGATGGTCTTTTCGGGGCTGCGCACCTTGCGGTGGGTCAGGCGCAGGCCCTCGAAGGCTTGCGGGCTGGTGACTTCGTGCACCAGATGGCGGTCGATATAGAGCAGGCAGGTGCCGTCTTCGGCCTGGCTGGCGACGTGGGCATCCCAGATCTTGTCATAGAGGGTTTTCAAAGCGGGCATGGCGCTACTTTCGGATGAAAATGGGGAATGGACAGACCGGCGCGGGTGCGGCCGCTCAGGCGCGGGCAAGCACCGAGCGCTGCGCGCCATAGAAACGCCAAGGCAGGCGCTTGCGGTCGTCCATGGCGAAAAAACGGGTCATGGGGCGATGAAATACGCGGAAATGGCTGGCATGGCAAGGCGGCGCGCACCAGATTGCCGCCAACAAAGGGGCCAACGATCCGGTGTTGCGCTCCTGACCAAGCGTTCCCCGCCCTTTGGCCCGATCGGTCCACACCCGGTTGGCTGGCAATCCGCCACGGGCAGCGCGGCTGGGGCGGCGTTGGCGGGGCTAATCTGCCGCTCATTTGCCCCCCCCTGGAGGGCAGCGCCCAACCGCGGGAGGGCGCGGCAACCCTTGCGGTCAGCGCTTTATGGCAAAGCCCACCTGACCTCGATCATCGCGCTTGCGGTGACAAAGCGCCCGCTCGGTGAGAGCCTGGCGCTGATGGCGCCGCGCAAAAGCGGGCGCTTTCACGGCGATCGGGTATCAGGTGTCGGGTGGCTAACACTAGCTGTAACGTCTCAATAGGTGTAGCGATGCCGCGCTGCATGACTGCCAGGCGGTGGATCACCTGCTGATGTGGGGCAACACCGGTGCGGGCGTCTGGGCCGATGCTACCTATCGCTCCGAGCAAATGGAGGCGAAGCTGAAAGCGCGAAAGCTGACCAGCCACATCCACCGCAAGGGCAAGCGCGGCAAGCTGCTGACCGAACAGGCCAAGGGCCGCAACCGGACCAAATCCTCGGTGCGTGTGCGCGTCGAGCATGTCTTTGGCGCGCAGGCCAACGACATGGGCGGCACCCTTGTGCGCACCATCGGCCTGGCGCGGGCCAAGGCCAGGATCGGGATGAAGAACCTGGCCTGCAACATCCGCCGCCTTGGGCAACTGGGCCACCTCAACCCGTGCCCGGCATGAAAACCGGGCAAACCAGCGAGAAGATCAGACTGCAAGGCCGGAAAAACGGGAGTGAAAGGTGCCGCGCCGTGACCGTCCCGGGGCACCAGACCGCCAACCGACTGCCTCCCTCCCGCTTCACGCCAAACGCATCGCTGCGCGCCCAAGAAAATGGTCAAAAATCGAGGTGCCCATGGCTTTCTCGCTCCGATACATCGACAAGAAGAGCAGGGCCATGCCTCCAGACACAGCCCGACGGTGAAGACGAGGGCGCGCCCGACCGAGGCGGGAGCGGAACGCGCCCGCCGTGGGGGCGACGGGGAAAGGGCATGATCCCCGCGCGGAGTCTTCAAATGCGATAGCCCCGGGGCAGCCGTCGGTCATCTCTTGCGCGGCGGGGGCGGCGTGCTAGGCTGAGCTCGCCCCGGGGGAGGGGGCAGGATCATGCCGCCGACCGCTGCGCGCGCCCTGAAGTCGGTGCTGATCATCGACGATCATCCGCTGTTCTGCGAGGCGCTGGCGCTGACCCTGCGGGCGGTGGCGGGGATTGTCGAGGTCGAGACTTTTGACCGCCTCGATCCGGCGCTGAACCGGCTTGCCCTGATGCCCTTGCCCGATGTCGTGGTGCTGGATCTGAACCTGCCCGACGTGACCGGGCTCGACGGCCTGATCCGGCTATGCCGGGTGGTGGGGGCGGTGCCGGTGGTGGTGGTGTCGTCGCTGGCCGACAACCGGGTGATCGGGGCGGCGCTCGGGGCCGGGGCGACGGGGTTCGTGCCCAAACACGCGCGCCGCGAGGTATTCCGGGCAGCGTTCGCGGCGATCAGCGCGGGGCACGGTTACGTGCCCGAGGGCTACCTGCCGCACACCGACCCTGCGGCCACCCCTAGTCCGCGCGACGACGCGATGGCGCGCCTGGCACGGCTGACGCCGCAGCAGGCGAAAATCCTGCAACTGATCTGCGAGGGGCGGCTGAACAAGCAGATCGCTTTCGATCTGACCATCGCCGAGACCACGGTCAAGGCGCATGTCACGGCGATCATGCGCAAGCTTGGGGTGCAGAGCCGCACCCAGGCGGTGCTGATCGCCAATGAGGCCAGCTTTGCCCGGCTGCTGCCCGAACATGGCTGACGCCTGCGCGTGTGGCGGCGTGCCTTCGGCGAGGATATTTGGGCGAAGATGAAGGGTGGTCCGTTGCACGGCGGCGGCATGGTCGCAAGACTCACGGGTGGGGGGCTGATGGACGAGGGACAGGGCGTGGTGGCGGTGGCGCGGGTGGCGGCAGGGAGGCCTGACGCCGTCGGGCGGCTGGCCGCCGATCTGGGGCCGGGGCCGTTCGCGGTGGTGCTGCTGTTCGTCTCGCCCGAGGCCGATCCGGGGCAGGTAGCGGCGGCGGCGGCACCGGGGTTCGGGGCGGTGCCGGTGATCGGCTGCACCACGGCGGGGGAAATCTCGGATCACGGCTACAGCGAGGGCGGGATCGTGGCGGTGGGTCTGCCCGCCGCGCATTTTGCCGCCGACATCCTGCTGATCCCCGATCTCGACCGGATCGAGCGTCAGGCGCTGATCGGCTGGCTGGTGCGCGCGCGCCAGAACCTTTCGCGCCAGCGCCCCGACTGGGGGCACGAGTTTGCCTTTCTGATGGTCGATGGGCTGTCCGCGCGCGAGGATGATCTGACGGCGGCGCTGGCCGCCGGCCTGGGGCCGGTGCCGCTGTTCGGCGGCTCGGCCGGCGACGGCACCCGGTTTCGCGCGACCTTTGTGCTGCACGGCGGGCGGGCGCTGCGCCATGCCGCCGTGCTGACCCTGCTGCGCAGCGATTGCCGGGCGCGGGTGTTCAACCTTGATCATCTGGTGCCGACCGAGCGGCGGATGGTGGTGACCGAGGCCGATCCCGCCCGCCGCATCGTGCGCGCGATCAACGCCGAACCGGCGGCGCGCGAATATGCGCGCCTGCTGGGCAAGGATCCGGGGCAACTGACCACCTTTACCTTTGCCGCCCATCCGCTGGTGGTGCGGATCGGCGGGCGCCATCATGTGCGCTCGATCCAGCGGGTGGCCGACAATGGCGATCTGGTGTTCTTTTCGGCGATCGACGAGGGGCTGGTGCTGACCATGGCCGAGCCGCTGGATATCGCAGCCCATCTGGCGGCGGCACTGGACGATCTGGCGCAGGGCGGGGCACCGGCGGCAATTCTGGCCTGCGACTGCATCTTGCGGCGGATGGAAGCGCTGGAAAAGCAGCAGATCGGGGCGATGTCGCAGCTTTTGCGCGCCCACCGGGTGGTGGGGTTCTCGACCTATGGCGAGCAGTTCAATGCGATGCATGTCAACCAGACCATGACCGGGGTGGCGCTTTACCCGCCGGAGCGGGTCGATGATTGAGGCGCTGATCAATCCCGCCGATCCGCCCGAGCGCCAGCGCGAAAAGCTGCTGGAAATCGTGCAGGTGCTGATGCGCCGGGTCGAGCGGGCGACTGATGATTCGGGGGCGGCCTATGCCCAGTTTCAGCGCGCCGCGATGCTGGAGGATCAGGTGATCGCCCGCACGCTGGACCTCAAGGCCGCTCTGGCGGCGGCCGAGCGCGCCAACGCCAGCCGGTCGCGCTTTGTCGCGGCGGCCAGCCATGATCTGCTGCAACCGCTGTCGGCGGCCAAGCTGTTCATGGCCTCGATCGGCGACGATACCGTCGCCCCACGCGCGCGCGAGGCGTTGCACAAGGCGCAGAACGCGTTGGGGCAGGTGGAGGGGATTCTGGGCGCGCTGCTGGATATCTCGCGGCTGGAAAGCGGGCCGCAGGCGGTCTCGGTCGGGGTGGTGGCGCTGGATCAGGTGTTGGGGCCGCTACGCGACGAATTTGCCGCCATTGCCTGCGCCAAGGGGCTGGCGTTGCGGGTGATGCCCTGCGCCGCGCGGGTGATGACGGACCCCCCCTATCTGCGGCGCATCCTGCAGAACCTGATCGGCAACGCGGTGCGCTATACCGTGACCGGGCGGGTGCTGGTGGGGGCGAGGCGACAGGGAGCCACCTTGCGGCTTGAGGTCCATGACACCGGGCCGGGCATCCCCGAGGCTGAACAGGGCAACATCTTCAAGGAGTTCCACCGCCTGAACGCGCGCGCCTCGGCGGCCGAGGGGATGGGGCTGGGGCTGGCGATTGTCGAGCGCGCCTGCGCGGCCCTGGGCCATCCGCTGGCGCTGCGCTCGCAGGTGGGGCGGGGCACGACCTTCACGGTGGGCGTGCCGCTGGCCGCTGGCACGGCGGGGGCGGGGCGCGATGCGCGTCCGGTGTCGGCACCGCCCCCGGCGGTGAACCGCATCGTGGCGCTGGTGGAAAACGATGCCGATTTGCGCCGGGCGCTGGTGCTGGTGCTGGAAGGCTGGGGCGTGTCGGTGATCGAGGCCGTCAGCGGCGAGGAAGCGCTGGCGCTGATCGACGAGATCGGCATCCTGCCCGACTGCGTGCTGGTCGATCAGCGTCTGGGGCCGGGGCAGAGCGGGCTGGAGTTCGCCTGTGCCCTGCGCCAGCGCCACGGCGCGGTGGCGACCGCGATCCTGACCGCCGACCGCGACCCAAGCCTGCGCAGCGCCTGTCAGGCGGCAGGTTTTGCGCTGCTGCTGAAGCCGATTGATCCGGTCGCGCTGCGTGCGGCGGTCGCGGTGGCGGAAATGGCTGCAGCGGCCCCCCTTACGACTATGGTGTGATAGCGCAAGCGGCGGGCGATCGCTAAGCTGCCGTCAGGGGGAACTGCCATGCAACTCAGCGATCAACGCGACATCAAGGCCGATCCGGCCACGGTTTGGGCCGCGCTGCTGAATCCCGAGGTGTTGAAGGCCGCGGTGCCGGGCTGCGAAAGCATGACCGGCAGCCCCGAGGATGGCTTCGAGGCGGTGGTGGTCCAACGGGTCGGGCCGGTTTCGGCGCGCTTCACCGGCGTGGTCAAGCTGTCGGAACTGGTGCCCGAGCGCAGCATCACCATCCGCGGCGAAGGCAAGGGCGGACCTGCGGGCTATGCCAAGGGTGGGGCGAAGGTGACGCTGGAGCCGATCCCCGGCGGCACCCGGCTGGGTTACACCGTCGAGGCCAATGTCGGCGGCAAGCTGGCCCAGCTTGGCAGCCGGATCATCGACGGTTTTGCCAAGAAGATGGCCGACGAATTCTTCACCCGGTTTCAGGCCGCGATCGAAGGACCGGGCGCGGCCGAGGAAAAGGTTGCTGATTCGGGCAAAAGCGACAAGGGTTGGTTCAAACGGCTGGCCGCATGGCTGGCGCGCATTTTCAGGGGAGGAAAACCATGACCAAGGTCACGATGACCGTGAACGGGAAACCCGTCTCGGGCGAGGTCGAGGGGCGCACGCTGCTGGCCTCGTTCCTGCGCGACGGGCTGGGGCTGACCGGCACCCATATCGGCTGCGACACCTCGCAATGCGGGGCTTGCGTGGTGCATGTCGATGGCGTGGCGGTGAAAAGCTGCACCACGCTGGCGCTGGATGTGGCCGACCGGGCGATCACCACGATCGAAGGCATGGCCAATGCCGACGGATCGCTGAGCGTGCTGCAACAGGCATTCCAGGACAACCACGGGCTGCAATGCGGCTTCTGCACCCCCGGCATGGTGATGACCGCTGCCGCTCTGCTGGCCGACAACCCGAAACCAACCGAGGCCGAAGTGCGCGCCGGGCTGGAGGGCAATATCTGCCGCTGCACCGGCTATCACAACATCGTCAAGGCGGTGCTGGCGGCTTCGGGCCAGGACGTGGCGGCGGTTGCGGCGGAATAGCGCCTGTTTTCATAAGAATGGCGGGCGTTTCTGACGCATCGCAGCAAGGGAGGATGACATGCCTAAAGATGGTGGCATCGGCGCCAGCACGAAACGGCGCGAGGATATCCGGTTTCTGACCGGCAAGGGGCGCTACACCGCCGACATCAACCTGCGCGGCCAGGCCTATGCCTGTTTTGCCCGCAGTCAGGTGGCGCATGGCCGGATCAACGGCATCGACACTGCGGCGGCCAAAGCGCTGCCCGGTGTGCTGGCGGTGATGACGGGCGCGGATTTCGCGGCCATGGGGGGTAACCCGGCGGGCTGGCTGGTGCAGTCACGTGGCGGCGAGACCATGAAGGAACCCAAGCGCCCGGTGCTGGCGCATGGCAAGGTGCGCCATGTCGGCGACGCCTATGCCGTGGTGGTGGCCGAAACCCTGGAACAGGCGCGCGACGCGGCGGCGGCGATCGAGGCCGACATCACCGAACTGCCCGCCATCGTGAACATGGCGCAGGCGGTGGCCGACGCCACCAACCGCGTCCATGACGAGATCGAGAACAACGTCTGCTTTGACTGGGGCTGGATCGAGGACAACCGCGCCGCCGTCGATGCTGCCTTCAAGGCGGCCCCGCATGTCACCACGCTCAAGCTGGTCAACAACCGTCTGGTGCCGAACGCGATGGAGCCGCGCGCCTCGATCGGCGACTATGACAGCGGCACCGGCGACTACAAGCTTTACACCACCAGCCAGAACCCGCACCTGACCCGGCTGTTGATTGCCGCCTTCGTGATGGGCATCCCGGAAAACAAGCTGACCGTGATTTCGCCCGATGTCGGCGGCGGGTTTGGCTCGAAAATCTATCACTATGGCGAAGAGGCGGCGGTGCTGGCGGCGGCCAAGGCCCTGAACCGGCCGGTGAAATGGGTGGCCGATCGGTCGGAAAGCTTCATGTCCGACGCCCATGGCCGCGATCACGAAACCACCATCCAGCTTGCGACCGACCTTCAGGGCAATTTCCTGGCGCTGCGCACCGAGACCCTGGCCAACGTCGGTGCCTATCTGTCGAACTTCGCCACCGTCACGCCCACCTTCCTGCACGGCACCCTGATGGCCGGGCCCTACAAGACCCCGCTGATCTACGTCAACGTCAAGGCGGTGTTCACAAATACCGCCCCGGTTGATGCCTACCGTGGCGCGGGCCGCCCCGAAGCGACCTATTCGCTTGAGCGGGTGATCGACAAGATGTGCCGCGAGCTGAAGCTTGATCCGGTGGCGGTGCGGCGGCTGAATTTCATCGCCCCCGACCAGTTCCCCTACACCACCCCGGTCGGGCTGGTCTATGATACCGGCAACTACGGCGCCACGCTTGCCAGGCTCGTGCAGATCGGTGATCTCAAGGGGTTCGAGGCCCGTCGCGCGGCATCGGCCAGGCGCGGCAAGCTGCGCGGCCTTGGGCTTTCGACCTGGATCGAGGCCTGCGGCATTGCGCCCTCGGCGCTGGTCGGGGCCCTGGGCGCGCGGGTCGGACTTTTCGATGTGGCCACGGTGCGGGTCAACGCCACCGGCAATATTTCGGTGATGGTGGGCGCGCACAGCCACGGCCAGGGCCACGAGACGGTGTTCGCCCAGATCGTGTCCGACCGGCTGGGCGTCCCGGCCTCCAGCATCGACATCGTGCATGGTGATACCTCGAAGATTCCGTTCGGCATGGGGTCTTACGGGTCGCGCAGCCTGGCGGTCTGCGGCTCGGCCATCGTCAAGGCGGTAGACAAGGTCATCGCCAAGGGCAAGAAGATCGCGGCCCATATGCTGGAAGTTGCCGAAGCCGACATCGCGTTCGAGGATGGCATGTTTTCCGTCCCCGGCAGCAACAAGGCCAAGACCTTCGGCGAGATCGCATTCTCGGCCTATGTGCCGCACAACTACCCGCTGGAAACTCTCGAGCCGGGGTTGGAGGAAACCGCGTTCTACGATCCGGCCAACTTCACCTACCCGGCCGGGGCCTATGCCTGCGAGGTCGAGGTTGACCCCGATACCGGCCGGGTCGAAGTTGCCTCTTTCGCCTGTGCCGATGATTTCGGCAATGTGATGAACCCGATGATCGTCAATGGGCAGGTCCATGGCGGGGTAGCGCAGGGCATCGGTCAGGCGCTGCTGGAAGCGGCAGTCTATGACGGCAACGGCCAGTTGCTGACCGGCAGCTACATGGATTACGCCATGCCGCGCGCCGACGATCTGCCGATGTTCACGGTCGATCATAGCTGCAACACGCCTTGCACCCATAACCCGCTGGGGGCCAAGGGCTGCGGCGAGGCCGGGGCGATCGGATCCCCCCCTGCCGTGGTCAACGCGGTGATCGACGCGCTGCAACGCGGCGGCCACGGCAACGTCACCCATATCGACATGCCCCTGACGCCCGCGCGCGTCTGGGCGGCGATCAACGGCTGATCCGGCCAAGGGAGGAAACGATGCAGAACTTCGATTTCAAGAAACCGGGCAGCATTGCCGAGGCGGTCAAGGCGCTGCAAACCCCCGGCGCGCAGGCGCTTTCGGGGGGCCAGACCCTGCTGCCGACGATGAAGCAGGGCCTCGCGGCCCCCGATGTGCTGGTCAGCCTGACGGCGATTGCCGAGCTGCGCGGCCTGCGCAAGGAGGGTGATACGCTGGTGATCGGTGCCGCCACTCCGCACGCCCAAGTGGCGCGCGAGGTCGGCAAGTCTTACCCGGCGCTGGCCGCTCTGGCAGGCGGCATCGGTGATCCGGCGGTGCGCAATCGTGGCACCATCGGCGGCTCGATCGCCAACAACGACCCCTCGGCCTGCTACCCGGCGGCGGTGCTGGCCTCGGGGGCGACGGTCGTCACCAACCAGCGCAGGATCGCGGCGGACGACTTCTTTACCGGCCTGTTCGAAACCGCGCTCAAGGAAGGCGAGATCATCACCGAGGTCCGCTTTCCGATCCCGCAGCAAGCGGCTTACGTGAAGTTCGACCAACCCGCCTCGCGCTTTGCGCTGGTCGGGGTGTTCGTGGCCCGCTTTGCCACCGGCGTGCGGGTGGCGGTAACTGGGGCCTCGGAAGGCGGGGTGTTCCGCTGGAAAGAAGCCGAAGCCGCACTGTCGAAAAACTTTGCCGCTGCGGCGCTGGCCGGGCTGAAAGTGGCACCGGGCAGCATGATTGGCGACATGCACGGCACCCCCGACTACCGCGCCCATCTGGTGGCGGTGCTGACGGCGCGGGCGGTGACGGCGGCGGCCTGAGCCTTTTCTTGCTGGCCCAAATATCCTCGCGCGAAGCGCCAGAAATCAAGGCCCGTCCCGCCAGGGGCGGGCTTTCGCCGTCAGCCCTTGGCCCCTTGGGCCAGATAGACCGCGCAGCCGGTCAGGGCGGCGTAATCGTCGGTGATCACCGACACCGCAAAATTCTGCATGAAGCCCGCAAACCGGCCC
>Ga0210039_1004302_pt1 | contig 10432 bp, 10 predicted proteins | sample CryGeyCG2114_250_3_FD_185460 | JGI IMG/M metagenome (GOLD analysis project Ga0210039, IMG submission 185460) | Groundwater microbial communities from aquifer - Crystal Geyser CG17_big_fil_post_rev_8/21/14_2.50 (SPAdes) (version 2) | ecosystem: Environmental > Aquatic > Deep subsurface >... | reverse complement strand
AAGGGCGCGAATTATCCATGAAACGCCGTGCTTCATCAACTACAATGCGCGACCTGATTTTTCGTTTCTCTTGCAGGCATGCGCACCGCCGATTTCGATTTCGATCTGCCCCAACATCTGATCGCCCAGCACCCGCCGGCGCAGCGCGGCGCCAGCCGCCTGCTGCACGTCGGCGTGGCGGGGATAGCCGATCGCCTGTTCGCCGATCTGCCCGCTTTGCTGCGCCCGCACGATGTACTGGTGCTGAACGATACCCGCGTGCTGAAGGCGCGACTGTTCGGGCAGAAGGAAACGGGCGGACAGATCGAGGTGATGGTTGAGCGTGTCCTCAACGAACATGAAGTGCTGGCCCAGGTGCGCGCCAGCAAAACACCCAAAACAGGCAGCCGTTTGCGCTTGGCCGATGCGATCGCGGTCACTGTGCTCGGGCGCGAGGGAGAATTTTTTCATCTGCGCTTCGAGGGCGATACGCCGGTGGCCGACTTGCTGGAGCGCCACGGCAAACTGCCGCTGCCACCCTACATCACCCATGCGGCGGGCGACGAGGACGAAGAGCGTTACCAGACCGTGTTCGCGCGCGAGCAGGGCGCGGTCGCCGCGCCGACCGCGGGACTGCATTTCGATGAGGCGATGTTGCAGACCCTGCGCGACAAGGACGTGAATCTTGGATATGTCACGCTGCATGTCGGTGCCGGCACCTTCCAGCCGGTGCGCGCGGAAAAGATCGAGGATCACGTCATGCACAGCGAGCGCTACACCGTGCCGCAAACGACGGTGGACGCGATCGCCAAGGCCCAAGCCAACGGCGGGCGCGTGGTGTGCGTCGGCACCACCAGCTTGCGCGCGCTGGAAAGCGCGGCGGCGGGCGGCGCATTGCAGGCCGGGTCGGGCGAGACCGATATCTTCATCACGCCCGGCTATCGCTTCAGGGTGGTGGATGTGCTGCTTACCAACTTCCACCTGCCGCGTTCCACCCTGCTGATGCTGGTGTGCGCTTTCGGCGGGCTGGAGCAGATGTTCGCCGCCTACCGCCACGCCGTGGCACAGGAATACCGCTTCTTCAGTTACGGGGATGCGATGCTGATCGAGAGAGAGCAAAAATAAATTGGCCACAGAGATCACAGAGTACACAGGGATAAGGCAGGATCTCGGGGTTTCTCTGTGATCTCTGTGTTCTCTGTGGCTAAAACTGGTTTTGCCTGAAAGAAATTTATGAAATTCACTTTGCATAACACCTCCGGCGCGGCGCGGCGCGGCACGCTGGAACTGGCGCACGGCAAGGTCGAGACGCCGGCGTTCATGCCGGTCGGCACTTACGGTACGGTCAAGGCGATGTCGCCACAGGAACTGCACGACATCGATGCGCACATCGTGCTCGGCAACACCTTCCATCTGTGGTTGCGCCCTGGCCTGGAGGTGATCGCGGCGCACGGCGGCTTGCACCGGTTCATGGGCTGGGACGGGCCCATCCTCACCGATTCCGGCGGCTTTCAGGTGTTCAGCCTGGGCGAGTTGCGCAAGATCACCGGCGGTGGGGTGGAATTCCGCTCGCCAGTCAACGGCGACAAATGTTTCCTGTCGCCGGAAGAATCCATGCGCATCCAGAAAGTGCTCAATTCCGACATCGTGATGATCTTCGACGAATGCACACCGTATCCGGCGGATGAGCAGACCGCCGGTTCATCCATGCGCATGAGTCTCGATTGGGCGGCACGCAGCAAGCGCGCGCACGAAGGCAACCCGAACGCGCTGTTCGGCATCGTGCAGGGTGGCATGCACGAGCATCTGCGCGACGAGTCGCTGGCGGGACTGAAGGATATCGGCTTCGACGGTTTCGCCATCGGCGGCCTGTCGGTGGGCGAACCGAAAGAAGACATGCGGCGCATCCTGGCCCACACCGCGCCGCAACTGCCGCAGGACAGGCCGCGCTATCTGATGGGCGTGGGCACGCCGGAAGACCTGGTGGAAGCGGTGGGGCGGGGCATCGACATGTTCGACTGCGTGATGCCGACCCGCAACGCGCGCAACGGCCACCTGTTCACCCGCTACGGCGATGTGCGCATCAAGAATGCCGTGCACCGGCTGGATACGCGCCCGCTCGATCCGCAATGCACGTGTTATACCTGCCAGAACTTCAGCCGCGCCTATCTGCACCACCTGCATCGTCTCGGCGAGATCCTCGGCGCGCGCCTGAATACCCTGCACAACCTGCATTATTATCAGGAACTGATGCGGGACATCCGCGCCGCCATCGCAGCCGGGCGTTTCGCCGAATTTTCGGCAGCCTTCCATGAAGCGCGTGCCGGAGCGGGTGCGCTGCCCGGTCACTAAACTGTCATTCCTTCCGTGCTAGAATGCGCGCCTTCGTTTTTTGCCCTGTTTATTTCTGGAGAGTAATCAAATGACTTCGATCACCGAATTGTTTATCAGCAATGCCTACGCCGAAGGCGCTCCCGCAGCCCAGGACGGCGGCATCATGGGTTTCCTGCCATTGATCGCCCTGTTGGCCGTGTTCTACTTTCTGATCCTGCGCCCGCAACAGAAACGCGCCAAGGAACACAAGGTGATGGTGGAAGCCATGCAAAAAGGCGATGAAGTTGTCACTGCAGGCGGCGTGCTGGGCAAGGTGACCAAGGTGGGCGATGAAAACATCGCGGTTGAGATCGCCGACAACGTGGTGGTGCAGGTGCAAAAGAGCGCCGTGCAGACTGTATTACCCAAGGGCACGATCAAGTCGCTCTGATCTTTCGCCTCACTCCCGCAAGCAAGGTGCTGCCATGAATCGTTATCCCCTGTGGAAATATCTGCTGATCCTGATCGCCGTCGTGGCGGGTTTGGTGTATGCCCTGCCCAACCTTTACGGCGAATCGCCCGCGGTGCAAGTGCTGCCCTTGCGCAGCCACCTGAAGGCGGATGCGGGATTGCTGGCGCGCGTGCAAAGCGCCTTGCAGGATGCGCAACTCGCGCCGGAAGTGCTGGCGCTCGACACCACCAGCGTCAAGGCGCGTTTCGCCGATACCGACAGCCAGCTCAAGGCCAAGGACGTGTTGCAGGCCGCGCTGGGCGAGGACTATGTCGTCGCGCTCAACCTGTTGTCGCGTTCGCCCGAGTGGCTGACCGCGATGAACGCGCTGCCGATGTATCTTGGCCTTGACTTGCGCGGCGGCGTGCATTTCCTGATGCAGGTGGACATGAAAGCGGCGCTGGACAAGGCGCTGGAATCGAATGCCGGCGATATCCGCAGCACCCTGCGCGAAGCGCGCATCGCCTACTCGGGTGTGACGCGCGATGGCGACACCATCACTACCCGCTTCCGCGATGCCGAAGCGCGCAGCCAGGGCAAGGATGAGCTGAAGAAACGCTTCGCCGGTCTGGAATTGCAGGAACGGGAGGCGGGTAGTGAATATCGGCTGGTCGCCAATCTCAAGTTGCAGGAAAAATTGCGCATCCAGGATTCCGCGCTGCAGCAGAATCTGGTCACCCTGCGCAACCGCGTCAACGAACTCGGCGTGGCCGAGCCGGTGATCCAGCAGCAGGGCGCGGATCGTGTGGTGGTGCAATTGCCCGGCGTGCAGGACACCGCACGCGCCAAGGATATTCTGGGACGCACCGCCACCCTGGAAGTGCGTATGGTGGATGACGAACACTCGATCGGTGCCAATGGTGTCGCCCCGTTTGGCGCGGAAGTGTTCCGCGAACGCGACGGCACCCAGTTGCTGGTCAAGAAGAGCGTGATCCTCACCGGCGAGCGCATCGACGACGCGCAGCCCGGATTCGACAGCCGCAACAACGAACCGGCGGTGCACATCAACCTCGACGCGGTCGGCGCGCGCAAATTCAAGGAAGCGACGCGCGAGAACGTCGGCAAGCGCATGGCGATCATCCTGTTCGAGAAGGGGCGCGGCGAAGTGGTCACCGCGCCGGTGATCCGCGAAGAGATCGGCGGCGGTCGCGTGCAGATCAGCGGCCAGATGAATACCACCGAGTCGCAGAATATCGCCCTGCTGCTGCGCGCCGGCGCGCTGGCGGCGCCGATGGAGATCATCGAGGAACGCACCATCGGCCCCAGCCTCGGGGCGGACAACATCCAGCGCGGTTTCAACTCCACCAAGATCGGTTTCATCATGGTCGCCGTGTTCATGATCGCCTACTATCTGATGTTCGGCACCATCTCGGTGCTGGCGCTGGGCGCCAACCTGCTGTTGCTGATCGCCCTGCTGTCGATGATGCAGGCGACACTGACCTTGCCCGGCATGGCCGGCATCGCGCTGACGCTGGGCATGGCGATCGACGCCAACGTGCTGATCAACGAGCGCATCCGCGAGGAACTGCGCAACGGCCTGCCGCCGCAAATGGCGATCCACACCGGTTACGAGAACGCGTTTGCCACCATTCTCGACTCCAATATCACCACCCTGATCGCCGGCGTGGCGCTGTTCATGTTCGGCTCCGGCCCGATCAAGGGGTTTGCCGTGGTGTTGTGCCTCGGCATCCTGACGTCGATGTTCAGCGGGGTGATGGTGTCGCGCGCAATGGTCAATCTGATCTACGGGCGCCGCGCGCGCCTGAACAAAGTCGCCATCGGTTAAGGGGCTGCAGACATGGAATTCTTCCGCATCAAAAAAGACATCCCCTTCATGAGCTACGGGAAGGTCACCACCAGCATCTCGCTGCTGACTTTCCTGTTCGCCGTGTTTTTTCTGGCGACCAAGGGACTGAACTTCGGTGTCGATTTCACCGGCGGCACCGTGATCGAGGTGCACTACAGCGCCCCCGCAGATATCAACAAAGTGCGCCAGCAATTGGCGGGCATCCATCTGCAGGATGCACTGGTGCAGAACTTCGGCAGCAGCCAGGACGTGCTGATCCAGGTGCCGCTGAAACAGAACACCATGGGCGCCAAGCTCAGTGAATATGTGGTCGACACCTTGCGCCTGCAGGATGCGAATGTGGAATTGCGCCGGGTCGAATTCGTCGGGCCGCAGGTGGGCAGGGATCTGGTCGAGAACGGCGCGATGGCGTTGCTGCTGGTCTCGCTCGGCATCGTCGGTTATCTGTGGCTGCGCTTCGAATGGAAGTTCGGCCTCGCCGCGATCATCGCCAACCTGCATGACGTGGTCATTATTCTCGGCTGCTTTGCCTTCTTCCAGTGGGAGTTTTCGCTCTCGGTTCTGGCGGCGGTGCTGGCGGTGCTGGGCTACTCGGTGAACGAATCGGTGGTGGTGTTCGACCGCATCCGCGAGAACTTCCGCAAGATGCGCAAGACCGAAGTCGCCACAATCATCGACAACGCCATCACCCGCACCATGTCGCGCACCATCATCACCCACGGCTCGACCCAGCTGATGGTGCTGGCGATGCTCTTCCTCGGTGGCGAGACGCTGCACTTCTTCGCCCTCGCGCTGACCATTGGCATCCTGTTCAGCATCTACTCCTCCGTGCTGGTCGCCAGTCCGCTGCTGATGATCTTCGGTGTATCGCGCGAGGATTTCATCAAGCCGGAAAGGACTGAAGCGGAAGAGGTGTTGCCGTAATCCTGGAAACCGCAGTTGACCGCTCCATATATTACGCAAGGAAATGATTGTGAGAACATTTTTCCATTTATCCACGCTCACCCGGCAGGTGAGTCGCTACGAAACGTATTGCACGTCCCTCGCGGCGCATGGCAGCGTTGCTTCTCCTTGGAATGGAACGACCATTCCTCGTCGTCGCGCCTTGCCCTGCACCACGATGAACGCACACTACACTTCGTCCAACTGAGGCTTCCAGGATAATGGAGCTTCTCGCCGGGCTGCTCGACATCGTCCTCCATCTCGACGCGCACCTGCTGGCATTGGTGCAGGAATACGGTGTCTGGGTGTATGCCATCCTGTTCTTCATCATTTTTGCCGAGACCGGACTGGTCATCGCACCGTTCCTGCCCGGCGACTCGCTGCTGTTCGTGATCGGCGCGCTGTGCGGCATGGGTTCGCTCAAACTTGAGGTGGCGCTGCCGCTGCTGATCCTCGCCGCGTTCATGGGCGACAACACCAACTACTGGATCGGTCGCCTGCTCGGCTTGCGCCTGCTGGAACACGCCAGTCCGCGTTTCATCAAGCACGAGCACCTGGAAAAGACCCACGCCTTCTATGCCAAACATGGCGGCAAGACCGTCATCTTCGCGCGCTTCCTGCCGATCATCCGCACCTTCGCCCCGTTCGTTGCCGGCATCGGCACCATGAACTATCGCCACTATGTGATGTTCAGCATCATCGGCGGCGTGAGCTGGATCGGCAGCCTGATTCTCGCCGGTTATTTCTTCGGCAATATTCCGGTCATCAAGGACAATCTCACCCTGATGATCCTGGTCATCGTCGTCGTCTCATTCGTGCCCGCGATGATCGAATTCATGCGCCATCGCCGGCAGCGCGCGCAAGCCAACTAGATTTTCGGCGCGCCAGTTCTGCCGCGCCCATGCCCATAACGCTTCCAGATTAACCTTGCGCAACGCCTGCGGCGGATGCTGCCGCAGGAAGGACAGCGCGCGCCACAGCGCGGCGACAGGTTGTGCCGTATCCACCGCTTCCGCCAGTGTCTGCTTGCTCAATTTTTCTCCCGTCTCGTTCACCGCGACGGGCAAGTGCATGTAGTGCGGCGTGGGCAGGCCGAGCAGGCCTTGCAGATGAATCTGGCGCGGCGTGGAAGCGAGCAAGTCTGCACCGCGCACGACATGCGTAATACCTTGATGGGCATCATCCACCACCACCGCGAGCTGATAGGCGAACAGGCCGTCCGCCCGCTTCACCACGAAATCGCCGATCTCGCTTTCGAGATGCTGCGTGATGCGGCCTTGTAGCGCATCGTTGAATTCGATTATTTCAGCATCATCTTGTTCTTCGTCATTCCCGCGCAGGCGGGAATCCGGCAATTCAAAATGCATCTTTATCAAACCCACTGGATTCCCGCCTGCGCGGGAATGACGACTGGGGATGTCAGTGCGTACCCGCCACGCCCGGCCCTCGCGTCCTGCCGGGATGCCATGACGGCAAGTACCGGGATAAACCGCCCCCTCAATGCCAAGTAGCGCCGAATCCGAAATCTCCTTGCGCGTGCAGCAGCACGGATAAGCCGCACCATTCGCTTGCAGCGTGTGCAACGCCTGCTCATATGCGGCCGTGCGCTGACTCTGGTAGATGACCGGCTCGTCGGAATGCAGCCCGAAGGCATCAAGCGTGCGCAGGATGTCATCCGCGGCACCCGGCACGCAGCGCGGCGTATCGAGGTCTTCCATACGTACCAGCCAGATGCCGTGATGATGTCTTGCGTCGAGATAGCTGCCGACGGCGGCGACGAGCGAGCCGAAGTGCAGCGGGCCGGTGGGGGAGGGAGCAAAGCGCCCACGGTAGCGGGATTTATGCAGGGACAAGCTCTTTTCGGAATTGCCGCACCTGCTGGAGGCTGTTGACAGCGATCCTGTCGCCGACAATCAGCGCGGAGCAGATGAAAAAATGAATCAGGAGTGTCATTGATTACGCTGCCACTCGTTCAATCTTGGGCAGTTTGCGGCCTGAATGCTCGGCTTGCCAAAGATCGTAATCGGCTTGCATCCGCAGCCATGTTTGAGCATTGCCGCCCAACCACATAGCCAAGCGGATGGCGAGGTCGGCCGAGACACCTGCGCGACCGTTGATGAAGCGGGAAAGTTGCACGCGCGATACGCCGAGTTGCAACGAAGCTTCGGTAACGGTTATGCCAAGCTCCGGCAGTACATCTTCTTTAATGATTTCGCCGGGGTGCGGCGGGTTGTGCATTCGACTCATTATGTCCTCCAATCAGTGGTAGTCCTGATAATCCGCCAAAACAGCATCTTCGCCTTCAAATGCAAACGTCAGGCGCCAATTGCCATTTACCCGGATGGACCAGTGGCCGGAAAATTTGCCGCTCAAGGCATGAAACCGCCAACCGGGTTTGTCCATATCGTCTGGTGTTGAAGCGGCGTCCAGCATTGCCAATTGGCGCCTGAGTTTGGCCGCGTGGGCGGGTTGAATGCCTGCTTTGCTGCCAGTGTTGAAAAACAACTCAAGGCCTTTATGGCGGAAGGTTTTGATCATGCGCGCAGTGTATCTCTGGTAGATACAGCGGGCAAGAGGATGAAAGTCAGGCTATAACCGCCTCATCCTCAAACTCCAGGCTCACCTTGCCATCCTTCACATCGACGGTAACCTTGCCGCCGTTTGCCAGCTTGCCGAACAGCAGTTCGTCGGCCAATGCGGAGCGGATGGTGTCCTGGATCAGGCGCGCCATCGGGCGGGCGCCCATCAGCGGGTCGAAACCGTGTTCGGCGAGGTGATCCTTGAGCGCTGCGGTGAAGTCGGCTTCCACTTTCTTCTCGTGCAACTGCTCTTCAAGCTGCATCAGGAACTTGTCCACCACGCGCAGGATGACCTCCTTCGACAGCGAGGAGAAGGAGATGATTCCATCCAGACGGTTGCGGAACTCCGGCGTGAACATCTTCTTGATGTCAGCCAACTCATCACCGGCCGAGTCGTTCTTGGTGAAGCCGATCTGTGTCTTGTTCAATGCTTCCGCGCCCGCGTTGGTGGTCATGATGATGACCACGTTGCGGAAATCGGCCTTGCGCCCGTTGTTGTCGGTGAGCGTGCCGTGGTCCATCACTTGCAGCAGGATGTTGAAGATGTCCGGGTGCGCTTTCTCGATCTCGTCCAGCAACAGCACGCTGTGCGGCTGCTTGCTGATGGCTTCAGTGAGCAAACCGCCTTGGTCGAAACCGACATAGCCGGGCGGCGCACCGATCAGGCGCGACACGGCATGGCGTTCCATGTATTCGGACATGTCGAAGCGGTGCAGCGGCATACCCATGCTGTAAGCGAGCTGTCGCGCCACTTCGGTCTTGCCGACGCCGGTCGGGCCGGAAAATAAAAAGCTGCCGATGGGTTTTTGCGGATTGCCGAGACCGCTGCGCGACATCTTGATGGCGCGAGCAATGGCGTCGATGGCCTTGTCCTGGCCAAACACAGTGGCTTTCAGGTCGCGATCCAGATTCTTCAGGGTGTTGCGGTCGTCGTGCGACACGGTGCGCGTCGGGATGCGCGCGATCTTGGCGATGATTTCCTCGATCTCGTGTTTGCCCACCACTTTTTTCTGCTTTGACTTGGGCAGGATGCGCTGCGCCGCGCCGGCTTCGTCCAGCACGTCGATCGCCTTGTCGGGCAAGTGGCGGTCGTTGATGAAGCGCGCCGACAGCTCGGCGGCGCTGGTGATCGCGGCGGCGCTGAACTTGATGCTGTGGTGATCCTCGAAGCGCGACTTCAATCCCTTCAGGATTTCGATAGTCTGTTCGACCGAAGGCTCGGCCACATCAATCTTCTGGAAACGGCGCGACAGCGCAGAATCCTTTTCGAAGATGCCGCGATATTCCTGGTAGGTGGTGGCGCCGATGCATTTCAGGGTGCCGCTCGACAAGGCGGGCTTGAGCAGGTTGGACGCATCCATGGTGCCGCCGGAGGCCGCGCCGGCGCCAATCAGGGTGTGGATCTCGTCGATGAACAGGATCGCCTCCGGCGTGTCCTTCAACTCTTTCAGCACGGCTTTCAGGCGTTGCTCGAAATCGCCGCGATATTTGGTGCCGGCCAGCAGCGAACCCATATCCAGCGCATACACTTTGCCGTCGCGCAGGATGTCCGGCACATTGCCTTCGGTGATGCGCCGCGCCAGCCCTTCGGCGATGGCGGTCTTGCCGACGCCGGCCTCGCCCACCAGCAACGGGTTGTTCTTGCGCCGGCGGCACAGGGTCTGGATCACCCGTTCCAGCTCCGTCGCCCGCCCGATCAGCGGGTCGACCTTGCCCGCGCGGGCGTGGGCGTTGAGGTCGAGGGTGTAACTGGCCAGCGCGCTGTCCTCCTTGGCCTGCCGCTCCTCCTCAACCTCGCCCTGTGTCTTTTGCGTAACCGATTGGGCATCGGCGGTCTTGTTGATGCCGTGCGCGATGTAGTTCACCACGTCGAGACGCGTGATCGCGCGCTGATTGAGGAAATATGCCGCATGCGATTCCTTCTCACCGAACAGCGCAACCAGAATGTTGGCGCCGGTCACTTCTTTCTTGTTGGTCGATTGCACATGCAAAATGGCGCGCTGGATGACGCGCTGAAAACCGACCGTCGGCTGGGTGTCCACCTCGTCCACACCGGGCACCACCGGCGTGTGCGTTTCGATGTGCCGGTTCAACACCGCGCGCAACTCTTCCAGGTCCGCGCCGCAGGCGCGCAACACATGGGCCGCCGACGGGTTGTCCAGCATGGCCAGCAGCAGATGCTCGACCGTGATGAACTCGTGCCGCCGCTGGCGTGCTTCGACAAAGGCGAGGTGCAGGCTGACTTCCAGTTCTTGCGCGATCATTTAGTTCTCCTCCATGAGGCAACGCAGCGGATGCCCA
>Ga0210039_1004300_pt1 | contig 10437 bp, 12 predicted proteins | sample CryGeyCG2114_250_3_FD_185460 | JGI IMG/M metagenome (GOLD analysis project Ga0210039, IMG submission 185460) | Groundwater microbial communities from aquifer - Crystal Geyser CG17_big_fil_post_rev_8/21/14_2.50 (SPAdes) (version 2) | ecosystem: Environmental > Aquatic > Deep subsurface >... | reverse complement strand
GTTACCGCCCCAGCGATTCTTTGGGTTGAGGGATTCCCAGTATCTTCCAATAGGCTCTAGCTGTTTAACAGAGCAGATATACACAAGTTTACCTTCTGCAGAAGGAAGGAAGAAGTTTAAGTCTCCAGCTAGTCTTTGTATATGCTTAGAATTCATAGTCTTACTTCTACCTGTTTTCACATATATCTTCTGCATCTCTACTGGACGCTGAAGCTCTCCAGCAGTTACTACAAACCCTTGCGAGGTTGCAAAATCAACTAAGGAACAGAAATTAAGTAGGAACTCAGCCTGAGCATCTAGTAGCTTACTCACTTCTATCTCCTCGATTCTTCATTGATAGTCCCTTCTCTACTGTTCTACCTACAAAGTATGCAGACATAATTAGCATACCCCATTGACCTAGAAGCTCTACATAAGCAGTATTAACTGCAATAGAAAAGGCTGACATAAGGGCAAAGATTGTATATATCGCGAGGATAAAAATAAGAGTCATTGGGCGAATATTCTTCGATAGCCAGCTATCCGAAGTCATATCAGATTTCCATCTATCAGTTACTTGCACAGAGGCTGACTTCTCAGCTTCTATATCTAACTCTGCCTTCTGCATCTGTATTGCTAGAAGGTACTCTTCATGCTCCATTTCTTTAATCTTAAGTTGTTGTAAAAGCTCTGGTGTTAAAGCTTCTGCATCGGCAGGAATTTTTATACCGAGCTTATCCTCAATAACAGCTTTACCTTTTGCTTTAATAGCCCCGGCTAACATGCCAAGACCATTAGCAGCTAGTGTTTGAAGAAGTGGAACTAAGAATGGTAGCATGATATTATCCTACAATAAACTTTGTAATAGTTGCTGATAGTAATCCAAGACTTCCGCCAGCAACACTAGCAGATAGTACTAATCCAAGGATAAACCCTCGCCCAGTATGTATGTTCTTTTCTAACAGATCAACTTTATTAGTAAGTATCTTCACAGCATTTGTTAAGTGCTCAACACCCTTAATAAGCTTTCCTATTTCTAAATCATACTCAGTCATACTAAAACCTCACGAAAGGATTTAGCCAAGAATCACCAATAGGTGTATAATTACCAGACGGCTCAATATCTAGGTCAGGTTTTGTATCATCTATCGTAACAACCTCAGCAAGTAATGTACGAAGAGTTATTGTATGCTTAGCTGCATCTTCCTCTTTTCCAAGACTATTCAAAATATATATAACTGCTAACTCAATCAATATATCATCTTTTTGTAAAAACTCTGATACATCAGTTGGGTTTACTAAATCTGTAGGCCACTTACTCCAACGAATCCTTACTGGATACGCTTTATCAGCCATAGGCCATATCTCGGCTTTATCTCCCCAAAGAACATACTCTATTGGACGATTACGATTCCAGTATTCAGGCATAGGAATTCTATTATCCCAAAACCTTACAGTACGCTGCTTTAACTTCTTCGACTGAGCACCATCGAGTAGGATGATAGAAAAAACCTCTCGCTTTGCTGGTAGCAAGAGGAATCGGTCTGCATCAGTTGATGTAAAACCAAAGGCTGTTGTTGTCAGTATCTCCATTTCATCAAAGTCATGAATACGAGCTAGCCTTTGTTGTGCTAAGTTAATTGCCCTCGGAAGGCGGGCATTCAAATCTACTCGCCCTCCGAGAGCCGACCTAATTTCATCCTGAAGCTCTGTAAATGTTAAAGTTCCCATGATACTCTCATTTTATAATTACAGATTGTAACAAATTGTTACACGCTAGCAGAATGCAGATACTACATAGGGCATGTAAGTACAACACTAGTAGTAGCATTAACGCTAACACCAGCATACGGGGCTAAGTCACCAGCAATAGCTACCGTACCAGTCTTATCAGTCGTTGTCAGCGTAAAGCCTTTACCAGCTGCACCAGTTGTAACTGCAGTATCCAAAGTAGCAGGACCTCCAGTTTGCACCCAGCCAAAGTAGGATGTTCCAAATACGCCAGCAATAACTCCACACATAGCGCCGGCTGCAAAAGGTACAGCATCTGCATCAGTCAAGTCAGCTACAACTCTACTGTTTGCAAAACCTGTAGCAGCACTATACGCTACCAGCGTACCAACACCAGCCGTAACTGTTGCGGTTGCATTCTTAAACTCAACATACTTATACCGACGAGACCCCTCAATGCGAATAGCACCAAGAGGTTCTTGTGCAGTACTATTTACGTCGCTAATCTTTGTTACAAAACTTTGCTTCAATCCAGACATTTTGTTCTCCTAAAGTTAAACATGAACTACCCCACTATACTACGTGGAAGTATTAAGGCGTGTCAATGTTATAAAGAACTCCATGACAGCGGCGACGAGATACTTTGAATGTACATGCACTGATGATTTGTGCTACTCGGTCATTTACTTGGTTAGGAATATCTTTCCAAGCAGTCATGTCCATCATCATCATAGGGTCATATGCAAACTTAATGAAGTTCGAGTTCAGCATATACATACGAGTATTAGCACATGAAGGAGACCAAACCATTGGAGTACCTTTGAATTGCAGATTCTCAAATCCCATATCAGCGAGCTTATTATTAGATACACGATAGACGGGAAGAACTGTATCTTCGTAATACTCGTATGGAGTTTGCCCAGACATGATAATATCCGGCTTATCCATCTTCAAATTATTTGCACAGTTATTCATCAGTGTACGCATCAGACTAATACCATAAGTAGCAAAAGATTTACCAGTAGCATTACTAGCTTTATTCTGCCACCAGGTATATACTGACGGGTCAATACCACCTGCATTATTTGTTGCAGATGTTGGGTCATCTGGAACGAGATACTGTAAGCCATCAAATGCTGGATTATCTTCCGTAGTTGTACCAGCTGCTACAGAGCCAACACCACCGAATAGACGAGTTTCCATCTCAGTAATTAGAGAGTTCTTGACATTCTCCATCTTACTATTCATCATATTGATAATCTCATTACGACCACGATTCTGTTGGTCATCTACACCGAAGCGTACAATGCTACCAACAAGATAACGCCAGTCATACTTAGCGATTGTCAGGAACTGGAAGTCATTCATAGACGCAGTACCACCTCGCCCAATCCACTTCACACTATCTGACTTATCATACTGCAGAGGTTCAGTTAAGAAACGACCGCCCTCGACAGACTCCATTTTACCTTTCTCTTTTAACCAGAACCAAAAAGGTAGCGCATCAAAGACTTGGTCTTGGACTGTACCCTTCATATTCTGCCAAGTGGAAGTATAGAGATTATCTAATACTTCCGAAAGCGTTCTAATTGCAGGCATGATTTACTCCTATTAGTATTAAAGGTTTAAGCTAATCGAATACTACTAACGTCAAGCTCACTCATAACGTCATCAAAAGCTTTATTAGCAGCATCACTTGCATTCATCTTTTTAGCGCCTTCCCTCGCACCAGTAAAGCTAGTAGGCGTCAAGCCCAAAAAATTTTGTTCCTTATCTTTTCCAGGAGGATTATATTTCTTATCAAGCTCCTTGGCTTTATCCGGATTCTCAGACCGCGCAAGTTTATATGCACGAGATACACTCAGCGTCGGACTCTCTTTCAGCAGCCCTTTAATCTCAGATGACCATTCCCAGAAGTCTTTATTACTATTCGCAGTACGTTCAATCTGTTCATTAGCATTCTTCGACTCAAAGCGACCACCAAGGTCTTCAATCTTAGCTATCATTGCATCAGAGAGTTTTGATACTTCACCCTTAATATCTGCTAGCATATGAGTACGAATATATCTAGCAAAGTCTTTTCGGTCGAGTTGCTCCAAATCTACATCATCGCCGAACTGAGTTTCAAGTTGCTGCTTAACATCACTCTTTGGTTGCTCAGTAATCTTTGCAAGAGCAGCCACAATCTGGCCTTGATTACCTTCCATTTTTTGAAGATTCTCAGCGAGAAGACCAACACTTCTTGTCAGCAATTCAATCTGCTGTTTAGATGCATCTACAGCAGCTTTTGCTTTATCCTCATCAGCAGCCCCAGCGCCAGCAGCTCCAGCTCCAGCGCCAGTATCATCAGTAGCACCCTCCATCTTTACATAATTTCTACGCGCGAATAGCATTTCCAAGCTCCTCAATAAAGTTCCCTAAAGTAGATTTCTTGCCCTCAATCTTTTTCTCTACAGCAACCTCGTCTGTAGTTACAGCAGCATCCTGTCTCATCTTCAAAGCATGTACAGCTCCAAGCTTTCGAGATTGATGAACACGAGCTTCTTTAATAATAGCATAGTGAATATGCTCTATCATAGTAGCCGTAATACCTTCCCAATGCTTGAGTTTAACTTCAATACCATTACTTGTTATAACAACAGATACCTCTGCATTAGCCATTTTATTTACTCCACATAGTCCATCGTTAGATTATTACTACGGCAATACCTACGCAGCTCTCTTTTTGTCTCAAAGAATATAGGTTTATCCGCAAGGTGTTCAAAGTATTGCGGCTTAAAATTATCTAAAAGCGGCATACCAAGACGCTGTTCCATAGGATTACCACAGCAGTCTGGAGCCGGAGCAGATATCTTCTTCATGTAGTCTATTAAATCTTTACCACAAGTACTACAATGAAAATCATAGAGTGGCATAGCATCCCCAAATCTTTATGTTCTAATAATATACCAGTTAAATCCAATTGTCAATTTTATTTTGGCTGCGCCATCATCTGCATGAGACGCTCAGAAGTAATTGGCATATCTGGCGTACTACCAGGAGTACCAGAAGCAGCATTTTGCTGAACAGTTTTCATCATCGTATCATACTGTACACCATGCATCTCACGAAGATAATACTTCGTCAGCATTTGAGGGTCAATAAGAGGGTTAAGTTTTAGCTTCTCATAAACCATATCAGCTTTTTGCATACGCATATCTTTTGTAATCGGTAGCGTACTATCAGGCTCAATCTGAATCTCATACCTAGCAGCTTGTAACATACTAGGCTTAAATGCTACCCAGAGCGGAACTGCATCAGGCCCCATTACTTGAACAATCTCATCATCTTGCCACTTATTAAATACAAGGACATTTGTATCCTCAAAGATATTTACAAGCATATCAGCGATAGCATCTCTGCGCTCATCAACTCGAATCTCACTAGCAGCAGATACAATTTGAGCTTCAGTAGCAGTTGGCGCATTGTGAGATTTCTGACTAGAATACTCCCCACCCTGATTACGAGAGAAGCCCATCTGGTCTCTAACATCTGACTGCACCTCAGCAGAAGCTTGATATAGACTTTCAGGTACATGACCTAGCTCAATAGTATCAATATCACTAAGCTCACCCTGAACAGCTATAGCAGCCATTACATCACCATTTAGAAGTTTATCAAGCTCCTCTTTGCTAATAGTATTTTGCTTATATAAAAGCTTTAGGATAGATATTCTTCGATGCTTCATCTGTAGTGTACGAATCTCATTTAGCTCAAGCTGCTGCGGCTCAAGGATAATAGAATCTGGGACACCCCAAAAGTTCTCATCATCAGAATTAAATACTACTGGATATATATTAGAGCGATTATTACTCTGCAGCTCATCATCACCATAGTAAAGAACTCTATCAGTAGAGTATGGTGCAAGGATAATAACCTTCCTAGTACGACGATCTCGAATCTCTATTAGGTCGATAGTATTCTTACGCTGCGGCTCACTAAGATTTCCAGTATCACCGAAGCTTTTTAGATTTGAACTATGAAGATCTTTAGCGTGCTTTAAGCGTGGGTCAGCTTGAACATCATCCACTGAGCGTTTTATCCACATAGCTACCCACGGAGTATCGGAGAATTGCATTAAGCCTTTTGGAACTATAAGGCTCCCTGGATGTACAGACATAAACCAAGGCATATTAGCTGATACGTTAGAATTATACTCAACTCTACGATTCAAAGACTTTTTACTATCTGCAGGTGCTTGTGTATCAAAGATATCTGGAGTAGGTGTAAACTCAGCACCAAAACCAAGCTTACCAGCGGCTGTACCAAACATCCAAGTGTTATGAATAATACGCTTCATCTGATTCTTTACATCCATTACTCGAAGAAGCTTATTATCTGTGCGCTCAATAAGCTGAGCGAATACTTGCTGTTCATAGCCAGGCTTTGTGGCTATAACAGAGATAGAAGGATTACGAAAATATATTCTTGGCACAACTGTACGTAGCATACGAAAGAATAGATTAACAGGCAGTACCCCATTAGGCCACTGTCCACGATAGTACTTTCTCCATCTATCCCAATCTTGCTGATGAGTACATTTTTTCCTCCACTCAATACCTGTACGAATCTCATCAAGCCACCAAGCTACATCAGGGTCGCCATTACTTTTATATCCATAAATCATAGCCAGTTCCATCCTCTCAGTAATTTAAGGTCTTGCTCAACTCGGTCTCCAATATCATCTCTATAGGCAATATCAATAGCCTTTATATTACTACATATCTTATATGCCCGATACTGAGCTTCCTTAACAGATCGCCCAAAGGCTGTAGCTTTTAATATAACTCCGTCAGAAGCAGCATACTTCAATGTATCTCCATCTTTATAGACATCACACAGATAGGTAAATTTCATATCTGTATCAGTCAAGCCACAAATAGGCATACCCTTATCGGACTCCTTTATGTCAAAAGGACTACAGTATGGATACGGGTCTCGAGTTACTCGAACGGCTATTAGAAACTCAGTCCGAATATCCATAGATTTTTTAATGCCGGTAGCAGTATCGAATAGAAATGCTCCTAGAGGCTCATTAAGGCCTGTTATTAAAGCATCTATCGCATCATAACCAAAGCGACAAGTTAATTCAAGAGCGTATAATTTATCTTTAGTTACTATACAATTTATATCTAGTGGGCCCCTATATCCAGCTTTTGTCAAGAGAGGCTTAAACTTCATTATAGTTTCTTCAATTAGCTTATTTGACCCCTCAACAGGAAGTACAACATTACCAGAGCATCCTGTCATCTTTCCAATATTACCTGAAAGGTATTGTTTTTCTTCAAAGGTATGATTAAAGGGGTATATCCAGTCTACTCCATTAAACCAGCCCTCAGTACTAATCTCTACACTATCATCTTTTGGTATTAGCTCTTGTATAATTAAGTCTGAGTTAGGAGGAATAGTACTAAGAGCCCACTGATACAGTTCCTCGGTTTCACATAAGTAGGTCTTTCCAACATCAAGGTTTCCAGACACCTTTATAACATACCCAGCGTCATTTGTCCAGTTTAACTTTTTAGCTTCACTAACGCTAGAAAAAGTAAACGTTACTGGAGTGTTAATACCTAAGCGATTAAAAGCCTCCATACCATTATGTCTATTAAGTTCAAGTGCATCTAACACAGCATTACAACAGAGAGTAGGCTTACCAAGACGTTGAAACATAGAAGCATACTGACTAAATCCTACCATATCACACACTACCAAATCAGCAGATGCAACAAGGGGGCGCCAAGAAGCAGGACGATTTACAAAGCCCAGAAGGTTATTTTTATACTCTTTATTTTCAACCCAAAAATCTACATGATGCCCCTCTTTAGATAGTTTATACGCTATCGAGGCGCCATCAGCTTCCTTGGAAAGTATTAAAACCCTCATAGATACTCCGTTAGATATTTAGGAAACGTATTATGGTTTCTACCATCTGTCAACTCTTTAATAATAGACTCAAAAGAAAAGTTTTGGGCCTCTACTTTTTCCTCTCCAGTTAATGGAGAATCAGCTAGGGAGATAGCACCTCGCGACTGTACAAAGAAAACCATGCAAGAAGCCATAACTGTATCATCGAAGCATCCAGTAGAAGCACCCATACTACCATCTTCATGCTCAACGAAAGTACTTAGCTCATTCTTTAGTATAGGACTATGAATGATAGCAGTGGAGCCAAGTTTCTTTCTAAGTAAACCAAGCATAAAAGGTTTACTAATCTTAGTAGTCCTAACACCAAGAGATGCAACTTTTCGTACATCATCTTTTGGAGTTCTACTATTATTTCCAGCTGTACGATAGACTTTATTTAGTGGATACATAAATTTACTGGCTACATAATCCCACTCAGTCAGTGTTTTAAGTGTTAGGATACCATGATTATTACTTTCACATCCAATATAAGCTTCATTAAATAATCTACCAAGATCTGCAAGTTTATGAGCAAAGATATCAGGCTCAATTCTATTATTAATATACTCTGCTACCTGCTCCTCTGTCTCGAGGCAGAACACTTCAGCTACTGACGAATCCCTACCAACACCAGCACTTACATCACCTCCAATGATGTAGTGTAGATTCGGGTGAGGATGGTCTGGGAGTTTCCATAGATGAGAATCCTCAGGGCTGAGTGCCCACTGTGAAGATTCAATGTAGTTAACAGACTGAAATATGCCACCTCCAGAGGACTGAAAGCAGTCAGCGAGGCAGCTAGGATATTCCTTATTCCACTCATAGATATCTCCATCAAGATCATCCTCAAGAACAATACGCCGCCAAGCTAGACGCTGTGCACTCAGGTTGTAAGCAGATACGAGCTCAGGCTCTTTGAGGTCTATTCGCAGGCTACGCATGAAGTCGGCAGCTTCAGATGGCTGCATATCTATTTGATACTCGCCAAAGTCCCACCAAGGAAGAAAAGCTAGCTTAAAAGATGACTGTCCAGTCGCTGCCCTCATACACTGAGCATGATACCAGTTACCTGCCCCATTACCAGTAGATTCAATACTAATATTACCAGTACGCTTTGGGACAGCTTGAAGGAGGCCAGACATAATCTTCTTCGGGTCAGGCCAGTAAGCGACCTCACTACAATGAAGGTCAGTGATAGTATCACCACGGCCGAAACTACGACTACCAGCAGTACCGATGTAGAACATTGAGTTAGTCTTAGGAAAGGTAATCTCATTCTTAGAGTTATTTCTAATTAAAGGCTTAGGCCCCTTCATTGTTTCGAGGAAGTACTTTACTTTACCAAGCATACGCTCAGTAGACTCAGCATCATGAGAGATAACAACAGCCCTTGTATTTTTTATACCAAGGCAGCGAACAGCACTGCGAGCTAGAAAGTATGTCGATACCCCCTCCTGGCGAGCTTTTGGTATAAGCATCCTACGAGACCATATATTATCTACAGCAATCTGCGCAGAATTTAGCTTAAACTCTACATCTTGCTGGTCTTTATTAATTACATGAAAGAGAGATTCTATAACGAATCGTTCAGGGGTTGCCATATTATTACCTACTGTAACAAATTGTTACACCAGCTATTAGTGTAAAGAAGATTACTGTTAAAAGCCCTTTGCCCGCTTCGCGGGGGCAAGGCGTCTGCAACGGGAACCCTGTGCGGCCGAGAGCTTCGCTTCGCTCCTGGAGTTTCGGTGCACTGGGGATATGACATTTTATACTCATATTAGTTTATAATAATGTGAGATTGTAACAAATTGTTACACAGCTATCAGCATACTCATGCTGTGCATAATTGCAACTGCAAATCCAACTCCCAGCAGATCAGCAAACAAATCCCACGTATTAAAGCCAGTTCCGCCCTTGCGTGAATCATAAAGTTCTTTCACTACTCCTGCACCAAGCCCAATCAATGCTGCAATCAACAGACTATCTAGGATGAGGGTGGCTATCCAAGTAATGAAGACGCAGCCTGCGAAGTGTTTTAACTTGTCGTTCATGCTGTCAATGCCTGTAATACTGCATCAGAGAGTTGCATATGCCAGATACGAACATTCTTTCTTCCATAGTCACTTGGTAATGCTGCGTGCCCCAGGCTAAAACTACTATTTGGGATATATCCAACTGCATTAGCGTTCGTCCCGCCAAGAGCCCCATTGATAGCCGTTCTCATCCCATTAGCCCCCCAAGAAACTGCCATCTTATACTTAGTATTTATAGCCATTTCAGTAGTTATTATGGCGCCAACTGCAACCGAGCCAGTAGTCTTATTAAAAGATAATGTTGAATTGCTATGTAATAGTTGAAGATTCTCTGCCACAGAGTAATCAAGAAATAGCCACTGCGTAATGCTTCTTAATGCTGCTAAGGTAGTGAATTCTAAGTAAATTGTTCCAGCAGAACCATTGATATTGTTTGCTGTAGGATAAGCCAGGTTATCAGCATTCCTTGTTGCAAATGCCGATACCGTTGGTATAACAGATGTTACAAACGTTCCCAACTCAAGTTGTAATTCTGTGATGGAGCCACTAACAGTCAGGGTAGCTGCTGCTGCTGTCGCTGTTCCGGTAAAAGTTGTTATAACATTCGCTCCAGAGCCAGTGACGTTACAGATGAAGCCACCAGTCCCAGTTACATTACCAGTGCCCTTGAAGCTAAGAGTATAAGACGCAGCCGTTAAAGCCCTTGTATCGCATGTTGCTCCGGCTACCAGAGGGCCTGATGGGAATG
>Ga0210039_1004297_pt1 | contig 10440 bp, 7 predicted proteins | sample CryGeyCG2114_250_3_FD_185460 | JGI IMG/M metagenome (GOLD analysis project Ga0210039, IMG submission 185460) | Groundwater microbial communities from aquifer - Crystal Geyser CG17_big_fil_post_rev_8/21/14_2.50 (SPAdes) (version 2) | ecosystem: Environmental > Aquatic > Deep subsurface >... | reverse complement strand
CTCCTGGAGCGAGCCTTCAATGGCGGGCATTCCTGGCTGTTGGGGCTGGATGCCTGGCGCGAACATGGTGAAAGCCGCGCTCAGTGGGACGAGACGCGCAGCAACTTTGGGCTGTTCGCAGGCCTCGACGGCCAGGTCGGCGCAGTTGGCTACGAACTGGCGTTGCGGCTGGACGACGATGAAAACTTCGGCACCGAACCCAGCGGCAACCTGGGTCTGAATTGGCGCATGGACAATTCGCTCAGGCTCTATGCCAGCATCGGTCGCGGATTTCGTGCGCCTGATTTCAGCCAGCTTTATTCGCCCGGCTTCGGCGGCCTGTTCGCCGGCAACCCGGCGCTGGAGCCGGAACGCTCCTGGTCGGCCGAACTGGGCCTGGACTGGCAGCTTGCGGCCGGACAGCGGCTGGACCTGAGTCTGTTCGATAATCGCATCGACGACCTGATCGACTTTTCCGGCCCGAACTTCGGCGCGATCAACATTCGCGAAGCGCGAATCCGCGGACTGGAGCTGGGTCACGACCTGCGCCTGAGCGCCTGGTCGAGCAGCTTCAAGCTGACCTGGCAGGACCCGGAAGATCGCAATACGGGTCAGGCTCTGCTGCGACGTCCTGATTTGAAGGGCAACTGGGTGCTCGAACGCGACCTCGGCCAGCAGGCGCGGGCCGGTCTGGAACTGGTCCATGTCGGCCGGCGCAGTGATGTCGGCGGAGTGCGGCTGGCGTCTTATACTCTGCTCAACCTGCGCGCTGCCTGGCGCTGGCGCAACCACTTCAGCGCGGAACTTCGACTTGATAACCTCGATGGACGCGATATCGAACCGCTGTTCGGCTTCAACGCAGCCGGCCGGACACTGCAATTTCAGCTCGGCTGGCGCAGCTCCGATTGAGCGCTGTTCCGGCACAAGCCGGGGCATCACCACCGGGCTGCTGCTGCTGATGCTTGTCGCCTGCGATGCCCCGCCTGCGGATCGAACCGCCGAGTTCTCGGTGTTTGGCAGCAGCCTCGAACTGCAGCTGCGCAATGCCTCACCGGACCAGGCCGACCGCGCCATTGCCGCGGTCGGTGCAGCCATGCAGCAGCTGCACCGGCAACTGCATCCGTGGGAACCTGGACTTCTGACTGACCTGAATGCGGCCCTGGCGGCTGCCGAGACCGTGCCGGTCAACGCTACCCTGACCGAGCTGGTTAGCGCCGGGGCGGCACTGGAGCGCGCCAGCCTGGGCTACTTCAACCCGGCGATCGGCGGCCTGGTCCGGCTTTGGGGTTTTCATACGTCGGACTATCCGATCACTTCGCCGCCGCCGGATGCGGCTGCGATTGCGCACTGGCTACCAGCGCCAAGCATGGCATCGCTGCGCTTCGATGGGACCCGACTTTCGAGCAGCGACGCGCGCGTGCAGCTCGATTTCAGCGGCCTGGCCAAAGGCCTGGCCGTGCGTGAGGCCTGTCGCATCCTGGCCGAACACGGGATCGGGGATGCAATCGTCAACGCCGGCGGCGATGTCGGCGTCTGCGGCACCGATCGGAAGCCGTGGAAGGTGGCAATTCGCAATCCCGCCGGCGGCGTGTTCGAAATCGTCGAAATCGACCGGCCGATGGCGGTGTTCACCTCCGGCAACTACCACCGCTATCGCGAGTTCGATGGCAAGCGCTGGGCCCACCTGCTCGACCCTTCCACCGGCCAGCCGGCCCGGGAAATCGTCCAGGCGACTGTCTTCGACGCCGATCCACTCAAGACCGATGCCGCCGCAACCGCACTGGTCGTGGCCGGGTTGAAGCGCTGGCGTGCGGTCGCAGAATCAATGGGTGTGGCACGCGCACTGGTAATCGATGAACACGGCCAGGCGCAGCGTTTCGAACTCGACCACGGCAAGGACTGAGTTTTTTATGAGTCCGGCGTAGGCATTTTGATGCCAAGTCGCTAAACTTCCGCTAACGCGGTCGGGAAGTCCGGCGGCGGAAAATTCGTGGACCACCCGGAGACCTGGAAATGAACATCGAACAATTGCTGCGCATCGGCGCGCAGGCGTTTCAGTCGAACACCGGCTCCGCTGGCGGCGGGCTGTCGATCGACCGTATTGTCCAGGCCCTGTCGGGGTTGCTGCCCGGTACGGGTAACCAGGTCGACCTGGCCGCCCTGATCAGCCAGATGCAGGGCGGCGGCCTGGCCACGATCGCGCAATCCTGGCTCAGCGACGCTGGCAACGCCGGCATCGACGCCGGATCGATTCTCGAGATTTTTGGCCGCGGCAAGATCGATGCCTTTGCCACGCAGTTGGGGCTCGATTCCGGTACGGCGGTCGACGGACTGCGCGCGGCACTGCCCGAAATCGTTGACAAGGCCTCCAGCGGCGGCTCGCTGGGCTCGCTCGGTGGCATCGCCGGGCTGGCGGGCAAACTGTTCGGGCGCTGAAGCTCAATGGTTCGGTGAGCGTGTGAATGACGCACGCCGGCCTTCGATCAGTCGTCGTTCGGCGCTCAATCGGGATCGGACCCGGAGCCGGACTGGGCACCGAGATAGACCAGGGCAAGGCGACTGAGTCGCTGGCGCTGCTCCGGCTTGAGCTTTGCTGTCATCAGTTCGCGAAACCAGCGCTCGGCCCGGCGCCGAGCCTTCGAGCCATCCTCGGCCAGCACCTCGCAGGCCAGCAGCCTGGCCTCGTTGGCCTTGACCGAATGGGGCCAGGTCGCGAGGTAGTTCCGGGTCAATTCGGCCACCAGCCCGGCCCGGCGAGCTTCGACAGCATGGCGCAACAGGGCGAACGAGCTGTCGAGATCGTCGAGCACGAAGTCGCGATCGAGCTCGAGCATGCGGCCTGCGCGACGTAGCGCCTCGGCCGGTTTCTCGAACGCCAGCAGCAGCGCCGGAATGTGCATCCGGGCGTGTTCGAGCTGGCGCGCGCGGTCACCGCGCTGATCCAGCTGCCTGGCCAGTTCAGCGTGCATGGCCTCGGTTCCGCCGTGTTCCTGAATCTGCTGCCACAGCCGCCTGGGGTCGCGGCTGAATCGTTCCGGCTTCGGCGCCGGTTCGGTATCCGCCGAGTCCAGACCCAATGCGTCGCGGTGCAGCCAGACGGCACGCCCGGCCAGATGAAACCAGGCCAATACCCCGGTCGCCCAGACCGCTGCGATCAGCCCCTTGGCCAGCGGGCCGGTTTGACCGAGCTGGACCAATAGCTGAACCAGCACCCGGTAGGCGATCACCGCAAGCAGCAGCAAGCCACAGAGCCTGAAGTAGTCCGCGGCGCCCATTCGAGCCAGTAGCTGCAACCAGCGATTCGGAACCAGGGCCTCGATCAGGCTCTGGCTGAGCGTCAGCACGATGGTTGCGGCCGGCAGCATGGCGACCAGGATTGCAGCACCCAGAACCAGTCCTGCCCCGCCCCAGTGCACGCTCATCGCGGCCAGCGTCACGGTGGCCAGAAGCCACAGCGCGATATGGCGTGCGGCCAGCCCATCGGGCGCATCGAACACAGTCTGGCCACCACGCCGGTTGCTGCCGGCCGCCTCACTCAGCAGCAGTTCACTGGCGACACGGTAGATCAGCAACCACAGCAGGATGCTGGCGAGCAGGCCAAGCAGCCCGCCGGCCCGGCCGGGCAGCGCCAGCCGCAGGGCTTCGATCAGGAAGCCGGCCAAGCCGGCGAGCAACGGCCAGCCGCGCTGGGCCGGCGCCAGGATTGCGCGCAGTGAGGGCGCCAGCCTCAGCTTCGACTCAGCGCGGCCAGCCATGAACACAGGGGACCCGCTCGCGTTCGAGCGGGCGAAAGGCCGCGAGCTGCGTCGACGGACGCATCAGAACATTCCGGTGTCGAGCCGCGCGGATTCGCTCATCATCTCCTGGGTCCATGGCGGATCGAAGGTCAACTCGACATCGACCCGGTCGACGGTGGGAATGAGCAGCAAGCGCGAACGAACGTCGTCGACCAGAAAATCTCCCATGCCGCAACCCGGCGCGGTCAGGGTCATCCGGATCTCGACTTCCCGGCCGCCGTGGGGATTGCGATGGATCACGCAGTCGTAGACCAGGCCGAGATCGACGATATTGATCGGGATTTCCGGGTCGTAGCAGGTCTTGAGCTGCCGGTAGACCATCTCCTCGAGTTCGGTGTCGCTGGCATTTTCCGGTAGTTCCGGCTTCGGTGGCGGTTCACGCCCGATCGCGTCGGCATCATCACCGGCCAGGCGAAACAGACGGCCATCGACGTAGACCGTGAAACTTCCGCCCAGCGACTGGGTGAGGTAGCCGGTGGTGCCGGCCGGAAGCGTGATCATCTGGCCTTCCGGCACCAGGGCCAGATCGGCATCGCGTTCGAATTTTACCGGGGCATAGGACTGGCTGATCATCGATCGAAAACTGCGGCTGAATTCAGGACCAATATTGTACGCTTTAACGCTCGCGCCGCAGTGCAACGCGAACAACAGCGGAAACGACTGTGCAGCGGCGGGATTCAGTCCGGCAAATCCTGGCCGGCAATATCGAGCGCCCGCTCGGCCGCGGCGCGGGTCATCGAATGGTAGCCCGGACGGGCTCGCTGGTAGATTTCGAGCGCCATTTCATGACCCCAGTCCGAGCCCGCCAGTTCTTCGTAGAGTGGCCGGGTGAACTTGTTGCGACCGACCTCGACCAGGAACGAATCAAGCCGCTCCAGCCCAGGCGGATAGCGGGTCTCGATCGATCGCACCAGCCACAGGTACAGGATCTCGACGTTTCCGGTCGCGGTCAGACCGAAGGCGGCATCGAGCGCGGCCATCTGCTCGAGATCGAGCTGGTCACCCAGGCCCATCAGGAATTGACGCCATTCGCTGACGGTCCAGTCGGCGGTCGGCACAGCGGCGAGATCAACCTCACCGGCCAGCCACTGGCGGCGCCATTCATCGACGATGTCGAAGGCGTCGGAGGCCGGGATTACGGCGTCCTCAGGCAGACCCGGGCGATGAATCCATGTTTCGAGTTCGGTGCCGAGAATCTTTTCGTCGGCCGCGGCCAGCAAGGTCTGGTCGAGGTAGGCGAGGAAATCCTCGGTAGTGATGGACTGAAATGCAAAATGGTCGAAGTAATCGCGCAGGAACACATCGAACGCGGCGCGTCCGACCCGCGCCTCGAGCCACTGCAGGAACAAGCGACCCTTGTCGTAGGGGATGCCGGTGAACGATTGTTCGGGATCCTGCCCTTCGAGATCGCGCGCCAGTACCTGCTCCGGTTCGGACAGCGTTTCCAGCTCGGCCACCAGGCCCTGATAGTCCAGCGTGCCTTCCATTTCAGTACGACGCGCGCCATACAGCGCCTCGATGATGCGCGATTCGAAGTAGGTGGTGAAGCCTTCGTTGAGCCAGAGATCGCGCCATGCGGCGTTGGTGACCAGGTTACCGGACCAGGAGTGTGCGAGCTCGTGAGCAATCAGCGCGGTCAGCGAACGGTCACCGGCAAGCACGGTCGGCGTGATGAACGACAAACGCGGGTTTTCCATGCCGCCAAACGGGAAACTGGGCGGCAGAATCAGCAGGTCATAGCGATCCCAGCGGTACGGTCCATAGAGCGTCTCACCGGCGTCGATCATGGCTTCGAGTTCGGCGAACTCCCAGGCCGCGGCCTTGAGCGCGGCGGGCTCGGCATAGACACCGGAGCGCGGCCCGGTGGCCTGGAATTCGAGCTTGCCGACCGCCAGCGCCATCAGGTAGGACGGGATCGCCTGGGGCATCTGGAAGTGGTAGACACCGTCGGCGGAAAGCTCGCCGGTATTGCCGGCCGCACCCATCAAAGCCAGCAGCTCGCGCGGCACGCGCAGCGTCGCGTCAAAGGTATAGCGCACCGCCGGCGTATCCTGCAACGGCACCCAGCTGCGGGCGAAGATCGGCTGCGACTGGGAAAACAGGAATGGCTGGCCGGAGCGGGTCTGGTGCTCGTCCAGCCACTGCAGGCCATAGGCCTCGGGCGAGGTGTCGTAGTCGATCCGGACTCGATCCACGGCGGGGTCCAGCGCAATCACCAGCGCCTGACCGAGGTAATCACGCTCGGGCTGCGGCGCGGTCAGACGCCAGGACAGCGGCTCCAGCGCACCTTCGGCGTCGACCCGGTTGACATCGCGAATATTCAGCTGACGGCTATCCAGAACCAGGCGCTCGACATCCACCTGCCGGTCGAGATCGAGGATGACGTGGCCGGACAGGACCCGGCGCTGGAAATTGACCGTCAGATCGAGCGCAAGGTGGGAAACCCGGACCTGGTCATGGTTGGCATAGCTGTGCGGGTCCGGTCCGAGGCCGATGGTGATGGCGTCAGGTCCGGATCCGGCTGCAGACGGTGGCTCGGAATGACAGCCTGCCAGCAGCACGGCAAGCACAACAGCGATCAGGCAGTGCGGGGCGGTTCGATAGGGCATGGGGAGAACACTCCGTCAACCGGACACGGCCGTGTGCGACGCGCACAGCTGCCATCCGGCACAAAAGGGAATCGGGGCCGAAACGGAGCCGATCGGAATGCACGGGGCGGAAATTACTCGCCCGGCTTCATCTGCGACTGCATGTAGTTCTGTTCACCGACCTTGTCGAGCAGCTCGAGCTGGGTTTCCAGCCAGTCGACATGATCTTCCTCGTTATCGAGAATCTTCGAGAACAGCTCGCGCGAGACGTAGTCGCGCACCTGTTCGCAGTGCTCGATCGCGTCGCGCAGGTCGGGGATGGCCTGATGCTCCAGCGCCAGATCGGATTCGAGAATTTCGCGCACGCTCTCGCCGATCCTGAGTTTGCCCAGATCCTGCAGGTTGGGCAAGCCCTCGAGGAACAGGACCCGCTTGATCAGCTGGTCGGCATGCTCCATTTCCTCGATCGATTCCTGGCACTCCTTCTTGCCCAGGACCTCCAGGCCCCAGTCCTGCAGCATGCGGGCATGCAGAAAGTACTGGTTGATCGCAGTGAGCTCGTTCTTGAGTGCCTTGTTCAGGAACTCGATGACGCGGGGGTCGCCTTTCATTGCCGGCCGTCCTCGTAGCGTGGATTCAGGCACCAAGCATACCGCAAGTGCGGCCGGCCGCCGATCGCGCCTGACCGTGCCGGCCGCGTATTGACCCGTCGATCCATTCGATTGCCAGGTGCAGAACAGGATTCAGGCCGCGTCGCGGATCGCGTCGCCCTTGTCCGTCAGCCCGGCCTGCAACTCGCGGATATCGAAATCATCGACAGCAATGATCTCCATCACGCGTTCGCGCACCGAGCGCAGCAGTTGCGCTTCCTGGTCCGAGAACACACCCTTGTTGTGGGCATCAGCGACTTGCTCTTCGAAGGTATAGCCGCGAACCCTGTCGGCCTTCAGTGCCTTGAGCAGACGCCGCTCCAGCGGCTCGGTGGCGATCACGTCCGGCAGCAGGGCCTCCATGTTGCCTGGAACATGGCCCGGGCGATCCTTGCGGTAGCAGCCGCGCGTCAGTCGATCGCGCGTCTCGGAGGGCGACAGCATCAGTGCCGCAACCTTGTGGCCGAGTCGATCGTTGGGCCGACGTTCATTGGCACCCAGCGGAAACACGATCCAGCGCAGAAACGGACGCAGCAGCGCGACCGGGTAGTTGTCGATCACACCCTTGAGCGCTTCCTGAATGCGATAGATCGCATCGTGGAACGCCCAGGCCATGATCGGCTGATCGGCCGCCGGCCGGGCCTCATGCTCGAAGCGCCGCAGCATCGAGGCCGAAATGTACAGCCAGCTGAGTGCGTCGGCGAGTCGGCCGGAGACCTTCTCCTTCATCTTCAGCTTGCCACCGTAGGTGGACATTACGACATCGGCCATCAAGGCAAACGAAGCCGAGTAGCGGCTCAGCTTACGATAGTATTGGCGGGTCTTGCGATCCCCCGGCACGGCCGCGAAGCGCGCCATGCTCATCCCCAGCACCAGCGATCGGGCAGCACAGGAAATGGTGTGGCCGACATGGCCGAACAGCAGCTTGTCGAATACGCGCAGGCGATCGTCTTCGTCCTCGATCTGCAGCGCCTCCAGCTCGCGCAGCACGAACGGATGGCAGCGGATTGCGCCCTGACCGAAGACCATCAGTGAGCGGGTCAGGATATTGGCCCCTTCGACGGTGATCCAGATCGGCGCACCCTGCCAGCCGCGTCCGAGATAGTTGCGCGGACCGAGGATAATGCCCTTGCCACCATGGATGTCCATGGCGTCCTGAATGATCTCCCGCGACAGTTCGGTGCAATGGAACTTGGCCAGCGCACCGGGAACCGCAGGCTTTTCTCCTGCATCCACCAGAGACGCGGTCTGACGCGACAGCGCACTGATTGCGTAGGTATGCGCCGCGATCCTGGCCAGAGCCTCCTCGATGCCCTCGAAGCGCCCGATCGGCAGGCCGAACTGCTTGCGAATGCGGGCGTAGGCGCCGGTAGCGAGACAGGCAAGCTTGGCGCCGCCGGTGGTCGAAGATGGCAGCGACACCGCACGCCCGACCGTCAATGATTCAACCAGCATGCGCCAGCCCTGACCCGCGTACTCGGTACCACCAAGCAGGAAGTCCAGCGGCACGAATACGTCCTTGCCGCGGATCGGACCGTTCGGGAACGGGTTGTTGAGCGGCAGATGACGCCGCCCGATTTCCATGCCCGGCGTAGCGCGCGGCAGCAGGGCCAGCGAGATGCCGATGTCGTCGATATCGCCGATCAGGTGATCCGGGTCGTACAGGCGAAACGCCAGGCCGACCACGGTGGCAACCGGGGCCAGCGTGATGTAGCGCTTGTCGAAAGTCAGGCGCATGCCGAGGACTTCCTTGCCCTTCCACTTGCCCTTGCAGATCACGCCGTAGTCGGAAATCGAAGTCGCGTCCGATCCGGCGGTGGTCGAGGTCAGGCCGAAGCACGGGATTTCCTCGCCCGAGGCCAGCCGCGGCAGGTAGTGCTGTTTCTGCTCTTCGGTGCCGTAATGCAGCAGCAATTCAGCCGGACCAAGCGAATTGGGCACCGCAACGACCGCGCCGACCGTGGCACTCATGCCACCGACCTTTTCCAGCACGGCACGGTGAGCGATCGCCGAGAACCCAAGACCACCATATTCTTTCGGGATGATCATGCCGAAGAACTTGTGCTTTTTCAGGTGATCCCAGGCGCTCTCGGACAGGTCGACCCGGTAATGGGTGAATTCCCATTCGTCGATCATGTCGCACAGCGCCTCGCATGGACCATCGACGAAGGCCTGTTCCTCGATGCTCAGCTCGGGCAACGGCTGGTTGATCAGCTTGCCCCAGTTAGGACGGCCGGTGAACAGTTCGCCTTCAAAGCCGACCGTGCCGGCTTCCAGGGCAACCTGCTCGGTTTCCGAGATCTGCGGCACCATGCCGGCGAAGACCTTCAGCACCGGGGCGGTAATGAAGGCCTGACGCCAGGGCAGGTAATTCAGTGGTACCGCCACGGCGGCGAACAGAACCCAGGCCAGCAGCAGTGAGATCCAGCCCGGCTCGCCAAACGCCGTGAACAGCAGCAGGGTCGCAGCCGTGGCCGCTGTCCAGACCATCAGCGAGGTCTTCAGGAAGCTACAGCTCAGGGCGACGACGAACAGCGTCAGCAGGAATAGCAAAATCATCATTTCATTTCTCCTTCGGCGGAGTGCTTCTTGAGGAAGGGCACCGCGGCATGCAGGAATCGGTCATTGAAGTCGCCGGCAACCATATGACCGGACTCGGCGACAGAAACGTGCTCGGCGTGCGGCGCAAGTTTCAGGAACTCCTGCACGTGCTCATCGGAGATCAGCTCGGACTTGCCGCCGGATATCAGCAGTATCGGCCGCTTCAGCTTGCGCGCGGCCGACTTGAGCCTGCTCTGCAGATTCTTGCTCTTTTCGGCCAGCGCCAGCATCGCCGGATCCCAGTGCCAGTACCAGCGGCCGTCAGCGGCCTGGCGCAGGTTGCGCTTGAGGCCCTCGGCACTCGAATAGGCACGCCGATGCGGCAGAAAGGTCCGGACCGCTTCGCGCGCCTGGTTCAGAGAAGCAAAGCCGGAAGGATGCTGACGCATGAAACCCAGCATCGCCTCGACGCCCTTGTCGTCCCAGCGCGGCGCGATATCGAGCAGCACCAGAGCCTTGAGGTCAACGGTGGGCTTTTCCGAGTGCGCCAGCAGGGCGGTCAGCCCCCCCATCGAGGCCCCGATCAGCAGCGGCGGGTGCGGCAGCGACGAGCAGACGCGGCGAAAATCCTCGACGAACTGCTCGAATACATACCGTCCCGAAGGCGCCCGGTCGGAATAGCCGTGACCGCGAGCGTCGTAGCTGACGGCCTGCCAGCCGCCGGCGGCGAGCTGGCGCGCTGTTTCGGTCCAGGCAAACTGGGTCTGTCCGAAGCCGTGAGCCAGCAGCACGCAGGGTGCACGTTCGTGCCCGAGATAGCGCACATCGAGTCGGACGCCGTCGTCAGTCCAGATCTGACGACGCCTTATTTCATGATTGTTCAGC
>Ga0210039_1004296_pt1 | contig 10441 bp, 12 predicted proteins | sample CryGeyCG2114_250_3_FD_185460 | JGI IMG/M metagenome (GOLD analysis project Ga0210039, IMG submission 185460) | Groundwater microbial communities from aquifer - Crystal Geyser CG17_big_fil_post_rev_8/21/14_2.50 (SPAdes) (version 2) | ecosystem: Environmental > Aquatic > Deep subsurface >... | reverse complement strand
GACCAATTCGCTGATCATCAATGCCCCGGCCGATGCGCAGCGGCAGATCGAACAGGTGGTCCGCCAACTCGATATCCGCCGCCCGCAAGTGCTGGTCGAGGCGATTATCGTGGAAATCTCCGACACTGTCGCCGAGGAGCTGGGCGTGCAATTCCTGTTCTCCGGTGATCAGGACGGCGATGCGCCACTGCTTATGAGCCGCTTCAACCGCGCCAATCCGGACATTCTCGCTTTGACCGGAGCGATTGCGGAAATCGATGATGGCAGCGGTGTGGACGGCAGCCCTTCCCTGCGCTCGCTGGCGCTGAATTCTCTGCTGGGCGCCACCGGGATCACCGCCGGATTTGGCGGGCAGGATTCCAGCGGCAATCTCTTTGGCCTGGTTCTCAATGCGGTCCAGCAGGACCAGAATTCCAACGTGTTGTCGACGCCACAATTGCTGACGCTGGATAATGAGGAAGCCTATATCCTCGTCGGTCAGCAGATCCCGGTGACAACTGGCGAAGCGCTGGGTTCGAATAATGTCAATCCGTTCCGCACGATCGAACGGCGCGATGTCGGCGTGCGTCTCGAAGTCCGCCCGCAGATCAATGATGGCGATACCATCCGTCTCACCATCCGGCAGGAAGTTTCCAGCGTTGCCGGGACGGTCAGTTCCTCCTCCAACGAGCTGATCACCAATCAGCGCGAAATCTCCACCACCGTTCTGGCGGATAATGGCGAGATCATCGTGCTCGGGGGGTTGATCGAACAGGACCGCCAGCTTACCGCCAGCGGGATTCCGGGGCTGGGGCGCCTGCCCGGTGTCGGCCGCCTGTTCCGTTCCGAAGGCGAATCGGTGGTGCAGCGCAATCTGATGGTGTTCATCCGTCCGACCATTATCCGCAATGAAGCCGATATGCGCGATGTCACGGGCCGCAGCTATGGCCGTATCCGTGGGCCGCGCGGCGATGAGCGCACCGGCGTCAATGATCTCGACGCGATTGCCGATCTCCTTACCGGTTCGGCGGGAGCGCCCCGGCCGCAATGACCGTAACGCCTGACCGTCTCTCTTATGGCTTCGCCAAATCCCGCGGCATAATTTTCCGTGGAGGAGAAGCGCCTGCCTTCCTGATAAAGCGCGGCAGCGACCGACTGGCGCTGCTCGAAGCGCGGCGCGCAGTGGGCCGGACCTGGCCGGTCGAGGACGTCGATGCGCCGCAATTTGACCGCGCGCTCTCTGATATCTATGCGTTTTCCGATGCCGAGGCCGGCAGTCTCGGCGATCAGGCCGAAGGCGAGAGCCTGTCCAGCATTATTGATGAGATCGCACCGACGGCGGATCTGCTCGATTCGGCATCTGACGCGCCGATCATCCGCCTGATCAACGGGCTCATTGCCGAAGCGATCCGCACCGCCGCCTCGGATATTCACGTCGAGCCCTATGAGGACCGCGTTTCGGTCCGCTACCGGATTGACGGCGTCCTGTCAGAACGCGCCAGCCTCGCACCGGCACTGGCGTCGCCACTGGTCTCGCGCATCAAGGTGATGTCGCGCCTTGATATTGCTGAAAAGCGTGTGCCGCAGGATGGCCGCCTGTCCCTGACGCTGGGCGGCAAAGGCGTGGATGTGCGCGTTGCGACCTTGCCATCGCGTTTTGGCGAGCGGGTGGTGTTGCGTCTTCTGGACAAGGATCAGGCGCGTTTCATGCTGGATCAACTGGGCATGGGCCCGGCCAATCTGACGGCCATGAAGCAGGCGCTGGCGCAACCCAATGGCATCATCCTCGTCACCGGGCCGACCGGGGCCGGCAAGACGACAACACTGTATGCAGCGCTGAACCTGCTCAATGATTCCTCGCGCAATATTCTCACCGTGGAGGACCCGGTTGAATACGCGCTCGACGGGGTGGGCCAGACCCAGGTCAATTCCAAGGTCGGCATGACCTTTGCCGCCGGGCTGCGGGCCATTTTGCGGCAGGACCCGGATGTGGTGATGGTCGGCGAGGTGCGTGATGCCGAAACGGCGGGCATCGCGGTGCAAGCGAGCCTGACCGGTCACCTTGTCCTGTCCACCGTGCACACGAATTCTGCCGTCGCGGCGGTGGCGCGCCTGCGCGATATGGGGATTGAAAGCTTCCTTTTGGCCTCCACCCTGTCGGCGATTGTCGCCCAGCGTCTGGTGCGGCGGCTTTGCGGCCATTGCCGGGAAAGCTATACGGCCAGCGCCGCTGAACGCAGCGCGATGGGAATCACGGCGAACGGGCCGGTGGTGCTCTATCGCTCTACGGGGTGCCCTGCCTGCAAGGGTCTGGGATATTCCGGCCGTGTCGGTCTTTATGAGGTGGTGACGGCCGATGAGGGCCTGCGCGCGCTGATCCATGACAATGCATCCGAGAAGGCGCTGTCGGATCACGCTTTCCGCAACCGCAAACATCTCTTCCAGGATGGTGTTTCGGCGGCCCTGAATGGCGAAACCAGCCTGCCGGAAGTCCTGCGGGTCTGCCGCGAGGAGGGTGAGCGTCATGCCGGCGTTTGAATATGTCGCGCTCGACACAGGCGGAAAGCGCAGCCGTGGCTATCTGAATGCCGATTCCGAAGTCGCCGCACGACGGGAATTGCGACGCCGCAATCTTGCCCCGCTGAAAGTCGGACGGGCCGAAGAAAAACGGGTCCGGTCCGCTGGCGTGTCCCTGACAATGACCCGGCCACGGCGTTTGAGCCGCCGCGATCTGATGCTGTTCACACGGCAAATCGCCAGCCTAATCGAGGCCGGCATTCCGGTTGAAGAAGCTTTGGCTCTGTTATCACGGCAGGCGGAAACCCCGGCGCTGCGCCGTGTTCTCTCTTCCACGCGCTCGCGGGTACAGGAAGGCGGACGGCTGGCCGATGCGCTGGGCGATCATCCGCAATCCTTTCCGCCTGTCTATCGCGCCATGGTTTCGGCAGGGGAAAGCGCGGGCGGGCTGGGCCGGGTGCTCAACCGGCTCGCCGATTATCTGGAAAAGGCTGATGTCATCCGCCGCAAGATACAGGCGGCCCTGATCTATCCGGCGGCGCTTGCCGTGACAGCCATCGCTGTTGTATCCGCGTTGCTGGTGTTCATCGTGCCGCGTATTGCCGAGCAGTTCGAAGGAACTGGCGTATCCCTGCCCATGCCGACACGGATCATGATCGGCCTGTCCGGCTTTTTACAGGATTATGGCGTTTTCCTGCTGGCCGGACTGGCGGCGCTGGCCATGCTGGGCCTCGTCGCGCTGCGGTCCGAGCCGGCCCGGCTTCAACGCGACCGCATGCTTCGCCGCCTGCCCCTGATGGGCGGATGGACTCGCGATATGGAATCGGCCCGTTTTGCCCGCACCATGGCCATCCTGATTCAATCCGGCGCGGTGCTGCCCGATGCCTTGCGGGCCTCCGGGCGGGCTGCTGGCAATCGCGCCTTCGCCGAAACCCTCAAAGCCGTGGTTGCAGATGTCGAAACCGGAACCGGGCTTTCGGAAGCCTTGCGCAAAAGCGGCTGGTTTCCCGGTCTGCTGGTTCACATGGTTGCCGCTGGTGAACGCTCCGGCGCACTGGGTGACATGTTCGACCGCGCCGCACATCAGCTTGAACAGGATGTCGATGGCCGCACCGCTACGGCCATGAACCTTCTGGAACCGGCCATCATCATCACCATGGGCGCGATCGTCACCGGGATCATTCTGTCGATCCTGCTGCCCATCCTGCGCCTCAATACGCTTGCTCTCGGATAGGAGATGCCGACATGAAAACACCGCCCCAAAAAGCCTCGGACAAGGCCGGTTTTTCGCTGCTGGAATTGATGGTCGTCATTGTCATCATGGGCATTCTGGCCACCGTCGTCGTGCTCAACGTGCTGCCCAGCCAGGATCGGGCAATGGTTGAAAAAGCGCGCACAGATATCAGCACGCTGGAACAGGCAGTCGAGCTCTATCGCCTCGAATTGCAAGCCTATCCGACCACGGATGACGGGCTGGAAGCGCTGGTGGATGGTCCGTCTGATGCCGCCCGCGCGGCGCGCTTTCCGGCCAATGGTTTTATCCGCCGCCTGCCGGCCGACCCGTGGGGTAATCCCTATCAATATCTCCATCCCGGCGAACATGGCGCGTATGACATCTTCACGTTTGGTGCGGATGGCCGTGCGGGTGGTGAAGGCCTTGATGCCGATATCGGCAATTGGGAAGGGTGACCATTGACGCTGATACAGGCCGTGCAGGGTTCTCTCTGGTCGAGGTGCTTGTGGTGCTGGCCATAGTCGGTCTGATGACCGGCGCGGCGTATCTGACGATGCGGCCGGCCAGTGATCCCGTGCGCGAAGCGGCGGAACAGATGCAACTGGATCTGGCGCGCGCCGAAACCCTGGCGGTGACGCGCGGCAACTTTATCGGTCTGCGGACCCATGCGCGCGGCTATGACTTCCTGATCTATGAGAACGGAACATGGGTGGCGATGGAGCGGCGTTCGGCGCTCACAGCCCGTGTCCTGCCGCAGAGTGTGACACTGCTGGCATCGTTTGGGCCGCGCTCTGACCGTGACGGTCAGGTCCGTGTGCCGGATTACTGGTTTGATCCGACCGGGGCGAATGATGCGGCCCGTTTCACCCTGCAATCCAGCGAGGCACGCTGGCAGGTTTCAGCGGGCGGACGTAGTGGTACACGGATTTCCGGAGGCACAAACTGATGTCTTCCCGCGCCGGATTTTCCCTGATCGAAATACTGGTCGCCCTGTCGATACTGGCGATTGCCGGCATGGCGCTGATGGCCGCCACCCAGCAATCGACGCGCGGCGCGCAAATCATTGCTTCGCGCAGCGTGTTGGCGCTGGCAGGCGAGAACGTGCTCAACTCCGAACTGATCGAGCAGTCCGGACATGCTCTGGTGTCAACAAGCGGCCAATATGAAATGGCGGGTCAGATCTTTGACTGGTCACTGAGTATCTTGCCGACGCCGGATGCCGGTCTGCTTCGTGTCCAACTCGACATTGCCGAAGTAACAGGCGGACGCACACATCAGATCGTGACTTTCCGGAGGGCGACATGACAGCGGCACGCGCCGGTTTCAGCCTCGTCGAAGTGCTCGTCTCGGTGATGATGTTTGCCATCATCGGCGTTATCGCGACGGGCATGCTGAACGCCTCTCTGACAGCGCGCGAGATCAATACGGCGAGTGCGGACCGGGCCGAGATGATCGACCGCGCGCGCCTGTTGATGCGCGAGGATTTCGGCCAGCTGGTCAATCGCCCGGTGCGGCAGGTGGATGGCCGCGCCAGTGAAGTGGGGTTTGCCGGATCCAATTCCGGCGTGACCGGCCCGACCGCCTCCGGGCAAACATTGATCGCCTTCACACGGGCCGGGCGGCCCAATCCGGGCGCTGTGCAACCCCGCGGCTCGCTGCAATATGTCGAATATGTCCGCTTCGAAGACCGCCTCATCCGCCGCAGCTGGGCCTATCCGGACCGGCAGTTTGACACCCCGGCCAGCGAGTTTGTGCTGTTGTCCGGTGTGGACGAGATCGAGTCCGGTTTTCTCCACCTCAACAGCTGGGTGTCGGCCATTGTTTCCGGCCCGGCTGAGGGACAGGCTTCCCGCCTGCCGCGGGCGGTGCGCTTGCGCGCGGTGATGCGCGATTCGACGGATCTGGAATTTGTGCTGCTGACGCCGGAGTTTCCATCATGAGGCGCCGGGCGGACAAACGCGGCACAGCCCTGATCACGGCGCTGATGATCACAGCGGTGATGTCGACCGTGGCCGTTGGCCTGTCGCAAAGCCTGTTTTTTGCCATTGGCCGCAGTGGCCATATCGAGGACCGTGATCAGGCTTACTGGTATGCGGTGGGCGCGCGGGATTTTGCCGAAAGCGCCTTGCTGCGGTCCTTGCCGCCATCCGGTGAGCCGATGCGTCCGACCGATGCCTGGGCGCAGGGGGCGCGTCAGTTCGAGATCGAGAATGGCGCGCTCATTGGCGAGGTGCGCGATGCCAATAATTGCTTCAACCTCAATGCGCTGGTGACGCAAGCAGGGCATGACGGATATACAGGTGATGCGGCCGCCGCTGAGGCCTTCATCGCCCTGATGCAGGCGCTGAATATCCCCGCCGGTGAGGCGCAGGCGATTGCTGCGCAGGCCACAGACTGGGTCGATTCCGATACACGTCCGGAGGCGCGCGGTGCGGAAGACATGCAGTATGCCCAGCGTCCGGTGCCGCATCGTGCAGCCAATACGCTGTTCACCGAGGCCGAGGAAATGCTGGCGCTGCCGGCCATGAACCCGGCCTATTTTATCGTGCTGGCCCCGCTGGTCTGCGCCCATCCAATGACCGATCAGACGCCGCTCAATCTCAATACCCTGCGCCCGGATCAGGCGGCCTTGCTTGCGGCATCACTGGACAATCGGCTGTCGCTGTCTGACGCGGCCCTGCTGATCTCGCGGCGCCCGACCACAGGATATATGGATATCGAGGATGTCTGGCGGGACTCCCTTCTGGCCGAGCTGGAACTGGCACAGGAAGACCGCCCGGTGCTGACGCTGAGCAGCCGCTATTTTGAAATCCTTGTCGATGTTCTACAGGGGGACACGCGTTACCGCCTGCGGGAATCAGTCGAACTGGAAAGCACAGGCCGCCTGACCCGGCACAGCCAGCGCTTCGGAGTGTTTTCATGAGCCGCGATCTCGTTCTTTTCGCTCCGGCGCAGGAAGACGGCCTGTGCCGCTGGGCGGTTGTGGATGAGGGCCGCCGCAAGCGGTCCGGTGACGGCTTGCCGCCCGTGCCGGAGGAGGCCTTTGACCGCCTGATTGTGGTGCTGCCATCAAGCGAATTGTTTGTGTCCCGCATTCATCTGGCGGCCCGCTCGGATCAGGAAGCCCGTCAGGCTGCGCCCTTCGTGATCGAGGATGAGCTGGCTGCCCCGGTCGAGGCGACGGCTTTCGCAGTGGGACCGGCCGGCGAAGAGGGCAAGCGCTGGATTTATGCTGCCCGTGTGCCGCTGGTGGATCACTGGCGCACGCTGGCCGCGCGGCTTCCGGCGCGCCGCGTCCATTTTGTTCCCGATGCTTTTGCCGTTCTTGAGGACGCAGACGATCTCGTCATTTTCGGCGACGGGGGTGATCTCCTGCTTTGCCGTCCGCGGCATGACCGTCCCGCTGTGCGGCTGGATGCCGATATGCTGGCGGAGACCCTGCCTTTGCTGCTGGCGGTCTCGAAGCCGGAGACACTGGCGGTCAGTGACAATGTCGAGTGGACGGAGATTGCCGGTGTTCCGCTGCCCCGGCCAAGGCGGTTTGCGGCTTTTGATCTGGCGGTCAGGATTGCCGGACTGGCTCCTGACACGCTGGCCAAGCTGCCGGGCTTTATAGACAAATCGTCTTCGGCAACGCGCTGGATCGCGCTGATCACACCCTTGCGCCGTGCCGGAATTCTGGCGCTGGCGGCAGCTGTTGTGGCCAGCCTGATGATGGTGGGCGAAGGGCTTTATTATCGCCAGCAACGCAGCGCGATTGATGATGCCGGAACAGCGCTGTTTGCTTCGGCCTTTCCGGAGACACGCATCGTCAATCCGGAAGCCCAGCTCCGGCAGAGGCTGGCGGCGCAGGACGGTGCGGGCGGGTCCGATTTCCTGGTTCTGGCGCGTGCCGTGGCGGAGTTGAGCCGGCAGGTCGCAACCGTCGAGATGAATACGCTGCGGTTTGACCGCACTCTCAATGTGCTCAACGTGTCGGCGACCTATTCCGACTTTTCCGATTTCGAGGCGCTTAATGCAGCTGCCGCCTCACTCAGCATCACGCTGGAGGATGGTGGTGTGCGCCAGAACGGCGATGTGCTGAGCGGTGATTTTGCGGTGAGGCTGCCATGAGGTCTTTGCTGAATTTTCTGGGCGCGGCCTGGGCCGAGCGCAGCGCCCGCGAGCAGATCCTTTTGGGGTCGCTGTCGCTGGTGATTGGCTTTCTGGCGCTCTGGTATCTTGTAGCTGCACCGCTGGTCGAGTTCCGCAACACGTCGCGCGCTGCCTATACCGATTCAGTCGAGCGCTATCGCGAACTGAGTGTTGGCATTGCGCGCTATCAGGCACTGCTGAGTGAGGAGGGCAGACGCGCGTCCGCTGATAACCGCCCATTGCGGACCATTGTTTCAGAGCGAGCCGCCGCGATGGAACTGCCACTTTCGCGCATGGTGCCGGATGAGGCGGGACGCCTGAATGTCTGGACCGGGAATGCCGATGCCGAGCGGGTGATGAACTGGCTGGCCGATCTGGAGCAGCGCCATGCGATTGTCGCCATCCGCGCCAATATCGACCGTGAGGGCGATGGCCGGGCGCGGGCGCAAATCGTGCTGGAACGGAGCGGCGGATGATGTCCTGGCGATGGATGCTGTTTGCGGGTGCTCTGGCGGTTCTGGTCTTTGCCATCGCGCTGATGCCGCTGGCCTTTGTTCACAGCCTGGCGGGATCTCCGCTGGGCGTTCAGGCCAGCGCCTATGGCCGGGTTTGGAATGGCCGCCTCTATACAGGAGCGCTGGGTCCGGCGCGCTTCGAGCGCGTGGATGTGGCCCTCAGGCCCGCCTCGCTACTGACCGGGCAGGCGGTATTTGACTGGCAGCTATCCGATGGGCGCGCGCGCGGCGCGGGGGTGGCTTTTGCCGGACTGAATGAGGCAGGGCTGCGCGATGCGCGCCTGTCCGGCACTTTCCGCGTTCTGGGACTGCCCTTACCCGGTGTGGGTGTGGAGGACACGCTGTCACTGGATATTGGTGAACTTGCCGTCAGTGAAGCGGGCTGTTTGCGGGCCGAGGGTGACATCCGCACCTCTGCGCTAATCGGCATCGCCGCGCGCTACGATGTGAATGCCCCGCTCCTGCAAGGATCGCTCTCGTGTGAGGGCGGGGTGCTGTTTGCCGACCTGTCCGGTGAGAGCCCGGATATGGACATCCGTCTGACGGTTTCGGTCACCCCCTCCGGTCTCTATCGCTGGTCGGCTGAAGCGGTGCTGATTGACGCCTCCCTGACGCCGGTCTTCTCTGCCGCCGGGTTCACTCAGGACGGGACCGTCTGGCGGCATCGCGGAGAAGGGCAATTGGCATGAGCAAGATCGCATCAATCCGATTTGCTGGGCTCGTATGTCTTCTGCTTCTGCCAGCCACGACGATGGCGCAGGACGCCGCACCGGGATTGCCGCCGCAGGATTTGCAGGGCGGTGAATGCGGCGCGTTTTTCTGGGACCGGGCCGAGCCCAACCCCTTGCGCCTGTTCGAGAATGAGAGCCGCGGGCAAGCACGCTTCTGGCAGGAGGGTGAAGTCCTGGAGCTGGGAACAGCGCCGCGAACAGGCCCCTATGCGGCCGGACAACGCCTGTCGCGGGCCTACCGGCTGCCGTCAAACGAGATCATCTCGATCGAAGGCGAGATCACCGCCGTGAGAGAGGGCGAAGCCGTGATCGGCCGCGCGCTTTTGCGGCGGACTTTGACGGGTGGTGCCGAAGAAGTTTCTCCGCTAATGGGGCTGATAAGTTGCCGCGAAACTGCTGACAGGTGAGGGATTTTCACAAAAATGTCACGCAAGACCGGCAAGGGAAAATGGATCGCAAACAGGGGCTTTGCCTTCATGTCTGAAACGGCACCGGCACTTCTGGCCGAAAACATCAGTGTGACCTTCGGCACAACGCAAGCTCTCAAAGGCGTCTCGTTAACCGTTGAAAAGGGCGAGATGGTGGCCTTGATCGGGCCGTCCGGCTCCGGCAAGTCGACGCTTCTGCGGGTTGGTTCCGGCTTGCAGCTGGCGGATTCCTCATCCGGTCCGACGCGCCTGTTTGGTGACCGCGTCCAGGAAGCGGGCAGGTTGTCTCGCGGTGTCCGCCGGGCGCGATCCCAAGTCGGTTTCATTTTCCAGCAATTCAACCTGGTCAAGCGCATCAGCCTTTATTCAAATGTGCTGCTCGGCGCGCTGGGGCGCATGCCGCAGTGGAAAGGTGTGCTGGGACGCTTTTCGTCCGCTGACCGCAAGAAGGCGATGGATTCACTCGAACGCGTGGGCATCGTTGAATATGCCGGTAACCGCGCCGCCAACCTGTCCGGCGGCCAGCAGCAGCGCGGTGCGATTGCCCGTGCCATGGTGCAGGGCGCGAAAGCGATTTTCGCTGATGAGCCTATCGCCTCGCTCGATCCGGTATCGGCGCGGAATGTCATGCGGCTTCTGGCTGCGCTGAATGAGGAGGACGGCATCACCGTTGTCGTCACGCTGCATCAGGTTGACTACGCCCTGAAATATTGCCGCCGTGCGGTGGCGCTGAAGGCCGGTGAAATCATTTATGACGGCCCGACACGCGGGCTGACGCGGGAATGGCTGATCGAGATTTATGGCGATGAATATATCGATGTCCTGGATGAAGAAGGGGAGCTGGCATGATCCTTCGCTCTCTGGCCCGCCTTCTCGCCGGTCTTGCTGTCCTCGGCCTCGCGG
>Ga0210039_1004287_pt1 | contig 10461 bp, 10 predicted proteins | sample CryGeyCG2114_250_3_FD_185460 | JGI IMG/M metagenome (GOLD analysis project Ga0210039, IMG submission 185460) | Groundwater microbial communities from aquifer - Crystal Geyser CG17_big_fil_post_rev_8/21/14_2.50 (SPAdes) (version 2) | ecosystem: Environmental > Aquatic > Deep subsurface >... | reverse complement strand
TCGGGGTCTGTCTCCCGACTTCCAGCTTCCCCCTTTTTATTCCCACTCAATGGTTGCCGGCGGCTTGGAGCTAATATCATACACCACCCGGTTAACTCCTTTCACCTGGTTGATGATTTCGTTGGACACTTTAGATAAAAACTCGTAGGGGAGGGGCGACCAATCGGCCGTCATCCCGTCAGTGGATTCCACCGCGCGTAGGGCTACCACATTTTCGTAGGTGCGTTCGTCTCCCATAACGCCTACCGAATTTACAGGCAGCAGGATGGCTGCGGCTTGCCACACTTTGTTATAAAGTCCGGTGGTTTTCAGGTGGTTGATGTAGATGTGATCCACATCCTGCAGAATCTTAACACGTTCAGGGGTTACTTCGCCCAGCACACGGATGCCCAGTCCGGGTCCAGGAAACGGGTGACGTTCAATCAGATGTGCAGGCATATCCAGGGCTTTACCTATCCGACGAACTTCATCTTTAAATAATGTATTCAGAGGTTCAACCACTTTGAGTTTCATAAAATCGGGCAAACCACCCACATTGTGATGCGATTTGATGGTCGCAGAAGGTCCTTTCACCGAGACCGATTCGATCACATCCGGGTAAATGGTGCCCTGGGCCAGCCACTGTACCTCTTCGATGCGGTGTGCTTCCTGATCGAAAACCTCGATAAATGCATTTCCGATGGCTTTTCGTTTTTTCTCCGGATCGGTGATACCTTTCAGTGCACCCAAAAACCGGTCTTTGGCATCCACTCCGGTCACGTTTAAACCCATATCGCGGTAGGAGTGGAGGACGTCTTCAAATTCATTTTTACGGAGCAGACCGTTGTCAACAAAGATGCAATGCAGCTGGTCGCCAACCGCTTTGTGAAGCAAAACAGCGGCTACCGATGAGTCGACGCCTCCCGAAAGACCCAAAACCACTTTGTCGTGGCCTAGTTTATCTCTTAAGTGGTGAATGGTTGTATCGATAAATGAGTCTGGCGTCCAGTTTTGATGACATCTACAGATGTCGACAAGAAAATTCTTTAGCAAGGTACTTCCTTCGGTGGTGTGATATACCTCCGGATGGAATTGGATTCCATAAGTCGGTTCACCTGCGATTTTATAGCCTGCTACTTTTACGGTTTCGGTGCTGGAAATAATTTCGTAATTCTCAGGAATATCCAGAATGGTGTCGCCATGCGACATCCACACCTGGGTGTGTTGCGACATTCCTTTTAGGAGGTCGTTCTGTTGGTTAATAAACCCCAGGTTGGCCCTGCCGTATTCCCTTATTTCGGAGGGCATTACCTTACCGCCGTCAAGTTTTGCTAAGTATTGGGCTCCATAACAAACTCCCAGCAACGGTATTCTCCCGCGAATGTCGGTCAGGTCAGGGGCCGGAGCCTCTGTGTTGTGTACCGAAAACGGACTACCCGAAAGGATAACCCCTGCTACTTCAGAGGTGATTTTCGGGACTTTATTGTAAGGATGTATTTCGCAATATACGTTTAACTCCCTCACCCTGCGGGCGATAAGTTGGGTGTATTGAGACCCGAAGTCAAGGATAAGGATGGTTTCTTGCATGTCGCAAAAGTAAGGAAAGTGTTTGTGATATTTATAAATTTCTGTATTCAGTAAATTTTACATCCAATGGAATTATTTATCTTAGCAAAAAAAATCGATCATGGCAAATCGGAGACATATTGCACGAAAAAGCAAGAATTCACCCAATTCTTTTTTAATCTTTATGGTGGTGGTGGTCATATTGGCATTGATATCATTCGCTATCAGCTACTTTGTTTTAGATCAGGATAAGGATATACAGAAAAAGGTTGCTGAACTTGAGGAACCGATCAATCCTGACCCCATTGAAGGAGAAGTATCAGATCAGGAAGGATTGAATACCATGGCTCAACTGAGCGGCACATGGGTAAGTAATTATGATGGTACCATGTTATCCATTCAGGGGAATACCTGTGTATTTGAATCTCCTGCTGTGGATAGTCCCGAAAAAGTGACGGGTACCATCCAGGTGAACAAATCCATTATCACAATTGTATATACAGGCAAGCACAGCTGTGGAAGTACCGAAGGGCATTACGAGTATCAGAAAGAAGGGGAGGCAGGCTTGTTTTTTAAGAAAATAAAAGATAATTGTAACTCCAGGAGCGAACTGATGAGTGCCAGCTGGTTCAGGCTGTAAGATTGAGTCCCCTCAGAAAAATATAGGTACATTGATTTTCAACTCATTTACCCCAGACCCCTAAAGGGGAATTCGTTGAAAATCAAAAAATTATTAAAGTCTCCTTTAGTGGATTCCAGCCTGCCGGCTGGCAGGTTGGGGTTCTTGACTTTTCGGAGTGGACTCAAGATTGAAATTAGTGTAAGAATAGCGTACGTGGTTAATAATTAACCTGGGAATAAGCGCAGAGTTGAGCCTTTCATGCACGGTTTCGTAAAAGTGATAACTACCTGCTTTTCAAATGCTCACCACATCCCTTCCAAAAGGCGTTAAAGCCAGGGAGGCCAGTTTAAAATGCTGTTTTGCCCAGGGAATTCCAATGATGGTGATGCCCAGCAGGATGCCAAATAGCAAATGAGTCAGCGTAATCAGCAGGCCTCCGCAAAAAAACCAGAGAATATTCATGAAAGTTGTTAAACAACCTGTGGATTGCCTGGAACTGGTTACCGTGCTTCCAAAGGGCCACAATGCCAAAATGCCCAGTTTCATGGTTTGAAGACCAAACGGAATGCCTATAATGGTGATCATCAGCACTAAACTTGAGATAAAATATTCAATAGTGATGGCGAAACCGCCGAAGATTAACCAGACAATATTCCCTAAAAATTTCATAATGTGACGGTGTTTAATTTGATTGTAAAAATACTATTTTCTCAACTTGCTTAACTTTGCGTCTAAAGTCATTTAAGTTGTTAATCCTGAATATCCAAGGTTTGCAACCATTGCAGCCTTTTTTATCCAAATTCATCATATTTCGACTTTAGTCTTTGCCTGAATTGTTCTATATCACATCAAAACCTCTCACAGCATCCTTCAGGTTTTCCTATGCGGATCTTTTAATATCTTTGTCGGCTTATGAAAACCATTGTATCCTATAAACGAATCTGGCTGGTGGCTTACCCCATCATTTTAGGAAGCATTGCCCAAAACATCATCATTTTCACCGATACTGCCTTTTTAGGTCGTGTGGGCGATATTGCTTTGGGAGCCAGTGCTTTGGGTGGATTGTTTTATCTGGCGGTGGTGATGCTGGGTTTTGGCTTTGGAACAGGTGTTCAGATTATCATTGCCCGCAGGTTAGGCGAAAACAACCTGAAAGACATTGGTCCGGTGGTAATTCATTCTCTTCTGTTTTTAATGATGGTCGCCATGGCCGCATTCGTCTTGTTGCACTATGGATCGATTTTTATTCTCAAATCTACAGTTAATTCGGAAGCGGTGTATCTGTCTACCATCGATTTTCTAAAATTCAGATCGTTTGGAATTTTCTTTGCTTTCATCAACATTACTTTTAGGTCGTTTTATGTGGGATTGACTCGAACTAAAGTCATCACCTTTACCACAATCGTAATGGCCTTAGTCAATATAGCGTTTGATTATCTGTTCATTTTCGGCCATGCAGGCTTTCCTGAAATGGGCATCCAGGGTGCCGCTTTGGCCTCTGTTTTGGCTGAAGCCTCTGCCATGCTTTTTTTTGTAGCCTATACCCATATTACCATTCGATATCAGGATTATAACCTGCTGCATTTTTCTGCCCTCAGTTTTAGCAAGTTGCGCGATATCTTTCATGTATCAATTCCCATGATGCTGCAACAGTTTGTGTCTTTGTCGGTTTGGTTTGGTTTTTTTCTCTTTGTCGAAAAACTGGGAGAACAGTCGTTGGCGGTTTCCAATATTGTCCGCAGCATTTACATGATCATCATGGTACCTGTTTGGGGATTTTCTACGGCAACTAACTCTCTGGTCAGTTATCTGATTGGAATGGGTCGACAGAATGAAGTCATGCCGCTCATCTATAAAACGGCACTGATGTGTTTTACGCTCATTCTGGTTCCTGTGGGGCTTACTGTCGTTCTTCCTGAAGCATTTATGCATATCTATACCAATGATCCCGGCTTAATCTCAATGGGAATTCCTGTATTGTACGTGGTAAGTCTGGGTGGAATTTTTGTTGCCATCGGGTTCGTGTTTTTTAGTGGGGTTTCAGGTGCGGGTATGACTAAGACTTCACTAATAATTGAAATGATTATCCTGACATTTTATTTAATCTACACTTATTCGATGGTGCATTATTTTAAAACTGATGTAGCCGGCGTTTGGACAGCAGAATTGGTGTATGGTTTGTTGATGTTTTTAATTTCATGGCCTTATATGAAAAGTGGTCGATGGATGTCGGCTAAGGTATGAAGAACCTACAAGCGTGAATGTGTGGAGATATATCATGAGGAGAGAAAATCTGCCTTAAATTAGCCAATATTTTCTGAAGGTAGATTTCATTAAGCGCATTTATTCCGAAATTGGTTACCTTCGTGGTATAAACTACTGCATTTTATGTCGAAGAATATCTCCAAATCGAAAAAAGTTTTCCTGATTTCAGGAATCATTCTCGCTTTCATCCTGGTACTGGTATTGTTTGCAAATATCATTGTCAGTCGCATCGCTGAAAAAAAGGTACGCGATATGCTTGTCTCCCAGCCAGATATGGGGTATGAAATCAGTTTTAAAAAGTTAAAAGTGAACCTCTTCGCTATGTCAGTTACCATTGAGGATATCCGCCTGATGCCCGACAGCGTTTTAATGAAGCATTATAAAAGTCATTCCTCAACTCAAAAAACACTCTACAAGGCTGAAATACCCATTTTGAAGTTGGCACATCTGGATCTGTTTTCTATACTTGGAAGCAAATTGGTCAAAATCAGGGAGGTAAAATACGATAAAGCTGCTATCACCCTCTATACCGGGGGTGGAAAACGAGTGAAACACCAGATAACCCAGGAGGAGCTTGATAAAGGAATCAATATCAGCCGAATTAGGATGTCGGGCATTGGAGGCGTAGACATAGGAGGTATTAAGCTGATTGACCTGAGTGTTTTTCTGGTGAACCCTATTTCAGGAGATACTCTGCTTAATAACAGGGATATCGATTTTGAACTACACAACCTTTATCTGGTTAAAAATATTTCAGATTCCAATAGCTTTCATCTTGACATGAAGGACCTTCGTTTTGAAATTGAAAATGAACATTTCGAGTTGACCAAAGGAGGTTATCATCTCTCATTTAAGGAATGTTCGTTTAATGCTAAATCCCACAAGGTTCATATCAATAAACTGATGGTAAAACCCGTGGAGGATATTTATCGCACGGCAGCGGGTTATCAATATCGTACCGATGTTTATAATGCAGAAGCAGAGCATGTAATGGTGGAATTAGGTGATATTAAAACGATGCTGATCACGGGAAATTATTACCTGCCCCGAATCCATATCGATGGATTAAACCTGTTTATTGTCAGAAATATTTCACTCCCATTTGATGAATCCAGGCGTCCGCTTTTACCAAACCAATTGCTTCAGGAGCTGAAAACAGATCTCGATATCGATAGTCTGCTGATAAGTCATGGCATCCTTGTTTATGAGGAGAGCAACAATAACAGGGAGCCGTCAATGAAAGTTTCGCTTGATAGACTGCGCGTTGAGATAAGTGAAATTACCTCCATTCGCGATAGCATGAGCTATGAATATCCCATGCAAATACGACTGATGGCCGATTTGCAAAACCAGTTGGCCCTGGATGTCACTTTTAAATATCCTTTATTAAGCAGGAGCGATACTTTTACCTTTTCAGGGTCGTTGGGAGGTGGCGATATAACAGTTTTTAATCCCATGCTTGAATCGGCCGCGAATGTCAGGTTTTTAAAAGGGAAACTGAAGGGAATCCATTTTTCTGTTCAAGCAAATGCTACCCATGCCATGGGTCAGATGACCATGTTGTACTCAGGCCTTGATGGCGAAGTCTTGAAGAAGGATACGGAAGAAGGTAATAAATTCCTTTCCTGGCTTGCCAACCAGGTGGTGAAGTCTGACAACCCTTTAAATGGGGAAGAACCACGTGTTGTCCCCATCTACTTTAAGCGGGTGATGTATAAAGGGGCAGGCAATTTTGCATTTAAAGCCTTGTTAAGCGGGATATTGGCCTCTACCATTCCAACATTCGACCATGCTAACCAAAAGAGCATAGATGTGGTAAAAAAAGAAACCAAAAAAGACAAACGCCAATTGCGCCGTGAAGAGCGGCGTGAAGAGCGCCGTGAAGGGCGTCGTGACCAAAAATGAGTTGCTATCTCCTTACCCTCGACAGTGTCGGTCGGCCTGTCTTTTTCTGATTGGCAAAAAATTCCTGTTTCCGCCGTTGTTTTTCCTTTTCCCATTCCTTTTTTTCAGCGGTGTTCATGGGCTCATCGGTTTGTGGAAATGGATTTCCACGGGCAATCCTGATTTTCTGGTTGATTAATTTCTCGATGTCTTTTATAAACACATTTTCTTCCGGCTCGCAAATAGAGATGGCTGTGCCTTCTTCCCCGGCCCGACCCGAACGGCCTATCCTGTGAACATAGGTCTCAGCGATGTTGGGAATATCAAAATTGATGACATATTTTAACTGGGCAATGTCGATTCCTCTTGCTGCAATGTCAGTTGCTACCAAAACCCTGAGTTCGCCGTCTTTAAACATGGACAGCGCTTTCTGACGCTGGTTCTGGGCCTTGTCGCCATGGATGGCTGCAGATTTTATTTTTTGCTTCTTCAGGATGTTGTCGATGCGGTCGGCACCATGCTTCGTTCTCGAAAACAACAATACCTGATCTATTTTCTGGTCTTTGAGGATATGAAGCAACAAGTCATTCTTATCTGAACGGTTGGTATAGTATAGGTATTGGGTAATGGTATCGGCAGTTGAACTTACCGGACTGACTTCCACTTTTCGTGGATTTTTGAGGATCTTTTTCGAAAGTTCTACGATATTATCCGGCATGGTGGCCGAGAAAAACAGCGACTGGCGTTCTATGGGCAACAGGTGTATAATCTTTCGAATGTCGTGGATGAATCCCATGTCGAGCATGCGATCGGCTTCGTCCAGAACGAAGTATTCAATGTGGTTTAGATTTACAAAACCCTGATCGATCAGGTCGAGAAGTCTTCCGGGGGTAGCCACAAGTACATCCACACCTCTGCGGAGGTCATTGGTCTGGCCACCTTGGTTCACACCACCAAAGATAACCGTGTTTTTGATTCCGGTGTATTTGCCATAGTCGGTAAAGCTTTCCGCGATCTGAATAGCCAGTTCGCGCGTAGGCGTGATGACAAGTGCTTTAATTTTACGCTGGCCGTTTAGTTGTGTGCGGTCCTGATAAAGGTGTTGCAGGATAGGGATGGCAAAAGCAGCTGTTTTACCAGTGCCTGTTTGCGCTGACCCCAATACATCATTTCTTTTCAGGATGAGCGGGATGGATTTTGCTTGTATGGTGGTAGGCTCAATATAATTTTTATCTTGTAGGGCCTTTAAGATAGGCTTAATAATTTCAAGGTCTTCGAATCGCATGCTGATTTTTTAAATTTATTTCTGTAAAATGTTTAGGGAGTTTTTGGAGAGAAGGTTAACATGGCGCAAAGATACGGTTTAAAAGCATACCAAATGTATAACTGTGGATTTGGTTGGGGAGGTAAGGTTGTGGCCTGGTGAATACACCTGTTTGCAATTTGAAATAAACACATCCAAAGACCTATTTAGCGGCTGCCTTATCCGGACCAGGCACTATGGTGCACAATATTTCTAATACCCTTAGTTGCTATTGAAGTGGCTTTTTCTCTTTCTCGGTTTTTTTTTAATTATGCCAGTTATGGTATCATGCAAAGTTATTTTATATTTGTGCAGTTTGTCTGGCATTATCTGAGGGACAATTTTAATCTCATGAAAACCAGATAAGGATGAATATAGAAAAAAATATTAACCTTTAACAGCCTTAAATTTGTCTACAAAGCCTGGAAAAAAGAAACCTGTAAATGCCAGTCAACCGGAAAAATCGGTAAGAAGAGAAGCTTTAAAAAAGTTTTATCGTAGCTTTTTGCCATTGATGTTAGCTGTATTGCTCTGGATCATCACCATTTCAATCTTGCATTTACCTGAAATCAAGGAGGCAGTTATGCAGGTATTTATTCAATTCACGCTCAGCTCGGCCCTGGTATTCGGAAAACTGCTTTTTATTCCAGTCGAAAGTCTCAGTTACCCAAACATAACGGTAAGTGGGTATACAATGAAAATTGTGATGGAATGCACTGCATACAATTTTTATATTTTTGTTATCTTTTTAAGCCTTCTGTCGCCGGTTAAATGGAAACAAAGAATCATCACCCTGCTCATATTTATTGGTGCTGTATTTATTGTTAACAACCTGCGTTTTATCACGATGGGTTATATTGGAAATTATTCGGGGCTCCTGTTCCATCTAATCCACGATTATCTTTGGAATATTCTGTTTGGTTTCATGGTTTTCCTGATATGGGCATGGAGGTACAACCGCAATATAGAGGATACGAATGATTTAAAGAATTAAAATATAGCCTATTAGGTATTTGTTTAAACTGGAATAAAATGGTCCTGTTTTCTTCGACTAGAAATAAAATAATCCTTCTTTTGCTTATATCGGCACTGGTTTTTACAGCATGGCAATCAGGCGCAGAACGAGTATATGCACAGGTTTTGATTGGAACCACCAATTTCTTTGTTGGCATGGCAAAAGAGGACACCCATATTGAATTAGAAAATATTAATGAAAATGACAAGACCTACCAGTATCGGGTGTTTACCCGCATTGATGGGCGTAAGGGAAATTATCCACAGGAAACAGGCGGCGTGATGCAGCCCTTTGTCATCGTTTTATCATGGCAAATCTTTCTTTTTTTTGTTTTAAAAAGGAAACCTGCATTGACCTCTCTGGTGATGAATGTGGGGATTTTTCTATTGATACAGGTTGTGTTTTTGGTCTTCCTCACGGGATATTACAATTCCGGGGTCCAAAAATACTTGTATACGATGATGCTCGATAGTTTCTATATTTTCGCGCTTATATTGGTTATCAAGGACCAAATGCTCTATCGGGTGTTCAGCAAAAAGGTTGCTGCGAAATAATAATCCGGTTAGTGTCAGTTTATTTTGCAGTTGGAAATGAATGAATCACGGCCGTGGTTATTTTCCATTCCCCTTTTTCTGTTTTCACCCAGTTAATGGTAACGGCACCTGTTCCCCGATTCACCACCTGTTTGTTGACCACGACTTCTAATGAATAGGTTCCTGTGTATCCGGCCATGTCGTTCGTCGACCAATCCTTTAATTTGACGTCCTTGATATTTGTTACTACATTGATAAAAGCCCGTATGAATTTAGTATTTATCTGATCGGTACCGATGGCAATCAGGTTGTCGTCAATGAGTAGAGCGGTTTCGGTAAACTGATTTTTAAAACCCACAGAATCCTGATGATTCCAGGTGTTTTCCCAAGTGGCTATTAAAGCGTCGATGGGTGCTTTTTCGATCACAGATTTGGAAGGTTGTTCAGTGCAGGAAATCATTATTCCAGTTGCCATAAGAAAGAGAAAGAATTTTTTCATTTTTTTAGTTTTATTAGTGAATAAATTTATTGTTTGATAAAGATTTGTGAGTACGTGCCTTTTTCAGAAAAGGCTTTTACGAAGTAAGCACCCGTGCTTAGCATTGCAACATCTATACTCGACTGTGTTGTTATAAATTGTAACTGTCCTGCCATGTTGATAATTTCGATCTTGGAAATCAATTCTTTATTGATGATATTCAGGCGGTTGGTTGCAGGATTGGGATACATTTGGAAAATGAGATTGCTTTGCATTTCTCTTTCACCTGTTGTGACAGAAGTAAGTTCCCATAAGATAAAACCATCGCCAGAGGCCTCAAAAATTGGTACCAGGGGAGAAGTTCTCCACCAGTCGACGTAAGTGTTGCCATTGTCATTTTTATAAGTCCTCACTACATTGTCAAATGTACTGTCGTTTGTAATCAGAGAGCCATAACCGTCGTAAGTGTTTGTAACGGTTTTTTCTTCCTGATTCTCTTTTTGGTAGATGTCGGAATAAGACATGTTGTAGGTGAAAGGAAAAACCATGGTTGTCCTGTAATTGATAAATGAAGTGGCGTTAGGTGTCCCCACTTCCTGAGCCACTTCTACGAACAATGAACTCGTGAGAGAGAATAAACTGTAATTAGTAGCGCCCCCTGTCTGGGTAAATTTCATGGCAAAGTTAGCTTCAGGATACTCTGACTCATAGGGCGTATCTGCCATATCGAGAAATTCGGCTGTCCCGGCTAATGTTGCGGTTGTGCTACTTAAATCCCATAGTACGTTTTCACCGGTTATGGTGATGTTTGAGATG
>Ga0210039_1004275_pt1 | contig 10474 bp, 9 predicted proteins | sample CryGeyCG2114_250_3_FD_185460 | JGI IMG/M metagenome (GOLD analysis project Ga0210039, IMG submission 185460) | Groundwater microbial communities from aquifer - Crystal Geyser CG17_big_fil_post_rev_8/21/14_2.50 (SPAdes) (version 2) | ecosystem: Environmental > Aquatic > Deep subsurface >... | reverse complement strand
CGGCTGAATCATTGCATGCCTGAATACCTTGCCAACATAGATCAGCACGAAAAAATGCAGCAAATAGGCACTGTAGCTTATGCGCCCTAATAGTCGCATCAGCGCATTATCAAACAAATAAAACGGGCGCTGAACACTTGCGACAACAAACAGGGCAAAAACTAAAGCCCATAAGAAATGTCTGGGTAAGACATGATTTTCAACCGGAATCGTTATGGCAAATAACAACAAACCTCCCGTGCAGGCAAACAGATAGCCATATACAGGCTTTATACGTTCTTCCTTGACGATGAAAAAAGCCACAACACCCATCATGAATACCGGCAGTTGCGCCGGAAAAGACATATACCAGGAATAGATTCCCGACAGATACCTTGCATTCTCAGGGAGAGTTTGATCGAAATGGGCCTGTGCGAAATACCCAAACAACAAATAAATTCCCACACTTAACAGCCACCATTTTAATGCGGAAACAGTGTCCGACACATACCTGAAAAGTACAGGCAACACCAGATAAAACATAACCTCAACCGCCACGCTCCACCCGCCTGGAATAACAGCGTTGATCGAACTTGGATGTATTCCGTGCAAAAAACCAGCCGTCAAAACAACTTCAGTCCAGCCAACTCCCTCTGGAGACCAGAAAGTGTGTTTACCCCAAAAAAGTAACGCATATAACAATGACGCAACCCAGAACATCGGCGCTATTCTGAAAAACCTGCGGATAAAGTATCCCGTCAAACTGAGTTGACCTGCTATCGCGCGAGCATGCAGCATCATTACCAGCGAAAAGGCGCTCAACACATAAAACAGCTCCACCCCCATGTCTCCATTAACGGCAAGCGAATGCAACACCCCGGGAGGCAACGGCGCAGCTTGCAAGACATGCGAGCTGATTACGCCCAAAATCGCCCACCCGCGAGCCGAATCCAGAGCATCGACTCGTGATGGCTGTTTACATCCTTCGACCGTTGAACTCACTAGGTACTATTCTCGCAAGCCATCTTAACTAACACAAAACATGTAGAACCATGACAATTATGGCCATAGCTGAACGCAATACCACACCAAATTGAAAGCAATTTTTTTCATGTAGCGTCTCTGTTACAAAATACGCATACGTCAATCATCTTGAGAGACCTAGCGAAGTATAGGATTGATCAACAAGCTTCGCATATAGTGCATGTGCCGTATTTTTCAGTGATGAATTTGGGCTGGGGGTTTCCGAAAATCGAATATTGAAATCAGGAATACTGGACGAATCTATGTCCAGTTTGTTCGATAGCGCACCCCAAACCCGCCTGGTGTCGGAACAGATCGATTCATAGCCGACAAAAAGCAAACACGACGAAGCTGCTTGCTTTTCAAATATAGTAAGCAGTGCTGAATAGGCAGAAACCCACTGTGAAAGCCAGTAATCGATCGACTCGGTTTCATAATTCCTGTCAGTTTCAACACCCCAGTTAAAAGGCCGGTGGTCGCTTCCAAATTCATGATGCGCAAGCCACCCCATATATTTTTCCGTGAATGGATCGCTCACATTCTCTGCCTTGAATCTCTGGTGTTGCTTCATTAGCGAATAAGCCTGTTGAAGAGGTTCACGAAATGGCACGAGTATTGTTGCACAAGGGAAAGCTTCCAGAATGCTATTCAGCCGCAAAATATTGTTGTTATTTTTTGAAAGGTATCGGGATTTACCATAGCGCAACAAAACCAGCGCAACATAGTCCCTGAATTTTTCAACGATTTCATTTTCTACGGTATGCGGCAGCAATCTGTCTTTCCTGATATACGAATCTCCGATAAATGTTTTCCAGAATATCTCCTCCAGCGCCTCCGGACTATCAAAATCGACCAATATCCCATCACCATGGGCACGCACCTTCTTGTCCATTTCAACATTGGTATATCCGACAATTTTTGCCCACATGTTAGGTGCCAAAACAAAAGGCATATCGCGGTAAGTCAATGAGGCAAATACACCCGTCTCGTGAAGCGAGCGCATTAATACGGTCGTCCCTGCGCGTGCTAGTCCCGACACAAAAACATGCCGCCCATTGATGCTGGGATGAATATCTTTTCGTTTTGCGCTTCGTTCGATATCAAAACAAATCTCGCCAACAAAAGAGTTGCCCAAAGACAACTGATGAAGGATTTTCGACAGTGCGCCGTAATCAGCCATGGAACAACTTCTTGCGCACAACGAAATATACAACTGCGACAGCTGTCATCGCAACCATACCGGGAATTTCAAAAGCAAAAGCGAACAAGTCCAAGCCCAGCAGAACAGCCAGGTAGTGCCATATCAGCAGAGGCATCAAGGAAATCAGCAAAAACAAAAACAGCATCAAAGACATGCGAAAGATTTTTGCCGCAAATAGGGGCAAAACCTTCTCTTTCCAGTGATCCGAAATTCTTGCACTGGAAATTACACGATAGGATTTTGTAGTGTATAGAACCAAAGTTTTAATATTTTCCGCAAAAGGCAACCGCAAAAAACATTCACAAACCGAAGCGGTACTCATTACAACCAATAGCCAGATCACTCAGGATTCCCACTGACATTTTCGTCTTCGTCTTTGATTTTATCCTTGCTCATCTTCTTTCTTTTTTTGAGCAGCCTCTTGATCGGATAATAAATTACGGCCAAAAGTGTCAAGAATATAGATCCCAGAATTCCCAAAACCACACCCACGGTTCCAGCGCCCAACCCAGGGCCAATATATGCCTGTGCATTGCCAGAAAGCGTTGCAAACAGCACGAATATAATCAAATAAGTTCTCATCATGTTTTACCTATCCCTCGTTCACATTTCGCACTCTTGATCCAATCAAGGTTGATTTCTTTGCGATTAAAATATCTGGCCCAATGCAGTGCTCCAATTTCGGAATTGCTGATGCGGTTAACATACTTCCACCGTAGCTTGCTGGAACTCGCGCGGAGCATCTCTCCGCTCGCCGTAATCTCCAAAAAGGCATCGCCATTGTCCAGGATTCTCTGCCGCCCTTCGGTGGGACTCAATAATTTATTGTCACGAAACACTGTTTCATATGGCTTGGAAATATGACCATTTTTTATGTCGTATACATACACATTCGAATTCTTCCTGTCTGCAAAATCGCCGCTAGCTGCATCCACATCATTTCCAAAGATAGCAAATTTTCCATTTCCCAAATAATCAATATCGTGTTGACTCAACCATGGGCCGGTCTTTAACCAGATGATTCTATCTTCCGATGGACGGTACAAAAATACAGTGGATAAATTACGAGCGCTGAACATGATATCCCCTGTTTTCACATAGCGATCACTATGTGAAATGACCTCCGCATCATTCAGGTGTACCCGGTCATCCCTGATGGATTGGCCAAATAGCAGCCCTTCATATCCTCCGCGCTTCAGGATATTGATGATGGAGTCTTCTTTGATTATCTTCCCTTCCTTGGTAACAATGGCGTAGCCATCATCTCTGAAAGACTTCCCTATGTCATTTTCTGTGTTAAGCGTAGATACAATCGGCACGATCAGGTTATTCCCATATCCTTCGATCGAATGATGAAACTGCCTGTCGATCACCCAAACGAGTTCCCCGCATGAATTAATTCTGGCCAGTGGGCCATCGCCTCCGGTCAATATAACGCTTCCATTCGCTAATAAGTACGGGTGCTGCGATCTGAATAATGTGCGCGTATGTATTGGCCACAACATTCCGTTTTTCTTTGCGGATATCAGGCTAGGGGAGGCTTCAACAATATCTTCCGGCGCAGGTATCCACTCCCATAATTTCCGGTTATCACGAAGGTCGTACAGATAAACCGTGCTTACCGAGGACTCCTTACTGTAAGCAGATATGAGCAGTATCCCGTCATCCTTAAAATTCTTGTCAATCTGCGTGAAGTTCGCACTATTTGCGTAATCCAGAATTTGGGTATTTTTCTGAACCACCTTACCTTCTTCGACTCCTATACCTTTTTCGTACAGAATCTTCAAGTTCGATGGTATCGAAGCCAGTTCAAGCGCAATTTCACCGAACTGTCCGGCCTTTTTACCACCGGTTGCGGTATGTTTCACAACCCAGCCAAACAGTATCGTGCCGACCACCCAGACCAACAAGGAAATGATCACCAGCCACAATTCAATTTTTTTAAATAGTATCTTTTCCATAATTATTCCTGTTAGCCGGGCATGCAAACTTAACCTTTACCTTTACCTTTACCTCATCCAACCCTATCGTTTTTCGACCTCATGCATACCGGAAGCGTTAAATTTAACAATGCAAGAACCACTCCATAGCTCAACATTTTATAAGTTGGTTCAAACAGTACTCCGATCAATAGCGGAGGTAGACAGGAAATCAACAAAATCAGACGTGATGTATCCATATGGACTCTGTCACCAATTTTTTGTGAGTAGGCCAGCAATAGTCCGATTATCGTCAGTAACATACCAAGTCCTATCGCACCACTCTTTAACAGATAGAAAGACAACATCGAATGCGTGAAGCGGCTATCTGCCCCATATATTGGATTCACGAATGTCCCTCCCCAACCAATGCCCAACAGCGTCGATTGAGGAGTCGCGGCAATTGTCGTTGTGACCGCCAACCATTCGCCAACCTTACCATTCGCCCCCACCAATTTCTGCTTCATCCAAAGCAACTGCAAGATCGGCTCTATTTGCGACCAGAACAGAATGCAGATCAAAACAAAAACCGGCAATAGCCTTATGTAAAGTCCGCGCTCTCTTAACTGGGTCAGGCATACAGCCGCAATCGCTAGTACAAAGAGGGCAGTATAAGCTCGCAGCCCCAAGATCATAAATCCATAAGCGATGAATGCACCAATGCCAGCCAAGAGCATGCCGGGCAACCACCCTCGCCAAGACCTCGCCATCAGAACCACTCCCCATGCACTTAAGAAAATTGCGCTGAAAAGCATTGCTGAATCAAAGGGTTTGAGAAAAAGCGCCCGTTGTATTTCAATTGCAGATGCTGTCGCTTGGGTCGCTTGGGTCGCTTGGGTCGCTTGGGTCGCTTGAGTCGCTTGAGTTATATCGTATTGTGCGATGCCCTTCCGCATCCCCAACACCATGTCATCTATTGAACCAAAAAGATTATGCAAACCCACAAAAAATGTGACCGCTGTGCAAATGCCGACAAAGACCAATACCATCACCACCAATGTACGTAAAGCCGCACGATTATCAGACGATGTCGAATAAGTCAGAAAAATGGGAATCAGCAACAAGAATGCAAAAGGAAAAATGTCCCGTGCTATGTCAGACAACGCATTTCCACGCAGCAATCCCACAAAAAGCGGAATTAAAAATAATAATGCTGTAAGACCAAGACACCATTGCGCAGATTTTTCTTGTTGAATCTTGCGGATCACCAAGCCAATCAACAAAAAGCCGCCTGTCAATAAGCCGCATCCCATGACGATTTCCAACCCGGTGATCTTGGGCGGCATGGGTGAGCCGAAAGCAACCAGACTGTAAGCAATCAGCATCAGCCAGACACCTGTTGGAATCAGCTTGCGCTGCTCCCAATACTCCCGAAAAATCATCGCGACACCAGCCATCTTCAACCCTTTATATTGTTTGGCGTTTTTAATAGCTCTTCCTTCATCTGCTCGTAGCGCCGTTCCATTTCCGCAAGGCTCAGACCGTTGTCGTATTCCCACAGCCTCGCCTCGATGCTGAATTTGAAATATGCGATCTGTACGCTGATAAAAAATCCAGGCCAGCCTCCGCGAAAACCACCCAGCCCCAAATAGGTTCCCCAAAAATAGAAAAACAATTGCCACACCGCCCGGATGCCAGAAAACTTTTTCCCCAGCACTTGATGCCGCTGCAAGGCTTCCAGCTCCGCGTAGCGGTTATGGGCCAGCTCAAGCTTGCATGTGTTGTAAGAACTGAAATGCCACAACGAGGTATGGTCACTTGCCGGAACCTTGTGTATCTGATCCTCAGACACCAGAAACTTGCCCAGTTTGTGCACGATGTTTCCGGTGAAATCAACTGCGTCTGGATTGAACATGCGCAGGTGATGTTTGCCGTAATTAAATATCTCCTGCCCATACATGAAGTTCTTGCGGTACAGCTCAACGATCTTATAGCGATTTTCCTGAGCGATTTGCGTCAACTTTTCCAGCAAGGGCTCGGGGAGCAATTCATCAACATAGCCCAGATATACCCACGGGGTAGTAACCTTGCTCAGCGCAAAACCCATGGTCTCCTTGTTTTCGATGTAGCCAGGATTCTTAAACGTGTAAATCTGCTCGGTGTAGCGCGAGGCAATTTCACGCGTTTTGTCGGTGCTGTGATTATCGATCACAACGATTTCCCCCCACCCCTGTATACAGCGCAGGTAGTATTCCAAACGCGGCTCTTCGTTGAAGGTAAAAACCAGAAAGGTTATTTGATTGTTCATTTTGTGGGTAACTTCGTATTTTTCAAAACCAGCGTCTGGCTGATCAACATGACGGCCGCGATTATCACATAAACCCATGCTGCACCTGTTGCTTTGAATGAGGAAATTAACACAAAGCCGGCCAGAAGTGCAGCCAGGACTCCGCATAAGTTACCGATAAACTCTACATGGTTGGCACCTAATGTGCGATGTTTTATACCCGACACCCGGGCAAGGAAATATACGCCATATCCGCCCCAGCCGATTACCAGCAGAGGCCAATGCGGCGCATAAAGATTGCCCAATACCAGCGTGACGATTTCCCGGCCAAACACAACAACAACAATCATGCCTGAAAACCAGAAAATCATCCCAATTTTGAGCAAACGGGACACGGCGGCCTTCATGACATGTGTACCAGACCCATGATGCGCGCGCGCCCAGTCGGCAACGACCTTGGTTTCGAGTTGCTCCATCAACACGTTCGCTATGTTGGATATGCCCCGAATACTGGCCAGCAGGGCAGCCTGCTCTTTGCCGTGCAATATCCCCAACATGAATATCGGGATATACGCCCACAACCAACCCAACGGTGCGCCTGCTATAAATAATCGGCTATAAGCAAGATGCTCCTTTGTCGTCTTGATCCAGGACGAGTCAGTTTCGGCTCTACTTTTACCCGCAGCAAAAACAGTTATCCCCGCAGGAATAAGTGCGCTGACTATCAACACCATGAGTACCGGGCTTACCGTGTCGGGTCTGATAACCAGCAGCCCGATGATACGCAAAGGATAGAGCGCCGCGCTGGAATATACCGCTCTCCTCGCCCCTGAAAATATGTAGGCGGAGCGTCGGTCAAAATCTGCCAGTTGTTGCAGAATCAAAAAGAAAAACACTAACACGGCTTCTGTTGCCGTTGCCTGCCAGCCAAAGACATGACCAAACCCGAACCACACGCCGCAGATCAGCAACGAAAACAACAATGCCTGGAACAACTGCAATCTGGCCAGGGATGTTTGATATGTGCTGTCTTGCGCGGGAGCGCGCACCGCCGCCCCTTGGAAAATTCCTGCCACATTCAACAACAACAAGGCCATATAGCTGGCAAAGACATAGGTAAATTTTCCCTGCTCGGAAAGCGGCAAGACATGTGCACAGATTGCGATAGTCAGAAAATTACCGCCCGAGACCAATACCTGATCGGCGAGGCTGCCGAACTTGTGCATTGCACGCAGATATGATTTCAGCTTATCAATCAACATTGAAACCTGACGTGAACCTGCAAGCGGTATTTGTTTCACCGGGCAGCGTGTTATACATTTTGTAGGTCACCCAGAATTATTTCTGACTCCCGCAAAATCCCCTCCAAGGAAGTCAATTCCGGTTTATACCCAAAGTCTGCGGCACGGGTGTTCAGCGAGTAGTAATGAGGCTTGCTACCTGTCGCATTCACCCCGACGGCGGTTCCGGTGATTTCATACTGCAACCCGAATTTTTCCTGCATGGCTGCCAACAAAGTCGGCTTGTCGATCGGCGCACGAGTATAACAGTCCACTGCCGCATTGGCAGGTGCTGCAACGAGTAGTGCTCTGACCAAGCAGTAGAAATCAGACGGATGCAGGAAGTCGCGCACAATGTAATCAGGCGAGGTTTGCAGCACTGTCTTGTCGCGTATCGCGCGGAGCATATCAGTAATCAGGAAACGGGCCTCAATATCCTGTGTGCGACTGAAATAATTGAACACGCGTATGTCAATGATAGGCAATTCAGGATGCGCGCGATGCCGGCATTCCGCATGCAGCTTCGCCACGCCATAGCATTCGTGCGATGCCAGATTGTTGATCGCCACAGTGGCTACCGTATCGCGGTTCGCAGGCTCCTTGAAATTCGATCCGTAGGCTGCTCCGCTGCTCAAAAACAGGTAGCGGCACGCCGGATGCGTCTTCAGGTAGTCCAGCACCATCTCGTCATAGCGCAGCGTAACTTCAAAGATCGAATTGCCCATCGCCACCGCCTGCGCCGGGTTACCGACTCCGACGAAGTTAATGACGGCATCAAACTCATTATTTTCAAATTTATCAAAATAATCAACAGGATAACGTCCATACAAGCCAACTGATGCCAGCCATTTTGAGACCTCTTCGGGGCGACGCGCGAACAGGTGTAGCCGTTTATCTTTCGCTGCAGAGAATGAGACGATCAAGTCTCTGGCAATCTGGCTGGTCGCACCGAGTATGGCTATGCTCATCTTATTGACGGTCGGCTTGCAACTTGGGAAACTGTTCATCCAGCTTTGAGCCAAACGCCAGGCGCGGGCGGCATTCGGTCGCGCCAACCATCATGAGCTCAATGAATAGCGGGCCTTTGTGGTCGGCAATCAAATTTACTAAGCGTTCCATCTCCGCCGCATTGTCGGCACGATGCGCTTCGATTCCATATGCGGTGGCAATATCGGTGAAGGAAGGACTGCTGTAGCCCTTTTTCGTCGATTGGTCACGACCATCGAAATACATGTCCTGAAAGTTCTTGACCATACCCAGCACGGTGTTGTTCATGACGATGATCGTCATATCCAGCCCCAGGCGATTGAGCGTATCCAGTTCCTGAATGTTGATTTGCAGGCTACCGTCCCCGGTAATCACCACGACCTTATTCTGTGACTGGGTGGCGATTCCCAGGGCTGCGGGCAGGGCGAAACCCATCGCGCCCATGCCGCCACTGTAGTGAACGGCCTGATGGGGAGCAAGGCGCAAACTTTGTGCCGCCCACATTTGGTGGTTACCGACATCGCAAACATAATCAACAGCCTGGTTCGCCAAGCTGTGATTCAGTTTTTTGAACAGCTCGCTAGGACTGATTTCCCAGTCGGCGTATTCGTTCAACCCGGCACGATTACGTTGCGCGATCAAATCCACTGCCCAGTTTTTGTCCAAGCCGGGGAAGGTCGCTGCACGGAGCGTGAATGCGTTGAACAAACTCTCGGTAGTTGCGCAAATGCTCAGATCCGCGTGAACTCGATTGTCCAGTTGCGCAGGATCAATGTCTATTTGCACGACTCGTGCGTTTCGCGCGAAGTCGTCTACATCCGCACCCGTTTGCCGGACATCGAGACGCGCCCCTACCACAATCAGCAAATCGCAGTGCTGCACCGCCCAGTTCGCCTCACGATTGCCGTAACTGCCGATCATGTTGAAGTAATGGCTGCGCGAAACGACTCGTTCATGCCCCATAAGCGTGGCGACATAGGGGATACCCAACGCATCGGCTGCCGCAAGCCACGCATCCATCGAGTCGGCCCAGCGCGCTCCACCGCCGATGCAAAGCAACGGTCGCTGCGCACCCGCACAGAGTGAGGTCAAAGTCTTCAGATCGTTCTGGGTTATTACAGGTCCGGCGCTTATTTTCAGCGGCATGTTCAACCATTGCGCTACCAAGTCATCGGGAATTTCCGCTCGCTGAACATCGTTGGGAATATCCAGCAATACTGGCCCCAGCCGACCACTCAGCGCCAGGGACATGGCCTTGTGCAATTCCGGCAATAAGTCCTCTGGTTTATCTACCCTCACGGCATATTTGGTCAAGGAATGCGCGACGGTGACAAAGTCCAACTCCTGAAAACCTTGCTGCCGTATAACGCGAGTTCCCTTGAGTTCGCGGGTATTTACCTGTCCGGTGATGAACAAACAAGGCACAGAATCAAACCAGCAACTGCCAATACCTGTTAACAGATTGGTCGCCCCCGGACCGCTGGTTCCCATCGCCACCGCAATGGTTTGTCCCCGAGCATATCTGGCCACGCCTTCAGCCGCGAACGCCGCAGATTGCTCGTGGTGCATCGAGACGATATTGAACTGTCCCGATTCGGCGAAACTGTCCAATAGGTGCGTGATCATCCCGCCGACCAGTTCAAAGCAGGTTTGCACCCGATGCGCGATCAGAAATTTGGCAACTGCGTCAGAAGCTTTCAAGGCGTTTCCTATATTCTCATCGTCTTAGAAATTCACACCAAAAAATGCTTCGATCTTCTCACATACAAAATCCAACATCTCTTCAGTCAGGCCGGGA